>Ga0182210_1000417_pt1 | contig 10258 bp, 8 predicted proteins | sample G5R1MG_19_FD_129670 | JGI IMG/M metagenome (GOLD analysis project Ga0182210, IMG submission 129670) | Switchgrass phyllosphere microbial communities from Michigan, USA - G5R1_MAIN_03OCT2016_LD1 MG | ecosystem: Host-associated > Plants > Phyllosphere > Phylloplane/Leaf | place: USA: Michigan... | reverse complement strand
GACATGATGACATGGCCGAGTGCGTTATGGGATTCAAGAGATGGTTGCATGGGTTCGGATGGAGGATTGAAATCGTTAGTAGGTCTGGGTGGTTTGCGGTGGAGGAGAGCGAGACGGTTGGGCGTTTTGCTGGCTACGCTCGTGCTGCGCTTTTTTCGCATGGGCGATTGGGCCGGAATCTGGACTCGTGGCTTGGACGGTGTTGTCGCGAGGCTTGCATCCCATAATGTCTGTCATTTCATTTTCCTTTGTTGTGGTCAGCGGGCCTACCTTTTGGGCATGCGGATGTAAGCTAGCGGTGTGGAAGGAAGTAGTAGTGCGTGCGTATGCTCTTTTGCTCTCTCTCTCTCTCTGTCGCTCTCTCTCGCTCCCTCTCTCTCTCTCGCTCCCTCTCCATCTTGTGCGTGTGTGTTCGTGTGTGGGTGTGTGGTATACTTGCGCGCACGTGACTGTGGTGAAGCAAGAGAGGATGGACTTGCTTTCTGTCCACCGTGGACGATTGGCCAGTAGATAGAGGGAGGCATTCTCCCTCTCGGTTGACGAATGCATGTCCCCCATGCTCGGAAAGAAAAATCCAGAGATAAATAAACAACAGTTTGCAGCAGGGCACCGAGGAATGGTCTGGCTGTTTTCGTCCGGTCCGGCTCGGTTCGGTTCGGTTCGGTTAGGCTGGTGGCGTAGCTGGGGCGGTTTCAGGGAAGGGGGATGGGGAATGGGATGGGATTCGGCTGAGGATGGATTCTGCGCGTCCACTGCCCAGTGCCAGGAGCAACACCAGCGATGGCGATGAGGAGGAGGGACATGGTGCTGATGATGATGATGATGTCAGTGCCGATCCCATCCCATCCGTCGTCCCACACAACCCCCTGGCCCAGCAAACTGAAAACAACGGGTTGAGAACGGGAGCTGGCATGCAATAACCACGTACGTGTGTTTGCGAGCCTCTCTCTCTCTCCCTTTTGACTCTCTCTCAGCCGCTGCATGCGTCGCCGTCGTCGTCGTCGGCCGGGCGAGGTGCCGGTGTGTGGCGTTGGGTGATGCATGGTCCAAAGGGGGTAAAGCGCCCGCCGTTCTTGCCTGACCCTGCTCAGTGCTGCCCGTGTTCCGTATCGAGTCGGGTCGGGAAAGGAAGGTGAGGTGGTCTTCGTCGTGTCTTGACTCTTCTCTTCACCACCCTCATTTCTCTGTTCTCCTGCCCCCGTCGCCTCTTCTTCCATCGGCTCCCACGCCTAGCCCCAGCTCACGTGGTCCTCATGTCTGCGTTGTAATCGACCCACCCTGTTCGCTGTCCGGGCCCCCTGCCTTGTCCATCATCCATCATCACCACCGCCACCACCACCACCACCGCCGCCGCCTCTCCTCGCATTCCTTCCCCCTCCTCCCCCTCCTTCTCCACCGCCGCCATGGCTGACTTCGCGTACGTCATCTTCGCTGCACGCAGCCAAGTGTCTAACATGGCTCTTGTAGATTCATAACCGCCGGCACGGCGCCTTGGGTCCACAGCCAAGGCAGCATGACGCCTTCGCGACTACGCTCCCTATCGCCCCTGCCCGCCAAGAAGGAAGTCACAAGGTCCCTGTCCACTCCACACCTCGCCCACGTCGCCCACCTCCAGCTGCATCGCGAGAGCGAGGGAATGAACACCATTCCCGATCCGCGCGCTCCCACGCCCCAACGCACGCCTTCGCGCCACGGCTCATCCGACTCGCCCGACTCGTCCGACTCGCACCCGGATTTCAGCCAGGAAGTCTCGACCCTGAGCACCAAGCTCATCAACGCAATCAATCACTCCACCATGTTGGACGACTCGCTGCAGCAGACGCGTCACGATCTGGAGACGGCACGAGAGCAGCTCGCCAGACTGGAAGTCCAAGTGAGGGAGCATGAAGAGCTGGTCTCCAAGGGTCTCTTGGTCGAAAAGGTCGTCTACGACAAGATGGAGAAGCAGATGGCGAGCGAACTGCAGGAAGAGCGCAAACGAAGGGCCCAAGCTGAGTCGGCCAAGCGAAAAACGGACAGCGAAGTTGAGGCCCTGACCGCTGCGTTGTTTGAGGAAGCGAATGTGGTATGTTGGTTGATTCTACTCTTGGAAGAAAAAGGAAAACGGAATCGCTCAGAAACTGACTGGCCTAGATGGTTGCTTCAGCGCGCAAAGACACCGAAGCCTCCGACAGGCGTGGCGAGCAACTGGAGAAGCAGCTGGGGGACGCGGCCGTGCTACAGAATTCCCTGCAGGAGCAATTACAAGATCTGAAAAGCGTGGTCGAGAAGATGACGGCGCACAGCGACGAGCACGAGAACAGCACGCTGGCCACCACCACGGCGCCCTCGACTCCTGGCCTCACCCCCGCCGACAAGATGACGAAACTCTTCGAGGCCATCAACCTCACCCCCAACACGCCTGGATCGGACGACATTAGCCCAGATCACCCGCTCCACTTCTCCCATCTCATTCACCCCGTGCTTCGCTCGGATCTGGCTGCCTACGCCGAGTTCCAGGACATGCTCAAGACGAGCTCGCACTCGTCTGCGCCCACCAGTCGAGCGTCCAGCGGCAACTACGGCAGCTTGAGCATGCTCGGTCTCGGCTCGCTTGCTAACAACTCGTCCACATCGCTCCCGGGACGGTCCCCGACCACGGCGGGAAACCCTGCACGTGATTCCATCCATGCGGCGCATGGGATGCCAAACCTCAAAGAAGAAAAATTCTACAAGCGTGCCCTTGCCGAGGACATTGAGCCTACCCTTCGACTCGACATTGCCCCTGGCCTTTCGTGGATGGCACGTCGTACCGTTCTGAATAGCATTACGTCTGGCTCGCTTGTCGTCGAGCCGAATCCAACATCAACTTCTCTGTTCCGTATCCCTTCGAATCCATGCTCACTGTGCGGCGAAGCCAGGAAGGGCGACGAATATGCGAGGAAATTTAGGTTCAAGCCTGCAGACACGGAAGATTCCCCACGATACCCCCTTTGTGACTGGTGCTTGGGCCGGGTCCGCGCCACCTGCGACTACATTGTGTTTTTGCGCATGGTCGCTGCCGGACACTGGCGGGCGGAGACGGACGAGGAGAAGAAGTCGACATGGGAGGAGAGTGTGAGGCTTCGTGAGCGAATGTTCTGGACCCGCATAGGAGGCGGAGTCGTCCCATCCTTCCTTCCCCGCCGCGACAGCAGCCCCAGGAGCCCGGCCTTCTCCAAGAGTCCCCAGAAGCATGGCGAGCGGCAGAGCGAGGACAGCCATGTGTCGTTGGAGCCCAAGGATATCTCCGTGGCCGTCCCAGTAACGGAGCAAAAGAGCGAAGAAGATCCGTTCCAGAGCCAGCAGGCACATACCGAAAAGCGCATCTCCATTGGAAAAACGGTCATCTCGGTCGACATCCCGGAAACTCCCGCCTCGACGACAACACCCACCCAGCAAGACGCCGCCATCACAGTTCAGCCCACGCCCGATTCAGCCAAAGGACAAGACGAGTCAGCCAAGAGCTGTGAGGAAATATCCAAACCCCACGTCCCACAACCGCTCGAGACCGACCCTACCTTACGCCGCCAACGCTCGGCGTCGAATCCAGCGGCCGCGCTTAGTGTGCGCAAGCGTGATGAGCAGCGGCTTAGTCTACGCATTCCCGAGGTGGTGGGAGTTATGCCTGGCGCGTTTGAGTAGGCTGGTTGCATTTGTCAGGGAAAAAGAACTGGTTTTATTGTTGCGCTTTGCCCAGTGGTTGTTTTATTTTTCATCGTTTTTTTTTCTTAGCTTTGCATTTTTACAGGGGAAAGAGGGGTTGAAACAGACGTGGAGGTAATACATGGGGGAAGCGGAGCGGAAGTGGGAGGAGAGAGGACAAAGGGGAGAGACTCTGAGGGAGGTTCGATTACACGGATATACATGGAAAAGGCATTGGGATCAGATTCGTCATCATTGTTTCGTTGTGTATATTCTACCATGTACTATTCTTATCCTAATCCATGTTCTCATTTTTTGTCCTTCTTTCCGTCCCCTTTACTGCAGGGTCGTTTATTTTCGTAGGAATGTGATTTGTTATTTCTTCTTCTTCTTCTTCTTCTTCTTCTTCTTCTTCTTCTTCTTCTTCTTCTTCCCTACACAAGCAACGCAAACGCATGCTACCCCACCCACGAGCCTTCTCGCCTTCCTTCGCGCGCTCGGAGCTCGAGACGCGTACGCAGCGAGAGGTGCGTGTGTCTAGGGCTCGACTTCTGCGACGGGGTGCAAACGGGGAGAATCTTCGACGGGCAGAGTGAGGAAGGAGGAGAGGGGGAGGGAGAGCAGGGACTTGTTGGATCAAGATGAGAGGAATGAAGGACTTGGGTATCATATTTTTTTTTGTAGGTTAGTTGGTTACAACTCCTGCTCCTTTCTCCTCGCCTCCTCGCCTTCCGCTAGAAAAGAAGAGCGGGGGAAGGGGGGGGGGGGAAAGACGACTATGCATCGCAAGTCTGCGGATGCGAGATGGTGTAGGTAATGAACGCCACTATGCAAAGGAAGAAGAAAAAAAGAAAAGGAACCATGTTGATGCTCGCCGGTGCTCACTTGCCCTTGCGCTTGGCCTTCTTTCGTTTGATAGCATCTTGGCTCTTGGTGTTGGGAACAGCAGGTGTATCCGCCCCGCTCAACTGCTTGTTGAACGTCTTGGGCGGGTCGGGTGGTGGCACGCTGGCCTCTTCGGGGAGATGAGCGTCGTAGGCGTTGGGATTTTGGTGACGGGGATTGTGGGTCGTGGTTGCGGTGGGGTCAGTGGGTACGTGAGAGTCCAGCGGAGGGGAGTCGTGGGGAGCGGATTTCTTGGAGCGGGATTTTCGCTTCTTGGAGGTGGCGGCGGCGGCGGTGGTGTCTGTGGTGGGGATCCGGGGCTTTTTACTGGCGTGGTTCTCCGTCGAGGCGTCTTCTGCTGTGGTGAGACTGCCGTGGGTTTCAGGATCGTGCTCGGCGCTGCGCTTCTTGGGCGTCACGTCTTCGTCCTCATCATCAAACTTCTTGTTGATCTGGCGCGCCTTCAACGCCGCCCGCGCCTTGTCCTTGGCCTCGCGTTCGCGTCGCTGCAAGTCGTACTTGTCGTTGCCGCTCAGGCCGTGCTTAATGAACCTCTGGGCAGCGCCTACATCCAGCTTGGTCGGGGGCCTGGCGCCGCGCTGCTCGACGTCGCTGATCTTGGCAAAGTAGGCCTTGAGGCGGGCCAGCTCGGGGAAGACGGCGTGGTCCTTGGCGGGAATGCCGCTGGCCTGCAGGGCGGAGAAGAGGAGCGACTCGACCGCATAGGCGGCCAGCACGCAGAGCTTGGCTTTGTCGAGCAGCGGCAGCGAGGACGCCGTGGTGGCGAGGGGCGCAGACAGCAACGGGGCGAGCGCATCGCCAAGTTCGTCGATGTTAACCTCAAGGTCCTCGACCAGCGCGGGGAGGTCCGTCTGCGGCTCCATTGTGGTGTATGAGGGCGTAGTCGGTCCACGAAGTAGTTATCTACCCAGAAGTCTTTCTCTAGTTGGTCAACTAGTTATCTCCGCGCGGGCCGACCGTTTCCCCGCCACGTCAACGCTGGCCCCGCCGCGGCCTGGGCCTGTTTCACGCACATGCGCGCCTTCACCCTGTCCCTCTTGCCCATCGCCGCCCGTCGCCTCCGGCTGCGGCCGCCCTCGTGTCTCCCATGCAGCCCCGGCAGCATGAGCGTCTGCCTGCGACGCGGCTTCGGCATGGGCTGGGCCAAGGCCGAGGGTGAAGCACCCACGGCATACGCATCCATGCGAACAGGAGCCGTTACCTTTCGACGGACACTCGCCCATGCCAGCAACGAAGCCGCAGACTCCGTCACACGCAATCCCTCCGATGCTGCCCCCACGGCCAAGCGTACGGCCGCCGACTTTTACCGCCCCCCGCCCGTGGCCGACCGCCGCATCCACATCGTCGGCGTCGGCGGGCTCGGCAGCTTCCTGGCTCACGCCCTGCGCGGCATCACGAATCCGCCGCCCGTTACTCTCATCTTCTCGCGCTACCAGGCGCTTGCGCAGTGGAAGGACTCGCCGCTGCGCCTGACCCTCGTGACCGACGGCGTCGCCGAGGCCCGCGAGGGCTTCGACGCCGAGCTGGCCATTCCGCGCATCCGCCACCACGGGCGCCAAGTGGGCGCCGGAAACACACCCGACGCCCTGCTCTCTGGAGAGTCAGCGGAGCCCATCACGTCGCTACTTGTCTGCGCCAAAGCCCACCAGGTCGTGCAGACTCTGGCTGCGGTCAAGCACCGCCTGCACCCCGGCTCCGTCGTCTGCTTCCTGCAAAACGGCATGGGAATTCTCGACGACGTCAACCGCCACGTCTTCCCCGACCCCAAAGTCCGCCCGCGCTACATGCTCGGTCTCAATTCCCACAGCATCTACGCCACCCCGACCGAGCCCTTCATAGTCACCCACATGGGCTTTGGCACCCTCTCCTTGGGGATTCTGCCCCATGAGCGCGACCGCGACCCCCGCGCCCCCTATCTCGGCTCAGTCCGCTTCAAGGCCACCGACAGCACGCCTATTGAGCCTGGCCATGGGCCCCTCAACTCTGCCTACCCACCGCCCAGCTCCGCCAACTTTCCCTGGACCGCCGTTGACCGCTACCTCCTGCGCACCCTCCTGCGCACTCCCGTCCTCAGCGCTGCCGCCTTCTCGCCCCCTGATCTACTCCAGATGCAGCTCGACAAGCTTGCCGTCAGCTGCATCATCCAGCCCCTTACCACCATGCTCGACGCCCGCAACGGCGCCCTGCTCAGCAACTACGCCATTACCCGCACGCTCCGCCTGCTGCTTGCCGAAATCAGCCTCGTCATTCGCTCCCTCCCGGAGCTACAGTACATCCCGAACCTGGCCCAACGCTTCGACCCCGGCCGCCTCGAAACCAACGTCATCGCCACCGCCCACCGCACCCGAGACAGCATCTCCACTATGTTGGCCGACACGCGGGCCGGCATGTCAACCGAGATTGAGCACTACAATGGCTGGATCGTCCGACGGGGCGAGGAGCTGGGCATTCGCTGTCTCTTGAATTACATGATGGTGCAGATGGTCCGGGGCAAGAGTGCGCTGGTGCAGCGCGAGACGGCGGAAGAAGTTCCATTTGTGGGCATGGGCCGAATCAAAGTCAAGCACAAGGTGGCCGAGGCTGCTGCTGGCGGGCGTGATTCAGCCTAGACTTTGTGCATGTATAAGTATTGTACAGTACCCGTGGATTCATGGGGGGTTCGCCGTTCTCTTCCTTGTAAATCGTGTCTCCATCTTTAGCTACGTGGAATCAATCGCACGTCAACCTATGATATGATCCTAAGTATTTACCAAGAAAAAAAAATCCCTTCTAGCATTGAACAATCGTGCAACAGCATCCAACGCCCTTCCCCCCATCCCTGTCCTTGTGATCCCTGGGCAAAAATCAATCTCTCAAGTCCTCAAAAACAGCATAGTGCCCAACGAGAGATTGAGAAGACATGTATTCAACCTGTCCAGATACACAGCGAAACGGCAAACCAAGAAAGCGTTTATTTACCAGGTTGGATGACAATATGTGCCCCGGCGCCTAAGAATGATGTACACGTAGAAAAAAAAAGAACAAAAAAGAACAAAAAAGTAATCAGGTTTCTCCCCTTTCACGGTCAGAGCATTCTCCCCTTGCCTTTGCCCACGTACCCACACGCCCTGGCTTCCATCCCAAGCCCCGTCTGCAGTGCGCTCATCTCAGCGCTGCCGGAATCGATGCGGCGGCGCTTGTGGGAGGAGGAAGAGGAGGAGCCAGGCAAGTGGTGGGTAGAGTAAGGGTTTGGATGCATGGGTATGAAGGGGGATGATTTGGGCATGGTATTGGCTTGGCGAGACGGGGATGGGTATGGCATTGTAGGATTGATGGCGGTGGGGCTGTTACTGTTGTAGATAGTTGGAGTAGTACTAGTCGTTGTTGTCGTCGAGGTTGTCGTTGTTGTCGCAGTAGTAGGGGAACAGGAAGGGGAAGAAGGGGAAGGGGAAGACTGTTGGTGGGGATGGTGGGGTTGATTGGAGAGGCGATGTGCATCTCGCTGGGTACCACTGGACTCGGCAGCGGTGGCGTCGCCGCACTCGGTGTACCATTCGTGGTGTGGATAGACGTCGCTGCGGAGCATGCGGGTGACGCGATCGTTCATGGCGCGCTTGGCTTGCTCCTCGAGGATGAGGTGGGCATGCCAGTGATCGAGCAGCTCGTTTTGCAGGCTGCGGAACGACTCGACGTCTTCTTGCTCGCGGGCAACGCGTGCGCGGTGCAGAAAGCTACGGCGGCCACAGGGCTGGGCGATGTGGGGGATGAGTTTGGCGAGGCGGACGAAGACGTCTTTGAAGGCGGTGAACATGGTTTGGATGGGGGCTTTTTCGGTTACAGGCCACGGGCTGCTCGAGGAGATCCAGCGGGTCCAGGTGGCGGCGTAGGAGGCAAAGCATGGGTCGTCTTGGGTCAGAGTGGGGGTGTGGGTGGGTAGGGTGGGCACGGAGCAGACTTTGAATGGGCTGAAGGGGACACGTGTGCAGCGGTATGTGGAGCGTTCGAGGTAGAGCACTCCGTTGTATTGCGACAAGCCTTGGTAGACGCCAACGAGACGGGGCAGGCGGACGTTGCGGAGGCGTTCAAAGGGGCCGACGAGGAGTTTAACGTTGGCGAGGATTTGAGGTTTCGACCAGTGGAAGGAGGCGAGGCAGACGCGAACGGAGAGTTTACAGAGAACGCGGGACTTGGCGAGTATGCCGGACACGACGACAGATACATAATCTACGATGAATGGCCAGTCAGTCCATGGGAAAATGCTGGCGTACAAGAGAGTGCGCTTACCCCGCATATCGTAGAGTTCCACCTCCTCATCCCAGCTGTCTCTGCTAAGGTCAAGTGAAGATGTATTCGGGGGTGCCTGTGCCAACGACCAATTCTCCAGGAGAATATCAATGCGGTAGTTCTTGACGGCAGCCCAGTTGAAATGGGTCAGGAACCTCCGCATCGCATTGGTGGCTTCATGATCGAAGTAATGCGCCGATCCATCGGCTCGTTTTGGCTCAAGGAGGCGACGTCCGCACACAAAGGTGCCATCTCTCCTCACATCGACGGTAAACACGGCGGTGCTGAAGAATACATCCTGCACCTCTTGGGATATCTGGCGATTTACCAAGACGAGAGCCATGAAGGGGGTGGGGAATACACTGGCACATAGCGATACGTCGGACTTTTTGAGTAGTTGCTGACAATTGGTGTCATTGTGCATCCACGCATCCAGATCGTCAGCCGTGCTATTGACGCCGTGGGCTTGCAACATGGTAGTCGACGAGCCAATGGGCCGGGTGGGCAGCAAGTAGCTAAAGATTTCATGGCGGAGCTCCAAGGGCAGGCGGAGAAGGTAGCAAGGCATATCCGGGTGGCCGATATGCGTGGGACATAGCTCGAAATTGGGGGGCGTCCAGCGGAACAATCGGCCACATGGGTGGCCATGCGGCTGTCGAAAGCGACAGCGGCCCGCGAAGATGCGCTGATCGCGGTGGGCGCGGCAGGTAGGGAGGAAAGTCGGATGCTTGGTCTGATGGGCTTTTTTGCCAATGATGGCGCTGCACGGCAGTTTGGTTTTTTTGTTGCGGCCAGAGCAGTGCTGGAGGAGGAAGTCGGACGAATCTCGGTCGCTAGGTGCGGCGACTGTGGTGGGAGATGGAGGAGGCTCGATGAAAGGCATGGATCGGTCCGGCTTTGCGCTTTCCTCGAGTGTAGTTCGACACGGCCGTGGATCCAGCCGTGGGTCCATGTCGACTCGAGACGGTGCGGGTGCCTGGTGGTTGATGAGTCCACGACCCGAGCGAGACGAGAAACGAGCGTGAAGTTAGCAAACATGCAGTGTAACCAGCGCCAGACAGCTGTGTCGCACACGCGCCGTTTTGCCGGCCAAGGAGGTAGGGCTGCAGCAAGATGATTTGTAGAGGATCAGTGGGCATGCATAGTGGCGCATGAGCCAACCGCTATCGAATATACGATACTATGCCTGCCCAAAGACATGGGATGGGCGTACGGTGCATGTCATGTCATGTCGCGATCATGCCGGTCATGCCCCATGAGGATCTGTGGAGCGATGACAGGAAGCACAGAGGCAGCGGACGCGGGTCGCTGTGGAGAAAGTGGGGGGGGGGGGGGGGGGGGGGGAAGGAGGGAATGGTTCAACGCAGGCCGCGGTGGGCCGGACGGCCCCGGGGAAAGGGGGGGGGGCACTGCTTAGGGAAGGGGG
>Ga0182210_1000415_pt1 | contig 10294 bp, 12 predicted proteins | sample G5R1MG_19_FD_129670 | JGI IMG/M metagenome (GOLD analysis project Ga0182210, IMG submission 129670) | Switchgrass phyllosphere microbial communities from Michigan, USA - G5R1_MAIN_03OCT2016_LD1 MG | ecosystem: Host-associated > Plants > Phyllosphere > Phylloplane/Leaf | place: USA: Michigan... | reverse complement strand
GTAGGTTGGCCTCGATGAAACTAAGATTCAGGGTCAGAGGCATGTTGGTCAGGATGCTGGGATGTACTTGCATCCATAGAGTTCCTTCACCAATTACCCATGGCTGATCTATTGAAGTCAGCGCCGGGATGAGGACTTTCAGGCGGATAATGGATGTGACCATGGTGCTTCCATGATTAGCAAGAGCCGAACCTATGATGTTAACTAAAGCTTACATGAAACCCACACCAAAGATTGAGGTAAGTCCGATTTTTTGCTTTCTGGGCATATGTAGACCCCAAACGGTTGGTATCGGTATGATGATAAGCAAAGCATCTGTGACAACTCCGATGACAGCGGTCGCAATGTATATAGCCCCACGATTGATACAAATTGAAGTGGGTTCCAACAAGGGGCTCCAACTGGCTGCAATGGGACTGCAGGCAAAGATGAGACTGAAGAAGATGCCCGTATAGGCACCGATGTCAAGAAAGAGTGTTATCCTAATAGCGACTTGGTAGATATGGTTAGGGTTGAGGCGGCTGTAAAATAGACAAAGAACGGCTTTTGCAAAGGCCATACATGGCGCGTATACATGAGGCGCAGCAAAGATCAGTCGAGAATATCTTCCGTAGTCGTCCAACGAAATTTCCCATACGTGCACACCCATGACACCTACGTGCCACCCAACTAGCAGAGTAGCTTGAGTACCAATAGAAAATAGCCATGCGGTAATGACAACGGCTGGACTGCATCAGCAAGGCGATAATCTAAACAGAACGAGTGGGCGAACATACCATCCTCGAGTTGGAACGATTTCATCAAACCCGTCCTGGTGTAGATGCGTTGTAGCAGAAATGCCATGGCGAGTAGGTTCTCAACGACCACGACGGTATAAACCTGGGTCACAAGCTGGCGTTTGGGATTCGTAAAGTCAACGACATAGCCTAGTGGAGGGGGAACCAACGTGAGGGTACCGTTACTATTTGACATGTTGTTGACAGAATGACAGAAGTCTAAATATCAGCAAACGAGAAACTGTTTCAATCAAGACTTAAATGCTTGGAGACATCTTTGTATCGTATTCGAGATCTATCCAGGAACACTATTCAACCGAACATCAAGGCAACGCTTCATTTTAGTATGTATTAAGAACGACTAGGTCTGTAAATCACCGATTGGAAGCCAGAAGACTCGTATTACAACATATCATTCAAACCGGCAGATGCGATTCAAATATTTCCTTGTAAAGTATGGTCTGTCCATGCAGTTCAGAGAAAAGCATCGATGACTTTCCCTTCATTGATATGGTTCAAACTATGCTGATGCCAAATCTACCCTGAAAGGACTCATTTCCGTCGATCAGAAGGGAAAATTTGCTTGTTTCTACGCCTAACTACCTACCATACTGCGTCCTGGACATTAGGCGTGAGGCTATCGATGTGGAGTCAAAAACCTCGGAACTAATAAGTCATGGCCGAATGGGTGAATATCCGTCGACCTGATCAAGCAGATCGGAGGTGCTTTTTCTAAAGCTAATTGGTATTTCCAACGTGGATTGGTGCTAACGACGTGGCTGATAGATCTAAAAGCAAAGACGTATTGAGGTATCATTTGAAAATATTCAGGTTAAACGAGCGGCCTGACGTCGGGCAGAAGCATCCCATCTCCGCCCGCTGCCAAGTCCCGCCCCCGCATTACTAGTTAGAGCCTGCGGGCCCGGTGGGGTACGGCAAAATAATCCCGTTAATTAGGCACTCAACGCTTGTGTTTGGCGAATTTTGAGCTCCCTACCCTACAAACCCCACGAAGCTGAGGGCTGTTGCAGAGCCATTCATTATCACTGATTAGTCCGACCATTAAGTGCACAGAATTTAGCTAGCGAGGAGTTCCCATGCTGACTGTTACGCACGTGTCGATATCTGTCCCACCCAGTCTTAATGCATGTCAGATACCGATTCGCACAACACACCCTTTGAAGCCATACCATCTTCGGACACGACAATGACGTGAGGGGCTAAGACCACAAGGTAGGATTAAAAAGCAACAACCCGGCCCATTTCCTTGGGTTCGATGCTTACCCTCTCTCACGTCTTGTTTGTCAAATGACCATGAATTATTTGGCTACAGTTTATAGGTCGCTTTCAGGCCTGCAAGCTATCCTGGCCTATGGTTGGGCGTTTGCTTTGTCCGCAGTGCATGAACCCAATTTTCCAGAAACAGATTGCGTATGTAAATGCGGAACACATTCACGAACCCTGCAAATTGCTAATGAGATACGATCTGAGCAGTGCAAAGTGATTCAGAGCGCTGGTATTCAGCATGTCCTCTACGCTTACGACAAGCAATATCGCGATCGCATCGCATCGTACTGGTCGGTCAGCGCACAGTTGAGTCCAGATTGTATTATACAGCCTGTTTCTACTACGGAAGTATCACAGACCATGAGAATCTTGGCTGGGAATGCAGCATGCGTGAAAACCAATTTTGCCGTGCGTGGCGGCGGCCACATGCCATGGGCAGGCTCAAATAACATTGATCACGGTATCACCATAGACCTTGGTTTGATCCACACTACTACTTTCAATGAAGACACAGAAATTGCTTCGGTTGGGTCTGGGAGTCGTTGGGCTGAAGTATACGCTGCTCTTGAACCATATGGTGTTACGGTAGCAGGCGGTCGTACTGGAACGGTCGGTGTCGCGGGATTTTTGATGGGAGGTGGCAACTCTTTTTATACCGCGGAGAAGGGATTCGCTTGCGACACTGTCGTAAACTTCGAAGTGGTGCTCGCTACCGGGTAGATTGAGCTTTTTTTTTGAAGTAACTGGAGCAAGGCGCTGACGATCCTCCAGGGAGGTAATCAATGCAAATGCGACGGAGAACAGCGACCTCTTCAAAGTATTAAAGGGGGCCTCGGGGCCCAACTTTGGAATTGTAACAAGGTTCGATATACAGGCGTTCAAGGCTGGCGACTTGTGGGGTGGCACGAAGATGTACCCTGCATCGGTCGGCCAACAACAAATCGAGGCACACCATGCATGGACTGAGAATGTAGCCAACTATCCACAAGGTTCTTCTATAATCTTCTGGAGTTATCTTCCAGTCGTAGAGGATATTGTAATTCTCGCGGCTTATGAGGACACGGCTGGGAACGTCTCTCCGCCTGGGTTCGAAAAGTTCATGGCAATAAATTCAACAACTTCCACGATGAGGATCGCGAGCCACAAAGAGCTAACCGATGAACTTGAACAACCCACGGGTTATCGGTCAGTACCTAGTTCACCTGGAAGTAGATTGACGATATTGATGATGCTTCAGCGACGTTTGGTACACGATGACCTTCAAAAACAACATCGAGATCTATGAGAAGATTGTTGAGCTCCACGAACGTTTCGTGAGAGAATGGAAGGCGGAAAGCTCCGACCCCGATTTCATCACACAATGCATGTTCCAGGCCATCCCGACCATATTTTCAAAACACGGCGCTGAAAAGGGGGGCAATGTGTTGGGTCTCGACAAGGAAAAGGAAAATGTTGTAATGCTTCTTTTTGACATCGCAGTGAAGACGCCCGAGCTCGAGATCCTGGCCCGAAAGAAGCTCAGGAAATTCGGTGACGAGATGAAATCGCAGGCTGCACGCTTGAGAGGCGCCGTGGATTGGACTTATTTGAACTACGCAGATAGCCATCAGGTATGTGTCAAGGGCAAGGTATGTGACCCGTATTAAATTCTGTCAGAACCCCTTGCATAGTTTAGGTCCGAGGAACGTAGAGATCATGGCCGCCGCGGCCATAAAATACGACCCTAAACGTATCTTTCAGACCCGTGTACCAGGGGGCTTTAAGATTTTGCAGGTCGAAAACACAATACGAAAGACAGAGCTGTAGGGAAAATCAAAGGCTAGAAATATTACGGTTGCTGGAACAACGACTGTCACAACGAAAACTCGAACTGACGACCTCCGCGGATGACTCACTGACAGCCTGTGCGCTGCCAGATGTCAGCCTACAGGGTCGCGTGATTCTACATTAACGTGAAGTTGATGTCCATTCCATTACTCTCGAAATAATTTCCATCCCATCTCATGTGGATATAAATCTCAATCATCATTCGTCCATCTACATGCGCACAGCCTGCTGATTTAACTCTATATACATGTATATCCGGTATACACGGTATCGCTTACCGTATCAACTACTGTCTCTACAGGTGCTAAACGCAGTAAGTTTGGGATGATTAACCAAAGCCTCTCCAGAAATTGAGATAACGTTTTGGGCAACTCTTGCAGTATCACCAGACCCGGGGTCGCGCATAGATGCTCATATATGCCAGTGACAAAGGCAAATAGGATCAGAGCTATCACACGAGAGGCAAGAGTAACAGCTGGTCGCGACGTGGATTGCACGAAATGAGGCCGGAGTTCTCTTGGTCATTTAAGGCCTTATCAAAAGGATAGGAGTGATGCATTGCTTGGTGTATTTGATTGTGCAGTGCAAGACCTAGGCCCTCGTGGGGTTTGAAAATACCCTGCTCTGGCTTGAGACGTTTCCGATAGGTTAATCATAATGCAGAACGAATGCGAGGATAAAACAAGTGAGAGATGTATCAGGCCGGCATTTGATATGTCTATCAAAGTAAAGTGATTTTATTAACTAGGCTTTTGCATTGGGGAGTTCCCTGAAAGCGAAGAGCTTGGCAGGAACTTTTACATCCGGAACAAGGAATTAATAGTGATCCCCTTTACATGCGATACCTGGGCGTACTGGAGCATGTTTCGGTCGAATATAACGTCCGCGTCAAAGTCTCCGTAGCGGTGTGTTTTTCAATGTGTATTGAAGTCGTAGTCAAGGTGGGCATGTACGGCTGCATGCATGTAGAAATGCAAGCGAATCTGGAATAAGAACGTTAGCGCATATATATGAATGCTTCTTGCCGACACTCACAGGTAGCTTTCCGGGAGGGCGTTTGATATTTCAGCAGCCGCAGCCGCCGCAGCAGGCGTCTCACCCGCACTTGCGATGCGAACAGGCACCGTAGCAGTCTGAATGCAATCGCAAATCGGCTCATAATACTTCGTGGTGATGCAAGGCACCTCGTTGATGAACGTAGCAATGTTTGCAGATGCACTTACTACCTGTATTGGAACATTCGAGGTGCGAAGACAATCACAAGCCTCTTCGTAGTACCGAACAGTCGTGCACGGGACACCGCTTACAGTAGTTATCGCTACAGCCGGAATCTGCCGTGTTGGGGTGTATGCTATGGGCACTATGGTAGTCTGGGTACAAGAACAGGTCGGCTCGTAGTATGATAATGTCGTGCAAGGTGTTCCATTGAGATTTGTAGTCCCTGAATTCGCTTGGGATGTAATTGCAATCGGTGAAGACGCATGGCCTGTCTGGGTGGAGTTCTTTGAGCGAGTTTGATTCTGACCGTATGGGGCCAATACCCTGGTGGGGAAGTACACAGGGTACAATTTAGTAGCTGATATAATAGGTTTGGTTGTCATTCGAGACTTAAATGCCCCGTTCGTAAGATAGGACGTTTGAATCGTGGGTCGTGTTTCATTCTCGACTGGCCTACTTGGACTAGACCAAGGTTGAACCGAGTAACCCGAAATCCTTGAACTGGATTTTGAAACGCTACTAAAAAGAGATCTTGTTTTTGGAAGAGTGTTAGTTGCATTCGTCGCAAGGCTTGAAATGAATGTGGTCATGTCGCTTCCTGAGAGCGTGTTGATGACAACGGAACTTGAAACAACAGTCGTAGTCAAATCGCTAGGAAGAGGGATTTCTGGCTGACTGCTGATGAAAGTTTTCGCGCTCTGGTCTATAGAAATTGTGGTAATGTTTCCATCTGAAAAAGCCGTCGATACCGAGGATGGAGCTATTACACTGATAAGAGTGCCGTCTATCGATGTTATCGATGTGACATCCCGGGTCTCTTCTGTAAATCCGATAGATGTGGTTGTACTGATATCTTCCATCAATGTTGCGGATATGATAGTAGGGATATCCCCTAACGATGTCGTCGAGATGAGACCTTCCTCAGATATAGTGGTCATTACACCCGGTTCAGACACGCTGCCCGTGGGATCCATCAATGTAGTGACAGCGTCAGGAGTTGATGTGAAGATGACAGCTGATATGGTAGAGCTTTTCGGAGTAACAGGACAAGCTTGCTGCGCTGTGACCCGATCGTTGATCAGCGTGACCGCGCCCTGAAGGGCGTATAGCCCGCCGTTAACCTCCACGCCATCATTCAAGGAAATGGAAGTTTGCGCCAGGATATTGCCATTGAAGACAGTAGTACTGCCGAGTGTTGCCGAAGAGCCGACTTGAAAAAAGATGTTGCAGGCCTGCGCTCCGTTGACGAGCAAGATAGTCGAAGCCGATGCCGTCGTGAGGGTGCTTCCAATCTGGAAGATGAACAATGCATTGGGGTCATTTTGCGCGTCAAGCGTGAGCAGTCCGGTTATTTCGACCGCAGAACCGAATCGGTAGGTGCTAGGGAAGAGTGTTTGTCCACCGAGTTCAGCACCTATGGCCGGAACTGTTGGAATTTGACTTGCAGCAGCATCGTATGCAGATTGGACGTCTTGTATAGCAAGTCTGGCGACATCGTCACCCGCGTGAATAGCTCCAGGCGGCGCTGAATCAAATCCAGTGATTGAGCTCTCAGTATTAGGGTAGAGACCAAGGTAGCCTTCGATGATCGTGTTGCCATAATCTGCATCTGTAATTGCCTGGCTTGCTATGACGGCGAAAGGTGCTGCAGTACCCAGATCGACCTGGGCGACGGTGAATCCGATCAACCCGTACGCGACAACATAAGCTGAAACGCGCATGTTCATGAAGCGCATGAAGGGGTAGGCTGAGAACTTTGGCTGTAAAAATTTCAAAACTTGTTACACGCGACACCTTATACTACGGACCATTTTCATTCTTTCCTTGTTCTTGATCACCGTATGCCGGACTGGGCCATAATTCAAGGCTCAAGGATCCGTATGCAGACAGACTGGTGCACCTCAAAGGCAACTCATATCCAGGGGTCCACAGAATTGTAATGGAATTCGGGCATTTCTTTGTCCTCCCCCCTCCATCCTGCCTGGTGTTTGGTGTTGACCGTCCTCCAAAGGTGACCGCATAGAGGTGTCGACCAAATCCGGCTAGCTCCGTATGTGGAATGAAGTCGCTACCCCTTTGTAGATTTGATAGCGTAGACCTGCAATAATGTGATAAGCCGCAAGAGTAAAACGAGTTCCTCCGATCAGCCATAACTCCACGAGCAGGGACTAGATTAGTGCAACGGCCAAGAACGTTCCTTCTTATATCTGGAGGAAGCCCGCTATCGTAATTTCTTCTGTATAATGCAATCGCGGTACGACCCATGAATTGTCGCGGTCCTAGGGCAGGTTGCTTGATTCTTATCCTTGGTGGAAAGCTAAAAAGAGACCGTTATGGGGCGAATGTTCTTGTTGCGCGCTAGAGGATGGATTTTCGCTCTTGATTTCGATAGCTTAACCGTTGATCGCACCATTTGAAAAAGTTCATGATTGCACCTAGCCCTCCGATGAAATCAGAAGGTGCCTCAAATTCGACGATACAGATGAACCTGCATGCGCATATTCTCCAGCTCGATAGGGTACGTCAGTTCCTCGTCCATTCGAAACCACTTGCTCTCATCCTCGTGTAACTTTTTCCACCTCGGGACCTCTTCTTCTCCTCTGACTTTTTGGTTGCCATTTGCTTGCTTCAGCAGCGTATGATCGAGTAGCCATTGCATGGGGTATTTCTTCTCCGCTCCATTGAGCGTGACAGATGAGTAACTCCCTGGACTGTCGATGACGATCAAAAGGCTCCCGGGCCTCATGTTGGCCGTAAGACCCAAAAGAAATCTTTGGGTGAGAGGGAGAGATGCCGAATACAATTCATTCAATGTAAACAGAAGTGTCACGAGACTTGCGTTTTGGAGACAAGAGACCATATCCAAAGACTCTGGCGCAAGGACATCATGCTTTGTAAAAGTGATGTTAAAGCTTCCAGGTGTAAGTAGTGGTGTGTTGGCGGCCTTTGCGGCAGCCGAAGCGAATTTTGAGAGCGTCGGGGTAGTTTCCAGTTGTGTTGCCAGGGTTTTTACCACCGCACTCCAGTCAGCATTGTCGATTGCAGTGACGTACATTTTGTGATTTCCAGTCTCTTTGATCTCGCCTTCTCCAGCAGAAAGCATTTTCTGCACGCCAGCCAATGCTACAATCTCTGCGCCTGCACCACCCCCGAGACAAACGACCTTCCAACACTTTTTTCCACCTTCGCCTTCTCCCACCCTTTCGTCCTGATCTTCAGGATTAGGGATATGATTAGAAAACAAGTGTTCTTTAACATCCCAAAAAGTCTCTGCATACCCCAAAGCGCGACTCGGGCTCCATCTCGCTGCATAAGCCTCAAGGTACCTTTTGTTGCCAAACGCAGCTGCGAAGTCGCGATTGTAGAGATGCCCCTTGACCTCCTGTAACAACGGATTGATGTCAGTTTCGAAGCGCTCCGCGAATGTACTGCGGAAAATATTGAGGAGAAGCTGCTGCAGTTCCAGTGGGATTGGTGACAAGACAGTAGGCTTTTCTTCCTTTGGCTTTTGCGGTTTGATTTTGGTGGTCTCCCTCGCCGCTTTTCTTTTGGCGTTGAGTTTGGAATTTGGCGCCATGCTGTCGATTGGCATTACATGGTATGGTTGAGCTGGTCAGGAGGGAAAGACTTGTTTTTGACAAGTTTAAGCGACGCGACGTCATTGGCCGATCGGCCGATTGTTCACTGGATCGGAACTATCGGAATCATCCCACTCGGTACTCATCTCGAATGCATCTTATAGACGGTGACAAAGTACCCTATCCAATCACATCCCTGACCCCTACCCTTGATCTAACATGCGTCTCCAATACATTCCCGATCCCCCAAACTTTATCAACACCGATGACCAAGCCGTCGTCGAGCGCGTCCTACAAAGGCGGGGTGAAAAGGGACTCATAGCACTGGACAGGACATTGCTTCACGCACCTCCAGTCGCTGATGGATGGTAAGTAATAGCATGATACAACACGTCCTCCATGCAGAAGTCTTAAACTACTAACGGTACTGCATACAAAGGAATGCCTTCCTCGGCGCCATCCGCACAAAAACCTCACTGTCGACATCCGTCCGTGAAACGGCCATATGCCGCGTTGCCGTGCTAAATAAAGCATGGTATGAATGGGATTCGCACTCGCCAATCCTGGCTTCGGCTCCAGGTATGCATTCAGCTGCCCTTACTCCATCTCTACATATTCCTTGTGTCACCTTTCCTGTCCATCAACCTCCCTTGGTTATCTATCAACACAAACCCACACAGTTCCTCCTGCCCACCTGTCTGCCCTCCTCAACACCCCGCCTCGCGGCTCTTCCTCCGACCTAGATGCTCCTCACGGTGCGGTGCTTGCCTACACCGACGCCATGACACTCGACGTGCGTGTCCCCAATGCAGTGTTTGCTGCACTTGAGAGTGAGTTTAGCGACAAGGAAGTCGTGGAGATTACAGCAACGGTTGCCAGCTACAATTGCGTGAGTCGGTTCCTGGTGGCGTTGGATGTGGGGGAGAAGAATGTGCAGACAGGGCCGACAGGGGACAAGGGGGCGTAGATGGGATGGCAGTTGTATGTAGGCAAATGCTTCTTGTACCTGGGTGGGTTGTGGCAGGTGTAAAGAATATATTGCTACTTGGCGACGGTATGCTTGATCATAGGAATCATATTCATAGTTGCACTGACAGCCTTACTCTCGAGTCTTGACCAGAAAAAAACCTGGAAATTATGGCCAATACCCCCAGTCAACACCACAGAACTCTGTCTGTTGAATCTTCAAAACAGTGATATTTACACTAGGAGACCCGTCTAATGAGCAAAGTCCCCAGACATGCTGAAGTCTCCGTTATTATAGGGACATCCAATGTAAAACAGAGATCCACAATCTCCCATAGAGCATTGTACCTAAGTCAAGGCACTCAGAATCGAATCATCCATCTTAATGTCAAATGTGCCATGAGGTGGATGTGGGAGCGCCGTGGAAGTAGACTGATTAGCTTCGTGTCGGCCGCCGGTGTGAGACCACTGAAGTCCCAGATTTGCAGATTATGCTTGACCACTGAGATGGGACAAGCGGGGGAAGAGAGCAAATGCGATGCGACACGAATCTAATGGATGGAAGCGAAGCGAGAGCAATGATAATCAAGTAATCGATGCCCTATCACCCAGCAGTCCTTTGATGTGAAGAATTTCACAATC
>Ga0182210_1000412_pt1 | contig 10332 bp, 15 predicted proteins | sample G5R1MG_19_FD_129670 | JGI IMG/M metagenome (GOLD analysis project Ga0182210, IMG submission 129670) | Switchgrass phyllosphere microbial communities from Michigan, USA - G5R1_MAIN_03OCT2016_LD1 MG | ecosystem: Host-associated > Plants > Phyllosphere > Phylloplane/Leaf | place: USA: Michigan... | reverse complement strand
GACGGTGTGGCACTGGCACCATTGTCCATGGTGTCGTGCGAAGGCGTGGCCATGGCTTCCTAGAGAGTGGACCAGGTGGACAGCAGGCCGCGGTGTGGAGTGAGTGAGCGGGGGTGGTGGTCGCCTAAAGGCGGAGGTCAAGGTTGGAGGGCAATTGGTGGCTGGCATACGATCATCGCGAAACGCGTGCCGGCCAGGTATGGAGCGAGAACCTGCAGAAACGCGGCAAATGGGTCGTAAAATATCGTGGAATGGATTGTTCCGTAGGTGGTAGCTCAGAGAGGCAGCGGCACGCCGCGCAGCAGGTGATAGAGGGCGTAGTCGGTCGTGGAAAAGAGAGTCGGGTTGAGTCGTTGAGCAAGTTGCAGGTTGCCCAGGTTGCCCGTCCATGCACGAGGCGGGTCTCTCACGCTAGCGGAGCCGCTAAAGCCGCGCGCGCGTGAGGACAGCACGCGTTTGATTGGCCCGGGCCCGGAACAACGACACGCCTAGCGTCCCTCCGTCAAGCTCACTCACTCCATGGCCCGACACGACAGCCCGCTTACTCCGCCGCTTGCCCACCCGCGTTGCCGTCGTGACGTGCCTTGTTCGGCCGGTAAGTGAACTCGCCTGGCGTCTGTGCTAGCTCATGCCAGCCCTGCACCGTGTGTACCATGTAGTCGGACTGGGCATGGAAAATTCGCCGGGACACGCTTGAGCTATTCAAGCTAATCAACTACAGATATATCTCTCAATCTCACCGCTCCGCCATCCCATACATCGCAAAAATGGTCGACGCCAAGATCCAGTACGTATCACGGTCAAAATTTACAGCCCCGTGCTAATCTTGCGCAGAGAGCTCATGTCCAAGCCGCGGGCGGATTTGACGTAAGTATATATCCTACTAGCCACCGCCAACGTGCCGCGACTGACCCAGTGCAGCGAGTACGAAGTTGCCCAGGTTGAGGAGCATGAGCTCACCACCGGTCCTCTCTCCATCCTCCAGACTGCCGTCCGCTCCCGCACACAAGTTCTCATCTCGTGCCGGAACAATCGCAAGATTCTCGCCCGCGTCAAGGCCTTCGACCGCCACTGCAACATGGTTCTAGAAAATGCAAAGGAAATGTGGACCGAGACACCGCGGTTAGCCAACGGCTCTTTGGGCCGCAAGGTCAACAAGGATCGGTTTATCTCAAAGCTGTATGTCTTGAAGCGGTTCAAATCATCAACATGCTGATAATGCGCAGATTCTTGCGGGGCGACTCTGTCATCTTGGTTTTGCTTTCATAGTTTTGCCATTTACGGCTGGCCTGGCATGGATGCAATATCGCAGATTGGAGTTGGCATGCATTAAAAGTTACATAACCACCTTGGAGGCCGCAATCTGCAGGAACGAATGAAATACACGATACCCAGTATTTTTCACTTCTTCAGACTCTCGCTCAGGCCTAGCAGTAGTTCCGCCAGACTATGCGCGCCAGGATCGGGAACTTCTTGGAAGCCCTGTCCACCAACATAGACCGTTCGTCCAAGGCTGGCCTTCATGCCTTTAGTTCCTTTCGCTGCTCTGTCCGCTGCAGCGGCAGCCTCCTCGACAAGTTCCGTCTTCGACAATGTTTCGACCAACGGACACAAGGCACCCATCAGCGTGCGATCTCCAGGTTTCGCCTGCGTGTACTTACCGAGCGCTTTCAGTGAGGACTCCAGCGCTCGCGCCCAGATGCGAGGGGTTACAAGCCGCGGCGACGAGGGTTCATCCTGTCGTAGGTTATGAGCCAGCGCATTCAAGAAAATTGCATAGATTTCTCCGGATGTCCCGTCCATAGACACTTCGACAACTTGAATGAAGGTATTCATAAGAACCAAAAGGTGGTCTGTTGTTTCGACTGTCCCAAGCATCTTCAGTGTTGCTGACCTCGTCAGCAATAGGCCACCGTGCACGTGACAGCCACTTACCTTCTGCGCCACGCTTCAACCCGATGCCACAATCACCGTCTCCCACTATCGTGTCATACCTGGTGACATCGGGCTCAGCGGCAATAAGCCGGGCCAATGCGATTCTCAAAGCTGACTGGGCCAGGCCGAAATCGACTAGAACAGTGTCAGCACAACATGACCAGAGAAACTCGTGCTTGGACCACTCAACCTCTCAGATTACTCCGCCGGACTTCCTCTTCCTCGACCTTCTTTTCGTCTTGCTGAGCCTCTCCCTGTCTTTCCCAGTCTTGGGGCTAATCGCCGCAGTCCAACCGTTTGCCTCGGCCGGCGCATCTAGTAATTCAAGCATCGTTGTTTCCATCGCACGAATATCCTCAAGCTTTAGTAAACTAATACTGAATCCCATTCCATTCAGGCTTGTCATATAGGTTCCCACCAGTATTCGCACCGGCGTAATCTTAAATTTTTCAGCCAGCTGCTCAATCACCTCATTTGTGATCCCGCTCAGCTCAAGCGGGCTTACACCTCCCGGATTATTGACCAACAGCACCACCTCGTCTTCATCGGTGATCTTGGAGAACCTGCTATTCTCGTCCGTGATGTGTAGGCAGTGCGACAGCATGGTTCTGACCAGCCCTGATCAATCGGTGAATCGACGCTCCGAACCCGCTCCGTTGTGAATCCCCATTCCAATCTCAACCTCCCCTTCCCTCAGCTCATCAGCTTCTGCTTCATGCCTCCCAAGCACATGTACATGTGACAGTGATGAGCCAATGGATACGGTATTATCAGCGACGAGTTGAGCCACGCGTGTCACATCTTCCAGACTCGCTCTGTCATGACGTTAGCCACCCATTGCTCTCCATGCCCTCCCCGCCCAACCGAACAAAACGCAATCTAGAGCAAGAAACACTCACCTTTCCGCCGCCAACTCTCCCGCAATCTTGACCACCAGCATTGTCCCTACGATCCCTTTCCTCCCCACTTTCCCCGCCTTTTCTCTCCCAACCCCAACATCATCCCCCACCACCACCATCTCCATCGCAACTCCCAAACTCCGCGCCTTCTCCACCGCCACTCCAAGGTTTAGCACGTCCCCCGTATAATTCATAAACACGATCAGCACGCCCTTCGACCTCTCCACGCGATCCATAATCGCATGACGGATCTGTGATGCGCTGGGCGACGCAAAGATAGAGCCTGTGATGGCGGCGGTAAGTAGACCCCGACCAACAAGCGAAGTGAAGGAAGGTTCATGGCCGGCGCCGCCACCCGAGAGGATCGAGGAGGAGAGAGGGGTTGGTCCTGGGAAAAGAGAGAAGAGATGTGTGAATAAGGTGGGATGGAGAGGTGAAGAAATGTTTTGCTGCGATGAGGTTAGGTAGGCTGGACTATACGTGGTTGTTGGTGGTGGGGAGGGAGGGGGCGTACGTACATGACATCTTTTACTGCGGGACGTGGCTTTGTCTCTGACCAGTTACAGCAGTACAACCTCTCCTTTTTCTCTTTATCTGAATGCTTACACTATTGGCAAAGAAGCATAGGCATAAGATTTAAGACGACCAAAACCTACAAGTTGAATGTGCAATGAACGAAAACGACAGTCGATTCATACCAAAATCAATCACACGGCGGCCTCATGCACCCCCGCCTACAGGTCTGTCGCATGGCATGTTATTAGCGAATGAATAGATTCCCCGCAAGGCACTGTGAGGGGCACTCTCTTCTAGGCACTCCACGGTGTTGGAAGGAGAAGTCTCAGTCAGGGGTGAAGCCACGACTCAGCCACATGGCGCAGTTACGACTCAGTACTGTTTACGCCCATGTGGGTGTAGTCTTAGTTAACCAGGTATATAGTTAGCTCACCGGAGCACAGAATCAACAAGACTTTTTTTGCTCCTCTATTACCTTCTAATACACGGATGTTGCTAGCGGTGTGTCGCTGGTTGCGAGATACCGAATTCGGTAGATGTCGCAGAGCAGTGGATAATGACTTGCGTGCCCATATTTCAGAAATTAAATAGAAATAAACCATTTACAATTCCAGCGGATCGGTATTGGAAATCGCGATGAAACGCATGTCGCGTTCTTTGTATTACCATGCACTGCACACATACGTCCGTCAGTATATGGGACATACACAGTACCATTGAACAAAAAGAGGTCGATAGATCCTATGCAGAGAGTGATATTGTAGGCAACTGGGTGATAATCTGCGACTCTACTTAGTAGTACCCAAAACTCTTCTACGATCTAGCACCTACCTGAAGATGTATGGAGGTTGGCTTGTTCGGATAAGCAATTCGCCCAAAGTAGGATCCAATAAGATAGGAACTCTACCTACTATGTACATACATAGTAGATTGTGCTATATCGCGACTGCCTTACACTCAGATGGAGCCAGCCCAATTCCTAATTAGGACTAGCTCCATTTGCCCAGCCTCACTGTAAATAGTCCACCACATCTAGGTATCCATAGATCCTCATCCCTTCTATATACTGAGTTTCGTGCCTAGCACTGTTTCTTCGCGTCCTTGGGCCTGCAGCCATTACAGATTGGAAAGACTCGCAGCACGCTATTTTGTACCTACTCAAGTAGATACCACCTAGCGTGTACGTGGTCTGACGCGATACTCGGCCCCAGGGTTTCTACTATGTATATATAAGCGGCCCTCTGTACAACGCTATCTAGAGTATGTTGTCAGCAATGCCGGTAGGAATACGCAGAGGAGGCACGTGAGTCAGATGGATGGGCAACGACGAGAACAGATAGTATTGCAGTATCCTGTAGTAGATGGATAGGTAGACGAATCGCTACCCCGTTGGTGTACGATCCAAATCCCAATATATACGTGTGGGCAGAGTCGGGCCGCTACAGGCCTACGCGAGGCTGTACAGGGCCGGTGTCTGACATATGTGGGGCATGATCGAAGTATGTCGGTGTCTTAAAATACATCGCGTTCAAAATTCTTAGCATTCCTGCAGAAGTGAAACAAAAAAATCGCTTTGTATGTAACCTGATGGGGGTCCGGAAACATCTGGCGATGTTAAAATAATGTCAAGAATTGGTTCTTGCATTCTGTAACCCTACCACTTACGCTGCTAACAATCCAGACAAGTCGAGGTAGGAATGAGAACCGACCTTATCTTCGTTGCTGTTTTGTTCGCCTTAGTTGGTGCCAGTCCAGCAGCGCTGAGCCAGCGTACATCCACCGGCACCGAAGATGCTGTCGCCTTTACTGGCAACACTATGAATACACATCATGACCACTACCGCTACCTTACAAAACGCGCCGATTTCACAGGAGATTGCAATTTAGCACAATGGGATAGAATACATGATGCTATGTACGTGTGCAATCAGGTAGCTCGCCGGGCTGCTGAGGTTGCTAGGACCAACCATACTAAGCTCAAGGAATTTTTTCCGTATGTACATCCTGACAGTATATTTTGGGGCAACTCTACATGCCAGACTGCTGACACCAATAAGGCCAACTGCTGAGACTAGTACCGAGCGCAAGGATACTCAACAAGTTGCCAACGTAGTCACCGCTGTTTTCAAAAAGATTGAAAAGGAATGCGGTCATGAGAATCCGCCAGCCTTTCCTATGCTTCAGATTAACTGCGAAAGAAGACCTGGCAGAATGGTCAGTCATCGTACCCGATCTATAAAACCCAATAGTTCCACTAACATCAATTTCCTGGAAATAGTGTCGGGGTGAAAACAAAGATGCTTACGCCAACACAACTCCTGATCTGAGGCACGGAGACGAAGCCCATTCGCCGTATGGCATCATATGGATCTGCCCACCGTTCCTCGACCCGAACTTCCCGACCGTCGTGCGAGATGCAGAACTTGCAGGCTCTGGTGCAGACCGATCAATGATTCTCCTGCATGAAATGACTCACATCATGGCCATTAGGGGCACTCGTGACATTACCCTACCAGGTGATCCCGACGCCCTGTTAGGCTTGAATGGAGATGATGCAATATGGAATGCAGCTAGCTACACTTATTTTGCTCGAGGTAAGTCATGGAAAGTCTGTGACTGCTAGTAAGCGCTCATCAAGGAACAGCTGTTCGGTATCCAGAGGCACATTGGCGACCGTTTCCAGGGCGACATTGAATCTCGGAAGGCCACTGGTAATCGGCCAAAGAAAGTTTTGCTGGAATCGGGCATACATTATTACTGCTGAAGCTGTAAAAAAGAGAGAAGAGTTCAAAGTATTGGGCGTATCACGGTCGGTATCCACACACATGCTATTCGCTTCAGGGCCCGTGATAGAGGGAGGAATGTTCATTATACACCAAATTTCTTGTGACACCAAAGAAAAAACTCTACATACGACGTGAATCTCACTATGCGAGAACCCTCATTACCCTTATATGTTCCATGTTCTAGCCTACATTGTTAACGCAAATGCGAGACTTTCACGAAGACACGTGTATAGTTTCTCTTAACTTTCTGCTCAACTGCTTCAAAGCGTATAATACTTACGCGCACACATCATCAAGGCGCTTAATAGGTTGCGGGAATAATACTCAGCCATCCACCGTCTACAATAAAAGTATTACCGTTAATGTATCCTCCGGCTTGACTAGCTAAGAAGAGGACAGCGCCAGCCATGTCCTCCACCTCACCGGTCCTCTGCTCTGGAATAATGTCTATTGGCCAAGGAATCTTCTCAAGCAAACGTTTTTCGATGAAACCCTCTGACATCTCGCTCGGAAACACTATTTTGAGGTCAATAAAAACACCTTCAAACTAAGATCTCTTCCGAAGGATAGTAACTCACCGCCTGGTGCTAGCACGTTGGACCGAATCTCATATGGAGCCAGAGTTGTCGCAAACTGCTTCATCATATGGACTACCGCAGCCTTGGAGCTTCCATAGGCATATCCTGCAATTGGTACTCTGCTGTAGGCACAAATACTGCTTACTGCGATGACCTGACTTCTTTGCTTAATATTGCCGACTTTGTTGCCCTTGTCTAGCAGATCAAGAAATGCGACCACAGTATAGAACACGGCTGTTGTGTTAACTGCGAATGTGTGGTTGAACTCATCGACATCTGCGCCCAGGAGGTATTTGCGAAAGTCCATGAGCGATGCTTCCTTGGTCAATTCCAAGACCGAAGGTCCTACAATTCCCGAGTTGGCAACAACGAGATTGACATGGCCAGACTCTTGCGCGATGTAGTCGACTGCGCTGGAGAGGTCGGCCTTGGAGGTTACGTCGACTTGAAAGAAGCGTATCTTTCCATGTTTCTGCACAGTGGTTAGATCAGTGTAAAGTCAAGCCCAAGACCCATCATACCGCGGTACTGGCCGCCTTTTCCAAAACTTCTTTACGTCGCCCAAGAATATACACAATCGCACCATTGGCTTCTAGTGCTTGTGCCATCATCAGTCCGATGCCGGTACCCCCACCCGTCACCACAGCAACTAGCCCCTGAACCGCGAATAAGCTGACCGGGTCAAAGTTGGTCATTCTCAAAGGTTTTAGACGTTACGGTTGAACATGGAACGCCAAAAGATGCTGATATGCGGGGTTAAGTAGTTGCTCGCTTTGTGTGAAGCTTGAACGGGTACATACATACGGGTCGTCCCAGATGGCGGGCCGAATAGAAAGTAACTATGGACTGTAAAATCGACTAAGAACTTGTTTGCAGCTTACCTACTTACATTCTTTCGTACAATCGGTGCGATACATTCCCAGATTCGTATCCATATTATCTTTGCCATTTGAAGCTATTTAGATCGCTTATTTTGGCAATGGCTCGGTCAGTGTGAGAGTGATAGTTATAATACTCACTGCTTGCAGCTTGCTTCAAGGTAGGCGACACGTATACTATTTTCCCTAACTGATGTGCTATTATGTGGGCGCCAAGTCATAGCGTATACCAATTATTGTCTTTAGTCCGTATCCCATCTGGGCTAGACTAGGTACCTTGTTTGCCGGTTTATACGGTACGGTAAATCGCTTTGCCCGTTCACTTCAATAACGAAGAGCTTTAGGCGAAGCACCTATCGTCTGCAATAACTGTTTTCGTAATACATATAGCGTTCGGGTCTTCTATCCCTTACAAATATCCAATCAGGCACATTTCCACCTTCAACTCAACAACGGCCAAGTGAGCTTAATCTTCCCACTAATATCGAGACTAAAGTTGCTGACCCCATATTGACCAGTCTTGCGCTTGGCACTTTCTTTCTGCATGAACTCGCGGGTATACGGGCAACTGATATAATGCTCATGGCGGCGAGCCGCCAAGTCCTCCGAGATGGACGGATGTCGCCACAAGATGATTAAACTCCGCGTTCGAACGGGCACAATGGGCTGCAAGGGACCGGGGAATGCCAGCTCTCTGTCAAAATGGCGCACCATGCTGGCAACCGCGCCCGAACTAGCCGGCCCATTGACCCAAAGATCGAGGTCGTGCAGGAGCTCGCAGGCTGCCCAGCCGGGATCATGTGCTTCGCGCCATATGGTGGGGAAATCCCGGAGCTGGATGGTGAGCTCGCGGAGATGAAGCTGAAGAAGATCCAGAATGTCGGACCCGAGGAACACCGCTTTGCCAACACGATACTTGGCCGTCGGGAAGGGGAAGATGCAGCCAGACAGTTCGACTGTTAGAGTGGTGACTGCCCATAGCGACTTGGGGATGCGAATCTGAGTCAAAGGGTGATGCTTCTCCGTCAGACCCTCATTGATTTTGTTGAACATCCTTCCTAAGACCTGTGCGATCTCGTTCTGACACTCTCTCCGGGTGGCCTTGGAAGCCGCCAGGATCCCTCGAAATTCTTTCGCACGTCCATTGACAGGAGTGAGGTAGCCGTAGATTTGATAGCGAAGTTCAATCGGTAGGGGAAGAACGTGGTGCACAGCGTCGTCTTGCGGCTTGAGAGGAGGAATTTTCCCAGGCCGTGGAGTATCAGGTCGGAGCCGTCGAGAGAGTAGGATTGGCATCAACAAGGTACAAGGCATGGCTGAGTCCTTCGCCACTGAGTACTGGGAACAGAGGTGCAAGAAAAGTATAGAAGGCGGCGACCGGAAATATGAATGCTCACTACGGGTCATTATCTTTCAAAAGGGCTACCTAATTCATGAGGTAGATAGAGCTTCGGTCGCGTGGTCAACACTGGAAGCCGAAAAATCCATGTTTCACACTTCGAAGCATAGTAGGAACGCTATTGAATCCACCCCGGTACCGGCCTTGCCAGCAAGCGATAGAGCGAGATGCGGGTTCGTAAGCGTGATGTACAGGTGCTGTGCCTGAGGCATTAGGGGCGTTGTCCTCGACAAACTTGATGCTTCCAAGGACTGCGTCTGCAAAATGACACTTCATAAGCTTGTACGTCCTTGTCTTCCTCTATGCCCACAGGAATAGTATAGAAATTATCCAACACGCGAGGCAGTCATTTACCGAATGCCACGCGTACAGTTGTGCACTATTGACCTTGCCTGAATATGAATACGCGGTCGCTAGCCACCCCACACTTAACCAGCACCATTCTTTTTTCGTATAGACTGTGCATATTCTGGTGTAAGAAGAAGATAGGATTTAAAATAATCATGCATAGGCAGGCATGTACGTATGTATGCTGTATCACATACTACTGCACCCCATGTCCGGTACTATACAGATAAAAGATGGTATGATGAAAATGTGAAGGTCATGAAAATCGCGAGCTAGAAAGAAACAAGGACCTACCAACAACAGGCAATAGAAAGATTATACATGCTTGCACGTATTTTCCTCTAGGATACAGGGATAAACATCGCAGATACGATACGATAGGGCGACTAGGCGAAGAAAGAAAACCCCTAGAAAACGAAAAAAATACATACAAACGTCGTACATCAGCCAAGTACAAAAATTCGGAATTTTCACGGAAAGAAAGTTGCCCGTCATACGCTCGTCAATGCCTAAACTCCATAATTCCATCTCTGGACGGCTAACAAGCCCTTCCGACCGTACTGCGAGGATGCACAGCGTAATTTTCCCAGACGCTGCCACCAAAACCATGTTTCTTGGGCTCCACAACACCAACACCTTTGCCTAGCGTAGGGCTCCGACTCTTACTCCGATTCTGTGCCGTAGTGCCCCACGCAGCTGGAGTTTTACCTAGTGCCTTGGTGACAGTGAATGGCCGCGTAGGATTCATGTGCATTGCATTGAACATTTGCTTCTCCTGTCTGATGGTGTACTCGAGCTCTTGTTGCGTCTGTGGAAGTGGCAGCGGCGGCGGTGCATTGTCGGCGGACGGGTAGTTGTGCTTGGTCTCGGCGGAGATTTTGATACTACTACCGGCACTACTGCTACTACCGGTGGTGGTACTCTTTTTAACAGGCGTAGCACGCAGGGATTTGCAAATGCTACGGAGCTCCTGGTCGTTAGAAGAAATTTGTG
>Ga0182210_1000411_pt1 | contig 10344 bp, 8 predicted proteins | sample G5R1MG_19_FD_129670 | JGI IMG/M metagenome (GOLD analysis project Ga0182210, IMG submission 129670) | Switchgrass phyllosphere microbial communities from Michigan, USA - G5R1_MAIN_03OCT2016_LD1 MG | ecosystem: Host-associated > Plants > Phyllosphere > Phylloplane/Leaf | place: USA: Michigan... | reverse complement strand
CGAGGGGGCCATGCGGATCGTCTTCATGGGAACCCCCGACTTCGCGGTGCCGACGCTCGACGCGCTCGCCGCCGCCGGGCACGACTTGGTCGCGGTATATACACAGCCGCCCCGGCCGGGCGGACGACGCGGGCGCGAACCGACCCCATCGGCGGTGCAGCGCCGGGCCGAGGCGCTGGGGATCGCCGTCCATTCGCCGATGTCGCTGAAAGGCGCCGACGCGCAGGCCGCCTTCGCCGCGCACGACCCCGATGTCGCGGTGGTCGCAGCCTACGGGTTGATCCTGCCGCGCGGCATCCTCAATGTCCCGCGCCACGGCTGCCTCAACGTCCATGGCTCGCTGCTGCCCCGTTGGCGCGGCGCCGCGCCGGTGCAGCGGGCGATCCTCGCCGGGGACGCCGAAACCGGGGTCGGCATCATGCAGATGGAGGCCGGGCTAGATACCGGGCCGGTGCGGCTGGAGGGCCGAACCGCGGTCGCCGATAAGACCGCGGGCGATCTCACCGCGGAACTCGCCGCGATGGGCGCGAAGTTGATGGTCGAGGTGTTGCGCGACCTCGGCGCCTATCCGCCCGTGCCGCAGCCCGACGACGGCATCACCTACGCCGCCAAGATCGACAAGGCCGAAGCGCGGATCGACTGGACGAAGCCGGCGGCCGAGATCGAGCGGCTGGTGCGCGCGATGAACCCGGCGCCGGGCGCGTGGTTCGAACTGGCGGGCGAGCGGGTCAAGCTGCTCGCCGCGGAGGTCCTGCCGTTCAGCTTCCCCGGCGGCGAGGGCACCACCGTCAACGACACGCTGACGATCGCGTGCGGCACCGGCGCGATCCGCCCGGTGCTGCTCCAGCGTGCAGGGCGCGGCGTGACGACGCTCGACGATTTCCTCCGGGGGTGCCCCGTCGCGTCGGGCATGCAGGTGTGACGCGCTACGCCCTGACGGTGGAATATGACGGGCGGCCCTTCATGGGCTGGCAGCGGCAGCCGCATGGGCCAAGCGTGCAGCAGGTGCTCGAAGAGGCGGTGTTCGCGGTCACGGCGGAGACCACCGCCGTCTACGCCGCGGGCCGCACCGACGCGGGCGTTCACGCGACTGCGATGCGCGCGCATGTCGATGTCGCGAAATCGATCGGCGCATTCCGCCTGATGGAGGCGCTCAATGCGCGCGCGCGGCCCTGGCCGGTGGCGATCACCGCTTGCGAGCCGGTGGCGGACGATTGGCATGCCCGCTTCTCCTGCATCGGCCGCGCCTACGAATACCGCATCGTCAACCGCCGTGCGCCGCTGACCATCGACAAGGGCTTTGCCTGGCAGATCGCCAACCCGCTCGATGAGGCAGCGATGGCGATGGCGGCGGCGGCGCTGGTCGGGCGGCACGATTTCACCACTTTCCGTTCGGCGCATTGCCAGTCGGCGAGCCCGGTCAAGACGCTCGACACGCTGACCGTCGAGCGGGTCGGCGAGGCGGCGATCGTCCGCACCGCGGCGCGATCGTTCCTTCATCATCAGGTGCGCTCGATGGTCGGCTGCCTCGCACTCGTCGGGATGGGACGATGGTCGGTCGGCGACGTCGCGGCGGCGCTGGAGGCACGCGACCGTCAACGCCTCGGCCTCAACGCGCCGCCCGACGGGCTGTTCTTCGTAGGCGCGCGTTACCCTTGAGCGTCAGCGGATAAAGCGCGCCGCGAGTTCGACATGGGTCGACCAGCGGAACTGCCCAACCGGCTGGATCCAGTCGATCCGCCACCCGCCCTCGACCAGCGTCTTCGCATCGCGCGCGAAGCTGCTGGGATTGCAAGAAACATAGGCGATCGCTTCCGTCCGCGATGTCGCCAGCGACACCGTCTGCTCGCGTGCGCCCGCGCGCGGCGGGTCGAGTACGACCGCGCCGAACCGATCGAGCTCCACCGCGGTCAGCGGGCGCCGGAACAGATCGCGATGGTCGGCGAACACCGGGGCCTGTGCGGCGTTCGCACCCGCCTTTAGCGACAGGATCGCATCGCGCGCGCCTTCGGCTGCGTAGACCTTGCCGGGCAGCGCGAAAGCGAACGTGCCGAGCCCCGCGAACAGGTCGGCGACGGTACGCGCCTCGCCCACCGCCTCGCGCACCGCCGCGACGAGCACCGCCTCGCCATCCTCGGTCGCCTGCAGGAACGCGCCCGGCGGCATTGGCACCGGGGTCGTGCCCAGCGTGATCGTCACCGGCCGCGGCTCCCACCGTGTCTCGGGGCCCAAGCCGTCGTCGATCGACAGCCGGGCGATGCCGAGCCGCTCGCCGAACGCGACGATCGCTTCGGCGGCGGCGAGCCCCTCCGCCGCCAGCCCGCTAAGCAGCACATCGACGCCCTGATCGGCCAGCGTCAGCTGCACCTCGATCCGGCGCTTGGCGCGCAACCTGGTGATCAGCGCGCGCAACGGCGCGACGAGCGCGAACAGCTCGGGCGCGAGGACGTGGCATTCACGAATATCGACGATCGCATGGCTCTTCTCCGCCGAGAAACCGAGCTTGCCGCGATCGTAATGGAGGCTCGCGCGTCGCCGGGTGCGCGGCGGCGACAGATGGACCGGCCGAAGGCTCGCCTCCAACCCCTGCGCGGCGAGCGCCGAGACGATGCGGTCGGTCACGAAGTCGGCATAGCTCGCATCGTCGAGCTGCTGGAGCTGACACCCGCCGCATTCGGGGAAATGGCGGCACGGCGGGGTCTGGTGATGCGGCCCCGGGATGATCTCGCCCGCAGCTCCGATCGTGTCGCCGGGCGCGGTGAACGCGATGTGCCGGCCGTCGTCGGTGACGCCCTCGCCCCGGCCGGCGATGCGGACGATCATGCTCATCGGTCGGCCCTCGTCGCGGCGAGCGCTGTCGCCAGATCGTCGGCGACGAACGCGGGCCCGAGCCGCCGCGCCGCCGTGCCATGCATCCACACCCCCGCCGACGCGGCCTCGAACGGCGACAGCCCTGCTGCGAGCGCGGCGCCGATCGCTCCTGCCAGCACGTCGCCGCTCCCCGCGGTCGAGGCCCACGCACTCGCGTTTGTCGCGACCGCGGCGCGGCCGGACGGCTCCGCGATCACGGTATCGGCGCCCTTGAAGACGACGGTCGCGCCGCTGCGCTGCGCCGCACCGCGGGCGGCGTCGATCTTGCTGCCTTCATACGCGCCGAACAGGCCGGCAAACTCGCCGGCGTGCGGGGTCAGGACGATCGGGCCACCCCGCGCGGCCAACATTTCGGGCGTGACGAGGCGCAGCGCGTCGCCGTCGACGACGAGGGCGCGATCGCTCGCCAGCACCCGGTGCAGCAGGTCGCGCATCCCGTCGTCACGGCCCAGACCGGGGCCGATCACGACCGCGCCGATCCTCGGATCGCTGAGCGCATCCTCGTCGAACGGGCGGCGGACCAGGGCATGCGGCGGCCCCGGCAGGCTCGCGCCGAGCAGAACGACATAGCCCGCGCCCGCATGCATCGCCGCTACCGCAGCAAGCTGCGCCGCGCCCGCCATCCGGCCCTTGACCACCGCGACCATCCCGCGCGAGAATTTGTGCGTCGCCGGACCCGGCACCGGGAGGCGCCGCGGCGCGAGGACGTGGGTGTCCGCCGCCGCGTCGATGCCGATATCGATCAGCCGCACCGTCCCGCAGCGAGCGGCGCCGGGCTGGAGGACATGCGCCGGCTTGATCGCGCCCAGCGCGAGCGTCAGGTCATAGGTCGGCAGATCGCCGGGCGCCGCCCCGTCATCGGCGTCGATCCCACTCGGCACGTCGACCGCGATCCCGAGGTGCGCAGCGCCGACCAGCCGCCGCAACGCGTGCGCGATATCGTCGCCGACGTGCCGCGACAGGCCGATCCCGAACAGCGCATCGACGCAGATCGGCGCCGGGCCGGCGGCGTCCAGCGCCTCGACCGGCCCCGTCCATTGATCCCGCGCTGCCCGTGCCAGCGCGGTCACGGGCTCGGCCGATGCGGCGATGCGAACCGGATGGCCCGCCGCCGCAAGCAGGCGCGCCGCGACATAGCCGTCACCCCCATTATTGCCCGGCCCGCAAAGGATCAGCATCTCGGCCCCGGCGGCAAGGCGGCGGACGGCGGCGGCCACGCCCTCACCCGCCCGCTCCATCAGCGTCGTCAGCGACGTACCGGCGGCAACGCCACGCTCCTCCGCGCCGCGCATCGCCGCGGCGGTGAGGATCGGCTGGCCTTCGATCGGAATCATCGCGGGGCGGTGGCGGCTTTCGTCGTCGCGGGCAAGCGATAGCGCATCGATCCGATGGCGACCTCGATCGCGGTGTTGCCCGCCAGAGTCACCGTCGCCCGCTCGGCACCATCGGCAGCGACGACGCCGCGCCCGTCGTCGGTGACGCGCAGCCGGTGGAACCCGCCATCGGGATCACGGACGGTCAGGATCAGCCCGCCCGGCGCTTGCGTCCGCTCGACGGTGCAGCTTCGGGCGAAATCGCCGCCCGCCTGCGCGCACGCGATCCGTCCTTCATCGGCGATCCGCGCCTGCTGCCGCACCTCCGCTGCCGCCAGTGCCGGATTCGTGGCCGAGGGCTGATCGGGCGTCGATTCGGGCGAACCGCAGCCTGCGAGCAGCATCGCGGTCAGCAGCGCGCTAGATATCCGCATAGACATGCGATTCGCTCCTCGCGCCCGGATGGGTGATCGCGCCGGCATAGGCGGGCCCGACGGTCTGCGAATAGCGCCACAGCGCCCCCGACCGATAGTCGTTGGCCCGCGGCCGCCACGCGCTGCGCCGCTCGGCCAGCACGTCGTCGGCGACGAGCAGGTCGATCGTCCCCGCCTCGGCATCGATCCGGATCGGGTCGCCGTCCTCGACCAGCGCGATCGGCCCGCCCTCGGCCGCCTCCGGCCCGACATGGCCGATGCAGAAGCCGCGAGTGCCGCCCGAAAAGCGCCCATCGGTGATCAGCGCGACCTTCTCGCCCATGCCGAGCCCGTAGAGCGCGGCAGTGGTCGACAGCATCTCGCGCATTCCCGGCCCGCCCTTGGGGCCTTCGTAGCGGATCACCACCACCTCGCCCTCGCGGATCGAGCGCGCCTCGACCGCGGCGAAGGCGTCCTCCTCGCAATCGAAGCAACGCGCCGGCCCTTCGAACTGCAAGCGGTGCATGCCCGCCACCTTGACGATCGCGCCGTCGGGCGCGAGCGAGCCGGTCAGGCCCACCACGCCGCCGGTGGGGGTGATCGGCGCCGACGCCGGATAGATCACCTTCTGATCGGGGTTCCAGGTGACCTCGTCGATGTTCTCGGCCAGCGTCCGGCCGGTGACGGTCAGGCAGTTGCCGTCGAGCAGCCCTTCCGCGAACATCGTCTTCATCAGCATGTAGACGCCGCCCGCCTCGTGCATGTCCTTGGCGACGTAACGTCCGCCCGGCTTGAGGTCGGCGAGGTACGGCGTTTCCTTGAACACGCGCGCGACGTCGTGGAGGTCGAAGTCGATGCCGCACTCGCTCGCCATCGCCGGCAGGTGCAGCGCGGCGTTGGTCGACCCGCCGGTCGCCGCAACGATCCGCGCGGCGTTCTCGAAGGCCTGGCGCGTGCAGATGTCGCGCGGGCGAAGATTGGTGGCGATCAACTCCATCACCTGCGCACCCGCCGCGACCGCGATCTGCTCGCGCGAGGTATAAGGCGCGGGCACCATGTTGCTGTTCGGCAACGACAATCCGATCGCCTCACCGACGCAGGCCATGGTGTTGGCAGTGAACTGCCCCCCGCATGCGCCATGGCCGGGGCAGGCGACCTTCTCGAGCGCGTGGACCTCCTCGATCGGGCAGGCGCCCGCAGCGTACTTGCCCACCACCTCGAACACATCGACCACGGTGATGTCGCGGCCTTCGTAGCGGCCAGGCAGGATCGAGCCGCCATAGACGAAGATCGACGGCACGTTGAGCCGCAGCATCGCCATCATCATGCCCGGCAGCGACTTGTCGCATCCCGCGAACCCGACCAGCGCGTCGTAGCAATGGCCGCGCACCGACAGCTCGATCGAATCGGCGATCACCTCGCGACTGACCAGCGAGGACTTCATCCCCTGATGCCCCATCGCGATCCCGTCGGTGACGGTGATGGTGTTGAACCGGCGCGGCATGCCCCCGCCCTGCTCGACGCCTCGGCGGCAGGCGTCGGCCTGGTCGTTTAGCGTTGTGTTGCACGGCGCGCTGTCGTTGCCCGCGGAGGCGACGCCGACGAACGGACGTGCGATCTCCTCCTCGGTCAGCCCCATCGCATAATAGTAGCTGCGGTGCGGCGCGCGTTCGGGACCGACCGAGACATGGCGGGACGGCAGGCGCGACTTGTCGAAACGGCTCATAGGCGACAGGCTATTGCGCAGCGCAGGACTGCGACGCAAGCTTCTTTCCTGACCGGGCGGCGGCCGTGCCGGGTTGGACGATCAGAGCTGGTCGAGCGCCCGTGCCACGCCGTCCATCGTGAACGGCTTGGTCAGACGCGGACGGTCGCGGAACCGCTCGTCGACGCCCTCCTCGGTGCCGCCGGTCGCGAACACGAACGGGATGTCGCGCGCGGCGAGCGCCTCGGCAACCGGCGTACTCTTCTCGCCTCCGCGCAGGTTCACGTCGAGGATCGCGGCATCGATCGCGGTGCCGTCGTCGATCTGCGCCAGCGCGGTCGCGACCGAATCGGCCGTCCCCGCCACCTCCCGGTCGAGCACGTCGAGAAAGTCCTCGAGCATCATGGCGATCAGGGGCTCGTCCTCGACCACGAGGATACGCGTACGTGCAGTCATCGCGGGGTTTCCTAGCGGCGAAGCCGTCACCGCGCCAGCCCTCCCCCCGCGAGCGCATCGCGCGCCGCTTCGGCAAGTTGCTGAACCGAGAAGGGTTTCGGCAGGAACGCGACCTGATCGATATCGATCGACCGGCGCAACTGCTCCTCGGCATAGCCCGACATGAAGAGGACGGGGAGGTCGGGATAGCGTTCGCGCACGCGGCGCACCATCGCCGGCCCGTCCATCGTCGGCATGACGACGTCGGAGATGAGGAGGTCGGGCCGCCCGCTCGTCTCCAGCAAATCGAGCGCGGTTTCGCCATTGTCGGCGGTCAGCACGGTATAGCCCTGCCGCGTCAGCGCCCGCTCGGCGACCGCGCGGACCATGTCCTCGTCCTCGACCAGCAGGATGGTGCCTGATCCCCAAAGCTCGCCGACCTTGGGCGCATGGCGCGGGGCCGGACGCGCCGGGATCGCGGGCGCGGCGTGGACGGGCAGGTAGACGGTGAAGGTCGCGCCCTGCCCCGGCTTCGACTCAGCAAAGATCCACCCGCCCGACTGCTTGACGATGCCGTAGACCGTCGAGAGCCCGAGGCCGGTGCCCTTGCCCAGTTCCTTGGTCGTGAAAAAGGGCTCGAAGATCTTGCCGACGATCTCGGGCGGGATGCCGGTGCCGTTGTCGCGCACGATCAGCGCGGTGTAGTCGGCGGGCGGCATGATGTCGTTGCCCAGCCGGCGGACCTCGGCGGCGGTCACCGTCCGCGTCTGGATCGACAGCTTGCCGCCCCCCTTGGGATTGGCCGAGACGATCGCGTCGCGCGCGTTCACCGCGAGGTTGACGACCACCTGCTCGAGCTGCCCCGGATCGGCGCGCACCGCGCCCAGGTCGCGGCCATGCGTCACCTCCAACGTCACCTGTTCACCCATCAACCGCTTGAGCAGGTTCGACACTTCGGACACGACGTCGGGCAGCTGCAGGATCTGCGGGCGCAGCGTCTGCTGACGCGAAAAGGCGAGCAGCTGGCGGGTCAGGCTCGCCGCGCGGTTCGAATTGGTACGGATCTGCTGGATATCGTCGTAATCGCTGTCGCCGGGCGAATGGCGCATCAGCATCAGGTCGCAATGGCCGATGATCGCGGTCAGGATGTTGTTGAAATCGTGCGCGACCCCGCCGGCGAGCTGTCCCACCGCCTGCATCTTGGTCGCCTGCGCCACCTCGCGCTTGAGGCGGCTCTCCTCCGAATTGTCCTTCAGGCTGAGTAGCACCGCCGCCTCGCCCATCCCGCGCGCGCCAGCGATCGACATCACGACGGGCTCGTCGGGGCGGTCCTTGAGCCGCACCGCCAGGTCGGACGACTGGGTCGCGCCGCCCGCGAACCGGCGGATAGCATCGGCGACTGCGCCCTTGTCCTCGCGCAGCACGAGGTCGCCGGGATAGAGCGGCGGCGCCTTGGCATCGACCCCTGCGGCGCGGACGAACGTCTCGTTCATCTGGATGAAGCGCCCGTCGCGATCGACCAGCGCCAGCCCGATCGGCAACAGCCCGACCAGCGTGCGGACATGCGTCGCCGCGCTGCCGACGATCGGCACCGACTCCTCGACAGGCTGGTCGAGCAACAGGACCAGCAGCGGCGCGTCGTCGCCCTCGATGAACGGGATCGGCAGCAGCCGCAGGGCGGTGCCCTCCAGCCCCTCGCGCTCGAACCGCAACATGCCGCGGCTGTCGGTGATCAGCAGCCGGCCGAAATCCTGCCCCGTCAGGTCACCCGCGCCGCCGAGCGCGCGGGCGGCGAGCACCCGGTTGGCGGCGGCGGTCCGCCCGTCGGGCGTCACCAGCGCAGCCATCACGCCCGCTCGCCCCAACCGGTCCCCGGTCGGCCCGGCGACCAGCGCGGCGGCGGTCTCGGCGACATCCTGTTCGACCGGCGCCACGAATCGCCACACCAGCACGTCGCCCGCCTCGCCCGCGCGCGTCACCGCCGCGGTCAGCCGCCGACCCTCGACCGACAGCCCCGCCGCCTCGCCGCGGCCATCGCGCCATGCCGTCCGCCCCGCATTGCTCAGCCGCGCGACGCCATCTTCGTCGAGCGGCAGCCCCGGCGGGGTCGGCAGCCCGCCGAACAGCGTCTCGTAGCGATCGTTGGCACACACCAGCCGGCCCGCGCGGTCGGTCACCGCGACCGCATCGTCGCTGGTGCCTGCCAGGATGCGCGCGAGGCTCCAGTCGACTGCGCCCGGCTCGCCGTCCCGCCGCGGCGCCAGCAGCCGCCAGACGATCACCGCCGCGCCGACGATCAACGCGCTCGCGCCGAACCCCGCGGCGACCACGACGTTGCCCGCCAGCCACAGCACCAGCATCGCCGCGATCAGGCCGGCGCCAAACGTGACGACGGCGGCGGTGCGGGCGGGGGTGAGCGGAAGCATCACCGGCGTCTTCGGTCTTGCCGGTACGGGGCGTCAAGCGCCGACGCGCTGCGACGTGCCGATTCGCACCCGGACCGCGATCGGCATGCCGCCCGCGCCACTCCCCGCGCCCGCGACACGGCCGGTCGCAAGGCGATCGAAAGGGCCGAAACAAGCGCAAAAATATTGTCGCTGCCGTCGATTTCGGCTTGCGGATCGCGAACCCCGCAGAAGTCCACGCGTCGCACCGCGGCGCTTGACCGAACATGCCGCTTTCGACACCAAATCGGGGGCGCCATCGCCACGCACCCTCTTGCGCGGCCCACCCGATTGCAACAATCTGTAGTGGTCAAAGCGCTGCCGGACCCAATCTCTGGTAGCCACGTTGAACAGGCGGACCGATTGGGCCGGGCAAGATCGTTGGTCGCCGATTCGGTGATCCACCGGCCTGCCCGGTCATCGGCGACGGTTGCAAAGACGTGAACATTGCGCGAACATGAAGGTATAACTGGCATGGATTTCAGGGACGATGCGCAGATGACCGACACGCTCGAAGCACCGATGGAGACCGCGGCCGAACCTGCCGTCAAGAGCTCGACCCGGATCGACCGGCGCGCGTTCGAGCTGACGCTCGATCCGTCGCGCGATGCGCTCCTGACCGATTTCGGCAAGGACACGCTGAAGGACCGCTACCTCCTGCCGGGCGAGACCTATCAGGACCTGTTCGCACGCGTCGCGTCCGCCTACGCCGACAATGCCGAACACGCGCAGCGACTGTACGACTATATCAGCCGTCTGTGGTTCATGCCCGCCACCCCGGTCCTGTCGAACGGCGGCACCGGCCGCGGCCTGCCGATCAGCTGCTATCTCAATTCGGTCCCCGACAGCCTCAACGGCATCGTCGACACCTGGAACGAGAATGTCTGGCTGGCCTCGCGCGGCGGCGGCATCGGCACCTATTGGGGCAACGTCCGCGGCATCGGCGAGCCGGTCGGCCTCAACGGCAAGACCAGCGGCATCATCCCGTTCGTCCGCGTCATGGATTCGCTGACGCTCGCGATCAGCCAGGGTTCGCTGCGCCGCGGTTCGGCCGCCTGCTACCTCGACGTGTCGCATCCCGAGATCGAGGAGTTCCTGGAGATCCGCAAGCCCTCGGGCGACTTCAACCGCAAGGCGCTCAACCTCCACCACGGCGTGCTCAT
>Ga0182210_1000410_pt1 | contig 10349 bp, 7 predicted proteins | sample G5R1MG_19_FD_129670 | JGI IMG/M metagenome (GOLD analysis project Ga0182210, IMG submission 129670) | Switchgrass phyllosphere microbial communities from Michigan, USA - G5R1_MAIN_03OCT2016_LD1 MG | ecosystem: Host-associated > Plants > Phyllosphere > Phylloplane/Leaf | place: USA: Michigan... | reverse complement strand
TGCCAGGATTACCGTGTACGTCAGTGGCCTACCATGTACGCCGTCGGACCGTGTGGCCACCTTATCTGACTGCCTGTAGCTACCGTGGACCTGGATGAGTGTATTTCGCGTCTTTCGAAAAAAGAGCTGCTGGCCGAGTCTGTAGTGGAGGCAATATGCGCAAAGACCAAGGAGCTGCTGATGAAAGAGAGCAATGTGGTGCACATCCGGGCGCCCGTCACTGTGGTTGGCGACATACACGGGCAGTTCTTCGATATGATGGAGATATTCAAAATTGGTGGGCCATGCCCAGATACAAATTACCTTTTTCTGGGTATGCTGCCCATGCTCACTACACACAATATCGAAGACGCAGAGCTGACTCTCTGCAGGCGACTACGTAGACCGCGGTCTCTTCTCTGTCGAGACAATATCACTCTTAGTCTGCCTCAAGTTACGCTACCCTCATCGAGTCCACCTCATTCGTGGCAACCATGAGTCCCGGGGCGTCACGCAGTCCTACGGCTTCTACACCGAATGCTCTCGAAAATACGGCAACGCGAACGTGTGGCACTACTTCACCGACATGTTCGATTTTCTCACGTTATCTGTCGTCATCAACGACCAGATTTTTTGCGTCCACGGCGGTCTCTCGCCCTCTATACACTCAATTGACCAGATCAAGATCATCGACCGTTTTCGTGAGATACCTCACGAGGGCCCTATGGCTGATCTTGTTTGGAGCGATCCCGACCCTGAAAGGGACGAATTTTCACTCAGCCCAAGAGGTGCGGGGTACACATTTGGAGCTCAGGTGGTGAAGAAGTTCTTGGAGGTGAACGGAATGTCGCATATCCTACGAGCACATCAACTTTGCCAAGAAGGCTTCCAGGTTCTTTATGACGACCGCCTCAGTACCGTTTGGAGCGCACCAAATTACTGCTATCGATGTGGTAACTTGGCAAGCGTGCTGGAAGTCAGCGACACTGGGGAACGCTTCTTCAACGTCTTTGATGCGAGCCCAGACAACGATGTGCACCGAGCTGAGCAGCAGCAACAACAGGGAAAAGAGGTGACAACCGAGTACTTTCTATGATACCCACTGTACATATACCTGCAATCTGCGGGATGGAAATGTCGCACTGTTGGCGCTGCATATATGTATGCTCACCTGTGCCATGGATGCCGATGGCAGTTTCATATTGGACAGCTTGTCTTTTGCCCGTGATGAGCCCGCTCAGCAGCCCAGGTACTTTGTTTCGACCCAACGATTCTCCATATCATCTCCCAGTCTTGCCACAACAACCTTGATGTCGGGAAAGACGCTCAAGACTCTGTTCACACCGACGCGACCTGCCGTGTACGTGACGAAGACAATCTTCTCCTCTGATACCCCATGATCTACCAAGACTCTCACAGCCATGAGAGCAGCCGCGCCTGACGAGAACTGTGGGTCTAGAACCAGAATGAGTCCATGCTGAGCAATGTTAACGGGCAAGGCTCGATAGTGCAATTCCGGCTCCCCTGTCCGGTAATTGGTCTGAATGAGTATCCTTCCTGTGATACAGTCAGGAATTGTGCGTCGAAGACCAGTCTCAAAGGCACTGCCGCCTCGTAGGACAATCACCGCACTGACATCAGCGGCTTTGCGTAGCCCCTGGTAGGCATGCTTCTGAGGAGTGATGACTTCATGCTGAGTAAATGGCAAGAAGTCTGCCGCGGTTTCGATGAGCAGTGCCACCATACGGTCAAAGTAGAACACAAAGTCTTCCCTTGATGTAGCAGGATCGAGGAGCAGAGTGTGCATACCCTTGACCTGGTTCGTTTGTTTCAACACAAAGGCGTTGGCACTGAGAGGACTGTCCTCCGCTATCCTGCCAAGACGCCTTAATTCTGTTTGATGCGCCATAGATTTAAGCTCCAGCGTCTGTCGGACTTGGTTGCTGACCATGGTGATAGCAACCTTGTTCTCGATTCCGCGCGGTATGATGAGATCTGCCAGCTCTCTTTGGGGCGCAACAAACTTGTAATAGTTGGGTTTTACGAAACCGAACCACTGCTTAATGCAGCCTTCGATATCACGACCGCGTTCTTGGACGTCCCTGACAAGACGCCGTGAGAGACAAAGGTCCGAGTCTGCGTCAGCGAAGATCTTCAGATCCAACAACTCCAGCACCCGTGGATCATGCAGGGCGAAGATGCCTTCTAGGATGAGCACATGCGGCGAATAGATGGTTGTGGTCTTTGCTAGTCGTGCGTGTTTTTGGAATGAATAGATGGGTACTTCGGCAACCTTTCTGACGGAGTGTTAGCCAGAACATGCCGTGTAGCTATACACGATGCATCCATCCCTTACCCATTCTTGATGTCCTTCAATCTTTCTACCAGGATATCGAAATCAATGGCCTCGGGCGAGTCGAAATCAAACTCATTCCGAAAGGCAGTCGCCGATTGTTCTGGTGTGAGAGGCTTGTAGAACGAGTCCTACGTGCATTGCTGCTTAGTCGAGTGCACGTGACCGGCCTCACGCTGGCGAAACCCACCATAGAGAGTATGACAACCCATGGCAAGTTCAGAGACGCGACGATGGCCATGGCCAAAGATGTTTTACCGGACCCGGAGCTTCCAGCAACCCCAATGATGCTTGCATTGCCCCAAGGTGGCTCATAATGGGTCCGGCGCCCTGGCGAGGACATGGCTGCCTGGATGGTACAGAATTCTTGAAATTGGTAGCAACTGCTCTGTTCCACCAGGCACAGCCTCCCAGCCCAAGGCGAAAAAGGATGATGGGAGAAGAGGTACACGGGGGTACCCCCAGGACGGCGTTGGTCCACTCCAAGCTCTCAGTAGCCTCGGGCGGGCCCACGCGAAGAAGCGGCATAGGTAGGGAGCTACTGCGAGCGCTTGGTGGAGCCGCCAAGGCGCGCTAACACCAAGCTGCCTTTCTTTTCTTCGCAACGTCGCCAGCTTTCCCTTCCGCAACCGCACACTCTGCGATTTCTTCAGCAACCTCGGCCACGGTCGGGCAGCTTTTCCTCGCACACTGATGGACGTTGGATGAAGATGCTGCGCGTCTTGGCTTCATCATGGTAAGCGCCGTCGCCGCTGGACATGGCACTCGTCCACACATGCTCACCCAGATACAGAGCTCATCCACTGCTTCGGTGTCGGCGGCGACGCCGACGCAACATCCCTTTCAGCGCAGGATCGATGGCATCAAGCCGTCCAAAGCGTAGGTCGCGCTTCTTTACTCTGCTTCCACACCCTATGATGATTGCAAAAAAGTTGGGAATCTCTCCGAAACAACGTGTGGAGAAGAAGTTAACTTTATCTCTGATCTTGCGAACGGCTCGGCCGTCTTGCCCTTCATCGCATCATAAAAACTCCTCTGGCTAGAGCATAGTTGGCTGATGTGTTGTGTGCAGCGACATCAATTTCGTTATCATGGACTACCTGGTCAGCGAAGGCTACCCCAGAGCGGCGGAAAAATTTGCAAAGGAAGCAAACATCCAACTGTCTCTCGAAGAGGAGTCCATCCAGTCGCGCGTAGAAATACGACAGGCTATACACGCTGGCGATATTGATACCGCCATTACTAGGATCAACGATCTGAACCCCCAGGTATGTATGCTCTCTTCTCTCTCCCGCGCTCTTGCAGGATTAAAATCAGTTTCATGCACCACGCATAATCTAATTTGATGATAATCAAACCTTCAGTCCTCAGTATGATTGCAAGCTGTTCGCTCATTTGGTGTCTCGCAACATATCTCTGGGCCATGCTGACAAGCATATTAGATTCTCGACACAGATCCTGCCCTCCACTTCGCATTGCTCCGTCTGCAGCTTATTGAGCTCATTCGGCAATGTACTTCGTCGGCAACGTCTGACATTACCCCTGCCCTTAACTTTGCGTCGTCGCAACTCGCCCCGCGAGCCGCTACCAATGAAGCCTTTCTTAAAGACCTTGAACTCACAATGTCTCTACTCATCTTCTTGCCTGCGCCTATCCACACGTTACAATCTGAATGCATAGAACTCCTTGAGCCGACTCTACGTCGGAACGTGGCTAGCCAAGTCAACGAAGCAATACTCACCAGCCTGGGTTCTCGTGGCGAAGCACGAATGCGAAGCTTGGTGCGCTTGCGACACTGGGCAGAGCTCAAGGCAAGATCTGCTGGCAAAGACATCCCACCTGTGCTACCGCTTGGTCTCCAAGATGCGGATGATACGTCCGTTGGGAGCAACAGTCACAAGAGTGAATCTTCCGATGCCATGGTCCAATAGTGCAGCAACACTGGGTACCTAGGCCTGTCGGCTCGTTTCTGGATGAACGAATAGCAAGGTTACTGACTATGCCTCTTGATTGAATCTTAGCTACTATGATGATTAATGTAATTCCTTCTATTGCCGACCAGCCCATGGCTCGCGGATAGATGACGTTCTCGACCATTTCATCACGCACTCATTCCATTCTATTTTCACCATTTCATCCGAGCTCTGTTGCCAGCTGCTTAGAAGCCTACTCTCATCACCCCCAAACTCATTAAGATCATGCACGACTCAATGAACATGTTGAAATTCCCTTTTGAGTATTTACATTCTCCATCGTCTGCGTGGTGTGTTCATCGTCTTCCCCCCACTGCCTATCTGGAAGTATCCAGCACATAGCGGCCCGCAATCGCCCCAGCATGCATCTTGTCGTACACGGTCTGGAGTTCGGAGAGCCCGACGACCTGAAACGGCGCCTTGATCAAGCCGCGACGGAAAAACTCAATCGCCTCGGAGCTATCCTTGCGATTGCCGACATAGGAGCCCTGGATCCTGATCATTTTGATGACGGTCTCGAAGACCGGAGCCTTGAGGTAGGCGCCCGCGGGCAGGCCGATGCAAATGACGGTGCCGCGCGGGCGGACATACTCGGCCGCCTGCTGGAACGGCTTCTCGTTGACGGCGACGAGGATGACGACGTGGGGGCCAAGGCCGTCCGGGGTCGCTTTTTGGACGTCGGCGACGAGGTTCGTGGAGGTGGCAAAGTCGACAAAGGCCTCGGCGCCGAGTTGCTGCGTACACATGTTTTGCTTGTCCGCGCCCGTGTCGATGCCGATGACGCGGACGCCCATGGCCTTTGCGTACTGGCATGCGAGAGAGCCGAGGCCGCCGCCGGCACCAACAATGGCGGCGAATTGGCCGGGCTTGACGCCGGATTCTTTGAGGCCTTTGTAGACGGTGATGCCGGCGCAGAGGACGGGGGCAATGGCGGCGAGGTCGCATTCCTTGGGGATGCGGGCGACGTGGGCGGCTTTGGCGATGCAGTACTGCTGGAAGGTGCCGTCGACCGTGTAGCCGGAGAGGAGGGGCTTGGGGCACAGAGGTTCGTCTGCTTGCTGGCAAAAGTCGCATGAGAGGCAGGATCCGTTGAGCCATTTGACGCCGGCGTAGTCGCCGACTTGGACGTCTGTGACGAGGTCTCCACGAGCCACGACGATGCCGGCGCCTTCGTGGCCTCCGACGAGCGGGAGCTTGGTGGGCTGGGAGTAATTCGTTGGTTTGCGAAGGAGGGTGTGGGACAAGGTGCTTACCAGGGGCCAGTCACCATTGACGGCGTGTAAGTCTGTGTGGCAGACGCCAGAGAACTTGATGTTGACAAGGACTTCATCCGGGCCTGGCTTCTGCACGGGAATCTTCTTGTAATCGACGGGGCCCCCGGTCTTCTCGATGACCTGGGCCCATTGCTCGGATGGGATTTGCGGGGCACTCATCGTGGCTGTTGACGAGGAACTAGGAGGCCGGAGGTGAGAGACGAGAATGAGTCGACGGGGTGGAGTTTGCTTTTCATCGCCAGCAGCATGTTCTGCCTTTTATACCTGCCATGGCGAGAGTGAATTCCATGGCGCCTTACCCCATTGGAGGGATGGATGGATTGCCGGAGCACGTTCTTCCGGAACGTTCGCATGGGCACATGTCCCGCTCGTTGGGCGGAAGGGCTCAGGGGACCTACGGAGGACCTATTTTCGAGCCATCGGGGGTGGATTGATGTGGGTAGGCATCGCAGGCTGTTGCAATGCTGCTGGCGATGGATGGTGACCCGACAGAACGTTTGTCTCAAAGCAGCTAGCCGCGGTTTGACGTCACGGATCCCTCACGCCACGGTAACGCTCACTCCCATCCCCATCATCAGCCCTGGACTGGATTTTGATAGCTTTGCGTCGCTGTCAGCCCACCTCGGCTTACTCTTGCTCGGCCGTGGCGCACTCCACATGATCCAACGCACCCATTGCCTACGCGCGTCTCCCTCTCTGGCCTACCCACCGACCAATGGCAAGGCTGGAGAGCTCGTGTCTCAGCGCATCTGCCACTTGCGGGTTCTGGCGTGTCCATCCTGCGGGTATCCCTGGAAGCGAGCAGGCCCTTTTTTTTCCCATGAAGCAGCAAGCCGGGCGCGCCATCCCTTCCACCTGCATTGCGTGTTCAAGCCGTCGGTTTGTTGCGGGGTAACGGAACGAGAGCGGGTCAGATGACTCTGGTGTGGTGTGGTGTGAGTTGCACGTCTCCCGACTTTGACAGCGGTTCACCATTCTCCCGGGGCCTAGAACCATCCTGCGCTTCGCATCCCTTTCACCCGGGTAATTCACCCCCCCACACGAACTCGTGCCGCCGTGAACCACGGAAGACGGCCAGCCGGTGTCTCTTGCAGAATGCGGGGAAAGGCTCAGACGGCCGCTAGCGAAGTCAAATCGCCTGCAAACACGGAACCCTCAAAGCGTAACTCGATTGAACGTGGTTCCATGACGGGGCCGTAAAGGTGATTATCGATTGCGTGGGCGTAGTTGGTATTAGGTTCCGGCCAATAGAGCAAGGACAGGCTCCGAGTGGTGTACGAGTGAGGGCACCGGCAATGGGAGAGGATTTATACATTTGCATTTGAGCACTGTGCTGGTCACATGGAGTACCCCTGGTGAGTACAGCTGAGACTCGATAGTGCTGTGAGGTAAGATGCAGAGCACAAATGAGTGGCACTTGGTGAAATGGATTTCATTTGATAGGCTCTAGGATGATATTATCAATCAAGCGCACGGGAATCTTTCCGTTACCAACACCCAGCTCTTCACCGTCTTGTGGAGCCTCAATGGGTAGCATCTTGATCGCACCACTCAGAATCGCGCCTCTGCTGTCATCGACATGGTCAATCTCTTGCAGGGTGTCTGGGTCGGCAAGGCTCAGGTAGTCTACCTCGAAGACTGCGCGCCTGCCAGGGTCCAGCATCTCTTGCTCTAGCATAGTTTTGTCACCATGGTCGACGGCCGGCCACATGATGTCTCCACGCGATCTTTTACCGGCTATGTACTGCGCTTCTGCCTTGCGCAGGGCTTGATAGAGCACAATGCTTACGTTGCGTCGACGGGCGCCGAGATAGACGTTGCGTGATGAGAGCGCCAGGCCGTCTGCCTCCCTTGACGTTGGGACGATTCGCAGCTGGGTGTCAAGATGAAAGTCTTGGATGAGTGTGTTGATGACGCGCGTCTGCTGCACGTCCTTCTGGCCAAAGTAGACGCGATCGGGCATGCAAATGTTGAACAGCTTCATGCAGACGGTGGCGACGCCGCGGAAGAAGACGGGCCTCGAGGCTCCTTCCAGCAGCTGGCCGAGAGGGCGCATCTCGATGAAGCTCCCGGTACCAGGAATACTACTGTCTGGGGGTAGCGTGGGATACATGGTCTGGGTGCTGGGAGCAAACACGGCCGTGACGCGCCCCTGGCCTGCGCTGGCGAGTGTCTGGTCCAGTGCGTGCAGCATGGCCAGATCCGCCTCCCACGACTGTGGATATGAGGCCAGGTCCTCGTGCAGGCCGAATTGGGTGGGGTTCACGTAGATAGTGACGAAGACGTCCGTGTTCTCAGCGGCTGCGCGGCGCACGAGCGAAGCGTGGCCCTCGTGCAGGGCGCCCATGGTGGGTACCAGGCCGACGGTACGCTGGGAAAGCCGCAGCTCCCGCCGGTATTCTCGGAGGGGCGCGACATGGCGGAAAATTTGTGTCGTTGAGGCGTGCGTGGAGAGCCGGCGGAGGCCCGCGGCGAGGCAGCGGCGGGCGACGGTGAGGGCGGTGAGGGTGGGGCGGAGGGCCATGACGGGCACTCGGCTGCGATTTCACGGTGCAAGGCCGTTGAGAAGGGAGCGGCACGGCCGAGCGGTCACGTGAAATGAGCGGACAGCGAGCCCGGCACAGGCCCTGTTCATGCTGACGATGTTCGAAGGAGGAGGAGGAGGAGCAGGAGCAAAGCAAAGACGGCTCTGGTGCTGTCATAACGGCGCGGCCCCATGCAGTATAGCGGCCCACCAAAAAGTGCCGTGTCCGAGTCCGAGCCTTCGCCCAAGACTCAATAGAACAGACCACACCGCAGAGCACAAACCAAGGCACCCAACGCCACACTCGGCGCCATGGCCGATGACGGTATGCTCCTCAATTTCTCCATCCCCGAAAATGGCCTCCTCCCTCGACCGAGCATCCAGGGGGGCCACTGGAAAAGCCGCCTCTCTGCCAAAAAGGCGGCACAGAACTGGCACGCCAAAGCCACAGCGCGGCTTCGCGGAGAGACGGTTCCGACTATTCAGAGGAAGACGGTAGCGATCCCCAAGTTCGTAGACGTGAACCACACACAGCTTGGCCCGCGGAAGCCGCGCCTGACTGGGAACCCTGACGGGCACGACCTGGACGACCGGCCCACCAAGAAGGCTCGCACCAGTGCAGACCCTAGGCCGCGCACCGAAGACAAGACGGTTGAGAGCGATTTCCGGCCCCAGTCCACCCCAGGCGCAAACCGGCGGCCAGAAGAAAGACAAAGTGCACCCAAGGGTGGCAAGCAGGTCATCTCCTCCCTCTTCACTTACAACCCCACCCCCACGACAAAGCCAGAAGCAAAGGAACCTCGCCATGAAGATGCACACGTTACGCCCTCGAATGCGCCCCTCAGCGATGAGCTGGCAACCTTCACTTCGCTCGGAATATCCACAACCCTCGCCACGCATCTGCTCAAGAAAATGGACCTGAAAGCACCTACAGCCATCCAAAAGGCTGCCATCACACAGCTCATACAAGACGACTCGGACGCTTTCATTCAGGCAGAGACGGGCTCGGGAAAAACTTTGGCATATCTGCTGCCAATTGTACAACGACTCATGGAACTGTCGGCCAACATGAAGAAGCGGCAGGCAGATAACCACGTGCAGAGGAGCTCGGGATTGTTCGCAATCATCATGGCGCCGACACGCGAACTGAGCAAGCAGATTGCCACGGTTTTGGAGAAGCTGCTCGGCTGTGCGCACTGGCTGGTTGCGACAACCGTCATTGGCGGTGAAAAGAAGAAGTCGGAGAAGGCGCGACTACGCAAAGGCATCAATATTCTGGTCGCAACGCCGGGGAGACTTCTTGACCATCTCGAGCACACAGAGACGCTGGATGTAACCAATGTCAGGTGGCTGGTGCTAGATGAGGGTGATCGCCTGATGGAGCTTGGGTTTGAACAGGATATCCAGCGCATTGTCGGCGCCCTCAACTTGCGAATGCGCGCAAAGAAACCCGGCCAGCAAAAGATTCCTGGACTGCCCGAGAAGCGTACCACCGTCCTATGTTCTGCAACAATGAAGATGGACGTCGAGCGACTTGGCCAGATCAGCTTGAAAGACGCCGTGCACATCCGCGCCGATCCCTCAGAACAAGATCAAAAGGTCGGCGAGGCCAGAGAGGATCAGGGCTTCTTTGCACCAGCCCAACTGAAGCAGTCATATGCCGTAGTTGCTCCCAAGTTGCGATTGGTCTCACTGATGAGCTATCTGAAGCGAGCATTTGCGCGGAAAGGATCAGTCATGAAGGCCATAGTCTTCATGTCCTGTGCTGATTCGGTCGACTTTCACTTCGACATTTTTACTAGCAAACTCGAGGAAGATTCCGAAAAACCAAACGACAAAGCCGAAGATGCGACCGACTCGTCCGACGTAGAGGTCAAATCCACCAAGAAAGCAAAAGCGTCCCTCCAGTCTGACCCCACCAAGCTCTCCGTCACAGATGCTCTATCCCCCATCCTATCTACAAAAACCCACAACGTAACTGCCTATCGTCTCCACGGCTCCCTCCAGCAATCTATCCGCACCTCGACTCTCGCACACTTCACCAAGAACAAAGACCCTTGCGTCCTGATCGCTACCGACGTCGCATCACGAGGCCTTGACCTGCCCAACGTAGATCTGGTAGTTGAATTCGACCCTGCCTTCGCGCGAGAAGACCATCTTCACCGCATCGGGCGAACAGCGCGTGCAGGCCGCAACGGCCGAGCCTGCATCTTCCTCATGCCCGGCTGCGAAGAAGGCTATGTTGA
>Ga0182210_1000409_pt1 | contig 10360 bp, 14 predicted proteins | sample G5R1MG_19_FD_129670 | JGI IMG/M metagenome (GOLD analysis project Ga0182210, IMG submission 129670) | Switchgrass phyllosphere microbial communities from Michigan, USA - G5R1_MAIN_03OCT2016_LD1 MG | ecosystem: Host-associated > Plants > Phyllosphere > Phylloplane/Leaf | place: USA: Michigan... | reverse complement strand
GAAGGATCGAGAGGCCCGTCTCAAGGCGGAGGCCGAGAAGATCAAGGCGGAAGCTGCTGCTGCCGCCGCCGCCACCGTTCCAGAACTCACAGCAGGTCGTCGTTCAACCACATACGGCGGCATTGGTGGCGGTGAACGCCTCGATCCCTATGCTGGCATCAGGCAACCCTCCGTCACCCCTTCGACCGCTGCTTCCGTCACCGCTTCCGTCACATCGACCCAATCTTCGCCCATCAAGGCTACTGTGCAACCCAAGAAGAACTACGAGCGACCTTCCGCAAAGTCCTATCTCGGCACCGAGGACGCGGGCGCCTTTCGGCCCTACGAAAACAGCTCCCGGCCTGGCCCAGCGCGATCGCATGTCTCATCGCAGTACTCCGAGTCTTCCTATGCTCCGTCACAGTCGACAGCTCGGACAACACCTCCAGCCTCTCAGCGCGGTCCATACTCCACAACCGATCCCAACAAGATCGTGATCAAGGCGGTGTATCTCTTCAACGATCTTTTCCCCAAGCCCGTAGCACAGTTGATGTCCAATGTTGGCAAGGTGACGGATGGTCTGATCTTGAAGATACAGTCCGAAGGCTTATTCATCGACGACGATGTCCGAGGCATACCTCAGCGCGAATGGGACATCAAGGCCTGGACGTTGAAGATGGTCGAAGTAAGCATGACGCTGTGTTGGTAGCGGTTGCAGATGCTAACAAGAAACGCTAGACCGGCCAGCAGCCCGCCAAACAGCTGCATATTCTACGCGCTTCCGTCCGCGATCCCGATGGCAAAAAATACGTCTTCCTTATCGAGGAGTCTGAAAGCTGGAAATTGGCCAGTGGCCTACAGCGCCTGCGCAAGGGAAGTCAGGTCAGGAGTCTGCAGAGTAGTCAGTTGGCGCCAAACGAGGTGGCAAGAATACTCAATGCCGTGCCGCCGCTGGGGTGAAGATTGACACGTACCATTTCTACCGAACCCATCCCGAACCAAAGAAGACAGAAGTTGTTGTTAAGAGAATCCAATGGGTGCAGGTTCAGCAGCGACGAAGGGGGGGGGGGGCGCTGCTGCTGCTGTTTGCTACAATGCATTCCGCCACCCTGTACCATTTTCCGGTGCGACACAACCAAGCGAAGCGAAGCATTCCTACCAGCGAAACATGTACTCGTCGTTATTACTATTATTTGAATAACACAATAGGTAGCTTTCTTGCGGCATCAGCGACGGCGTTTCAACTCGGTCTTTCATTTGCGGGTCGGGTTTGTACATAGCTAGCAGTCCATAGTACGTTGGTTTTCTACCATCTATCCACCACATGCCTGTCTCGTGTGCTACAAAGTTCAGACTTGCATCATTTCCCCCCTCATGCCTAAGACCTGGACGGAGTACATATACGTACGTACCAAGGATTGCTACCAGAATCTATCTAGCGGGTACCTGGGCAAACTCTCTCAACGAAGTCTTCTACCATGGCAACAGCGAGGGGCTTAGGTACTTTGCCATCTGCTCCGTTGAAGAATCGACACAGTAGCGTAGATGCGCCCGTCGCAAGCAAGGAACAGCGAGACCAGAGCCGTGGAAATGTGCTATCTATCATGCCATGTTCCATGGTATCGAGCCACTTGATCTTCTTACTTTGCGGATCGCACTTGGACTGTGCTAACGGAGAGAGAGAGAGAGAGAGAGAAAGAGGGTCGTGAACTGCATTAGGTCTCTGATCCGATGGGAACCGGTTTTCCAGGGTCAAGGCAGTATCTATTTATTCTATTTATCTTATTTATTTATTTTATTTTATTTTTTACTTGTCATTTTGGCTCTCATCGAGGCAAATTGCCAGCGCGGCCATGAGCGCCATGTCGACCCCCGGCGCAATCTCCACACCATACGTCTGCTGGCCAAACAAGACGTCTCTGCCGCTGAGAAGCTTGCGGTTGATGCGAGCGACGACGACACCTACACGCGCGGTCAGCATTTTGGCGAGAGCAACGCAAAACGTCGCGAAAAGAGGAAAAACATGGTGTGTGTGTGTCTTTCGTACCCCCTTGCGCTTCGTCAACAATGTCCGCCGTGGTATCAAGCCAATTGCCCCGCATCGTCAGCGTCTCCTGGCTCCCGTTCTGCGAGGTGAAGGTTGCCGTTGCTTTGCTTCCTATTACTACGACCAGGGCACGTCAGCCTTCCATGCGATGGGTGAAGCCATGCAAAAACAAACAAAAACAAAAAAAAAACGGACATTGAAAACTGCTCTTGACCTCCATAATCTTCTGGCCACTTGGGTTTTCCACCGCAAACGTCTTATGGAGATGGAGATGCTCTTTTACGATGCTGAAGAGATGAACGCCCGCCATATCCGACACCTTTTTGCGCCCGGACATGGACAGGAGCTTGCCTTGCACCTGGAGGATCGGGGTGCCCTTGGCGAGCTTGACTGCGCTTATCCGTCAGTCAATTTTCCCCGCATGAGTGGCAGAGAGAAGAGGGGGGCAAACCCCGGGCGTACTGCTGAACGAGTCACCGGTGAGAGAGAGCACCTTTTCTTTCAGGACAATGGCTTCGGGCGCTGTTGCAAAGAATTGCGGGAACACGCCAATAGGCCGAGGGACGGGCGCAAGGATAGCAGCCATGATGTTGGGGTGGTTGCGTATATATTTGCAATGGCACGAGGATGGAGACGCAGAGTGAACACCGAGTTGGGGAGGTTGGCGATTCTCGGTAGTTTGTACATAGCGGGGGTTTGGTTGTTTCCGCGTAAGCCCCGCAAACATTAGGGCAGCGAGGTCATGTTCGCAGCTGAACGCTGTAGCCCGGAGCATGGAAGCCTTAGCCACGAACACTACCCAGGCCCGGAGACCACATCATACGTCACCCCTAGCCTGGTACCATGACTGTTATTGGAGTAAGTATAATGCACACTTCACACGGTGGTGTTGATTCAGTACCATAGACTTGGAAGAATTGGATAGATTCTGATCGCTTGATGCGCGATAACACCACTACAGAAAGGTACGTGGAAGGTCTGTAGATAGCACACGTAAAGTGGCCCCCGGAGCATCTTTTTCTTTTTTTAAAAAAAGAGCCACGGACAGAGGCTAGATTCGAAATCAATATAAACAGACACAAAGGTCTTCATGCATGTCATGAGCACATCGCAACGTTGTAGCGACGACAAGAAATATCATGTACAGATTGAGCGACAACCACTCAAACATTCTCCGTAAATCGAGAGCTTCGCGAGCCGTCTGCAGAAGCCAAGCTACGGCCTAGAGAGCCCCCACGGGGAGACCCCCTATTGGGGGTCTGTGGTGGACTCAAGTATGTGAGATCCGCAAATGGATTCTCGTCAGGATATCGAACAACAGGTGTCCTGGCGGGGCCGGGTCTGATGTTCATCGGACCTGATTCCCGTGTTGTATATATGTGTCCAGCTTCTTTCTCAAACTCCTTCGTCTTGCCAGGGCTGCCATAAACGCCCCTTTCCTTCTCGTCTGGGTAGAAGGACGCCTCGGAAGGGTGGAGACGACTGGCGAACTGTTCCGAAGTCATGCCTTCACTGAAGATGGAGGGAAGCTTGCGGCCGGACACTTTTTGAAACCCTCGTTCGCCACCGCTGAAGGTGGTCTCTACAGTAGATCTCGACACGGTGGAGAAGCGGCTCAGAAAAGACGACGGCATAGCGTTGCTAGAAGGAGGCACTTGTCTCATGCTTTGCTTGCTGTCGATGCTGGGATGCTCCTCGCCAATTAGTTGCAGAGCACCCCCCCTCTTGTCTTTGTGACGTCGAATGAGGATGAGTATGATAGCCAGGAGGAATGCTGCACCGGCAAGACTTCCAATGACGCTGCCGACAACTTTTGGTGTCTTGAGCGACGGCGCATGGACACCGCCGCCGACGTGGGCGTTGATAGAAGCCCCTGTCGTGGCAGCCGTGGGTGCCACTGTATATGCGGGCCCGTCACTGCCGCCTGCAGCAACAACAGGAGAAAGCGTAGAGGATGCTGTGTCTGAAGTGGTGGCTATGCTTTCAGCACCTGCCGCGGAACTTGAGGCAAGGCTGTAGGATGGGTATAGCTCGGAGGGTGCAGCTATGCTGCGCTGCGACGGGAGTGAGGAAGTGGAAAGCAGTAGTGATGATGGGACGTCAGAGATGGCAGACGGCTGTGATGTCGAGCTGAAGGGGGGAAGTGGGTTTTGGGAAACGCGACTTTGGGGCGTGGTAGGTGCTGGGACAGCAAGGGGGGCGGCGGTGCTGCCTACCGCTTGGGCGGCAGCAACGTCCGAAGGCCATGGGTAGGGCACAACACTCGGGTCCCTCAAGTTGGTTGGAAAGGATGGGACAGCGGGCACCGAGGGCAAGAGAGGGTCGGATGCGGAGAGTAGCGAAGAGAGCGGGTGAGCCGAGGGCGTGACTGGTGGTGTGGGTGCGTGGGTGTCGTGTGCAAGCAGGCTGGCATTGGCGGAAATGGTGGCTACCACGTGGACTTTGACAGTGACTGCTGTGGGAGAAGCGACGGGAGCGGCCCGACGACGATGGAAGAAGCGATGGTCCTTGGCCATGGCGTCTCTGCGCTGGCGGGGCTATTGCGAGTTGCACAGCAACGATGGTTGGAGGGTACTGGTGGCGACGGCGATGTCGGAGCGAGACATGGGGCCCAAAGGAGCGTAGTGGTGGTGGCAGACGCAGACAAGGTGAAGGAGGGAGGGGCCGAGTGGTCCAGTCAATGGATGGGACGAGGGAAGGTTGCGTGGAGCGTGGGTGTCGGGTGTCGGGTGTCGAAGTCGGGCCAAGGAACGGACGCCAGTGGATGGCTGGGCAAAGGAGTGTGAAGGGGTGAGTGGTGGCGTTGGGCGGCACGAAACGAGTGGCGATGGATGCTGGCCGCGCGCGAGGGCGAGGGCGGCGAGGGCGAGTCGCAGTGAAGGGCACAGGCACGGCGGCAACAGGAACGCGAACAACGCAGGAACAACGGGCCGTCTGGGCACGTCCGATGATTGGCCCAGGCGGCGAGCGAGATTGGATCCGTAATCCGTACTCGGTAATTCGAAAGCAGCGCGTTGCCAAGCCATGACTAAGCAGCCCGCAGGGATGCCCCGGCTTGTAGTCATCTGTATGAACATACTACAATGTACCTACAATGTACTATGGGAGACGAGAATCCTACTCTCCTCTGCGTTCCTATCTACACGCAACGTCCTGCTAGGCAGCAAGAAAGAAACCAGCATAGGATTCGCTCGGAGGCTAAACACCATCCCCGGGCCTCGTCCGTTGCTGCCCCTCTCCTCCACGGCTCCAGCCAAGCAAAGCCCCGTTTGGCCGCGACCACAACACGCACTGCACTTCCACCACGCCACCCCCAGGCAAAGCAACATGCCTCCGCCAGATGCACCCCCCACGGCCCTGTCGTCGCAGGATCCTCGCTCTTCGTCTACGCAATCCCTCGCCCCCAACGCCGCCCTGGACAATCCCGCCGGCCGGCGTCGCCTACTCCTCGTGTACATCCATGGCTTCATGGGCAACGAGTCCAGCTTCAGAAGCTTCCCGGCCCACGTCCACAATCTCATCACCCTCACCCTTGCCGAAACCCACATTGTCCATACCAAGATCTACCCTCGATATCGATCACGGAATGCTCTCGAAATGGCCCGTGATGAATTTTCCACTTGGTCAGACGCACGCCATGCTTGCCACGCGCCCAGCTGACACACAGGAGGCTGGCCCCGCACGAAGATCCATGGACTCATGTCCTTCTACTCGGCCATTCCATGGGCGGTCTCCTGGCGGCTGAGATTGCCCTGGTCTTTCGTCACCGCATCATCGGCATCGTCAACTTTGATGTCCCGTTCCTAGGCATGCATCCTGGTATCGTGAAGGTTGGCCTGGGCAGTCTTTTCAGCCCAGCGCCGCCACCCCAAGATAGCATTGTCCCGGGACTGGACACCAGCAAGAAACCGACGAGAATCAACACCCTCTTCAACCCACACCCGTCTGACCCGAACTACAATCCCTCCTTTTCCAACGATGTGCAACTACCGTTGAGGAAAGGATGGGACAACACGTTGCATTGGTTGACGAAGCACTACCACGATGGCTTACGACAAGCAACCAAAGGACTCGTCAAGTCCCACCTCGAGTTTGGCGGCGCCATGGCAGATTACCGGGAACTCACCGAACGGTACGCAAAGATTCGTGCGCTGGAAGAAGAGGACGATGAGAAGCGGTCAGCGGTATTCCCTACCGTGCGCCCTGTGCCCAGAGTACGTTTTGTCAATTATTACACCGCGAGTACTGGACGACCCAAAAAGTCCAAGTCGCCGCAATCATCCAAAGCAACAACAAGGTCGCACTCACCGTCAAGACCTCCTTCGTTGCCGAGCCATGACAGTAGCCTGCATCATCCTTCCACGGAGCCAACAGCCATAAGCCTAGACTCTCTCATCCTAGTCAGCGATTGCGATTCGGCTGTCTCATCGGAAGCCGAGATGGCCCGCGTCCATCCGTACCCTACCGCTGATAGCCCGCGAAACTCGAGCGATGCTGGGCAACGACAAAAAGACGGCGATGCTAGTAACTCAAAAAGGCCTGTCACAGCAATCGAAGCGGGGCAGCGCCATGCAGCAGGACCAGAAGGTGCCCCAAACTTGCCGGTAGTCCCTCCCATCCCGCAAGAACCACCGTTTGTGGACCTCTTGCACGTGACCAATAAAACTGCGCGGAAGGCGGCCGAGAAAAAGCACGCCCTGGCTCTCCAAGAGTACCAGAAAGCTGTCAAGGTGCGCAATAACGTCATCAACGAGCGGTCCAGATTAGAAGAAAAATGGGAGAAGCAACAGGAGCAGGGTCGGGCTGAGCGGAAACAGAGACAGGCGGAAGCCGAAATGAGGAATGCAGAGGCTCGGCAACGAAGAAGCGAGGCGGATCAGAGAGAGAAAGAAGCAGCGAGTAGGATGACAGACGAGGAGAAGAAAGTAGCGGCGGCCGATCATCAGTCACCTTTGACTCTAGCGGGCGTCAGCTCTCGTCTCGAGGAGCATCTTGGCGCCGTAGATTTAGGCGCCTCGGATACGGCCCGGCTGCGCTCTCCTCGCAGTGCTCTCCTGAGACAAGCCAGTCCTGCGACAACGCCCTCCGCGGATCGCGATACGCCTGCAACGCCGAAGAAACTCAGAAGGTTTTGCCTCGTACCAGCCAAGGATTCCCAAGGGAAGGATGACCCTACCTGGATAAGAGTATTCATGGAAGGGGTTGATGAAGTCACAGCCCACACAACCCTGTTTTTTGTCAATGAGACATATGAACGATTAGTAGGGGATGTGAGTGCGAGAATCGAAGACTGGGTCAGAGAGGCTGACAGTGTTCGTCTCGTCAGGGAGCTTTCGGGAATGGAGTAGCCATCCTCGTCGTCATCATCATCATCGTGTTATTTCTTTCCCATAGGGAACCTTGCAAAACTCTCGATGCATCCTTTCCCCCCCTCCTATGACCTGATCATTCCCAATTTCATGAGAATATTCCTTTGTGGGCTGGAAGCTTCACCCCGCGATCTCGTCGACCCTACTCTTTTCACAACCCGCCAACCCCTCCAACCAACCGCCAAAACCCACACCACCGTACCAGCCCCGTGACCCCAACCCATTCTCGACCCTCCCCACACAAGCCCCGCCCCAGCCCAGCCGATCCCCAGCGTCGCAAGCAACCACACCACCCTTTCCGAGCCCCGAATCGCCTCGTTAAATTTCGCCGCGAACGGAACACGAACCTGTGTCGCATCGTTCCAAAAGGCGGCCATGTGCGTGTGGGAGGCGGACAGTAGAACGGCATTGACGAGGGCGGCCGCGAGGACGAGGGTCGCGGTGGCGGTGGCGTAGCTCGGCAGGAAGAGCAGCGCAGTGGAGCTTACAAAGGATAGGAGGAGCTACGAGGTGCATTGCGCATTTCGCTCGGGTCAGCATGGATCCCGTGGGCCGATGGGTGGGTGGATGGGAGCGTGCGTTTGGGGAAGGCTTGCTGGCTTGCTGGCTTGCTGGCTTGCTTGCGTACCGTCGCCGTCGCACTCGCTTGCGTGCTTCGTGTCCTGGCGAGACGATGCGCCGCCGTGGCGGACCATTCGGCGGCCATTTCGCTTTGTTTCTCATACGCTTGGAGACGTAGGATGTTTTGAGCGGAAAGGTACAGTCCATATGCCGACAGCCTGTACCAACGGCATCAGCGTTGAACGGTTCCATGCTTAGCAGGGGGGGAAGGAGAAGTGCAAGCATGGCCTCTTACACCGAGCTAAAGAGTAGCTGGAGGACATATTCCTCCGAGGCAAGCAGATCTGTCATTACTTGTATATTCACCAAAGTGGGTTGGAAGAGGTCTATGTACAACCACCCAGGCGTCGTGAAGGGTGGGTGGGGGGGGGGACCAAGGAGAGGGTCGCGAGAACGACGTCATCATTCCAAAGATAATCTTCACATATACAGGATGTACAAGACACTGTACATACTTTACTGGGTGCCATGCGTCGAGATCAACCGGTACGTGAATCAAGTTTATATCGCTAGAAAGAGAGAGAGAGAGAGTGGCAGCTCGATTCGTAACCCTTACCCGTTGGGCTATGCCCACGAGACCGGTCGATAATCACCAGTCAACATCTATTTCGAGTCCAACCGATAAATGAAAGTCTATAAAAACGGAGACGACCCCGGAAATGCATGACTCGCTAGCAATACACAAAAATATCACATATTAGATGGTAATCAAGTTCCGACTATGCCGCTGCTAGTACACCCCAGCAAATGTATGTTTATCAACGCCAAGCTCAATGCTGATAGGATGAGCGCGTTACAGTGATGGTTGGACCATGTCCTACTTTTCTCTGAAGACCCAATGATCTTCTACCATGACAGCTGTCTTCGTCCCCGCGCCGGACGAGGAAGGGTGAACGTACGGCGTGTGTGGTGACGACCGCTTGCGGCTTGACGCAGTGTTTTTTTCTCTTCTACGGCCCGCGGATCATCGACCGGATGCGGGCGGAACGCATCTTGTTCAGACGGACGGAGAGTTGGTACTTCCTCATGACTGAATCTTTTCGCTACCATCCCATAAGTAGTTCTGCTCCAGGAACCTTGTAGCCAAAGTCCAGAATCAGCGTCCTGCCATCTTGGCTCGTGGCTACGACGCGCCTGTAATCGCTCTTGGCCGACAGAATCCAGCTTGTGGTCCAGTTCTTATAGGTGGCAAACGTCTGTCCGGTCTCGTAATCAGACACTTGGATGGATTGATCGTATGAGCCCGAAACGATGCGGCCATTAAACGCATCCAGGAAGAGCGAGCGAACCAAGCCATCGTGCTTGACTCTGCTGTGCACGAGGGTGCCGGTATTCGCATCAAATTTATAGACAACATGATCATTGCCGCCAGCAAGAACATATTTAGCATCGTCGGAGAACTCGACCGCTGCAAGACCACGATCTTCGGAGGGAAAATCCTTCTTAGCTTCGCCGGTTTCTAGATCCCATAGCTTGGCCATCCCGTCTCCGCTAGCAGAGACGAGCTTGTTACCACGAAGCTGGACAGCGTTAACAGGGCCACTATGCCCCCTGAGTGTGCGGACACAGACACCCGTCTTGCGGTCCCAAACCTTGATCATGGCATCCTTGGAACATGAGATGATGTGCTTGTCGTCTAAGCAGACGTCGAGGACACCAGCCTCGTGGCCGCGCAGGCGGTACATGGGAACGTAGTCTTCACCGGTAATGTCCCAGACGATGCAGGTGTAGTCCGATGACCCTGTGACCATGATCTCACTGTCGTACTGGAGGCATAAGATCGACGCGTCGTGATAATCGGATGGGACGCGGTAGATGTCGTCGCCGGTCTTGGTTCCATTGAGGGAGGCGTGGCTGATGACACGCTCGGATCGCTCCTCCATGGTGGGCGGCGTGTTTGCCATTGGGCGATGACTTGGACCTCCATAGACTTTGATGCACTTGTACGTCTTCAAATCCCAAACTCGAATGGTCCGGTCGCGCGATCCGGTGATGGCCTTGTTCTCGTCGAATTGACAACAGTAGACGCTATCGGTATGGCCGTTGAGGTAGATGGCAGCGGGCGTGGCGGTCTTCCACCGGTAATTGATGGCCTTCCTCGCTTGGAGCATCTTCTTCCAATTTTGTGCAGGTGCTGGGTGTGTGCCGGTCATCTTGCCCACGCCCACGCCTCCCATTTGGATGGGCGCTGGAACCACGTGCACATCGGGTTGGAATTGGCGAAGGAAGACGCTGCGCCAGACGTGGGGAGAGGAGGCATGCTGGTTCCAGCTGTGGGAGACACGTTCTGCACATACTAGCGACGCGGCATCGAGGTTGGATAGGACGGCTGTGGCAAGCTCGG
>Ga0182210_1000408_pt1 | contig 10360 bp, 10 predicted proteins | sample G5R1MG_19_FD_129670 | JGI IMG/M metagenome (GOLD analysis project Ga0182210, IMG submission 129670) | Switchgrass phyllosphere microbial communities from Michigan, USA - G5R1_MAIN_03OCT2016_LD1 MG | ecosystem: Host-associated > Plants > Phyllosphere > Phylloplane/Leaf | place: USA: Michigan... | reverse complement strand
GCCTTCCGCCTGGTACGCTACCTGAAGGAGGGCACTGCCTTGAAGAGGCCCGAGCCCGCGCCACATCACCACGACGCGGCCATGCATGCGCCGCCGCATGTGGAGGAAGCAGCCATGTACGCATGACACAATTGCCACAGCCAATCTACCTACATACAGTACATGCAGTGGAAAACAAACATCATTTCAAACAACGCACAAAGACGGAAGCCAGCATGGCCATCAGACGTGTATACGAAAAAAAAAGAACATTGTGGACACGCGCTGACCGTCTCCTAGTAAACGCGTAGTGAACAAAGTATCAAACCCTTCGGCCCATGCTTTTCACGAGTGAATTGCCCAGGAGGACAACCCCATCAACGTACCTCCTGGAGCAGCGATAGTACAGTATAGATCTGCCGTACCGCTTGACCTCAACAGCACCACCGCGGTAACAACCATAGAACATTGTTCGGTTTCTGTCTTTTCAGAGGAGCGTAGCGTGTTGCTCCTTTACCACCGTATGTCATGAACGCTAAGCCTACAACCCAAACCCTTCGCTTCCAAACTCTTGTTCCACCACCCGGCTCGGCCGGTGCCAGTGTCGCAAACCCTAGCCGACCAACCTCAACCCACTAGCCGGTGCCCCAATCTGACAGACCTCGCAAATCCTGCACACCGTACCCTTGTACTTACCGTGGTATTTGCTCCCGTCGTACGGACAGCTCACGCTCTGAGAGCCACCATAGATCGGCGTATGGCTTGCCGCACACACTTCAAAGTCCGCGAATTGATCAAAGTCAATCTCAATCCCGTCAGATGGATTGCGCTCGGCAACCGTCTTCACACGCTTGGCTGACTCCTTCATCTTGGCGTTCCCCGTGCGATCGAGCAGCGCGTTTGCAAAGTTGAGGGCTGTGTTGAGTTGGCGGTTCTTGTGCGCAAAGTTCATGGCGGCGGACAGGGGTATGGACTTGTGAGGGCCTTCCAGCTCGGGGATGGTGAAGTAGGCCGAAAGTTCGAGAGCACGCTTCTTGCTTTCGGGAGAAAGGGCTGATATGTCCGTTGCGCCTTGGAGCAGAGTTCGGCGCTCGAGCTCAATGTTCATGGCCAGCGTGTATTGTGCTGCGGTATGAATGGCCTTCTTTGCCTAGTGGGAGTCAGTGAGGGTTTCCAGAGTGTATAGAGTAACCATAAAATACCTCAGAGAGCTCTGCCTGCGATGCGACCACGTTACAGATCAGCAGATGCAACACCTTCTTGAACGACGCCACACCGTCCTCCAGTTTGTTCTTGACCAACGCCTGCTTGCCAGCTGTTAGGTCCGTGGAAAGAATAGATTCCAGATCGCGTGGAATGATCGGCAGAATTTTGCGTGAGTCCGTTTCGTCGATAGTTCGTCGTACGTAGTTAGCTAGCGATGGCATGTTGGGTGTTGCAGGCAGGAATGTCCGGGTTGCCTGGTAGATCTCTTGGAATCGGTCCTCGAGCGGAGCAAAGTTGACAGCACCAATCTGCCTGTTCAGAAGTTGCATGGCCGTTTCGAACGAGCCTGCAGCCACGTGATCAGCAGCAAGTGGAGAGTTGCGTGCCCATACGTCAGCCTCGCTGCTGCCAGCCCCTGACTCCGCACCCTCAATTTCTACAAAGTCATCCTCAGCTTCGACGTCGCCCTCGTCGCCCATGTCCCATCCGCCCACATCGTCTTCTTCATCATTTCCAAGCTCGGCCATGGCACTTGTGGGTTCGGCATCGCCTGCGAGATCTTCGTTTCCACACCCATTGGCTACTGGCTCGTCAGACCCGACACCATCAACCTCGCCTTGAAGCGCCTTTTCGAAAACGGTGGACGACGCTGCTCGCGTTGGCCAATTCGTCTTGTGAGTGGGCACAATGGGTTTAGCGGGGGTGAGAGTGTTTCCTATCGATGGCATACTGATTTGGTCTTCTGTTACACCTGCTGCTTCAAGTATAGATTGTGCTTGGTCGTCGAGTCCGTGGCCTTTGGCAGTCGCATAAGCCAGTGGATAAAGATCGAGCTCTTGGAACATCTCTATCCGGTTCTGCACATCGCCAAGATATAGCGCATTCTGGAATCGTGCTGTCATGTCACCACGGTGCTCCGCAATCTTCGCCATACGCTTGAGCTTCTCTTGATCGCCGGTAGTGAGATACAGGAAAGATAGCTTATCGAAGCTGCGCAACTTCTGGTAAGTCATCTCTACAATTTGATGGTTGCCATGTGCGAGAGCCTCGGTACTGAGGCGCTGCCAGAGCTTCGGTCGGTCAAGTTCCTTTGCCATTTCTACGGCAACTTCAAGATTACCGCACTCGATAGCAAGCTCAAAACGTGTCTGTGGGTCCTGCACAAATTGGAGGGCAATCTCGGGGTAGCCCTTTTTCTGCAAGTACGAAATGATGCTCTGCCCAACCAAACTGGAGTTCTTAATGATGTTCAGCATCTCGTCATAGTTTCGCTTAATAAGCGCGAGTTTGAAACGATATTCAGTCGGATCAATCTGGACAATCTTTGGCTTTGCCGCTCGATCCAGACAGTAAACATTACGGCCCTTCACCCGTACGAGGTAGACAGTTTGTTCCAGAGTTCTTACGATACCGTTGTCACCGTTCATCAAGCTGTACTTGATGTGATTCAACGTGGAGTATAAGAGAACCCCCGTGTCGTCCCAGGTCGCACTCTTGATGCGGATTGTCTCGTGCAAAGTACTGATTTGCTCAAGGTTTTTGTTGGCGATAGTAACGTTGTGTTTGCTGAGAAGCGCTACGTGCAAACCATCCGTCGACCAGACAACATACTTGACGCCATTCACAGCGAGCTCAGCGAGATTTTTCTTGGCCTGGATATCGTACAAGACAACATTAGTTGGCGTGATGAGAAGAAGGTTGCCAGTGCCACCGAAATATATGTCCGTGGTTCCGAGCGGAGGCTTGATAGTCTTTGTCGTAGAATTGCTGAGGTCCTTGATATCGATTTGTTGGTTTGCCACGGTAAAAACCGCAAATCTGTTCCTTGCTACGAAAACCGCAGAGTTACCAGGGCCGCGCTTAGTGTCTGTTGGTTCTACTGCTCCTGAAGCATCACGAGGCAGGCTGATGAGTTCATATGTGCCACTATCAGCAGGTGATGTGACGAGGATTGAGCGCTCTGCGGGATTGTAGGACACGGTGCGGGGAGGCACCCAAGCGCTTCCCAGCTTCTTCAGAGAGAGCATCGATGGCGACTCGATGTTCTTCTGGAAATCGTAGGATCGTACGTGCTTTTCCTTCGTGATGTAAAAGAGATTGTTCTGGTAGACGGCCGAAGCGGGTCGCTCACGCTCCAGCTTGAAGACCATGACTCCATTGTCATGGCCTGCAGCGAACAGATTGATCTCCGGATGCGCGGCAATTACCCAGAACCTGTCATTCTCCCGCTTGAATGACTGTACAGAGGTCCGTCTGTTGAGATCCCATACTCGGATGGTTTTATCCTCGCCCACGGAGAGTATTAGGTCTTGATGAGGGTGGAACAGACATGCAGATGCGTTTTGGAAATGTCCACGGCAGGTGTCTACTTCCCAAGCCTTGGTTTCTGACATCCGCCAGAGCTTCACCAGGCGGTCGTCACCGGCGGAGACAATCAATGGAAGCGTAGGATGAAATGCGACCCAATTGACACCGCGGTCATGTCCCTCGAGAACAAATTTGACGACAGCATCGGTGTTTCCAAACATATCAGCCTGGTTCTGGTTCGCACGCGCCATCTGGTCTTCGAAAGACATGGCTTGGGGAGCCGAGTGTTTCTTCCTTAGTCCGGAGATGTCCCAGACACGAACCGACTGATCGAGGGACGCGGAGACAATTAGGTCCTCCTTCGGATGGAACTGTGCGCACATGGTGTAGTGGTTGTGGCCGGTCATAGTACATACTTGGTGGCATTAGGCGGTGGGGCGTCATTACGATTGTTAGACTTACTGAGAGAGCCTATGCGGATTAGCATTGCGTCACTTAGTGGGCGAGAGAATACTTACGGTTCTGCCAGTTCCATATACGAATGGTCTCTGATCCATGTTAGCTAGCTTCCTACCGACTTGATGTACGCGTCGCCTACGGTCGTCGGAGCTGCTCACGATCCACGGCAGCTCGTGGTGGAAGAAGACGGTGCGAACGTAGTCCAAGTGGCCATTCAGCGTGAACAAACACCTTCGAGTCTGGTAGGACCAGACCTTGATCTTGTAGTCATCGCCACCAGAGACGAACCTGCCTAGTCTCAGTACATGCCTGCTTCAGGCCCAAGCTACACCAGAAATGCTCACAATGGCTGAGTCTTGTGAAAATCCACGCCGCGGACGGGTCCGTCGTGTTCTTCGAAGCGGTCGATTAGGGTTCCCATTCGGTAGTCCCATAATTGTATTGTAGAGGAGTGTAGCGATACAAGAATCCATGGTCTGGAGGCGGTCAGTGGGGATAGGGCCGGAATGGACGAGGGGCGCGGCACCTTTTAGGGTGAAAGGCAATGCCCTTGGCCCTCGAAGACTTGGACTCAAACTGGGTTCCACATTAGCTACGTGGGGAGGCGCATGGGAGGAGTGCTACCTGCCTTGGTCAACATGGACGGAGACGAAGCCATGGTGGAATTGAGGCTGAAGCCGCAGCTTCACGGGGTCCTGATGCGACCGCAATGCCAGAGAAATCTCGTGTGGGAGCAGACGAATGCAGGGGCAGTAGTCGAAATACGGCGTTGGTGGTATCTCTCTGGTATTGTCGCCTCCGCTCAGCTGGCTGCTCTGACCCAGCATCGACATGCCACGCAACGGATTAACCTGGTCGCTGCGCTAGGCCACATGCGATTGCTAGCGGCCATTCTCCCACTGTTTGCTGCACGTGACCCGGACCCTCACTGGACGGACCACTTGGTTCAATTTAGAAACCTGTGAGTTTCAGAGTAATGCCGCCAGCAGAGCCTCATCCGTCGACGGCTACGCCCACGCCAGCGCCATCTTCTCCTCTGCTGCGTGGCTCGGCTGCCCCTGGTCAGTCCGGCTGCCGGCATGCTGCACCGCTGCACCACTGCCCCGCAGAGACTCACCAGCGCCCTCCTTGCCAGCTGGCCATCGTAGTGCCAGCACTATCTTTCCCGCCCTGCGTGCTGCAATTTTGGACGCTGTCCTCATTGGGCGCCTTTGCAGCTTGACGCAAGGCGGAGTGCCCGAGTCTTTGTTGCGACTAATCGTTCGCGACCACATATCGTGGCGAGCATGGGAGTCATGCTGCAGCAGCTTAAGCCGTTCCATGGGCGCCAGCTCACCGGCATGCACCTCCATAATTGGCGACAGGCCCGCACACATTTCTCAGTCGGCAGGATTTGACCTCTCCTCCAGTTCTCTTTTTTCCTTCTTCGTCGTCTTTTTCTTCAACAACCCCACTCAACCATCACACACGCACTGCTTCTTAGCTGACCCGTTCTTTGCGGCCCTTTCCTCGTCCAGCCAACGTTTCCCGCAGTGCTGCTTAAAGCACGCCCGTTTGTCCTGCAAGATAAGCCCAGGCGTTGCAGGGTTCAACTTATAGACTCTGTCTCTCCGCTAGAGTTCGCCGCTCGGATACCCTGTCAATATTCACACGGCCACCTCCAGAATGATACAGCCGACGAAACTACTTCTCCACCTCGCAAAGACCAGATACGTCTGTCGGACATTCAATCCTTGAGACCAGTATCAACTTCGCGTAGTTGACCATTTTCGAAGCGTCAACCTCACAATTAGCAGTGCGGCCCTATTACGAGCCTTCAACCGTTCATACACCACTCATATCCACGCCATGGCAACACTCAACCAGCCACCAGTTGCTGCTATGAGCATCCATTTAGAATCTCCGCCCATGACACCGAGCCCTCACACTCATATTCGTTACCCACCACAACCCAACCAAACCTCAACGCTATATCACCGTGTGGGGAGCTCCAAACTTGTCCAGACTCCACCGCTGGAGTCCATCATACCAACTGGACAGGACCATCACTTCACCTACACACGTTCGCAATCACTCGAACCATCTTCCCGGCCGTCTACTCTTTCTGGGCAGGCCTGCGCAACGGAATCTCATGCGTCCGAGGCTGAATACGAATCTAATGACGAAAGCGAAGAGGAAGAGGTCAGACCGGTGTGCATAACAGAATCCGCAAACTTCGAAATAGAGGAGCTTAGTAGTGACCTGTGTTATGATTGTGATATTGAGGTCATACAAGGCCACTGCGAAGACGCCAAGAGCGAGAAGAGCGGCACAAAGTCTGAAGTACTTGCAAAAATGAAGGGCCTGCAAATCGGTGGCGATAGTTCCGACGAAGAGGAAAGAGAAATACAGGAACGCCGATACCGACAGAAGAAGAAGAGATGGAGCGCAGGAAATTTCAAGCGCAGTCATAGCCAGAGTATCGAAGGAGATAGCAGCTACTCCGATAACGATCCTCTTGATGACGTGGATCCAAACGCCCGTCGACTACGACGACGCGTGAGGGGTCCAACCGATCGTCGGGGGTCCCTTATATTCGAAGATCGGGGCTTCTCAAACACAAACAATATCGCAGAGGTAGAGGAGCCAGAGGACGGATTCGTGAAACATTCGCAAGGTCCGCCATCTATTCCCAGTGACGATGCATTCACTTTGGACGAGTTGCCGTTTTGGAGGGGCGCAGAGTCAATGGACCTCGAAATCCAGTCAGAATGATCTTACCTAAGCCTGAAACCATATTACCCGTCTTTTCTTTTTTGTTGGCTGGAATCTCTTTTCGGGCGTAATGTGGCGTTTGAATGGGTGCAAATATACCATTGTTTGATTTCCCGCAGTTGAGCGCTCCTACCGATCTATTACAATCCCTGTTGTGAAAACATGGCCACGTCTACTTTGGTGCTATTTACATCTCCTCTGTTTGCTATACCTTGCCTTTTGCTACTCTATTTACGGCAGTACTGAACCGCAGACTCTGCTGAGAGTAGTAAGGCATTGTTTGTTATCTGAATTAAAGCAAGTTCTGAGAACCCAATGGCTTCGCTCACCATGTACCCACCGTTGCACTCGTTCGGTGACAGGAACTTTTTGGCGCATGTGGAGCAGCTTGTGCAGCTCAAATATAATTGAGTTGGTGTACACTTGAAGCGAAACCAGTTTGTGCCAGATGCGGATACGACTCGGCTTACCCCCATTCCCTTACTGCGCCTTCCCCGTCAGCGCGTCTACGCATAGCAGACGTGACAGAAATCATGTTTCACGCAAATTAGAAGGCGGTAGTGAGATCAGCTGTCACCAAAAATGAATCCGGTTGGTAATTCGGGCAGCCATTCAACGTGCCCATTCTTTTTTCGGATTGCGTAAGCACCGGATGAATTATTGAAACTTAGTATAAGTATGTCGGTGAATATCTCTCAAACATCTATCTTCTCATTGCATACAATCAATCAACTCACACTACTGCGTCTTTCTTCTCGTCTTATCCTGCATATTTCTTTCTATTCTCACTGTCAAATTCCTTATCTCGAAATCAATAGCCATGTTTACTGTCACAAAAGCACTGGTAGCTACTCTTGCTACGGTTGGTGCTGTAAATGCTCTTCCACAAGTCCATTCCCTACCCATGCTAAATTTATCTGCTCTGGCCGCGCCGGTTCCGAAGGAAGACCATGCTCAGCTTTTCCGCGATCTCTTCTCGGCGCCAACAGCCATCAAGCGCTTTCAGAGGCTTCTTACCGAGGGACAGACTTTGCTCACAGGAGCGGCTCTGAAGAAATTCACGGTCTTCAACTTTAATGGTGCAATGCCGGCCATGGGTGCAAAGGGCGGGGCCACCAAGTCTGCTGTAGGTTGCATGAAAAACCGAACTCATAAGTCGCAACTAACAGGGCATATAGACTGTTGAGACTTTCCCCATCCTTTACGATTTGGGTATTTCTACGACTCTCGGCTTTCTAGAGCCCTGCGGCATCAATACCCCCCACGTACATCCCCGCGCGACTGAGTTCCTTACACTTGTCGAGGGTGACAACCTGGCATTTGGCTACGTTTTGGAGAACGGGCTCGTGAAAGCCGGCCAGAATCCCGAAATCGCGGGTGCCCTGACGAAATTCGAAGGTACCGTTTTTCCCAAAGGCTCTATCCACTACCAGTTTAACGACAACTGCGAAAAGGCGGTCTTCGTCGCTTCTCTGAGCTCCGAGGATCCAGGTACGAGCCAGGTTGCGCAGGGTTTTTTTGCGCTCAACGCTGGAGTCGTGAACGCTACACTTGGTTTCCCGAAAAGCATTGATGGAAGCAACATCGAACAGTTCCGTGGGGTAATTCCAGCCAATCTGGCACAGGATGTGGATGTCTGCCTAGCAAGGTGCAAGGTCTAAGATGAGTACAAGATTTGGTGACTATGGTGTTTTGCTATTGTTGCACGGCGATGGCGTTTTCTGAGTCTACGTTTCGGCCTTTGGGACTATTTGTCAACCGTCATTCGTGCACTTCAGATCAGGTAGTATTCTTGTTTTCCATAGACTTGTGCGAATGCTATTTGACTTCGCAAAACCTGACCCCAATGCATCTGCTGGAACCAAGTGAACAGGAGCTGATTCCACGGACGAAGAATGTCGACCCGCTCATCGTGGCATATGAGCCGAGATCGTTGCTATGCAAGCTTGTACCCGAGCCCCGTGCATGAAGCGGGCAGCAGATTAATGTACCACTAACGGTAGATTGAGTGAAGATGGTATGTACTATGTATGTAGACTGTAAGGCATCCGTGGACCCTGACTGAGGCCCACTTTTTTTGTCTAGCGCATGTCGCCCGTTCAGCCCCACAACGAGTCACTCGACTCACTGTACATAAGATTACTCTTTTCACAAAGCACCCGGCTTAGCTGAGCATAGAAAGGCGATAGAACGCTTTCGTGCCTAGCTATCAGGCCCCCTCAACCACGTATCCACACCATTGGCACAGTTGCTGCCCCTCCATACCCCACCATGGCGGACGTGGTCGCGATCCAAGAGGAGATCGCAGGCATTGAGAGGCAAATTACCGATGCGCAAGCAAAACTCAAGGACGCAAAAGCTCGGCTACTTAAAGCGCAAGATGCTGCCTTTGTCGACCCTGGCGCGAACATGACGGAGGAAGACAAGATGGCACTCATCAAGGTCAACCTGGCGGAGGTGCTGAACCCGGAGATCATGGATGAGGCGTTGAAGAGACAAGGCCACTTGAAGGTGTACTGGGGCACTGCAACAACAGGGAGGCCGCATTGCGGATACGTACGTGCAGTTGCTTCTGGACTGACCCACCTGAGGTTACATCTATCTAACGCTCTGGTGAACAGTTCGTACCCATTCTCAAGATAGCCCAATTCCTCGCCGCTGGCTGTCACGTCAAGATCCTGCTAGCCGATATCCACGGCTTCCTCGATAACCTGAAAGCGCCTATCGAGCTCGTCAAGTTCCGCGCCGAATACTACCGCTACACCATCACAGCGCTCTTGAAAGCCGTGAAGGTACCGATTGACAAGCTGGAATTTGTTTTGGGGTCAAGCTACGAATTGAACGCCGATTATACAATGGATCTGCTGAGACTGGCTTCCATAACGAGCGAGAGTGCTGCGAAGAAGGCAGGCGCGGAAGTGGTCAAGCAGACCGAGAATGCGCCACTAAGCGGACTCATCTATCCACTCATGCAGGCTCTCGATGAGCAATACCTAGATGTCGACGTACAGTTTGGCGGCGTAGACCAGCGAAAAATCTTTGCTCTCGCAAAAGACGTTCTCCCCAAGATTGGCTACAAAGAGCGCGCCCACCTAATGAACCCTATGGTTCCCGGGCTTCAAGGCGGCAAAATGAGCGCCTCCGACCCAGACTCGAAGATTGACGTTCTCGACGACGCCGAAATAGTCAAACGCAAGCTCAAAAAAGCATTTGCACCCCCCAAAATCGTCGAGGAAAACGGTGTCCTGAGCTTCGTCGAATACGTGCTCTTGCCTGCAGGCCATCTTATCTACGGCGAGCCCAAGTTCGTAGTCCCTCGCCGCGACGCCGAGCCCCTCGTCTACACCAACATTAAGCAAATGCAACAAGACTACACAAACGACATTTTGATCCCACAGGACTTGAAGCCGGCCGTGACCGACGCGCTCAACAAGCTCCTCGAGCCGGTTCAGAAGGAGTTCCAAGCTACACCTGCTTGGCGTGACATTGAGCAGAAGGCGTATCCACCGCCTCCGGCGGACAAGAAGAAGGAGAAAAAGAAAAAGGACAAGGGCTCCTTTTACCCGCGCAAGGTGGAGACCAAGCCTGACGGGCATGCGGAGGGGGAGGACAAGGCGGCGGTGGATGTGGGGTCTGCAGTGGGCGAGAAGGCGGT
>Ga0182210_1000407_pt1 | contig 10361 bp, 6 predicted proteins | sample G5R1MG_19_FD_129670 | JGI IMG/M metagenome (GOLD analysis project Ga0182210, IMG submission 129670) | Switchgrass phyllosphere microbial communities from Michigan, USA - G5R1_MAIN_03OCT2016_LD1 MG | ecosystem: Host-associated > Plants > Phyllosphere > Phylloplane/Leaf | place: USA: Michigan... | reverse complement strand
TGTAGCACGATTGCCTACGATAGCACACCGTACCTCGCCGCCAGGATGAGCAAATATGGAACCCTAGTCATGGTACGTGCCCGCCTTGCCTCACCACGCACCACGCCGCCCGGACATGTTGCTGACGGCCCCAGGGCCCCGCCGGCGCGGGCAAGTCGACCTTCTGCGCCTCGCTCATCCAGCACCTGCAGAACAACAAGCGCCCCTGCTTCTATGTCAATCTCGACCCGGCCGCCGAGGAGTTTGCCTTTGAGCCCGACCTTGACATCAAGGATCTCATCTCGCTCGAAGATGTCATGGACGAGATGGGCCTCGGCCCCAACGGCGGCCTCATCTACTGCTTCGAGTTCCTCATGGACAATCTCGACTTCCTGACCGACCCGCTGGAGGAGGTCACTGAGGACTACCTCATCGTCTTCGACATGCCAGGCCAGATCGAGCTGTACACGCACGTGCCCATTCTGCCGAACCTCGTCAAGACGCTTATGCAGGGCTCGCTCAACATGCGCATGTGCGCTGCCTACCTGCTCGAAGCCACCTTTGTCGTCGACCGCCCCAAGTTCTTCTCCGGTACCCTGTCCGCCATGAGCGCCATGATGATGCTGGAGATGCCACACATCAACATACTGAGCAAGATGGACCTGGTCAAGGGCCAGATCGCTAAGCGCGACCTGAAGCGCTTCGTCGACGTGGACGCCGACCTGCTCGACGATGACCCGGCGCGACAGCGGACCAGCGAGGAAGAGGACAACCGGTACAGGGATCCCGCCTCGACAGAGAGTCTCATGAACGGCGCTGCCTTCCACAAGCTGAACAAGGCCGTGGCGGAGCTCATCGACGGCTTCAGCATGGTCTCCTTTCTGAAGCTGGATGTGCAGGACGAGGATAGTCTTGGCTACGTACTCAGCTACATCGACGACGCCATCCAGTTCCACGAAGCGCAAGAACCAAGGGAACCAAAGGACTTTGATGCGGAGGGGTAGCGGACACATGGCATAGGCGTTGCATAGCAGGCGTTCATGGCCGGACAGGCATGGTTGGGCATTTACAGGCGTTGTCGAATTGCATCGCAAGGTTGTTGCTCGATGAGGATTCAATCCGCTACGATACCCGCAGCCAGCCGAGAATGGGGCTAAACTCTCGGCCTAGCCAACCCAGATGAGATTCAATCGTATACAACGGGCGGTGCTGACTCCTGTCGAGTCGCTCTTTTCCTCTGCTGCATGGGCTGACAGCCGTAGCGCTGCGTGTTGCCGGCAAGGTGGAACGAAGCCATCCTCCACCATTGCCCTCTGATGCACTCTGCAGCACGCCGACACGCCATGAAGCAACGGCACAGAGCACCGGCGTACCGAAACTAGCAGCATGATCGTCGCGAACTCCTGCGTGCATGGCAATGCGACGCGTGGTGATGCAATCGCTAGCGTTGGCGGCAACTGGTCGCTTGGGCAACGCGCGCCCAGGAACCGTGTTTATGCTCCATCGACACAGATCTACGGCCGCGTCCAGTTCTTGAATTGAGAGACCTTACCACTCGTCTCCATCCCTCCACACCTGCCGCCACTCGCAGAGAACAAGACTACTCCACGCACTCCACGCACTCCACACACCCCACACACTCACAACTACAGGGCTTCGGTCCCAATACTTACCTGAGGCAGGCTGTTGGGAGACTGCATCTGTACTGAGGATTCCATAAGGAGAACGACCGCCCGGCGGAGCGCCGCTTGCTTTGCGTGAGGTAGGTCGTCCAGGGGGGCATTGCATGTACGAGGCCACCGCTAACACGCCTCAGTATCGGACCACAAAGGACCATCCCATCCGGACTCGACCTGCATACGATATGCTGTCCACCACCATGCCAACCGGCACCCAAGGCCGCCGAACCCAGCACCGACGACAAGCCTCCACTCCGGCTGCCTTTGACGCGCCGCAAATACGCTCACGACCTGCCCACTCTCCACTCCGACGACACCACCGATCCGGCATGAGCCTGGACCTCCGTGGCATCAGCCTCGGCGCCGCTCATGCCGCGCAACACGGCCACTACCCGGATTTCACCACACCAGGACCCATCGACACACAACCCTTCCAGCAGGACGACAGCACAGTAAGTATTACTAACCTAGGACAACCATCACAGCACTCTATGCAAGTAGCGCAACCGCACAGCCAGCCCCAGCCGGGCCCCCAAGACGCCTTCCTTGGATCCCCAGTACAGACGTCTTTCCCTTCGCCTCGCACGCCTCATCGGTCCCTCCGTGCGCAGTCTCCCCCACAGCCTCACCAGCAGCCTCCCCTCTCTCCATCTAAACCTCCAACCGAACAGCAACTTAAGGATCTTCGCGAGCATATACAGTCCGTGTATGGCTCGTGCGGGCAAGTTTTCATCAACATCCTCCCATCCCCAACGGGAACACCACACAAGCCAGTACAACTGGCGAGCCATGAGCCACTTACGGCCATTACCCAGCCGACTCGCTATGCTGACATGACCAACATCAACCTCGAGCCCACATCAAGTGCTATGACTTTTGATTTCGAAAACCCCGAAGTCGACCTGGGCTACGAGTCGTCATCCCATTATACATCCGACGCGCTGTCGCCATCGCCCGTTTCATCCCCGACACGAGAGGGAAGAAGCACGTTCCTCGAAGGCATCGACGAGCATCACGAAATGATGTTCTCGCAACCGCCGGCCCTGCTGCCAACACCACAGAATTCCATGCCAATGAGTAGGCTCCCGCTTGACGTCGACGACTACGAGCAGTCCCAAGCGTTCAATGATCTCGATGTTGACGCAAGCCTTGAATACACTGGCATCGCTCCGGAAGAGGTGCTCCGCTACATCAGTGAGCAAGATGCCATTACCAACAAATGGACCTGTCTTTACCAGGATTGCGGCAAGGTATTCGGCCGACGCGAAAACATTCGCTCGCATGTGCAAACACATCTCGGCGACCGGCAGTTCAAGTGCAATGGATGTGGCAAATGCTTCGTTCGCCAACACGACTTGAAACGCCATGCGAAGATTCACTCCGGAAACAAGCCATACAAGTGCCCATGCGGCGCTGGGTTTGCACGACAAGACGCACTTACCCGTCACCGTCAGCGTGGAATGTGTGTCGGCGGCTTTGCTGATGCCGTCCGAAGACAAGCAAAACGTGGCAGGCCAAAGAAGAACCGGCCGGAGATGGAAGACCGCTTGGACAAGGCCACTCGCACAAGACGGGCTCTGGCTTCGGCGGCGCCTTCATCCGCCGGTTCGCCTTATTCTGAAGCCCGGTCGCCGTCGCCACACGACAGTTATGAAGCTGCTCCATCCCAGCCTCTCTCTCAGATCATTCCTGAAAATCACAGCTACAATAAGCCCCTAAGTTCCTCCACTGATCCGTTTAGGTAGGCTTCTCGTCTTGCATTACCTTCTTGTCATGGCTAATCGATACCCAGTTTTGACACATCATCTAGTCCTTATGCGGATGACAGCCAAATCGTCCAGTCAGGTTTCCTCACAACTTCCTCGTACGCCAACGACGTAGCCTCGATGAACATCCTGCAGCAACTATCCGAAAACTCGCATACACCGCCCATGTCACCCACCGACCCGCGGCCCTCGTCCCCCCAATCCACTCACGAGGCGGCCAATGCCCCAGCATACTACGCCAACACTAGCCCTATGAAAGTATCCTCCCCCTCGCGATCGTCCACACAATCATCCCAGTTCACCACCCCGCCCACATCGCCCATGGCGGCCAAGGACGATTTAAACGAGCTCTTCGACATCATGCCAGACGCGTCGTACTCGCAGTTTGATCTGGAGATGAAGGCCATAAGCGACTTTACCTCGCTCGACAATCCCACCTATGATCTCTTGGATTTTACCGTGTGATTACTTTTTTTTTTCCTTCTCTTCTCCTTTTTGTCCTTGCACGACGTAACGCTGGTCTGGCTCGACGAATGCCTTTTATTTTTTGCGATTTCGTTCTTTTAATCTTGTGGCGTTGATGACGAGCTGGGCTTGTTGGGCACATATTGACGATGCGTAGTCTTCTTTCATACTTCTTGCTGATGTCCCTTTAGCGTAATGAAGACCTTTGTTATGGTGATGCTCCGGCAAAAAAAAAAGGAAGTCGCAGAGTGGCAGGATGGCGGAAGAGGGTACATGGGTTGGGGCGGCGCGGGCGGCGGCCGGGGTGGGCGTTGCTATGTTGTGTGTACTATGCCATCACCAAAGCATGTAGAGAACGCGCAAGCACATCTGTCTCGCTTGGTAGCCTTTCCTTCTGTATGGACGTTCACTCGCTTTGGCGATGGACATGTGTTGTATAGGATATGCGAATCGATGTTGTACAATGCTTCACACACGTGCACATAGCATAAGAATGACCACCTATTCGCCGTAACGAGTATACAAAGTACGCAACGTACTCACGCATGCGTGGAACAATCCACTGTGCTGCGCGACGCCTACCGCACCGCCGACTCTCCGCTTGAATACCCAAACATTTCCGCCATGGCGCTCCCCTCTGCATGGCTTTGCATCAGGACGCTCTTGCGCTTCCGCGTCCGCTCGAGTTCGCTGTCACTCGACGACTCGCCGTTGGCCTGCGACATCTTGCGCAGCACGTTTTGCAGGCGCGGGCAGGTGTGGTCGTTGTTGTCGTGGCTATTTCTGCTATTTCTACTGCTACTGTTGTTGTTCATCTCCGGGATTGTGTCGCTGTCGGAGCTTGTTTGCGCTTCGGCGGCGTGGTCGTTGGCGTCTAGTCGCTCGGAGTAGAAGGTGGGGAGCGTGGGACGGCGGGATTTGCACAGGCTGGGTGGTGCTTTGATGGAGCCTGGGAGGGATGGGATGGAAGGCGGTGGTGTGCTTGCAATGTTTCGGGGTGGAAGGAGGGCTTTGGATCGCCAGATGTCGATCTCGTGGCGTCCGAATTCGCCGAAAATATTGAGTCGGGATGATTGTTCGCTGCGTGTCGGGGCAAGGAGGGAGCCGTTTGAGGACGCATGTGTGGCGGAGATTCTACGGATCTCGGGGACCTCGTAAGGATAGGATATGGGGCTTCCGATGGAGGGGTTGGACGAGTGGCGTCTTTGGTAGCTCGTATGAGCATCATCTGGGGTTTCTTCTACTGTGTTGCGTGGTGCGGATTGTGTGCGGCGAAGGCGTAGTGAGGAGAGTATGCGCTAGACTGCTTGGACCGTGAGATACTGCAGTCTATTCGAAGGAATACGACGTGTTAGAGGTTTGGCAGGATTATTCCCGGTTTTCTCTCGCATCTCTACCTTCTTTCTCCTCCTCAACCGTCTCTGCGATGGGCTATTGTGCTTTCGCTTCGGGCTCTTGGAGGTTGAAGATTGACACATGATCCACGAAAGGAACTTCGGCTCGTCCTCTGAAGCCGAGCTCGGAATGTCATTCCATCGGACGCGATGCTCGTTAGCAGACGATTCGGTCGCACAAGAACCGGTAGGTATGTTGTTTCCCTCGTGGTGCTTATGGGTAGTATTATCGTGTGTGAACTCCGGCGTGAGCCCATCTGTCCAGCCACTTTCCGAGAAGATGGGAACGCATTCACTACTACTCGTTACTTGCCTCCTCAGTGTGTTCCGTTGGGAAGAGGCATTTCTCCGCTCTGGGAGGGCGCAAAGTCCAGGCCATGGAGCCATCTCAGAACAAGCCCGAGCATGATGACCGGCGGCAGGCGCAAAGCGATACTGAGAATGCAGTCTGAGAGCGGAGACGTGTAGGTACTCTGTGTGCTGCTGATACAAAGGAAGGTTCTCGGCGCTGGAGGGAGGTAGGAAGGTCGAACATGACGCCAGCAACTGCAGCGCAATCACAGTTACTAATGTATCGAAGACGGCCGGTTCGAGAGAGCGTGAAAGGATCATTGTGTCGGCGTACTTGAGTTTTCGGGCCAAGTAATTAGCAGAAGGGAAGTTCTGTACTCATCAGAAACTTGTATAGAGACGAAGATAGACCATGGCTCACTTCCCAGCGCTTCCTGGTTCTCGAGGCCCAGATGCTATCATAATCTAAGGACCAGAGCCATTCTGCGATTTCTTTTTTGACAATAAACTCATTTTCGTGTGAACCTTCCTCGTCGAGACCGAGCTGATCGGTTATGCCCACAACCGCGTTCGATCCACCGCAGGAATCGCCATTTGACCGCGCATTGTCTGAGTATCGAGGGACCATAGCAAGGCTCGAAACAGGACGATTCCGTGCAGAACGACGGAGCTTCGAGGAGATGAAGGCTCTATAGCGTGTGCGGGTCCCATGGAGATTTGTAGAAATCGTTCTAGGATGGCGGGGTCAAGGGTGTTGTTAGGACATGAAGTCGAAGAAGCAAGGACCTGTACCATGTGTAGATGGTGGTATGAAAACTGGATCAAGGAATTTGAGATCCGATGGCCGTCGAACAGGAAAGTGCAAGTTGCTCAAGCTTTTGACCCTATGCTCGTTCTCGGGTCAAACATTTCATTCCAGAACGCCGTGCTGACTCGGGTGGTATTGCTCGCGCTGACCATGAATCCTGTCTTTTCATGCGCCGTCCATGGTTGCGTCGCCCAGCGGCTGAGAGGATGCCGAATTGACCGCCGCCGTGGTCTCGCGAGCGGGCTCAGACACCAGCCGTGTACCCTCAGCCGTACTTGATGTGGCTAGGCGTGTCTTTTCACCTCTCTTCGCTTTCGCTAGATTCAACTTTGCCAGAAAACTGGTAGGCACTGGCTGAACGATTTGGTCGGTAGCCAGTACTTCTGGAGGTGGGATCGGGGGTACCATAGCATCACTTGTGTTGTCGTTGTTGAGAGCAGACATGTCCTCTCCGGTACTTTGTCGGCCGTCACTCTCATCCACAAAAAGTTCGTCCCGCGGCCGTAGATGTGCGGCTTTTGCCATCAATTTGGCAGACCCAAGCGATACAAGGTCGACGGACGGCAGGGATCGCAGGGGTACACCAACGCCCGAGTCTGGCTTCACAAAGAACATGTCGGTGCCGATTGTGGAGGTCCAGTGGCAGCTCAAGAGTTGGCCATTGTACATGACCAGAGGGTTGTCCGTGTGCAAGCCGGTGACTTGCACCTGGCCCATGGTCGCGTTTTCTTCCTGTCCGTTGGCAGCATCAGTCGAAAAGTCTGCCGGCTGGCCCTGGGCTGCATTCAGAGCACGCAACCTGCTCTTCAGCAACGTCGGATGGCCAGGCCTGCCTTGCGACACGATCGGGACCTGAGCGCCGGGGACGTTGGCGAGGTCGAGAGGAAGAAAGAAATCTTCGGTTTCGCAGTCATCGTATTCGTACTCCCAGTCGTCGTCGTCTTCTAGCGGCCCCATGGCGCTCTGCAAGTGTGGCAAGGTAGGAGGAAAGCTTCCCTTGGGGCGCGAGAGTCGAGAGTGGGGGAGGGTTCAACTAAAGTCCGCGGCTCCGAGACGACGAACGACAACGCATCCCCGTCAGTTGATCAGTGGGGTAAAGACGGTCGCAATGGCAATGCAAGGGTTACTTAGTATCAGAATACAAGTACGCAAGGACACGAGTGATCATCCCAGGGCCTGGTGGTAGACTGGCGCCCTCGCATTCGCTCAACGCCATCAAGTGCAGCGTCATCTACGATGAAAAAGTCGTTGGCCCAGGCCCTCCCCTTCTTCCTCTCACTCGCAGCCGCAATCTGGCCGGTGCCTGTTTCCTACCAGCATGGCGACAAGGTGCTGTGGGTTTCTAAAGACGTCAACTTCTCTGTACACGGTACTGGCGCAAAACGTGTGGGCATACATGCCCACCAGGCACGCCTCGGTCTCACTTCACACTCTACCATCGGACCCGGTTCACAGGATACTCACAGACTCCCAGAGCGCGACTCCTCCTCAGCCAACCAGGATGCATCCAACCGTACCGCGAAAGGAGTAACAGGCCGCGAAATCGTCGACTTCGCCATCAATTCCACCGTGAAGACGATCCTACAACACAACTTCTACCCGTGGAAATTCCACCCTCGAGACTGGAAAGAGCCGTCGTCCAAGGAGAAGGTAGTCCTTGTCTCCCAGGTCGACTTGACTCTCCTCTCCAGTGATCCCGTCACCGTTGGCAAACCCCTCGCCGGCGACATCGATGAATCGTACTCGCTTTCACTCGCCGAGGATGGCAAGGCTAGTATACGGCCCTACCTCGACTACTGCTCCCCCTTCCACAACTGGCACATGATGTACTCGTACAATCCGCTCGCCGGCATCCCCCCGCACCACCAGCACCTCGTCCTCGGCGGCGAAGCCCACATGTGGACCGAGCAGACGGGCGCCGCCAACGTCGACCACGGCTGAGCGAGATGAGGGAGAGGCTGGTGGCGAGGGGTGTCGGCGCCGAGCCCATTCGCATGCCGTTTTGCACCATGAGCGATGGGAATCCGTGCCAGGAGACCTAAACACCTTACTTAGTTGCCATCACGCTTTATCCATGGCTTAGCAAGCCACTGCTTTGTCTCTCCGTGGGGGGTTGGTCGGGAGGTGGCTGGGTAGGTAGGTACGATTGTTTTGAAATCCATCTACGCAACGAGCAACGCCACGACGGCATGGCCACACCATGTTGGGTACAGTACCGTCCATGTGTCCATTCAAACAAGCAGAACTCTGTTCCTACGAACCAACTAGCCAAACCCACAAAGCACAAATCCATTCACCGTAATGCTCGTTGAAAACCCAGTCACCCGAAACCCGCTCTCCACGCCCAACTCAAAACGCCCAACTCAAAACGCCCAAAAGAAAGGTTCCGTGACTCCCATCTCCCGCCCTAGATGCTGCATGACAAACGAATTCCAAAGCCATCGGCGCATCCTATGAGGACAAGTTGACCGTGGCTCTCCTGCCTCCCCCGCCTAGCCTGGCGCCGAATGCGAATCTACGCTCCGCCAGCAACACTCCCCACGCTACCGCCCAAGTCCCAATAGTTACGCGATGAGCTATTACTCCGCTTGCTCTTCTTCGTGCTCTGGCTGGCACAGCTTGAGTTGCTCTTCAGCTTCTGGGGGTGGTGATGATGATGATGATGATGATGATGGGAATGTCGCAGGGCGGGTTGTGGTATAAAGTAGGCGCGGTAGGTCTTGTTCTCCCTGGATAGCGAAGCGGACGACGTCGGGAGTGTTCTATCCGCCGTCCGGCTCACCAAAGGGTGGTTCTGTCGGATGATTGCTGCACGACGAGCGGATGTGGCGGCGTTGCGTGTGTCGCTGCTGCTCGCGGCAACAGGTGATGTGGTGGATGGGCGTCGGGACTGAGGTGGGGAGACGCTGGTTTGCCGTGATGAGAAGCGTTGAACTAGGAAGTTGAAAATCATCTTGACGTCTAATTCTCGTTCCCAGTATTCGCGCTCTCGCGCTAGCTCTTCTGCACTGGTTGAGGTTGTTTCCGGTGGAAGTGCCCCATTGGTAGCATTCTCAGGGTCCAACAGCTCGGGCTCCTCTTCGATACCCCATAGTGATGCTTCGCTGTAGAGGTGCGATGTCTGAAGAGGGAACGTTGGTGCGAATTGAGCCGAGGCAGGCGATGAGGCGGGATTTTGGGCGCTAGTTGATAAATGGGAGGATGCGGTTTTGGATGGGACGGTCGTTGAGGGGATTGGTTTCGTTAGGCCCGCGTAATCTATTTCCGAAATGGAGTTCTGGTATGTGGAAAATGCGCCTGGGTGCTCGGAGAGCTGGTGCACCAAGGTACCCAGTTCTTGTGCCACGCGTTCGAGCAACTTTGTTTGCCAGTTGTCGGATAGACGCGAGGTGTCAATGCCGGCTTCTTGGAATGCTTTATCCGTAAAGAGCTCCGCTGGCAATCTTGCTTCTGATTGCGTTGTATCGTCAGGCAAGGCCTCGCCGAAGATAACTGCGAGGGTGTTTTCATCCAATCCGATGAGGTCGCAGATGACACTTCGTGTGATGCGCTTCCAAAAGGACAGATTGGCGATGCCTTCTTCAGACGAGTCACTATGCGTACTGGTGACGGACGGAGCGCCCTTTGCTGCAGCATGGGTGCTATCCTGTTGCGCCGTGTCGACTCGATTACGTGCAGCACTAGATGTGCTCATACGTCGCCTTCTTCGCGTCTCTTTCTCAATCTCCTCCAATAAGGCCTTGCTCTGTTCCAGTCTCCACTTTTCTATGCGCAACCGCCTATCTTGCTCTGTAGTGACGTGTTCGACATCATCGAGTACACCAAAGTGGCGTTGCACGCTTGATCTTCGGCGGGTAACACGGCGTCGCGGTCGTTCAAACTCCCACATGTGTTCGTGCAGCGCCGCGTCGGGCTGGAATTCTCCCATTCCATCATGGGTTGGCAGCACAGAATCGCCATTCGACTGTAGCCTGACTAC
>Ga0182210_1000406_pt1 | contig 10364 bp, 10 predicted proteins | sample G5R1MG_19_FD_129670 | JGI IMG/M metagenome (GOLD analysis project Ga0182210, IMG submission 129670) | Switchgrass phyllosphere microbial communities from Michigan, USA - G5R1_MAIN_03OCT2016_LD1 MG | ecosystem: Host-associated > Plants > Phyllosphere > Phylloplane/Leaf | place: USA: Michigan... | reverse complement strand
CTGCCAAGACTACTCCATCCATCTCTGAAAGCTCGTCGCAGGGGAGCAAGGATCAGGCTATGCCTAGTAGACTTCACCTGGACATCTCTCCTGCAACATCACGACGACCAGATCTGCACAGGGCAGCTAGCCTTCGAGCGATAGGATCCGTTCCCGCGTTGAGAAGCAGAGAAATGTTCGGGCCATCCACGCTGCGAGGTCACCCGCCTCAACTGCCCCAATTGTTTGAGAGCAACGCGGAGCATTGGCCAAGTGGTAACGCACTCGGCATGGACATTCATAATGGACAAATGGGCATGGAATATGGAAGTCCAACGATGCCACCACACTTGCTCGGAACCAACGGTGCATCTGGATCTTCACACAATACCCCCCGCACTTTCCTGCACGCATCCCATATTTCGTCTAGATCCGTCAACTCACACCGCCTACCACAACCGCTGCCTAGGTTATATTGTTGCGATCGTCAGTATCAAGAGAACTTATCATATGCAACATCTGTCTCTCATCGAGAGCGAACATCGCGTCATCCTGGCCCCCGAATTCGATTCGATGAGCCTTCGCCTGGTCAATCACAAGCACAGTTTCCCTCTACCACGTCCCAGCACTCTTCCTCCACCGGCTTCCCGTTGCAGAGCCATCAAATAGCTTCCATGCAATCGCCATTGCCTGCTGCTCACTTTGACACCACCCCTCGGCATTGGCCGCCCTATCGCAGAATATATCCCTCAGAAAGTTCTTTTCCACCTACTCCGGAAAATGCATTTTTTGGAGCTTCTTCTTCGAATAGCACATCGGCTTCTACCAACCGATACAGAGGATCGCCCGCCTACATCAGATAACCCAGTGTATACGTCCTCTTCCTAGCTCGATGAAAGAAACAATCAATCGTGTGCAACGCTGCCTATCGGATTCATCCGATATGGCTATCATTCTGCCGTTGTAAATCCTTATAAGTGTCGTTACTCACAATGTTCCTCAACTTGACCCGTCATACCGGTAATTAGGGATGGATGTGGATGATGCACAACGCCATGATAGCCCCGTGACGGATAACGAATACCAGGAATTGGTATACCACGGTAGAAGGGGTCACATGATTCATGGAGAGAAGATAGATGTGACTCAGGAAAGCAGGCAGCAATGAAATGCCCCGCCCCTTCCAAACGCGGGAAAGCGCCGACGCCCCAGACCAGTCACTACCATTTCCCTGGTCATCACGATTCACGAATGAACCTCCCATCCCAACACACCTTACGTCGAATCCCCAAAAGAAATAAAGAAGCCGTCACAATGCCTCTCGAACTACACCACTGCACCGAATCGGACCTTACCCCTTTCGCCTATATTTTCAAAGACGCCTTTAGTAGCGGCGAACCAGGTATGATGCACCTGCTGTCGGCAAACTCGCTGTCCCCAGACTACATGCAAAAGTCAATAAACAAGCACATTCAGTCCTTTCGCGAGGAGAAGGACGTGACATACCTCAAGATTATCGACACCGATCGCGGCGGTAAGATGATCGCAGGGGCCAAGTGGCGCATCAATAAGAAGGAGCGCACCGAAGAGCAGATCCAGAGTATGTTGCCGGTGCCCGGGGCGGATGAAGAGGGGCGTCAAGGTGTTCAGGACTTTATGTGGTTTTTGAATCGTGTGAGAAGAGAGTATATGGGGACTAGGCCTTTCTATTGTGAGTTAGAGGATACAACTTTCGTTTTCTGATGGGGACTAACGAGAGCGAGTCTTGCATATCCTTGCAACGGATCCAGACCATCATCGAAGAGGGGCCGGGACAATGCTACTCGAATGGGGCCTAAAGAAAGCTGAGGAGGATCATCTGCCTGTGTACCTGGAGTCATCGCAAATGGGTCGGCCGCTTTATGCCAGTCTGGGATTTGAGCCCAAGTACGAGCAAATTTGGGATCTCGAAAAGTACGGAATGAAGGGTATAGAATATAGTACGGTGATGATCAAGGAAAAGTGAGGGAAACCAGTGCATGACCATAGATTCTATAACGAAATCTCGCACGATGTCGATGTAGCATTATACAAGTAGAACAAACAAGATTCGCGGATTCGATGCGCAGAACGGTGAAGATGGCTATGCCGCACATAGAAGGAAACTTTGAAGCTTGAGGTACCGTAGTCACCAAAGAGAAAAACCTCGTATTCCTCCGATATTGGCCTTGTCATGCTTATTATATAAGGAAGTTTCATGAGAAAAGTGTGAATCAACTCCGGTTGAGTATCGCTTTCTAATTAATACTCTCCACCTAGATCAAACGCCCAAAAGTCTGGGAATGACCAGTCACCCAGACCAATTTGCGTATCCTGTAAAGTATCAAAAGGGCCTTCAATATCATTTCCTAAGCATGGCTCCGTTTCCAAAGTAGCGTTAAATTGGAATGGATCGTACATAATCGGGGTTGTGTTGGACTCTAGTGCGTTGGCACATGAAGCGAGGTTGTCCAATGTTTCCACAGGTTTCCTAATCAATGATGCGGAACTATTCTGTGGATCTTTTTGTAATGCGAGTACGTGAGATGTCAACGTCGTAAACTGATCCAAAGTTTTCCTGCACCTGGCCAATGGATCCTCATTCGCATCCGTAACATGATCGATTGATCTAGTTGGAGATGGTGGGGCCGGTAGAATCTCGACGGCAGATGATAACAGCCAATACTCCATATAGCCTGTTCCGAGACGTTTCACCTTTTGTTCATAGAGCTGTTTGGTACACTCAAGGAGTTCGAGTGACGTGATACAAAAGGTTCTAATTAGCGATGGATCAATCGGCAATACAGTAACGTATAACGAATTTTCAGGGGTGTCGCACCGCTCAGGATCTGTCACATCATAAAAATGGGGGTCGGGTTCTGCAAATTGGCTCTCTACACCCCTGTCGGCTGGCGAACTTGGCTTCACTTTGTGTCGGAGACAATTCTCATACACGACACTGGAGATGGTTATCCCAACCCTGAGTATATCATTGCGAAAGTGATTGAGAACCAGGATACCTCGGGATATCATGGCGCTGTATTTTGCGATCATGGAGCTCGCCGTGTCGATGATAGCCGTCAAAGAATGCACATAATAACGGTTCTGACGCGCTAGTTTCGCATAAGGCTTGTGAAGCAGGAGCAGGTACTGCTGAAGCTGCAGTTGAAGGAGTAATGACGGAACTTCCGCCTGGATGTCGTTCCAGCTGGGAAGTGACGAAATCGCTGCATGTATCTGTTCATCGTAGTGCAACACATCAAAGTACTTTATATCTTTCAGCGGTGTATTGAGTAATTGTGCAAGATGTATTCGAAGAGGGAGAGACAACTGCGATAGTCCCAAGTACGAGGTTGAGGTGAAGTGCTCGGCTGACCGCGGTGCTGGCAATTGCGGACACTCCATCGAGAATGCATCATCGGGCAGGTTTGTCGGAGCCGGTGTGTCGAAATACAAACTTGTGAGAGATGACTGAAGGCCGGTTTCGATCGAAGATTGCAGCTCAAGTTCCATGATGGTCGCCCACAGACGCTTCCTCATCTCCTTCTCATACACCGAGATCTTGCCAGCTACCATTAATGCAGGGTCGCGATGCATTCCAGAAGCCAGAGCGAGGCGAACAAGGTCCCCAGAATTGAGCCAGTCTTGCTTCATTTCAACACAATTTGCGCGCTTTGCAAGCAACAGCAGGCATTGGATCTGGAAGAACGAGAGTGTCAGATGTTTGCGCGACTGCTGGCCCAGCCACGTTGTGCAGATTTGGACGAGTTCGGCAGCGGCCTCGCGATCCGCGGTAGTGTCACCAACAAAGACGTCCTCTTTCGGGCTTGCGCATTTCATGATGGCGACGATGAGAATGAGTATTACGGCGAATGCAGCGGAACCTTTTCCATCACGTCTCTGTCCCCAGAAATCGTCACTTTCTTGCCAAAATGATGGTTCGTGTAGAATTCGGTATGTCGATTCCCAGGCCCTGAAGTAGAGCACGACTTGTGATTTCACAAATGCCTCGTCAGGGAGGGCTCTGTATACATCTGCGTCTGTGAGATGGCTTCTACCACTACGCTCATTTGCCAAACGCTTTCTCCGATCGCGAAGAACCCTGAAGTGTGCTACGATCGAATGATCAATACCCCAAGCTTTTCGTGTGAAGACCTGTAATTCTGGAAACTGCTGCACATTAGCTAGCAAATCATCTTGTCGTTGCATGTCTGCACCTCACCCGCGCAATCGAGCTCATGATGGATGTGGCTCCGTGGAAAGTAGTCTTGAAGCCCTTGCTCCTGAACATCATCTCTTCCAAGGCTTCTGGTTGGTCTTTGCATCGCGACGGAGCACTGTCCAACCAGCCAGCAGCTACCTTGCTCTCTAGGATCTGGATACGCCTCTCATGGATTCTGATCTTGCTTTCTAACCCGTGAGATGGCAAATCAGTCGAAGTCACGTCTGAGTTGCCGTTGTCAGTAGTAACTAGGCCATTGCTGCTGGCGGTGCCTTCAATATGGAACTCTTCGATCAAGCGCGGATCGTATGTGCATTGACTAGCTCTTCCGGTCTTTTCGCATCGCCCGCACACCGGATAGAGACGATCGCACCTCATCTTGCGATCACGGCACGCGTAACATGACAACACCTTTCGCTTCTTGCTAACGGGTCTCTGTCGCGGTCCATCATGATTTTCTGACAACTCTTCCCGCGATACATCATCAATCCAATCCGAGCCTCGTACTGACATCGCAAATGGTGGACAGCTTGATGTGCTGGTGCTGTCTTAACGCATGTCAGACTGCGTGAGACCGTTACTTACGCGATTAGTAAGCACTTTTCAGCACGTGATGGCGATGTTCTGACAACCAACCCATCGAAGAAAATTGGTCCTTCGGCCCCAGACAGCTTCTTCTCTCTCTTTAAATCGTCTGGCTCACCAAGTGAATTTTTCTTTGGGATAGACACTCCCCTGGATACATGGAAATGCCTCACGACCACTACAAAGCCCTGTTTTGGACATCGGTATTTGAATATCGTCACATTCTTATATCAATCGATTGCACCCTATATCTTAGCTTTCCAATTCCACCCCACCAAGCTCCACCTCGTCGCTACTAACAGGGAAACACCAACAAAAAAGCTCGTGCCGGCCCATATATTTGCCCCCGTATAACTACCCCCCTGACTCTGAATCAGTGCCCCGGCAAGCGGCGGGCCCGTAAAGCTCGAAAAGCTCACAATGGTAAACGCCATTCCCATCCTAACGCCCGCCTTTTTCAAATCTTGGGTCGCACACAGTTTCCCAATGCACGCAGGCCACAAGGACTGAATCACCGCACTGCCCGACCCGTACATAGCTGCGAAGCAATACAGTGCGCCAAGAGAGTGGATTCCAATCCAAGCAAACATCATGATGCTGCAGAGAAACGCGAAGGGGATGAGGACATTGAGGCTGCCTATTTTGTCGGCGTAATATGAAGGTAGTAGCCGGAACAGGAAGCCCATGCTTACCTGCACGAGCAGTAGGTTAATACTCTGCTGGTAGGATACACCAAGAACGTTGCGGCCATAGGATCCAATGTAGAAGAAGGAAAAGTAGAGACCCCAAAAGGAGAAGAACATGGCGCTGCAATAGAGCGTGAACGGCAGTTGTCGGAAGCTGGCCCAGTCGACCAAAGGCCCTGTTTTACGCGGCGGCAAGCGCGTGCGGAAGAGCGTAATCGCGATGATGTTGGCCAACAGCATGATAAACCCAATGATACGGATTGTCCAGGGAAACCCTAGGCGCGGAAGGCATTGCTGCACGATTACCGGAAAAATGACTCCTCCCGTGCAGGACCCCATCGCCGTGAAGCCAAGTGCAAAAGCGCGCCTGCGCACAAAGTACGTCGATACGAGCGCCATGGACGGGCAGAATTGCAACCCATTCGCAATCCCTAAACACACGCCCTGACTCAGAAAGACCTGCCACAACGTCGTGCTCTCTGCCATGGTGAAGATGCCAACGATCTGGAATACAGCGCCAGCAATGTAAACGGGCCGAAACAGCCCAGCATCCGTTGCGCGACCGGTGAAGGTCCCGATTCCGAAGAGCAGAAAAACCTGAATGGATCCGATCCAGGAGATGGTCGACGGGGGAATCGCAAGCACGGTGGCATAGTAGGTTTGGTACACGCCAAAAGAGGTGAAAAACCCAAACGTAGTAAAGATGGTGAGGTGTGTACAGAGAACTTGGGTCCAGGCTACAAGACCACCATCGGGCGCGGGCCCGGGGTCGATGGAGGCTACAGAGCGCCGGGAGAGGATGCGAGAGAGGGTGGTCTCTGGATCTGGGGCAGTTTCTGCCATGACCTCGTCGTCGCGTGTGCTAGGCCATATGCTGAGGTTGTGGGCGAGTTCTTCATCGGGGGCGACATTCTTATCTGAAGTGTCCGGGCGCGTGGCTGTGGCCATGGCTGTCGAGCACACAAGACCAGATGGTTCGAAGAAGCTTCATCTTCGTACGATCTGGAGATAATTGCGCATCTTAACGTTGTCCTGCATGACTCACGAACCATGCCGGGCTCGGGAATAAGTAGGCAAAGATGGAAAAGTCTCTGGGGATAACTAGCACAGCGGGAAATGCCAACTACATGCATAGTGGATATCCGGCCACAGCTAGCTAGAGATCACACTGTTGGTTCTCATGTCACTATTACCATTCCCAGGAGCGATCCATGGGACTATGGACTTGGGCAGTGGCACACCGGTGCACAGGGGCGAGGTGAGGTAAAAACCAGCGAGTAACGAAATGGACGATTGCGTGGTTTATTACAAAAGGTCTACCCATTCAGAAATGGCCTGAAAATCAATACAGAAGGAAGTCTTCTCGGGTAATCCTCCATTCTCCGCAAGCTGCCACATTTTATACCGACCACTTGGAATGCATTGGTAAGCTAATTAAGGCGTCAAGGGTTGGGTGAGGATGGGAATGGTGCTGAGCTAAGCGAGTTAGACGTTCGACGACCGCGACATCAAGCACCGCCGACCCACCCTGAACCACATTTACCATGACGCGTCGCAACAGCCTAAACTTGTTAGTTTCGCGCCCTTCGGCGCTGTATCCATCATATTGTCACAATAGCACATGGTGACGGGCCGATGATGTCGGCGAGGGGCTCTCAGAGTGAACAGAACGGCAGCCGCGGTATCGGGCGTGGCCGAGCACATCAACGTGGGCGTGGGCGCGGCAGAGGGAGGACAGCCATTGTAGGTAGTAGCTATGCATGCGATTCCTCCTCGCTAACAGCGGTGATAGTGGGAATGGGAGTCGTATACACCGGGCCCAGAAGTCTATCAACAACTCTGGCACATTCGCAAAGAACCGCCAATTGTGACCGCCCGCCTGCCAGACCAATGCCCCAGGCCTCACGTGCGTACGCGCATTCTAGACCGGCGACAGACTGAAGATGGCATACAGCAGAACTACTATCTTGTGGAGTGTTGCCCCCTGTCTGATGGGGACACCCAGTTACGCACGAGCATCGAACTTGTGGACGTGGGTGGCATATTGAACCATGTCTCGCCATACGAACTAGAGAGATTTGAAAACGAACAATTCAGGTTAGAAGCCGAAGCGGAGGACGTTGCCGCGCGGGTAGAGGCAGACGAGCTGGCCCGACGACGCCTAGAGAGGAATGCATGCGAGCCGACAACAAGCATGGGTAGAGGTAGGGGCAGAGGCCGGGGAATGCGAATCCTCAGCGGACTTGGCGCAGGGTTGGAAGCTCTACATATGGCGCCTAGAAGAGGGAGACCCAGAGGGAGCAGAGGTATGCGTCGAGGCTGGCGCGGTAGAGGTCAACTAGCCCTCAGCAGCCGACGAGACGACGGTTCCACAAGTCTCGACATTGCTGATGGAGACCTGATCGACGTATTACATAGTGAAGAGGAGATTCTACAGCGCGTTATCGAGCAAACAGAGTCGGAAAAAGAGTCCGATGTTGATGAACCTGCGCAATCTTCACCCGGCTTGATGCGCTCAGCATTCGTCGCCAATAGCGCTCTGCCAGCATCTCAGACGAAGTCTCCCTTGAACATACGACGGCAGGTTTCAGCAAGCCCTCTCATATCCGAATCCGATGTTGAACTCGTCGAATACGATACACAACCCACTCCCAGTGCTGCCTTGCAATTTCACGATAAGGGCGACCTCAGCGATCGAATTATCCCAGAATCACAAGCAGATACCTTTACCGACGATCTCCACCACAGGAAGAAAAGACGGACTAAATCCGAAAGCGCCACACCCGACCTGCCTACATTCAGAGCACCTACTGGATCAGTATTTGAGCCAGAAGGCCCATATACCCAACAACTGCTGTTCAGAGAGTCTTCGATACCCGATGGGGACTCCATCTCGGAGCCTGAACCCCCTCAACCTCAAGATCTTATGTTTCGCAACCAGTCCTCCATCCCAGAGTATGAATCAGAATCGCTTGACGGCGATATATCTGCGTCATCTCTCTCGCAACACACTCATTCTTCAACTGCCAATCACGATAACGCGATGAACCTCGACGACAACACCATCCGCGTTCTGCCACCGCATAGCCCCCCTGACGTCAATGTTCAGAACGGTGCAAAAGCAGACGAAATACAAGCTGAACTCACAGAAGAATACGTGGTCGAGTCAATTATCAAGCACTGTTACAAAGCGGGCAGAAAATACTATCTTGTGAAATGGGAAGGCTACGAAGACAGTAATGACTGGTTACCTGAGGAGGATCTTGCGGACGCTGCGGAAGTTGTAACAGAGTATCACCAAAGGATTTCTAGCAAGAAAGGGAAGATGAAATCTTGGTAACTAACCAAATCTGCTAAGGAAACACACTGTTCTTTCCTCTCGTACATCGCGAAAAATAGCCCTTCCCCGTAAAGCCCCGTCCCTATTGCCCTACAACCTATACCAGTATTCCCAACCTATACATGTCGCGCCAAAAAACCAACAGCAGAGTGCATATTCCATGAAGTACAGGAGACGACATGCCCATGCCAGACCCCAGCCAAACACCAAGCGCAAGCAGCACAGCAAACTCGCTCTACGGCATCCTGAACGCAGACCTCCTCGAGGACAATCTACGCACCATAGGTCCAGCGGGCGGTATCTCCGGAGCGAAAGCCGCAGTGCCACGCGGTCCCAGCATCATAGACCACGCGACCTCGTCTTGCCATGCGCTGCGGGCATGCTGGCGAGCCACGCCCCCCGGAGCCTCGACACCAGCGAGCAGTGTACCCCGTCCATCCTGCGCTCGAACGCAGCCACCATCGCCACCAGGATACGCAGCGGAAGCCTGAAGCGCGGGCACACTGCGACGCCGGCGGGGGCCCCGTCGACGCGACGGCACTTGTAGATACCCCGTTGCGGGGGGAGAGGGTGTGGTGTGGTGAGATTTGTGGCGGCGTAGGGGCGCCGGCGGTTCGTGCAGAATGACAGCGAGGCCGTCGTGCAGGGTGACGAGATCTGATAGTGTCAGTCGGGAGTCTGGTGGGGTGGGCGGGCGCAGTGTGATCGTGGGGAGGAGGATGGGTGGGCGCTCGTTTTGCGCGGATTGGGCTACAGTGCACTCCGTGGGGACGGACGGTGCGGGATTGAGATGGGCGGTTGCTGCGGCTTTTTTGTCGCGCGAAGACTGGAAGAAGTGGGCGAACTTCATGTTTGGGGATGAGGCTGGCTGAGAAGTCAGGGCCGTTTGGGGGAGAATGATCGGCTTGCTATATATCATGGTAGAGACGCACTGTGTATGTACAAATCTGGGCTTGAAGTTTGAAAGTTGGTGCACTGGGTACACAGGTTGTAGGAACACTGCTCTCAATGATATCTTCACAATGTACAACTCATGAATCACTCAATCAACAATCCAGCGATTGCCTTTGTCACCCGACCCTCTGTGCATAGCCTCCACACTCTAGATTTTCTCCCGTAGCATCAACCCCATAATACCAACCCAAATCCACTCCAACCCTCGACCAAGCACAATGTAGTTTTATCCTATCCACTCTCGCACGGATGCGCACTATTCAGGGTATCAGAAAAGTACTGTACACGCGACTATTATGATTATATTGGTGTGCATATATCTACAGAGTGCAGGGAGAACAGCTTATAGAAGATGTATTTCCTCAGTAAGAGAAAAGTAGACTTAACGACGACGATGACTTAACCATACGCAACAAGATCGGGGTGGTAGCACAACGTTTCACGGGGAGTAGAAAAGGGGGATAGGGGCAGTCATGAATAAGGATATCCGTATTATAATAATCGGGCTGTTGATATAGTATAGGATACCGTATAGTACGCGTACGCAACGGTATAAGGGGAGTGAGTCAACTTGCAAAAT
>Ga0182210_1000405_pt1 | contig 10365 bp, 9 predicted proteins | sample G5R1MG_19_FD_129670 | JGI IMG/M metagenome (GOLD analysis project Ga0182210, IMG submission 129670) | Switchgrass phyllosphere microbial communities from Michigan, USA - G5R1_MAIN_03OCT2016_LD1 MG | ecosystem: Host-associated > Plants > Phyllosphere > Phylloplane/Leaf | place: USA: Michigan... | reverse complement strand
TCATGTTGCTGGTCTCTCTAATGTTGCTGGCGCTGAATACCTGTACGTAGCTTTCTATTTTTCTCTGCGCCATTTTTCCTTCGCCACACTTTCAACAATCGTCCAAGAAGCGGGCAACGCGCCTGAAGCAGGTCCATGTGCAAAATCCAAAGTACCAGGGGGAAGCACTGGGTCTTTTAGTTCCCCTGCTTTGATAATAGTACTCCTCTTGTGGAAGAACTTGCCCTAGCACCAAAAGACCCCAGGCAGTCACAACAACAAAGAGGATATTTTTAATTGGACTCAGAGGTGTACCACGGTGGGCAGAATGCGTGGCCCCGTCCAGTTTAAAGTTGTCTTGATAGAAGGGCCGTACAATCAATCGTCACGAAATGCACCTTGTTTGGATATGACGCAGGCGTCAGCATAGGCAAGACGTTTCGAAGAATATTGGGCTTATGCTAGCTCGCTCCTTTGTTACTACCTTTCTGTCGCAGCGCGTTAATTTGACAAGACATCCGCCCATTACCCATAGAGCGTGCCCCTAGTATTCTCTACAAACCGAGCCTCATTATGCAGATGCTGTGTGACTTCCACAGTCATGAGCACATGCGTATACTCCAGCCGCTCTCACCCTTTTGAGATGCCAAAAACCGCGCTATTTTGAGAGTGTTTTCAAACTGTCTACCATTCATTTCGTGGCGCGCCAGTTCCTCCAGCTGTGGTTTGGCAATGGCATGGTCCGCACTCGATGCCTGGAGAAAATTCTGCCAGATGGCTTCGCGGTTTTCTTTTCCATAGAGAGTTCAGGATAGTCGATTGGAATGTGAATGCGCAATTGAAAGGCCGGGTCAAAGGTTTGCACGCGGTTGGTCGTCAGGAACATGGTACCTTCATAGTATTCCAATACGCGCAGGAAAATAGAGACTAGTTTGTTGCGCTCAAGCTCGTGGAGAGAGCGCTGTTCAAGGAAGACGTCGGCTTCTTCGGGGAGGAGCACTGCGTTCCAGCGTGTGCAGATTTCCAGGATGTTTTGCAGCTTTGTCTCTACCCGACGCGGATAGTAGCCTAGATCGCCGGCACTCATGAGGAAAAGTGGTACGCGCATCTCGTCGGCGACGGATTTGCTGGTGAGGGTTTTGCCGACGCCCGGGGGGACCACAGAGTGGGATGATCATACCTTTACCTTTGCCTCCGATGACATCGTCAAAGGTATCCTTGGGCTTGCGCTATGATTCTGTAAAGCCGAGGATGAGTCCCTTCTGGTTCTTGGGCAGCACTCAACGGTCAAAGGCATCGGTTTGCCATGATACATCGTGAACACAGTTGACAAAGAAGTTAAGTCAAAGCTTATCTTTCAGACTATAGCCGCGTATAATGGGTGTGCAGATGAGCTTCTGCTCTGCCGAGAGAGGTGGTTGCTTTGTCGCATCCTCTTCGTCTGCAAAGACCACATCTATGGTTATGCCACAATAATCATCGTCGTAGTCGTAATCGGTTCCCTCTCCGTCTTCACAGCAGGTTGTGGATTGCGAATATGGCGGTCCATCTTGCTGATTTAACGGGGTCACGTGGATGGAGTGTTTCGGGTTGAAGCGCTTCCAACCATAGGTGTCGATAACGATATGTATAGTGTCAGAAGACCCCGACTCGTAGTAAATTTGTGCTAGTTTCTGTTTTATTTTCTTTACTTACTCGGCATTTCACGTTATACTGATTCTTTGTTTCAGACTGCCGCTGTCTCCATGCTACGCCCTGGTACGCCCGAAAATTTGAACCTGCAAGCGCTTCCACCGTTTCACCACGCTCCCTCAGTCTCATCCCTATCACGTCACCTTCTGGGTGAAACTCTAACGAATAGGCTCTCAGCGATCTAGTTGGTCGGGTACCGGTATACGCTTGAATGGCAAGGTTGATCTCACTGCTACCAAATTTGGGGCTATCCCAATCGACGTACATGCACGTAAGCCAGAAACAAGGACCACTTGAGGAATTTTGACCATAGCGTGCTTTGATTGGCGTCATTACCGCTTCTTGGCCATTAGGTCGAGAAAAGAAGGTACCTGCGGGTTGGAAGAGCGTCCATAGATATTCGTAGGTCATGACGCGTTTGTTCTAAATATCCTGCGATGTGTCTACCAAGCCTTTGGTTTCTTTGATAATGATGGCTTGGAGTAGACGGGCGTGCTCTCTGGTTTTGCGCTCCTCTTCGGTCCCGCTATCTAGCTTACCAATGGCGTTCTCAGCTCAGTCCAACGGTGGATAAGTGGTTCAAATTTCCCAGAGAACTCTAGACGGTTGAGGCCAACAGGGACGCCCGGGTAGTTTTTGAGCACGTCTGTGAGAAGCTTCTTGAGGAGAGGGCTTTGCACTACAATGGAATGGACGGCCAAGACGCGCTAAGGGTCGCTGTAGACCTTGACATTACGGATGAGGAGGGCCCATTTGGCCATCTCGTCATTTTCAGCCGGGTCGCCAATATCACCTGGAATGGTTTCTTGCCACTGAAAGCAGCTCGCATTGTCCTCTTTGCCAGAGTAGAGCTGCTTGGTGCCTTTCTTCATGCCAGGCTCGTAGAGTTTGGTGCCGCTTTCGACAATCTGTTTGACGATGCCATTGGTTGAGAGTGCATTGACACCATTGGCGAGCGCCGTAACCGATAGGTCGGCGGTATGCATGTTGAGGGAGGAACCTTGTAATGGGCTTTGTTTGATGGCGGGATGTCTATGTATCCTACCGACGCGTGTTCAGGAGAAAACAAGTGAAGGAAGAGGTGACTGACGATGGACCGGTGAGACGGACTGCTGCCAGGACCATGCATGATGCGCGATAGTCAGCGCAAGGCTGCCGCTGTAACATCTGTGCAGGAATCGCAAAATGGTCCTATGCAACAGCATGCCGATGGTGTGGTTGAGGCTGAGGCTGAGAGAGGTAAGTATATCTATCTATTATCTTCACATGCATGTGATCAGTAGGCAAGGAGTTGACGCTATCCGAATTGGGTATAGCTCGTGCACTTGGAAGTAACTAACAGATACGCTCTTGTCTACAGTATTGTGACGTGGCATAAATACTGATTACCATGTTCAAAATTATCAGACAAGAAATAGGACCGTATAGCGTTTACCAATATCACCATAGAATTGTCTCTGTCTAATAGAAACTCGAAAAGAGACATTCCCGAGATGCACTCAATTTCCATATGGCTCATTAGCCAACCACAGCGCAAGGGCTAAACCTGTGCAACATCCAACCATCCCAGACAGTGCCCAACATCCCCCGTCTTCATTAGCAATAGTTTGTCCACTGCTAACAATGAGTTATATTACTCTTATCTTGGTCTCCGCATTCGCGCTTACGTACACACTCTGCCGTCTTTGGGAGTTGAACTTTACTATGGCGTCCGCGACCTCGTTTCTGTCGATACCGATTGCTACTTTCGCTTCTACAAGTATATCTAACAATACGACGGCCGTGGAATTGAGCTGGCATCCGCCGGCTAAGAGCTGGGTCAACGATCTAGAGCAGGTGCTGAAAAGCACGGGCACTCATGGTTTTGTCTTCAACGGTTCGCAGTTACCTGCTGGTGTACCTTACGGAACGTATAACTGGTGCAACATGCCTCATGTGAGAAAGGAAGAGTACAAGAGAGTAGAACATGAGTTACAGATGATCTATGTCGAAGTGTAATTATACCATTCTCTATTCCAAACGGCGGTTGACCAAGCCAGGATCCACCGCCATCACAAGAGAACACCCTATGCAGCCAACACATTTCCCAGAGAATCATATAGTTGGGAATGTAACGACCAAGCACTTTTCCATTACGGTTCCCCCATCAATTCAATCGGCAATAAGTCTACCTCCACATACTGGTCCGTCTACACCAGCCCCAGCAACCCCTTCACTCCGCCCGGTTTCCCTGGAAGCTGCCAATTTCCTCAAATCACACGAGACGGGCTTGACGACTCTTTCCAACACGGAAAAGATCTCTACGGCGTGTATCACGACCTTCTTCACTTCCTTCCCTCATATCTCACCTCCTCCCAAATCTCCTACCGCGTAACAAACAATGTCATCACCTCTCAAGTTGCCAGCATGCTCATCAAAGGCATGTGGAACGCTACACCTCCAACAACTACACCCTTGAATATTCAACCCTCAGCCATTGACTCCCTCGAACCCACATACCCTTGCCCCGCTGCCTCAAGGCTTTATGCCTCCTACGCCACCGGCAGCACCTCCCCAGCCTGGACCGCACACCTCCACGCTGCAAAGCCCCTTATGGCAGCACTCGACGCCATCTCCGACATCCCTTCCAACGCAACTCCCTGGCATATCTCCCTCGACCACTACTACGACAACCTCTCCGCCCGACAGTGCCATGCCAAACCACTCCCCTGCCGCACCGCCGACCCCAAAAGATGCATCACCCAAGCCCAAGCAGACACCGTATATCGCCTTGGACAGTATGAATACAGCTTCATATACCGCGACTCCCCGCTCAGTCTGCGCGCTGCCAAAGCTACTTTTGGTGTCTGGCTGGCAGAACTAGCATCGCATATTCGCGCTGCGGTCGCGGGGTCCGACACAATTATCTATAGACACAACGTCGCACACGACGGCTCAGTGGCACGACTACTGAGTCTACTGCAGGTTGATCATATGGTATGGGTTGGCATGGGCGGCGAAGTGGTATTTGAAATTTATCGCCACAAGGAGCATACCAACATGCACTATATTCGTATTCTGTGGGGTGGACGCGTGTTGAGGAGCTCGAATCCTGGGCTGGGAACGGTGGAAATGTTGCGGTTGGAGACATTTTTGCAGTATGTGGATGGGATGGTTGGGGTGGGGGCAATGGACGTGGTGGGATTCTGTGGATTGTGAGGGGGGGATGGTATCCCACGTTTTTGCTGGCGAAAAGCCTTCGTGGGAAGGGCTCTGGATTCATCAGTCATTTTGTTTTCACATACTTGCATGAAAGGTGGCGATGAAAGTCGAACCAAGTACGTAAGAACTAGTATTTTTCAATAATTCTCGTTTTGACACCTATTCATCGCGTGAGTAGGCAGTCATACACCACAACGCCGATTTAATCAACATCTCAATTGCCATCTCAATTCACAAGCCGCATGATTCAGTCTTTGGAAGCAGAATGGTATCTCGAGAATTATTCGCGTCGTAACACGATGGACGACCGAGACCAGAGGTAATATCTACAGAAATTCCTGTAGCCAGCATACCGAAGCGTCCTAAGAAGCGGACACGCTAATGCAGGTCTTTCAACGACAGTTGAAGTCTCGGCGACAGTGAATAGCAAAAGAATCATAGATAGAGGGTTTGATCAACCCCGACGAGCCATTCCAACTCAAAGCAGACTCCGACTCACTCAACTCCGGCACTAATACATATCCTCAAGCTCGATATCCACCCGTCGTCGACGCGCATCCCGCATATCATTCAGCATGCGCTTGCGCTCATTGAGCTTTAGCTCTTCCTGTCGTTGCTTCTTCGCCTTGCCGCCCGAAATCTTGTCACGGATCTCCGCGTACGCGCGCTTGCATTCTGATCGTGTCGTGTAGGTATAGATGATTGCGGACCATGCGCCTTGCAGCGGGAGTACAATCGAAGACGTGAGATTGAGGCCGAAGTTTGGGTTTTCGTCTTGGTGGACAAAGGAGTAAAGGCGGTTGATGGTGGCTATGGACGCGTAGGTATCGTATGTGTTAGTGCAACTGGTCCTTTCTCTGCATGTCTTGTTGAAGGGAGACTTACATGGAACCCAGACCATGACAATGGCGAGGAACATTAGCAAGGCGACCTTGAGGTATGCCATGGCTGCTTGGTTCATTTCTCCAGTGTGTGGTGTGTTGAGCTGGTTAGGTACCAATGAGCCTGGAAGATTGGTGGTAGGCTCTACACCTGGACTAGTTGCAAAGACGGTCGCCCGGTAACCAGCTCGTCCGTTTCCAGTGCGTTGATTTGGTGCGCGGAGCCCGACAGCCTTCTCATCGTAGGTCGAGTGTACAGGTACAAGTGCTGGAGGCGCTGACGTCGCACTTTTGCCCATGGCATTACCCGATTGTGACAAGTTGTGAGTGCTCGACAATGAAATCATTGAAGCCCCATCATCCGCACTTGAAGCAGTTCTTGCGACGGCCGACTCTTGATCAACGGAATGACCAATCTCCGTTGTAACGACGATGTTGTTGAGATCCGCAAAGGGATTATCAGCAGCAGGTGTGACGATAGGCGAGAACGCCATATCGGGCCGTCCGGTTGCTGCATTGTTGAAATCTCGTAGTAACGATGCCTTACTGAAGATGTGGATCCCTGTAACCAGGTAGATTGTGAAGGTAGCGATGATTACAATCCTTGGAAAAATTAGATTTCGTTATTTTGTGACCAGCGTCAAACCTACCAGACTGGCCCATAGAAGAATGCAAACCTCATCCAATCGTTTTCTTTATTGACCCAACACCATATCTGCGTTGTCAGAAGAGCTGATAATGTGGATCCTAAATGCTTACGGTTGCTGTCCCAATGATAGAGTGCCCAGCATGGTCCAAGACTATATATGTGATAGACGGAATTCCAGGGACTCCATACGCAAAAGCAAAGTACCACGGCTCTTTACGAAGTAGTTGGCCAGAGTCGTATCCAAAGAAGAAGACGAGGAGCACGTTGATCGCCATGCAGAAGTCCTGTGCACATGATGTCAGTCGCTGATAAAATTACCTCGTGAGTCGCATTACCCAGTACGCATCTGCTGACATGAACCATTGTATGAGAATTCCTTGGAACTCGCAAAGAACTGAAGCACGGAGAGCGCCGGGTTGAGGCAGTGCCGACGTAGCGATCAAAGTCGCGATGTTTACCATGATATTGCCCGCCGTAGCATAGCAAATAAGACGGTTGATCGCTGTAGGCAGAGTGTCAGCTACTATGTGCAATGTGCAAGCTTCCTCTACTCACGTTTTCTGAAGTAGGGAAAACACGCAAATGTGCCCACGATGAACAGGGAACCCAACAACGACACGACTGAGGTTGTACGCGCGGCAATGCTGACGCCTCGGTATTCCTGGTCGGACAAGAACATTGTGATGTTCTCCATCCTGAGATATGGTTCAAATTGTCCAAAATACGTATGGGCGGGGATGTTGGCGTTCTTTGCACCTCGCAGGCTGTGGCTGATGCGGATCAGAAAGGTGTCGTGTCTGGATTGGACGCTGTTATAAAGTCAGTTTGTACAATACAGCAACTTATTGTTGCTGTCAAGCACGTTTTTATGGTTAGCTGAAGCTGCTGTGCCTGGTAGGTGAGTGTAGAAGGTGTGGCCAAAAGCGAGCTCGGGTGAGAATTTGTGCCTTGCGATATCCGATATGACGTGCACGGTAGTGAACTAATGTGTTTGTACAGACTTTACTCATTCCAGCCTGGAAGCTAAGTCCGTTTGCTCCGTCAATGGCGGCGTGAATGGCTTTTTCAATATGGGCCTAATCCAGAGACAAAGGAAGGGATAGAAGGAAACGCAAATAAAATACCGGCTAGTCCAGGTCAATGAGAATAATACTTGTGACTCCATTTAGCATCTGAGAGATTCGGAGGCGAAGTTGGTTGATGCAAACGAAGGCTGGGTGCAACATCCATGGCGATGGCCCTGTCACGTCGGAAAGCTTGAGATCTGGAGATAATGTGGAACAATACCAACCATTTTCCAAATACTACAACTGCTTACACAGAGTACTAAAGTAGAACTGAGCTATGAAGAAATGACTTCTCCTACATAATTGCTCAAGTGCATACGGTTGTGGGCTGTCACTGGGGGCTGGCAGCCGCAAGTGGGCAGCCGCGAACACAACAGACATAACTTAAGACTACATAATTACATAGGATATAGTAATATGGAACAAGGGCGCGGCTGGCACGCCGATGAAGCAGTGGGGGGTCTAAAGATTTTGATGAGTTCCCACGGCACGTCAGCGACTGCCAAGGTCCGATGGTAGCATTTTCAATGGCTGATTAGAAATATTCAAGGTGAATGGTTGTGAAGAGAAGGGAAAAACACGAGGATATCGCATCGACAACTTCAGAGTGCCATGTGAGAGCATTTCTGTGCTTTGTACACCGCATCGGTGTCGGGACATTGAACGTCGCGTCGCGTTTTGAGCTATAGATATAATATAGCCTTGGTTCTTTGAAATTGAAATCCATTCGGACTTTCCTCGTCGCAGGCTTCCAACGGTTATAACAGTTCGAACGAGGAGTTTCCAACGCAGTTCACTAGACTAGAACAAATGCAGCCCCATTCCCGAATAGGTGGAACAAAGATCACCTAGAGACGATGAATGCCATAGAAAATGGGTCAGTCAAGAAGAACAGATTGTAATGTTTCATTTCGGCTACCATATACTGGGCATATTATCTACATTCTATGACAAATAAAACTGTAAAATAAGTTTGGTTGGGCGCCCATCTTATGTGACACAACTTGACGCACCAAATCTTTTCCCAAACGTGAAATGGTGAAAGAGCCTCATGCAAGTGGAATTCTACGAAACGGCAAAAGAAATTCCAAGACAAAGAACTATTTCCATGAAAATCCACTTGATACGCAATACCATTAAATTTTCAACTAAACATGAATTCTTACTAGGGCCTGCATCACTGGCCAAAGGAAAAATTGACGAAGAATGAATACCCTGCAAGCACACGAGTTCAACACCCTTCAATTTCTTGATACAATACAGGAAACGACTACGTTTTTAGCGAAACACTGTCTACTCGTTTCTCAGAGGCGAATTACGACCAATGCGAACGCATTAGATCACCGACATGCCCAAAGCGGCCATCCCTTTGTTGCCTAACCCAAACGTTCCGCAAGAAGGAATCTCCACAATGCCGCCCTCACGAGATATTTGGAGCGGAAGGCTCAATTAAGGGCGATGTGCTATATCAGCATGATTTGGGTGCTCGCTTTGAAAATTTTGAATCCATGAACATGCACATACGTGAAATTGCTGTTCAGGGAGATTGCTGGAGATATAGTCATGATGATTGCTAAAATACAGGCTCCAGCTTATTTATTCAAGCTCGGTACTTGGATAGTGCTGCTCGATACATCCGTTGACATGCTCGCCAAACAATTCCTCTCACGGCGTCAAGTCGAACCTCTAGAGGTTTCAAAAACAAAATACTCTTCTCATACTCTATCGGGGACCCGCCCCGATAGCATCCGCTTGCCTGCTTTTCTCGTCACGCCCGATCCCCCGCCCACGCCGCCTCAGTACCTCTTCTTCTCCTTCTCTGGAGCGAGGTGCTTCGCCATTTTCCCCGGAGGAGCAGGCTTCGGCTTCGTCACCTTCATGGCCTTGGCGACGGTGGTGGCCTTGGACGTCGAAGGGGAAGTAGCCTTGCTAGGCTCAGTGGCATTGGTGGGAAGGGCAGGCTTGAAAGCGTCGTCCATGACTTTGATCTGCCTATCCAACTTGAGGATCATGCTCCTCAAGTCTTGTTGTGCTGTCTTAATGATACCACCTTGTTCGCCCTCGCCAGCCTTTCGCAATGACTCCCAAGTCTTGCGCAGTTGCATCTTATGCTCTTCAAGAAACATAAGGATATTGGCAGGACTTGGACGAGCCTTGCGACCTGTTATTGAGGTCGTGCCGTGGGCATCGACGTTGCTGCAGCTCACCTGCGAGGCAGGTTTGGAGCGGCCTTGGTTTGCGGTCTTGGGAACCCCGGAAGACGAAGAGTCAGTAGCTGCAGCGACCTTTCTATCGGCCGTCTTGCTGCTCACATGCGTAACTGGGCTTGACAGACATTGTGGCTTGGCCTTGGATACAGGCGACGAAGCACCGGTAACTGCAGCGAACTTGTTGTGGGCTGCTTCGGCAATCTTGCTGAGCTTCTTGATCTCGCCGCCGGTGTTGGTGACTTTGATCTTCTTGAAACTCGTGGATTTGACTTCATTGGAAGGAGCTGAGCGTTTGAGGGGGTTGTTTGTGTTCGTCATCGTGGAGATGGTATTAAAGAGTATAAGGTTTGAAATGTGTGGTGTGTGAGGTTGAGGGAAAGAGGTGCGGGGGAGAAAAGTTGAGTAGAAGAAGGGCGTGGGCCTTACGCGGGAGATACTGTGAGGGTGAACGTGAATGAAAACGCGTGCGGACAATAGCTTGAATTGGTGAAAGTGAACGCAATATCGACGTACAATATGTTTACTGTATTTTGCTTGATGAACCGTTATGAAGGTGGAAATATCAAGATGTGAAAGTGAAATTTTGACAACTTGCGATTCACCAAGGAGGGCAATGGAAGATGGGAGTTGTATGAACTTGGTGCATCGCTGCGCACCAGGCACTGAGCGGGAACGCGGATTCAGTA
>Ga0182210_1000404_pt1 | contig 10381 bp, 6 predicted proteins | sample G5R1MG_19_FD_129670 | JGI IMG/M metagenome (GOLD analysis project Ga0182210, IMG submission 129670) | Switchgrass phyllosphere microbial communities from Michigan, USA - G5R1_MAIN_03OCT2016_LD1 MG | ecosystem: Host-associated > Plants > Phyllosphere > Phylloplane/Leaf | place: USA: Michigan... | reverse complement strand
CTTCTTCCCTTTCTCCTTGGTCTTCTTCCCTTTCTCCTTGGTCTTCTTCCCTTTCTCCTTGGTCTTCTTCCCTTTCTCCTTGGTCTTCTTCCCTTTCTCCTTGGTCTTCTCCATGGACCAGGGAGAGAGCCAAGGGAAGACAAGGAGGACTTGGACATGTTGATGGTTCGTTCGAAGACATGCCAAAAACAACGCTAGAAAGAAACGAATGAAAAAACCAAAGAAAAAAAAACGTAAAGAAGAAGAAAAACTCCCGCTACGCCACTTCGTTGAGCGCGTGCCTGTTGGCTGCCGAGAGGAGAGGACGCTAGTGAAATGGGCAATCCATCGTCATCCTTTCCACAGACGTGTCGGTCGGTGCAGCGTGAGCAAGACCTGCCTGTCCCAAGTGTACATCGTACCCTGTTTCTCGTTGTGCCCGCTTACCCGCAGCATCGTGCTGCAGGTAAGACGAACGCTGCGCCTGACATGGCAGTGATGGCCAGCAGCAAAAGGACGAGTGTCACGGCTTCTGGAACCCAATGGTGGAAGGGGGCCGGATCTGCTACGCGAGCAGCTATCTTGTCGGTGCTGGGTGCCGTGCGCGGTACAACGTGACATGGCTGTCTGCTGTCGCTTACTGCCCAAGAACGGTACGCATGGGTTGGGCCAAAGAAAGCTATGTGTCCATACATACATAGTAGGTAGTACTATAGCACCATAGGAAACCTGTGCTTACGATCGGGATCCGTGTACGCGATGAGCCAGATCTCGAATCGGCCAGGGATGCGGTTGCAGGGGCCCTCTTGCTCCTGTCCGTCCTTCCCATGGTGCTGTCCTGGCCATGGTGCCTGCATGCCACCAATGGCCCCCGGGAACGTTTCGGATGCAAGATGGACGCAAGACATGACGAGCCACGTCCACGTCCATGTACACTTGGAAAGGCGTGCCGAGAGGTCGAGCCGAGCCATTCGAGCGAGATCCCGATACGCGTCCTCTCAGCAGCCACGTTGGGACATGGTGGGGGCCATGTCGTTCACGTCGGTCATGGGGGCCTGTGGGTGCGGAGAAGTCGGTCGGTTAGCCGCCAAACCGCAGCTTTTTTCCTTGCATCCAGCCGTCAATCAATAAAGGTTCGATAGTGCCATGGAAAAGCTAGCCTGCAAACCACCCCGTCGGAACCGACGTTGGTGAAGCGAAACGTTTTGGATCCATCGTCCTCGCCGTCTGCAGGCGGCCCAATGCGCGCCGCTCCACCACGGCCGCTTCTGCGTGGTGCTTTCGTGCCCATCCAGCAGCCTCGCCACGCCACGCATGGCATTTGGTTTTCGTATGCGTGCGAACAGGCGGGCGGCAACCTGCCCTAGCGAGTCTGTCCGAATTCGTGCTTCCTCCAGTGTAGCCTAGCCAGGGCTCCCCTGGCGAAGCGCGAGACCGTCTCGGTTCGGCCAATTGACTCACGCGCCGTGGTCCGCTTTCGTTGTGGTAGGGTGGAATCTTCCGCAGCCATGGCGATAGCTCTATACATAGCACAGGCGTACCTCACCCACCCTGTATGTACGGTGCACCTGTTTCCACGATCCGGCGCCCTCTCGTGCGCATGCTCTGACGACATGCAGACCGTACGGCTACGTGGGTGGGTAGGCATGCAAGTCGGCCGCTGGATTGCTTTGGGGACGGCAGACGGACGGACGGCTGGTGGCTGGTGGCCGCGGTTGCACGGTGTGACGATGCACTAGACTAGGAGGCTGGTAGAGGTAAGTACATACATATATAGTAGTACTATGGTAAGTACATATACGTACATAGTACATAGGTACCTACTATGGTAGATAGCTATCTCGCTCGCAGGGGGGGATAGGTCCGAAGGGGGGATTCACTTATCAAGTCAAGCGGCCCAATGTCCCGCGTGTTGTGCAGGGAGTGTGTGCATACGATGGCCGGCCTCGATAGACTCGCCATGGCTTGACAGGGTAGTAGGTGCCATGGTGGCGAGCGATGTGCACCCTCGGGGTAGAGGTGCTGGGTGGATGGAGAGTAGGCCGGTAGGTACAGTACGGTGGCCAGGTAGGCAGTGGCTCGTCGTGGAGAGCAAGGAGGACGACCCGAGGCGGCTGGCAAGTACCGATGTAGCGGCGAGACGGATGCGGATGGCGTTGCAGATGCAGAGGCAGCGTGGGCGGGCTCGGCTACATCTCGATTGCATGCCACGACGAGAATTCGCGCCGTGCGGGCGGGCGGTGCCTCTTGCGGCTTGGGCGCCGCTCGCCTCGTGTGCGTGGCGCGTCCATTGGCGCGGAGGAGGCTCGCGATGGAGGCGATGCACACCCCCCGTCGTAACGGCTGTGGATCGGACGAGGGGCGGCCCATTGGCTGGCGGAGCCCAGTCCGTTCGTTCATGGCCCATCATGGCCCGGCATGGCTGTGTGTCGTCCCGTCGTGGCAGCAGCAGCAGGGGGCGGTGGCCCTCGATCCGGCCGTGGTGGGTGCGGTGGGTGCGGTCGGTGCGGTGGGTGCGAGCGGCACGGCGAGTCCCTACCCAGCGAGCAGCACTACGACGACGACAACCCTCGATCCGATCGCATCGCCTGCCCTGCCGCCATTCGCCTCGCCCGCGCCCACCACACCATGCCGGCCCGCCTAACGTAAGTCGAGCAGGAGAGCCATCGCATCCTCCTGGGGAGCGCACATCACGCGACCGACGGCTGCGCCTGCGTTACACCGGTCTGACCCTCTCACAACCCCATCCGCCCTCGTCCACGCCCCACCCTTCCGCCCAAGAACCGCCGTGCAAGAGAAGGATCGGGGAATCGTTCGTGTGGTGTTTCGGCCGTAGCCACCCACGACACTACGTCAGCCACCGCCGCCGGGAACCGCAACGACGACAGCACCGCCCACCCCCCAAACCCGCTCGCACCCTCTCCACCACTTGCCCGCGCAACCGGCCGCCAACCGTGGCTTCGCTTGGCCGCTTTGGCCAAGGAAGGAGCGACCCAGCCGTGGACGAAGAAGCCGTATAGCAATCCACCATCACCACTGCCACCACTACCACCACTACCACCACTACCACTACCACCACCCATGCTCCCTGTCACGGCCATGGATCCGTTGGATGCCAGCGGCAGGCAAAAGTCCGTCTCCGCCTCCACCGCCGGTACCGCGTCCATGCTAATTGTTCCTGGCAGCGTCGGTCTTCCTTCCATCAACCACCTCGACGTAGACAGAGTCAAGCGGGATGCCAACGGCTTCCCCCCCAAGCAGCAGCCCATGGCGACGACGCCTATGTCCCCTTCCTTGCATCACTACGCCGCTCACGCCGCTCCGTCTCATCGGCATGGCATTCACCAACCACCCCCCGCTAGCGCAGCACCCGCTTCGCTTGCCGGCTTGTTGTCACCACCCGAACCACGGAGCATAGCTAGAGAGGAGAAAGAGCCGCTGCATCCGTCTGCCCTCCGCCACTCACTACCCTCCATCCACGAGGCGCTGGGACCCGAACAGCCACCATCCTATCCTTCCACAGTGCCCCCACCCTCTTCCCTCGTGCCTACACCCGCGCCTCCCCACCAGGGCTCCACCTCCGTCGCCGCTTCGCCAGCAGACCACCGACCCAGCCATTTCCCACCGGTTCTCTATTCCAGCCAAGCGTCGTCCAACCCCTTCTCACGCCCACGCAGCCCCTACCTAGGTACCTCTGCGCCTCAAGGACAGGTTACCGCACCGCCTCCTCCTCCACCACCACCACCACCACCGGCGCCGCCGGCTCCTGTTCCCCACCCCCAAAACGACCCTGCACCCCACCCATCCTTTTCTGATTCACGCCCGTCGTATTCAACGCCTCAACAGAAGCCCAAACTCCCGACGCTGCATCCATTGAACACTTCACAGTCGCCTTCGCTTGCTGCTACTCGACTGAACACTTCGTCGTACGCTTCCTATCCTCCGCCCTCGTCTCACTACGAAATTCCCGCACCTCAACCCGCGAATTCCATGACGCAGCGGTATCCTTATGCCCAGTATCCTCCACATTGTCCCCAATCCGCACCGTCAGCGAGTGCGCCCAATCCTACCTACCCACCATCAGCGTCGACCTATTCGGCCCCGCCTCGGTATCCACCGCCGGTATGGAGAGAGGCGAATTCGGAGATGGCGCATCTCGAGGAGAAGAAGATTAACCGCTCAAGTCTAGCACCCTACGGAGAGTCGGTCAAGCGTCATCTGGAAAGCTTCGATCTCGAGGCATCTCTTAACGAGGCAAGTTCAAAGCTCTTGCTGCGTGAAGGTTGGCTAATGGCTCTAGATGGCTGACGGCTCTGGCCATATCGCCGAGTTTTCCAAGGCATACCGACAACGCGCACACGAAAACCAGCGGATTGGCATGACACCACAGTCAATGCCACGGCTTGACGAAGTAGATGAAATGCTCAAACAGAGTGAAAGGATCCAGATGTCTCTCCAGCGCATGCGAGACGTCGTCGTTAGCCACCAACAAGCAAGCCTTGTGGAAACGCCCCAAGATGCCCGCTATCGATCCATGACTGGATACGATCCCGACAGTGCCAGCAGTTACGGTGACGACAACAAGGGCACCAATGGCTTTGCCAACGGCGATAGCAAGACCCGGAAGCGAGGAGTAAGCAGGTACCTTGGTTTAGCCACCCAATCCAACTAATCTTGTTCGCAGCGTGCTGCGCCACCGGGGCGATGCCACAGTTGCAACCGCGCTGAAACGCCAGAGTGGCGGAGGGGTCCCGACGGTGCCAGAACACTGTGCAATGCTTGCGGCTTGCGTGAGTGGCAGACGTTTCTCCTCGTGCCTGTTCCCCGACTAACTTGCGTGGTTAGATTATGCTAAATTAACCCGAAAAATGGGCGGCAAACAGGCCATGACAAGCTCAGCCCTCCGGCCCAAGTCGCTTGATCACAGTTCGCCACCAATGTAATCGTACCCTGCTGGGATGTTTTCCGATTTCAACCTTGTTTTCCTTCCTGGCGTGCTATGAAGTCATGCCTCAGCCTGTCTGCTCACGACAGTACTTGGGAGGGGTACCCATCGTCAAATGACCGGATGCCACCCAATCTCCCGGGCTGCTTTCGTGTTTCGCACGCCAAGGCAGTCCGTCCTGCGCTCCCTCAACATTTCTTTGTCTACTGGGAACCTCGGCACGTCATCTTGTTTGCATTTACAGGGTACACGACTCCAGGCCTGTCTTATCCGATACCCTCCTCCGCACACTGGACACTGGATGACCAGGCCGAACCACATACCATATTTTCCATCTCACAACGCGAGACAAGTGTGGGATACCTCATGCTACCAGCCAGTAGCAACCAAGCATATAGCGTCTTTGATTTCTCCCATGTCTTTTCTATTCTACCGGTCGCATTTTGGCGCACACACACACTCTCTCTCGCTCGCTCTCTCTCTCGCTCGTTGGGCTTGTATGCCCGATCGGTGTCGGGTTTTGACATGCAGTTGTTGCCTTGTTGTGTGGGTCGGTCATTTCATACACAAGTCGGCGTTTGGCAGGGAGCTGTGCATACCCATCTTATTTTTCCGTCTAGTTCCTGCGCTCGCATGGCACTTTGTTAGAAGTGTTCACGTCTCACGCAATTTCTTTCTTATCGTTATTTTTTCTTATCGTTTTTTTCTTCTTCTTCAGGCGTTTGCGAAGATACCAAGTGGCTTTTAGGCCCACAGCAATGTAAAAGCTTTGATATTTGCCCATACAACTTGATTTGTTTGCCAATTGCGTGGCGCGCGCAGGAACACCCTCCGAAAAAAAAAAGAGCCAACGGCCTCACTTCGTAACGGCTGCAGGCGCATCCAAGACAGGTAAAGCCATTTCCATTGACGAGCTCGTCTCGGGACGAGACAACCCATCTCCAAGGTTTATGTACCATTTACCTACCTCCGTGCATATGTACTGTAGTACTCTTTTGTAACTTGAGGGGCCAACCAGGCGTAACTGCACTTGCCAGCAGGGCCATGCGAAAGAGGTGCTTTCCCCCCCCCCTCCCCTCCCTACCCCTATCTACCCCTCCCCCCTTTTTTTTGACCCATCTACTTTACTTTGTCGTACCTACATATCTTTTTTTTTTCCATAGTGGCGATCTCTCTTTTTGACAGCGCGAATGCATGCATGTACCATGGATGCAGCCAAGGTTCCCCGTTGCCGTTGCGACGGGTATTGGACGAGCGAGCCAAGTCACCAAGTACCCGAGGTAGTATCGGACCAAGCAAGGGTTGGGTAGTGTGTTGTTGTTGTTGTTGATGATGATGGTGGTGATCATGACGTTGCAAGGTATTGGTTGACCAGGGGGGGGGGAAAGGGGAAGGGAGATGGTACCTACTTGTAGGTAGGCATGTACATAGGTAGGTAGGTAAGTTAGGCCCTTCCCTCCGCCCACGTCCCGAGAAAGTAGAGAGACGGTTTGCTTTTTTTTTGTTCACCGCCTTTCCTTCCTCTTCCTCTTCTTCCTCTTCCCTTTCCCTCCCCTTGTCCTCGGACACGCAAAACATAGAACGCGCGGGGATGGGCGGCCGGGCCGTCGTGGTGGGGCCAACCAACCCGTTTTCCCCGTTGCGTTACGCTAGTGAGGTACCGTATGCCGTTGCTGTACGTACCTGGCTAGGTTGGCTTCTTCTAAGCGCCGCGCCAATGCCTTTGGTTTTAAGTTTTTTTAGGGGGGGGGAGGGGGAAGGGGTTGGGTTGCGTGCTTGTTTCCATGGTGCGGGATTTGCCGCTTGGGGAGCGCTCGTCCGTTGCGAGGAGAGGCATAGATTGAGGCACGGTACGATGACTGGGTACGAGTTTTCTTTGTTGTGTTTTTCGTGGAGTGCATGGATTGCTTTTCCTTCTGCCAAAGAGCTGTGGTGATGGGTGCTCGTTGTGTACGGCTGGATAGTATCATAGTAGATGGTGTAGTAGATACTGAGTGTGTGTACTATAGTACGTATGGGCCTGCGCTTGACGCTCTTCTCGTCGGTAGGCAGGTACTTTACTTGCTACAAGCTGGATTTCGCCGAGGGAGTACGGCACGAACGAACACGAACCGTCCCGCTGGGAGGAAGGAGGAAGCCGCTTCTTGTGTCGTTCCACGGGCGATGAGTTTTTTTTCTGGCAGCGCGTGCTTTTTTTTTTTTCTGTCCGACTTGATGCAGTCGGGTCTCGGCCTGCTGCTGTCAGAGTTGTCAGATTGCCATGTTGTGCTGCGACGCTAGGAGGTGGCAAATGCATGTGGTGTGGCGTCGTATGCACCGCCGCAATTAGTAATCCATGCCTACCTTAACCTCCTCTCCTCCGCCACAACGGTGCTTGTCGAGGGAGGGGTTTCGTTTTTCACGCTGCCTCTTCCCCATTTTCAGATGCCTCGCAAACGGCCATCCCCGCCCTTCCTAGCCTGCAGACCCGACACCCAGCCCGCGCTCTCCTGTGGTTTGCCGCCGCCTGAGCCCCACTAGAAGCTTGGGTGCATCCTGCGGTGCGCCCCGAGAACGGCCTTCCTCCCCGCATTCGCCCGTTCCAGGACCGCTATTTTCTTTCCCCCTTCCCCTCCCCCCGCCCCCCATTTTTGGACGTTGCTTGGCTCGAGTTCACGGCGTGTTGGGATGGGCCTGCTGTGAGACGCGAGATGTCGCTGTGTTACCCTCGCTAATGGCTGTTCAAGTGCGCTTGGGACGCCCCTTGACTGGCCCGAGGCCAAGAAGGTTGCAGGCCAGGTGAGGGCATGGGGAATTGAGGTAGGTCTGTGTGTCACGGGTGGGCGGGACGTGCAGTAATGTGGTGGACAGCAATTGCTTGCCATCTGGCGAAATGCCAAGGGCAAGGAAAGGGATGCATTGCTCTGGGGCGATGAGGTTGGTCGTTGTCATGCCGGTGGATCACAAGAGTCGTTGCTGACCATGGTGTAGGTTGAGTACTTGGTGGTGTGTTACGACCACCATCACCGCAAGGTTCGTTTGTCGCTTCGACAAGCAGACATCCTGGCGGCACTGGCGAGCGATGAGGCTCTTTTGCAGCAAGGTGGAGGGGTGCCAGAAGAGAATCCTGCACCAGTCTTCCACCCAGAGTTTGGAAGGTTCATGCTCGAAGCTACACCTGGGAAACCATGGGGCATCGGGTTCAGAGACCTTCTTGATGTGGAGCCCAACATGAAATGGAGGTGTGTACCTCCATCCCTGTTGCTTGCAATCAACCAACATCTCACGCTTCTTGTAGACGAGCAATTGCCAAGGACCACATGGAGAGCACCGAGTTTCCCATCACATTGACAACATTCCCCCGCCTGGGATCTGTCGACTGCATTGTTCCGGCGTATCCCGTCTCGGGACCAAAACTACGCTCTCAGTTCGTTCCAGACGAGATCGCTAATCCGCACATCCGATTCCCAACCTTGGCCGCTAACATTCGCTGGCGAAGGGGGAAAAAGGTGCAAGTCAACGTGCCTGTCTTCAAGGATGAGAAAACTTCTTGGCCGTGGAAAGACCCCACTGTCAACTACAATCTACACCAATGGCCCGAGGATGATGATGTGCGCCAGGGCGCTGCTCAGGACAACTTTATCCACATGGATGCGATGGCGTTTGGCATGGGAAGCTGCTGCTTGCAAATCACGTTCCAGGCAAAGAACATTGAAGAAGGAAGAAAGATGTACGACCAGCTTAGCCCGCTCGGCCCGATTCTTTTGGCTCTGACGGCAGCAACCCCCATCTACAAGGGCTTCTTGGCCGATACAGATGTTCGTTGGAACCAAATCAGCAGGGCAGTAGACGATCGTACCCCCGAGGAACTCGGAGAAAAGGTCGGTGCCACCTCTTCGACATGATGATCAATGACTGACGCACAGAAGCCACTCAAGGAAGACAGGTGGCGGCTACCCAAGTCACGTTACGCCTCCAACTCTACCTACATCTCCCAGGACCCGCGTCTACGGCCCGAGTACCTCGATCCTGATCTGATCATCGACAAAGATATCAAGAACCGCCTCGTTGAAGGTGGCATGGATGATCTCCTTGCCACACACTTTGCCCACCTCTTTATCCGCGACCCCATTGTTGTCTTTGCCGAGGATCTCCAGGAGCTGGATCTCACCAAGGCCGATCACTTTGAGAACCTCCAATCCACAAACTGGCAACACATGCGATTCAAGCCCCCTCCCGCCGGCTCCGACATGGGCTGGCGCGTCGAGTTCCGGCCGATGGAAATCCAAATCACCGACTTTGAAAACGCCGCCTTCTCCATCTTTATCGTTCTCCTCACCCGCGCAATCCTGTCCTTCAACCTCAACTTCTACATGCCCATCACCCTTGTATCCCAAAACATGGAAACCGCCCATATCCGCGACGCCGTTTCCACGCAGAAATTCTGGTTTCGCAAGAATCCCTTTTCCTCGCATCGATCCAGTCATGGCAACGAAAACGGCAACGGCGCCTCCACGCCTGCCGACGCATCCAGTCGCCCCGCCACACCCCTCGGCCCCGTGCAAGACGAATACGAGGAAATGAGCATCAACGAGGTCATCAACGGCCAGCATTCCGCTGCCTCCTCCCACTCCTCCTCGGACAGCGGATTCCCCGGCCTAATCCCGCTCGTGGAATCCTACCTCAATAGCATGAACGTTGACGTCGAGACGCGCTGCGCCCTTGCCACGTACCTCGATCTGATCCGCAAGCGCGCCAACGGCACGTACTGGACCGCGGCCAAGTGGATCCGGCACTTTGTGCAGCGGCACCCGCTGTACAAGCAGGACAGCGTCGTCTCCGAGGCCATCACATACGATCTGGTCAAAGCGGCGGAACAAATTACGCGCGAGGAGGGCCGCGATGGGCTAGGCGAGGAGATGCTGGGGCGAAGGCGTTGATGTGTGAGGAATGTTTTCGTAGGCATCAGAAAGGCGTGTACCTAGATGGGGACTTCTTACCGCATTTCTCCTCTCAAGGCGTAACTCGGCTTGGCAAATGGTCAGCGAGAGTTGAATAGGTGAGGTGGCTACGTAAAAAAGCAGAGAGTGGCACTTTCCCAACCCCGTCTTTGCTATCAAGTATATGTGATCAAACTGTTGCTCCTACACTATGCATGCTAACGTATCGTAGAGCCAAGGTTATTCTTTACCAAATCCCCCCCAAAAAAAAACGTTGTTGCTTTTTTTTTTTTGTCTTGCTTTTATCTCCCGCTCCTGGGCGCTTTTGGGCATACTTGCCAACGATACTCATCTATAAGTAGCAAGCAACAAGGATACAAGCACAGTCTGGTAATTCGGATAGTTTCAATGCACTCAATCAAGTTAATACAAAAGCCCTTGTATTCCCCCCCCCCCCATTTTTTTTCTCTTTCTCCACAAAAAAGTACCTTGTAGCCCGGTCTCTTACTACGAATAGGAAGGATACACATAGATAGAT
>Ga0182210_1000403_pt1 | contig 10426 bp, 15 predicted proteins | sample G5R1MG_19_FD_129670 | JGI IMG/M metagenome (GOLD analysis project Ga0182210, IMG submission 129670) | Switchgrass phyllosphere microbial communities from Michigan, USA - G5R1_MAIN_03OCT2016_LD1 MG | ecosystem: Host-associated > Plants > Phyllosphere > Phylloplane/Leaf | place: USA: Michigan... | reverse complement strand
TGAAAGGCTAGGTATGACGGGATTTTAGGTCATATCGATATCGAGACTAGGCTATATATAAACTTCCCATGGCGCCAGAATTAATGGCCTACAATTGCGCAGCAGAACGTCGTGTATATATACACTAAGCAAAAAATACTGGAAGATGTCATTCAAACCCAGCGACTTGACCATTTGCGAATCATGCGGGACCCAGTTCGATGTCCCGCTTTCCCAGCATCCAGAACGTTGTCGAATGTGTGATGTACGTTCGCATCAGCTCTTACAGTTTCCACTTCGACCTAAGTAATCCTCTAGGATCCCCGACAATACGTGCCTCCAAGTGGCCAATCGTGGACCAGTCTCGAGAAAGAAGTTGGCCTCCAAAAGAACTCCTACGAGACTGATCCTCATGACCCTCGCATACACTACATATCCACGCTGCCCCTAGTACCTTCCGAGCTTCCCATAGGCCTTGCAGAACTTAGCACCGTACGCAAACAACTCGGCATCGGCCAGCGCGCCATTCTCCTCCAAACTCCTGCTGGAAACATACTCTGGGACTGCACGGCGCTGCTCGACCAGCCCACTATCGACTTCATCATGTCCAAGGGCGGACTGAAGGCAATAGCCATCAGCCACCCTCACTTTTACACTACACACCTAGAATGGGCGCGTGCGTTTAACTGCCCGGTTTATATGAGTCGTGACGACGAGCAGTGGCTGAATCGCAAGGATGTGGAGGGTAGGCGGAAGCTTGTCCGTGGTGTTACGCCTATCGAGGAGGTGGGAAGTCAAGTCACGATGATCCAGGCGGGCGGGCATTTTGACGGAAGCAGCTTTCTGCTGTGGGAGCGCAAGTTGTTTATTGCGGATACGATGGCAACTGTGCTGGTACGTTGGACCTATTCCCACATCAATGGGCCGGAACATGCATGGGGTCACTGACACATGATAGTCTGGGTTCAACAACGCCTATCGCCTACCAAACACGGCTTCATTCTCTTTCATGTGGGCATATCCAAACATGATCCCACTCCCACCCCCAAAGGTCCATGGGATCTGGAAGGCGCTCAAGCCGTTTGACTTCGACGCCACGTACGGCGGGTTTGCGGGGCAGAATTTGCGTAGGCCAGATCTGAAGAAGCAGGTGTTGGAGAGTATGAAGATTTTTTTGAAGGGTGGGGGACATGAGGGTCTAGAGATTTTTGAGGAAGAGGCGTGACCGTGCTCGGGATGGATATAGGCGGGAGAGATGCACGATGGAGTGGTTGTCGTAGTGACGTTTATCAAGGTGCTTGTATGTTGATGAGAATTGATTAATCAGTTTATTGCGTTACCGTATGAAGGTTTGTACGAAAGATAATGCGTATCACTGAGGTGACGACCGGATGTATATTTCACAACATAAAAACACCTGTTGTTCCCGAAGGTAACTATACTATACGATAGGGTAATCTATGCGGACTGCGACGATTTCGTATGCACCAAAGATGTACAAAGGTTGCCTAATAGTCACTATCTGATGAGCTTTCCGCTACTTCACGCACATCGCTATAGTAACATGATCGTAATTTGTAAATACAACAATAACGCATGGAATTTAAATAACTACCGTCTCCTCTCTTTACCATTTATCTGCACCTTGGGTACCGCACTCTGCACCCTTAGCCATTCACCGTTGAACGCATTGACAAGCCACCATTTCAACTCTGCCACATAAGTCAGCAACCTTTTCATCCCACACCCCAAAACGGTAGACTTACTATCATAAACAACGCGATTCGCATTGTGAAAGTATATGCTATGATCGCTATCCGGAAAGATATGGACGTCGTAGTTCTCGACGCCTGCCAAGTCCAAGCGGTCCAGCAGCGTCAGCGTATTCTGCATGTGTACGTTGTCATCAGCCACGCCGTGCATGACGAGGAAGCGGACATTTTGCGAGAGTGAAGTTACGTCACTGATGGTGCTGTTGTCATAGCCGCCGGGATTGGACTGTGGGGTGTGCATGTAGCGTTCGGTGTAGATGGAGTCTGGCAGTGCAGATATACCCATTAGCTTCCCTTGAAACATAGTAGAGTTAGAAGAAGAATAGAGAAAGATGCTTACCATAGAAACGCCAATCCGTCACAGGCGCCACTGCCATTCCGTACTTGAATGTTTGCCCCCCATCTTGTTCAAGTGTTTTCAGCGCGTTGAAGCCGCCATAACTCCAACCCCATATCGCGAGCCGCTCCTTGTCGACGTACTTTTTCTCAGCCCAGATTTTGGCTACGGAGATTTGATCGTGGGCCTCGTAGTACCCGATGTTACCACGGGTGATGCAGCGCAGCTTGCGGCCAAGGTACCCTGTACCACGACCATCGACTGTAATGACAATATAGCCAAGGGAAGCTGCAATGTAGGATTGGAAATCGACTTTGAACTTTTTGTTTACAGTCTGGGAACCTGGACCGCTGTATTGATAGAAGAGTACCGGGTATTGTTTTTTCTCGTTAAAGTGTGGCGGACGACGCTCGAGAACGTTCAGCTTAAAGCCGTCGACGTCGATAGTCTGGTAATGGAGAGTAGGAAGCTCACGCTGCCTGACGAATTTATCAAGGGCTTCGTTCTTTACAAGGACCCTTTCATACTTTTCCTTGTTGGATGGCGTGCTGATAATTTTCTGCCAGGGAATGCCGGGACCTTTGTATGTCATCAAAGCAAAAGAGCCGCCTGTGGAGAAGGAGGCCTTGTAGTAGCCTGAGCCACCATCTTGTAGGACTTCTTGCTTACCGGTACCATTCAAGTACACAGCATATGCATGCCGTTCGATGGAGCTTTTCTCGGTAGACATGTAATACACAAGGTTATTCTTTAAATCCACCCTGGAAGGCGCATCGACAACTTCCCATGGCCCCTGTGTAAGCACGGTGGGCTTTTCGCTGTCGAGTGGCGTAAAGTAGCCGATATGATCGTAACCCTCATGGATGATGGTGTCGATGTAGCCATCGTCTTTACGGCCATTCTCGGGATCAGCAGGTACATACTTAGTCTTTTGTGATACTTCAAACCATCCACCGTCGAGCTCAGCTACGTTCTCAGTCCTGACAGTCTTGCCGGACCGCTTCTCAACATCCATCAGCACGACTTTCAAGATATCACTTTCACGGTTTGTCTCCCGTACAAGGACCTTTCCGCTCTTGCCAGCCCAGACAACTTCAGTAATGAGGCGGTCGTCGTCCTTGAAGTCATCTTCAATATTAACGCTGAAGAGCTCATTTTTTGCGACATCGTAGAATTGTAGCGACACAATAGGATTTGGAGCGCCAGCCTTGGGATACTTGATATCGCGGACCACGGGATAATTCTCTTCACCCGGCTTTGGCTTGTTGCCGCTTGGACGCGAGACAAAGTACTGGACCGGATACGTAGGCACAGTCGACTCGTCGGTTCGCAGGAACGCAACGTATTTGCCATCTTCGGACCACCATGTTGCGGTATTCCCTGCAAAGACCTCTTCTTCGTACACCCAATCGGGTACGCCATAAAAAAGCTCCGACCCACCGTCTTTGGTGATTTGAATAACTTTTTTAGAGTCTAGCTTGCGCAGGTACATGTTTTTGTCTCGCGTGAAGACAACAGCGTCAGACTGTGGCGACAATTGTGCCAGCTGTACTCTGCCATCTACGTGCTCTGGGTCAAGCGGCTCTCCAGTCTGCGTTTCAACATCGAAAATCCAGTATTCTGCCGTGCTCGAATGTCGCCAGTTCTTCTGCCCATTTGAGCTGACCAGAACCTTCTTAAAGTCTTTACTAGGCCAGACATTATCCGGTCGAACAAATTTTCCGTTCACTTCAAAAACGGGTTTCTTCATCAAGGTAGTCTTTGAAATACTCGTAGACGCATGGTCCTTGTCCTTACTCCTGATGTCCTCGACCACCAGATATTCACTGCTCCCGGCGTTCTTCTCGAGCAACAAGCCATCCTCTCCCTTGGGGCCAGCGATCCATGAAACTCTCTGTTCCTCTGCGTAGAAGCGACCTCCGAATACATCATCCATGGTAATCTTCTTTCCGGAACCTTTTGTGGAACTAGCCAACGGGTCGTGCGGACGGCTCGACACAGGCTTGTAGGACCCGTTCATGAGGAAGAACACCAGCGCAAGGCCCCAACCCACAGCACATATCGAGCCAATAATCCATAGTAATCTTCGTGTCTTCTTATCTACGGCAGTGGGTGCCTGATATCGTCCGTCTTCAACGTCGAGTTGATCGTCAATCTGTCTGGATGCGTCGTCGTCCGTGTACTTCTCTCCGTGTTGTGTTCGTCGTGTGCTATTGATGAGAGGGTCGTTGATGTGCTCGAGGACGAGCGATGTGGTGGAAATCGAAGATATGGAGTCTCCAGAGTCCTCCGAATTGCGCGCTGATTGCTCGTTCTTGGTGAGAGGCTCCGCCTCTTCCTCGTGCACGGCGCGTTCTCGCGGCATGGTGGCGTAGTACTACAGGAACCAATGCTGGATTATCGTCGTGTCATATCGTGAGAATAAAAAGTAGAACAGCTTTCAAGAGTCGCGGAACGATGTGCTGACGCGGCACCGAGTTGGTGGTCAAGGTATCCCAAATGCGGCGTTGGCCGAAACGACCGAAGTCACGCTTCGAGACAACCCTAGGCTAGGGCGGGAAAATCATTAGTGAATCAACACAAAGAGCTTAAACAACAAACTTCTATTGAGGCACTGATTAGGCTCTGGGGAGTCTATTCAGGTGACGTTATCTTGTGTAGCTATGATTGACGTAGCAAGCTGTCTCTCTCAAAGCTCATATACAAAACGCACGCTGAACCCTCTGTCTTGCCCCAAGTTCCATATTGGTCTTTCACAATTTTTGATATAACGAATCACTGCATCTCCTTTGTCTAGACGCTATAGTAAGCCACGCAGTTACATTGAAGTCGCTTTTGTTTGTGGGGCGCAGTCTTTCCTGAGCCTGCGCATCGAAGCTCAAGGTGAATGATGACGTATCTGGTCTATGAAAGTGGGCCAAGATAATCCTGAATAGTTAGTACAAGCTGGCAATCCACTCCAGTTGGGTTGCATACCTCTTTCATTGTGCCGACAGCGTACATCTTCCCAACCTCGGACCTCATACCCTTGATCTTGATGCGGATATTGGTACCCTTCTCAATAACCTGCTCACCATCGTCGGTCCACTGTGGCGGTGTTGCATTTGCGTCGAATTTGACGTCTGAAGGAATCATCTAAGAATGGTTAATCATTTGGAACCGAGATAATCGGAGGGTGACTTTACACTGCGCCCTACGAAGACTTGTAGAGAGCCGCAATCTACGAAGAAGCCACTGCGAAGGACTGAAGTAACGACGCCGTCCACCTTGTTGTTGGTTAGCCTGTGACCCACAGCATCTTCGTGAAAAAGTATGCACATACCACCTCTTCCTTATATGGCCGCCAGACGATGGCCTTGTAGTGCACCACATACTCGGCTGAGCCAGATCCAGGCATTACTTTGCCATCCGAGATCTCAAACGCGTCCAGTATACACACGATGGCGTACTTGCCCGTGCTCGAGCCCTCTTCTTTCTGTAGCAGCTCGCGATGGATGTGCTGACGGATGAGGGGGCCGAAGTACGAAGGATGCAGCTGGACCGTCTTCTCGAGCTCTTTGAGAAAGAACATGGTCGCAAGCTATGCGACCAGTATGATAAGCGGGCGCGTGTGCAGTGGTGGGCGATGTGCACGTGTAGCGATGGGAAGCGGTATCTGGCAGAGGAACGGCGGACGAGCTCTTGTCGGCTGTGCGGCTCTATTATCTTATTATGCGGCGACAGAAGCGTAAGTATTGCGACCGGCACGCCCTCCAGCAACGCAGCCCGACTTCAAAGTCTCCAGCAGTCCATGCGCACGATGCCTAGCGCTTCTGCGACGCGGGAGGAGGCCTGTGACACGGGGAGGACGGATGTGGGCGCGTGTGGTGAGTCCTGGGAGAGCAATGCTGGCCGTCAAAGGTTGAGTGAGTGAGCTCCATGTGATAGAGCGGCTTGGCTAGTTAGTTGCGGTAACTAGTCCAAGGGCCAGATGCTCGGCGCGGAAAATCATTCCCCTAGCACAGCGCCAACCGCGACAGCACTCCACCCGCCCCAGCTTGCGATACCCCACCCCCGTGTGCCGTGTGCATGCAGCGAGACATCCGCCAAGCCCATCGGCTGTCTACCTCGTCCCTGCGGCCAGTCGCTTCCCTGGCCCTCCTCTGACCACCTCTCCCTTTCCGAGACATGCAGTAGATTCTGACACCCGCAATCCTCACACGCGCGCACCAGTTCCGCATTCGGCACCATGTCTCTAAACCTTGAGAAGCAGCTCGTCTTCGTATGTTGAGCGGGACTGACTGTATGGCCTTGGCTAACTTGTGCACAGTATGGTGCCTATCACCACAACAAAGTAGGACATTTCAGTCCCGACACCCCTTCACATGTCAGCTAACAGGTGTCCACTAGGTCAATGTTGGGATCCACATACTATGCGTGCCTCCTATCCTGTTGACTTCCTTTCTCCTGGTCAGATGCCATCCCATCCAACATGCAGGAGCTTATCTAATAAGTCCCAGCTCACGAATACCCCTAACGTCCCGCTGCCGTCATGGCTCTCGATACCCAATCTGCCCATGAACATAGGCACAGTCGGAGCTGCCCTCTACTCGACGCTGTATATGTTAATGGAACCTGTTGCTGGAGGTCTACTCGCGCCCATTTTGATCGGAAGCGCCGCCGTCGCTAACCACCTTACATCAACGTATGGTGCAACAGCGAATTCCTGGGCTGGCGCCATCAATATCGCATGCTGGCTGGCGCAATTTATCGGGCATGGCAAGTTTGAGGGGCGGGCACCTGCGCTGCTCGATAATCTGGTGCAAGCAGTGTTCCTGGCACCCTTCTTCGTCTGGTTCGAGATTCTGTTCTCGCTTGGCTACCGACCCGAACTGAAGCGTCGGGTCGACCAAGCCGTGGAGCAGGAAATTCGGAATGTCAGGAAGATCAAAGACAAGGGTCAGAATGGTTTAGCCAAGTAGGCTGCATTGAGATTTTGGGAGGCTGTGCATCATGTGCCGGCTGTGATTGAGTTGACCACCGAACGGGGCCGCATTCTCTCTGGCACACTGAGAAGAACAGGATGACCTCGATGGTGAATACAGGAAAGCATGCATTGCATACAAGCGAGGTGTACGCGGCGTTCGTGTCGGTTTTGTTGTTCTTACTAGCTTGATATTGGGAATTGAGGACATTTGGCAAGGGATTTCGCATTGTGTAGTTCATGGTGTAAATCTTCTGAGCTTTATTAATTACGATAATAGTGAACTGGACATGTACGCCGATCCAAGTGACTGCACGGTATTGCTTGATAGCAAGGTGCGACGTCTCGATGACGCTGATGCTGCAGGCCGCGTGTTCGTGTGCGGGTGCGTTATTGCAAGGCTGGAGGGGAGGCTCGTCGTGTTTCTCTCGTTGTGGCTTTTTGGGGTTAGGGCAGCCGCCAAGGGTTGCGCTTTGCTCCCGAACCCGCAGTTTCTTCGTCGCAGTAGAGCTCCCCATCCTCCACTCCATCACCAACTCCCCTCTTCCTTTCCTGCATCAATCTCAATTGGTTGCAGTGCCATTAGAACAGTCTTTTGAGCACCGCAGCAATGTTCTCGAGAGCCATCCGCCAGTCGAGCCGCCGGGTCGCTGCAATCTCTGCCACGGGCAGAATTGCGTCGGTAAGTCCATCGCATCCGCCTGCACGTGCGCCTGCAGCCCGCCTCGCCATCGCCGTTGGCTCCAGGAGTCGCCTCTGGATACCATTGGCGCCGCAATGGAACTCGTTCGATGGGCGATGGATGCAGGCTGCGGCGCTGGGCAGATGGGGGGGGGGAGCTCCCCTCTACCGAGCCTGCGACCGCGTACTGACCATGTCCCCCACCACACCAGGCCCGCGCCCCGGCCTTCACCAACGCCATCCGAACCTATGCCGCCGAAGCAAAGGCCACCCCGACCGAGGTGTCCTCGATCCTCGAGCAGCGGATCCGTGGCGTCCAGGAGGAGAACAGTCTCGCCGAGACTGGACGTGTGCTTTCCGTCGGGTAGGCCGCAGCGCCATCGCATATTGAGGGGAACAGAGGTTGACAGGGGAACAGTGACGGTATTGCCCGTGTTCACGGCATGAGCAACGTCCAGGCCGAGGAGCTTGTCGAGTACGCGCAGCCACATACTCCAGCAAGCTACCACGGATACTAATGGGATTGCAGGTTCGCCTCTGGTGTCAAGGGCATGTGCATGAACTTGGAAGCCGGCCAGGTTGGTGTGGTGCTTTTCGGTTCTGACCGATTGGTCAAGGAAGGCGAGACCGTCAAGCGTACCGGACAGATTGTATGTTCGATTTTTGCCATGGCCACGACCAAAATACTGACCAGCCCAGGTCGACGTCCCCGTCGGCGACGCCCTCCTTGGACGTGTCGTTGACGCGCTCGGTAACCCCATCGATGGAAAGGGCCCCATCAAAGCCACCAGCAGGAGCCGTGCCCAGCTCAAGGCCCCCGGTATTCTTCCCCGTCAGTCCGTCCGTGAGCCCGTCCAGACTGGTCTCAAGTCAGTCGACGCCATGGTTCCCATTGGACGTGGTCAGCGTGAGCTGATCATTGGTGACCGTCAAACCGGAAAGACCGCTGTTGCCCTCGATGCCATCCTCAACCAGAACCGATGGAACAAGGGTACCGACGAGAAGAAGAAGCTTTACTGCATCTACGTTGCCGTCGGCCAGAAGCGATCCACCGTTGCCCAGCTTGTCAAGACTCTTGAGGAGAACGACGCCATGAAGTACAGCATCGTCGTTGCTGCTACTGCATCCGAGGCGGCCCCTCTGCAGTACATTGCTCCCTTCACTGGTAAGTCAATTTTCAGTCGTCTCTTCCCTCTCCCCTCTTACCCCATCGCCCCATCCGGATGAAGGAAATCAGGCACCAAGGTAAATGTGGGTATCAGCTCCTGACTCGCCATCTACCTTGCTGTCGTGTCTTATGCGAAAGGCCATAACTATGGAGCCCTGATCATATACCATCTCTTGTTCCTGGGTCTCATCAACGCCTCCTTGGTATTGAGGTTGCGCTTTAGATGCTGGTATATATATTACCTGCGTCTCGCATCAACTCTGGATGGCCTTTCTCAATTCCATGGTCCAGGAAAGATGTCAAGTGGGGCACTCTTTGTTCACATGTTTCGTTCGAGGAGTGCGGTCAGAGAGATATGGAGGCCTTGCTCTTGAGAAGTGCCTTGACAGCATCAAGCACAAGCGCAAGGTCACCGAACAGAATGCGGCGCTCAACGCCTCCAACTCTGACCAAAAGTCTGGGCCTGGGACTCTGATCCATACCTCTCTGACGTTTCTCCTTTTCTTCTGGCCTCTCCGACCATGACCCAGACGGCCTCATCTATCCCGAGGTCGTAAGATGATTCACCGCGTCGTCTCCTTTTTTTTTTGGAAGATTTCCGACATACCACTCGGACTGGGCTTTTACTTCATTCACTCCACACTTATTTACTTCATTGTCTACCCAAGCACATGCTAACAAACTTTAAGGTACCGCCTTGGGCGAGTTCTTCAGGGATTCCGGCAGACACGCTCTCATCGTCTATGACGATTTGACGAAGCAAGCCGTGGCGTACAGACAGATGTCTCTGCTGCTTCGCCGTCCCCCCGGTCGTGAGGCTTACCCTGGTGACGTTTTCTACCTGCACTCCCGACTTCTTGAGCGCTCGGCCAAGATGAACAACAAGCTCGGCGGTGGCTCGCTCACTGCTCTGCCCGTTATCGAGACCCAGGGTGGTGACGTGTCTGCTTACATTCCCACCAACGTCATTTCCATTACCGATGGACAGATCTTCTTGGAGGCTGAGCTCTTCTACAAGGGTATCCGCCCCGCCATCAACGTCGGTCTGTCTGTGTCCCGTGTCGGTTCCGCTGCCCAGGTCAAGGCCATGAAGCAGGTGGCTGGTTCCCTAAAGCTCTTCTTGGCCCAGTACCGCGAGGTTGCCGCTTTCGCCCAATTCGGTTCCGATTTGGATGCCGCCACCAAGCAGACACTCAGCCGTGGTGAGCGTCTTACCGAGCTCCTCAAGCAAAAGCAGTACACCCCCATGGCCGTCAACGAGATGGTTCCCTTGATTTACGCTGGTATCAACGGTATTCTCGACAAGGTCCCCGTCAACAAGATCCTCCAGTGGGAATCTGACTTCCTTGCCCATCTCAAATCAAACGAGTCTGAGCTGCTCAGCACCATTGACCGGGAAGGTGCGCTCAGCAAGGACTTGGAGTCGAAGCTGAGGGACGTTGCCACAAACTTTACCAAGAGCTTCTTGTAGAGATGTCGAAGGACAGAAGAGTGGGTAGTGTCTATTCCAACGGACATTTCAGAGG
>Ga0182210_1000398_pt1 | contig 10477 bp, 11 predicted proteins | sample G5R1MG_19_FD_129670 | JGI IMG/M metagenome (GOLD analysis project Ga0182210, IMG submission 129670) | Switchgrass phyllosphere microbial communities from Michigan, USA - G5R1_MAIN_03OCT2016_LD1 MG | ecosystem: Host-associated > Plants > Phyllosphere > Phylloplane/Leaf | place: USA: Michigan... | reverse complement strand
TTTCGTCGAATCTTCTTGACTAGGTCCTCCGCCGGCTCCTTGCCCAGGCCAATTCCAGAGAAGCTGTGTATGGTGACACCACCAATGTTGCACGCAGCCAAGCCCGTTGAAGCTGTCACAGCTACTCGGTCTGGTTCACGCAAATACTTTCGTCGTAGGGCTGAAATAATTTCCCGAAGGAGCACAGATTTACCCGTACCTGTCATCATTAGCCCAGATTCCCTCAGAAAAAGTGCGAGCTTCTCATACCCGCAGAACCTGTGAAGAAGACACTTTTCTTGTATTCCGTCACCAAGTTCAGGACGTTTTGTTGTTCTTCACTTAGAAAGATGCGATGAATTTTGTTCTGCTTCTTTTTCTTGATAGCTTCTTTGACGGCGTCATCTGCAGTCTGCGCTGATTTTGTTTGCGCCTTCATCTGTTCCCGGAACACCTTCTGCTGTTGCTTGAGACCACTGGCCGTGACGTTGAACGGGTATTGAGGGGTGGCCTCTTTGGGCGCCGGTGTCGAGGCCGGCTTTTCTGGCTCTGCGGACCTTATCCTTTTAGGCTGTGCCCCTTCCACGTCGTCTTCCTCGATCTGATCTCCTGACGCGGTAACGGGTTGTAGCCTCAGGCTATGACCCCACGGTAGTTGTCTCCGCTTCGTCTTGGACGCGGGCTTGGGGGGTGTCTTGAAGTGCTCAGGAGGCGATGATGACCATGGTGCAGGTTGGCTGCTGTCTTCGACCTGCGGTTGGGCAGCCGGTGACTGTGAAGCGTAGCTAGAAGTTCGCGATGCTACAGGGGCATTTCCGGGCAATGGGGGACATGTGACGGTGCCTTTGGTCGCTGGATCCTCGACATCGAGGTCAATATCACTGTCAAAGTCGTTCTCGTCAAACAATGCCGTGGGGTTGTAGAAGGGAGTAGGCACTTCGTTCTCCTTATCTATTCCGGCGATGCTGAGGGTCGCGTAGTCGAAGGCATCCTCTTGTGAACCCAACGACTTTGCAAGGCCACTGGACGTGCGCTTGATGCCCTGTGGGACGGGCTTGGACGGCCGTTGTGACGCGACACTGATTTTTCGGGATGGGCTGCCCAGAGCCTTCTGCTTGTATCCATTTTTGGGTGGCGATGCAGCAGCAATGGCATTGCAGCGTTGCACGGCTTGCTCAAACATGGTGGCGGGGGCGGGGGCGTGCGGACGTGCGGGGAGACAATCGTAGCGCAAGTAGGCTGCAGCAGAGGACGACGAAGACGATGACGGCGAGCGCGGCCACGGCGACGTAGCGAGGGGCCCCTCCGCCGTGGGCCGTGAGGTCGAGAAGCGTAGCTGTGCCTGGAGAAGGTGCCGCTGGTGCGCCCGAGAAAGCTGTGGCTGGGACGCAGGTGACGCGATGCGTGCAAACCGTTTCAGCGACGCACCAAGGCTTCCGGACGCGCAACGCATACAGCGGACAAGGAGTGTAACGGCAAGAATGAAGGGTGACGGCAGTGAGTGTGCATGGGCCTCAAAAACGCGAGGCGTGGACGCGACGACTTCTCGGGCGGCGTTATGCCCTACACAGGCACGTCACGTGCGACGCGTCGCAGCCTGACTCAGCAGCAACACCCACCCGGGACGACCGCTCAACGAGGTCCGGCCACCTGTTAGAGGTCGAATGTCACATAGACAAGGGCACGAGGAGCTCCTCTGTTTTCCTCCCATCGATGGACAGGCGTAAATTCGTCAAGTGCGCTGCAAATGGAACGCTGGACGCACACATCCACAACCCCGGCGTCGATGCTGGATCGCATCTGCCTGCCACAACGCCAAATGCCCCTTCGCTGCAAGTTCGCTCCGCTAAGCTCATTCTGTGACTGAAAACGTGTGCTGGGTATACGCGACATGAGGAACATAAGCAAAGGAGAGCATACATGGGAATTCGTGGTGAGCATGCTGAGCGAAGGGAACAAGAATCGTATGAGGACACGCCACGAAACAAAAAAGCAGCAGCAGCAGCAGAAGCAGCAACAGCAACAGCACCAGAGCAACAGCACCAGCACCAGCACCAGCAACAGCAGCCAGAAACCACGATGAGTAGTGGAGAGAGATAGAGAGAGGTAGAGAGACGGAGACAGAGAGATACAGACGACAGTCGTATCAAGCCTAGGCCTGAAGACAAACAACAACAATAACAAGGAAGGAGCACAAGGAGATTCATTCTCGCCAAGAAATAATGAATCGTAACAACTGTCCATAAGAATTTCCGACAGAAAAACCAAACGGAGGGGTGTTCCGAAAACGTCCCATCCTACAACCATGCATCCCCCTCACACCTTTTTTTGTGAACATAAATGGATAACAGATTCCGAGAGATAAGCATAAACATGTAGCAGATGGCATGCTCCGATAGGGTGCTATCCAAGAAGGCGCCTTTGTAAACAACCGGGCATGTCATGAAGATAGGGCGGGCAAGGCGGAACCGAGGACGACTGGCATTGACGCCGGGCTTAGCCCTGGTATCCACCAAAACCATTCTGACTGAAGGCTGCCTGGGGCGACTGGCCCCACTGCTGCGGTTGGGGCGCGCCACGGCCGTAGCCGCCCGCGCTGCCTGGCTGCTGCATGGGCTGGTAAGCCATCTGGGGGTTACCCATCTGAGGGTTACCAAAGGCTTGTTGCTGCTGAGCAAAGGCTTGTCCACCGGGGCTGGGTCCTGCCCGCGCATTAGATTGTTTGCTTCGATACTGCAGCTTCCTCCGGTGCCGCTCACCTGAAGGTGACATGGGGCCACCCGCCATGGGGCCGCCCGACATGGGACCACCCTGGGGACCACCACCATATTGAGGAAAGTACGCACTGGGCGTCTGGGCATAGGCAGACGGAGGGCCTCCTGCTGGGGAATAGCCCTCGAATTGACCCGTTGGGGGACGGTCTTTGCCCCACTAGATGCATCGTGTGAGCATTCGAAGAAGAAAAAAGAGAAGCGGATCCACCTACGCTGCACTTGAGAGGACGGCCGTTGACATTGTAGCCGTTGAGTTGGCAGATGGCCATGGCAGCGTTCTCATGCGTGTCCATTTTGATAAAGGCAAACCCACGGTCGGACTGGAAGCGCGTCTCGGTTACGTAGCCAAAGTTCTGGAAGAGCGGAACCAGGTCCGACTGCGATGTGTAAGGTGTCAGATTGCCGACGTAGCACGTGGTTTGCCACTGTGGAGTCTGTGCGACGACCATGTCATAGCTTTGCACCCCATGGGTGGGAAAATGGTGGTGACCAAATGGTGTCGTTGGAGTCATGCCCATGGAGGCCATGGCCTGCTGCTGGGAGATGGAGGGTTGGCCCTTTTGGTTGGCCCAGTTGCATCGAATGGCTCGCGACCCCAGCCACTCTCCATCCATGGAGCTCAGCGCGCGGTCTGCGTCAGAGCGATCGCGGAAGGCCACGAATCCATATCCACGCGACCTGCCCGTCTTCATGTCCCACATGACGCGAGCTTCCGAAACGGGGCCGAAGGTGGAGAAGGCCTGTAGAAGGACCTCGTCGTTGACTTCGTTGGACAGATCGCCGACGAAGATGTGGAAGTGGCTCGACGTGTCTTCTTTGGCGGTATTGTTGGACTGATAGGCCCAATTGACGCGGATTTCCTGCCATGGTCAGCACCCTGCGCGCGTCAAGAAGACGGCCAAGGATGGAGCTTACTGTGTTGTGGATGCGACGGCCGTTGAGCGTGGCCATGCCTCGCTCGGCCGCGCCAGGGTCGTCGTACTCGACGAAGCCGTAGTTGAAGCCCTGCGTGCCTGGGTTAGTGGTTGCACGAGCCAATGGCGTGTGCGGGGACGCGAGAAGAGCGTACCGATGGAGCGCTCGCCGTCTTGTCCGGGATGATCTTGACGCTCTGGATGTGGCCGGTGGTCTCGAAAATCTGGCGCAGCACGTCCTCGGTGACTCGGGGGTCCAGTCCACCGACGTACAAGGCTCGCTTGTTGGGCTCGGGGGCAGCGCGGCGCGGCACGTAGCCGGGCTGGCCGCTGGTTGGGGACATTGGGTTGCCGGACATAGGGGAGCTGATGGCGGTGGGGATGGGGTTGGTGTTTTGCGGGATGATGACAGGGGCCAGCGAGGGGGGCGCCATGTGCTGCTGCTGCTGCTGCTGGCCCTGGTTGCCATCGTAGCCGGGGGCGCCGCCCGATGGGGGAGGCGGCAGTGAGGTGCCCTGGGGTTGCTGGTCGGCCATGGCTGTCGGTGGGGAGGGGATGGTCACGGGACACGGGGTGACGCAGAGAGGGGAGGGTGGCGTGGGAAGGTGAAAGGGTAAGTGGGCGGAGGGACGGTGGGGCGAGGGGAGGGGCGAGGGGGGAGAAGGCAGGTAGCAAAAGTCGAGACGGAAGGCGCGACCCAGGCTACACAGGAGAAGACGACAGACAAGACGCAGGAAGGAGAAACACGAGGAAGCAAGCGCGGCTAGGAGAGGGACGGGCCGAGGCCGGAGTGCGCTGAGGCGATGCGCGATGGTCGGTAGGAAGCGGGAACAGAGGCAGAAGAGGGTTCGCAAGAATTCACTAGTTGCTACCCAGTTGCTCAGGCTCGCACGGCTACCGGGAGCCAAAGCCACCACGTCGCCATTTCCCGCCGCGCCGTGTTTCATTACCGCCGAGCCGCCGGGGGCAGCGGGTGGGCGTCGGGCCAAAAGGCGAACGATACCTATGATACCAATGATACGGATGATTCGGCGTATGGAATTCTGGAAAGAGACTAGCGCATGCCGAATTGGGACACCCGTACAGGAGGCGGCTGGGCACCGGCGCCCGCAGGCCCGCGCGGGCGCTTGCTCGGCTCCTTGGCCGTTGGTTCCGGGTGTGCACATACTATGTAGGTACTAACATACCTAGGACTACTAGGCACATCATTCCCACAACTCCATGCCTCTCTGCAGCCCTCGTCTGTCCATCACGCTGCAGGCCTCTTGAACGCACATAGCAAGCAGCGCCATGGCCACCAATCCCCACCTCGACACCCTCCAAAGCATGCTAAGCCTCCTGGTAGGCGCCCCTCTCTAACCCCCCTCCCCCCACGTGATCCATCCTGACCAACCTCTCCAGTTCATCCAGTCCGGCCGCTTCCTCAAGGAACACCAGGCCGGCGGGGGCACGGGGCGCATGCAGCTGGGCATGCAGCGCGCTGTGCCCGTCGCCACCGAGCGCTTCCACGACGCCCTTGACGAGCTCGAGAACGAGGTGTGCCTGGCCCAGGCCGTCCTGCGCCGTGACCTGGCCTCGCTCAAGGACGCCCGCCGGAAGAGGGCCGCTGCCGCCAAACAGCACGAGGCCGAGCGTGCCCGACTAGCCTCCGAGGCGAGGAATCCACCAACCCGGACCATGGACCTTCCCGTCCAGGTCGGCCAGGCCAACAAGCCGAACAACGCCATCACGCCAGGAGTGCCCGAGGCTGCTCTGGAAAACACGTCTGAGCCTATCGCCAAGACAGACGACCCAGCTCCCGCTCCAAAGAGCGAGCCAGAGCACCTGTCGCCTCCCATCAAAACCAGTGCAGCCATACCTCCTCGAGACCCCCTCGTTGCGGCTACCCCAACCACTGCCAACCCGCAAGACACCGATTTTGACTTTGACGCCATCTTTGACGATGCCATGGACACAACGGCCGACAATGCCATAGACCACCACGCCACCACGGACACGTCCGCCAATATCGAGCTCAACCTCGACGACGCCAACGACGCCCCCTCGCTCCTCCGAGGCCTGGAGGACTTTGCCAAAGACAGCGACGATGACGAGAACAACAACAAGAATAAGAACAAAAGCGGCAGCAATCCTCTTCCAGATACATCCATGGACATGGACCTTGATATGCCCCACAGCCCACCCAAGCCCAGCCAAACCAGCGCCCCACCAACTACAAAACCAGACCCATCTCAACCTCCACGAGACATGCCCCCGATCAAAGACAAAAAAGTCTCCACGATGGCAACACCGGTAGCCACCACCATAACAACAACACAAGAAGACCTCATGGCCACCATGGCCGCCGACAACCTCGAAGACCTCTTCAACATGGACGGCTACGAAAACCCCGAAAACTCATCCTTTGACGATGCTTTTTTCAACTTTAACGACTGATATCCTGCTTCCTCTCTATAACCACGTCTGTGTCTACATATCCATTACTCCCTATGCCTGAAATAGTGGTCATCACTTATTCGCTTGTGTACTACATAGGTTCGAAGAATTCAGAGCGTGATTTACTAGATACTATGTATACTATCCATGTCCAATGCACATCGGATCGGCCCAGACGAGGATGTTAAAGTACTTGTTTTCCCAACTGCATGCCAACTAGACGCCCTGCTCGCGACTAGCCCATTCAATTCTTCGTAACCCCTCGGTCTGCTCTTCCCCCCTTCCCTCATGAAAAACCAACTCTTGGCTCTTAAAATTCGTAACAAAACCCTGCCGTAACGCATAACCATCATGCAATTCACTCCGTCGTATCCATGCCACTGATAGGCGCTCGCATGGTATCATCATCCCCATTATCCCCACCACCATCTCGCCGCGCACCAACTACCTCCTCAATCATCGCCGCAAAGTCCACCGTGACACCACCGACATTCATCTTCAACAGCGCCACCGCGTCTGTTCCTTCGTCGTTGGTAAAACCCATGCCAGCACCATGCCTCGCCACAGCTTCACCCATACCATTACCATCAAACATGTTCCCTCCTCCTCCTCCTCCTCCTCCTCCTCCTCCTTCACCACCACTACTAACACCAACCCCACTAGCTCCTCCTGTTGCCCCCCCTTCCCCTCCTCCGCTCCAAAGCCCTGCGGTCGCACTCGCCGTATCAGGGTCTTCGTAGAGATCGAAAGCCATGCCCAGCGACTCGCTTTTTGGAGGCGAGCTCGGGAGCGGCAAATCACTCGACAGGAATTCGTCATTGAGGAAATCGGTAAACTGCGCGCCAGGCCGACCAGGCGTGGTGAAGGTGGGGAAGTTGGAAAAGTCGATGCCCTGCGAGGGCGACGAGATGGGGTGGTCCGAGAGCAGGGCGTTGAGCTGGCGCGTAAACGGGGTTTCGGGGGCAAGGGTGACCGCGCGGGTGCCGCGTGGTGTGAAGATGTTTCGCGAGGGCGTCATTACCGCCTCCATATCGTCGGTGCCGCGCTTGGGTGTGAGGAGGCCTCGGCGCCGGGAGCCAGGAGTCGGCGTCTTCAACACGTCTTGCAAGAGGGCGTTCTTCTGTGGCGTGGTCTTGTGTGGCGTCGAGTCCTCGAAAAGATGGGCAAAGTCATCCTCTTGCTGCGTCCTGGTTGAAGGCGATGGTGGGCAGTTTTCCTTGTCGGGATTTTCTGCTTCCATGGTAGCAGGACGTACTATGGGCTGCTCGAACCAATTGGTTCTCGGCTGTTCACACGGAATACAGCCGTCATACCCAATACCGGCATCATCGCATCGCCTGCAAGGTCGCTCGCGATCACATGCCTTTTTGAGGCCTTTGCATCGTTGACAGCGAGGCTTCTTTGGCGCATCATCTTCATCAGCGGCGACATTGACCGACTTGAGTGGTACAGCTCCTTTAGAAGCCAGCGACTTGGCTACGCCATCCTTTCGAGGAGACGGAAAGAGCAAGCGTCTGGTAGGCTTCGGCGTTAAGTCCGGGTCAATGTTGATGGGCGACTTCTGACTACCTCGGAGACCAGCTGGACTAGATTGTATGGCTCGTCGGAGTGCAGCCTGCGCAACTTCAAGTCCTTGATCGCCAGTAATTTGCATGCTTGCAGCACGCTCATGAAAGTGTGGCGGGGCCATCTGAGCGCCAGTAGTACCATCGAGAGGCGCACCAGGCTCATCCTGGTCCCCAGGCATAGCACAGTCAGAGTCAGGTACGACAGCGTCAGAAACCATGTCGTCACCATGGCCTGTCGACTTGGTGCGTGATCCTGATCCTTGGGCTCTTTTCCGTTTTGTCGGCCGTGAAGACTTGTCCCACATCGTTTTCGGCCTCATAGCCGCCTTCTTCATAAGCCAGAGGCCGCAAGGGTTACAAAGATTGAGTGGCTCGAAGATGTTAAGAGACTTTTCTTCACGTGTCAAATTGTTCTTGAAGATTCGGTATTTTGGTTCGCCATCGGTGTCATCTGTAGGATTGATTGCTTCATAAGCAATGACATCAGTACCGGCGGTATCCGTGGATAACTCAAGACCCTCCGGTGTGCCAAGTTCTACGCGAGTATACGCCTTCCTCCAGGTTGGAGTGTCAATCTCTCCACAATTTACGCAGTGCTGTGGCATCTCTCCAGCTGCGATGGCCTTCTCGAGTCTATCCTTGATATACTTGCGCCGCTTTGCGCCCGAACCACTTCGTGGAACATTTTGATCAGCAGGAGCTACGGTATCTGACATGGGCTCTGCACCAGACCAGGTGTGCGATCTTGGCAGTCCTCGAGGCTTTTCGGTCCTTGTTTGCTTCGTGGGCAGGTTTGGCGTGGCTGAGCGACTGTATACGGGCATTTCGCTCTCACCAGTTGGAGATAAATTCGACGTTGAATCTGGAGACTCAACTTTCGCAGACATCAGTCGCGAGGTTTCCTGAGGCTGGCTTCGTGTCGTCATTACAAAAGCAAACGAATTTGGTGGTGCAAGTTGTTCCGTGGCCCGGTTCTGAGTTTGATGTGTTGTCGAGCCATGGAAGGTCCCAGTGTTGTCAGTAGCATATTGCTGTTGTTGTTGAGTGGGACCCAACAGGTTACCATTTGTGTGGTCTCTGTTCATGCCAGTATTTTGCTCGGTGCTCTCTGTGGTAGGCTGTATCGGATATTTACGGTATGGTTGCTTTGGTCGTGGAACGTAGGATTGTGGTAAATGTTCCACTGGACCAGGATTAACGTGCTGCCAAGGACGTCGCACTTTGTTATGCCGAGGCTCCACCCTGCCTTCAGTCGTAGGGAGGACTTGACTGCCATCCCATAGGTTCCCTCCAAAGCCAGTGGCATCTTCCTCTCGTCCCATGACGACGTCGCTAACGAAACCGGAATCAACAGGCACAGGAATTGTGGGTAGGTTTGGACTAGACGGGGCAGGTGACAAGGCCTGATTTGGCGCAAGCGGGGGTGAAGACGGCATTTCGGTAGGTGTATCTTCAGGGCTGTCGTCCCTCTCGTCCGGTGATTCATTGGCCGTATCCGAAAAGGTGGATGTATCGTAGGGCGACGTATATGGCCGACTGGTTTCCATTGATCGGTGTCTCAGCGCGCTAGGAGCCGGTGGTCTTCGCTGGCCACGGTGGCCAAAAGCTCGGTCTCCAGGTCGAGGTGTGGGTGCACGAGGTACTAGATCCGCGCTGGCTGACGAGTTGCCGAGCGTTGGCCGGTGAAGTCGTACAGAAGCCGCTGTGCTGGCAGTTACGCGTAGCGAGTCGTGATGCGCGTTCAGTGGGGTATTTCTTGGTCTCTTCCCCTGGGTAATGCGGGCTCTCTTCTTAGGCGGACCGTCGTCTTGTTCCTCCACGACATGCGGATCGTCAAAAGGAAACTGCTGCGGAGGTTGCGATGGGGGGGCAGCCTCGCTCCGGACCGAAGCTCGTGAGGGGGGCCGGGAATCTGCATTGTACTGGTAGTGATGAAAGGAGAGGGTGCTCATGGCAGGACTGGATGGCCTGGTGGTATGAGAGTGATAGGACACATGGGGCTGGTCGTAGCATGCATCATTTCTGGAGGACTCCTGTGACGGGCTGTTCCGGGTAAGCATCTGATGAAAGGGCTCGATGCCCCCAAAAGAATTTTGCTGTGTCTGATGCGTGTGATATGTCGGAGTCGGAGTTGGAGTCGGTTGGGCGAGATGACTTAGCGTCGGATTCTGTTTGAGGAAATCGGACCACTGGCTATAATCGAAGCCAGCGGGCATGAGCTGACTCAGGCTATGATAGCGTTCCATGTTCTCCACGTACTCCTTTTGCATGCATGTTGGAACAGGCACCAGCTTCAACTTGACCTCAAGCGTCTCTTTGACGCCGTTGGAGAAGATGCCGAGGATGTTCTTGCAAACGCGGCCCGTAACCATGGTCTGGGAGTTCTCGGCGGGGGCATTCGGGGTAGTTGACGCGGAGGCTAGGATCCATGAAAGCATACCCTGGCCGACCAGAGGCGTCTCGTACTCGGAAAAGTCATAGGCGTAGACTGTGTAGTCGTGGCCCAGTTTGGCTACCAATTCAGGGCTAGAATAGTGAGCGATTTCCAGTGACGAGCCGAGAAGCGTATATGATGGCTCACCTTGCGCCGACAATGGCCTGAATGCACGTTTTGAGCTCGATGACTCCGACCTGCGTGTTCTCATCGAGGGAGACAACAGGCACGTCTAGGGCGTTGGGCAGGCGGGCGAGGCAGTTTGATTTGTTCTGGTCATCAAACGTGTAGAGCACCTTAACTGCAGTCACGGTCGCGTTAGAGAGATGATTCACGGGGGTGTGACTTGCTTGCCTCGCATCGGTCTACGCG
>Ga0182210_1000397_pt1 | contig 10488 bp, 9 predicted proteins | sample G5R1MG_19_FD_129670 | JGI IMG/M metagenome (GOLD analysis project Ga0182210, IMG submission 129670) | Switchgrass phyllosphere microbial communities from Michigan, USA - G5R1_MAIN_03OCT2016_LD1 MG | ecosystem: Host-associated > Plants > Phyllosphere > Phylloplane/Leaf | place: USA: Michigan... | reverse complement strand
TCGTTGAAGCCCGCGTTGCGGCCGCCGAGATCCTGGCCGGTGCCGGTCTTGTGCGCGATCTGCCAGCCCGGCGGCAGCGCGGCGCGCAGCCGGGCGTGGCCGGTGCGCGAGGCGGTCATCGTGTCGATCAGGACGCGCGTCGAGGTTTCCGACAGCAGCTCGCCGCGAGCGAGCCGGGCGAGCGCGTCGGCGATCGCGAGCGGGGCGGCGCCGTCGGGCGGGTTGGCGACATAGGCGTCGAGCGCGGCTTCGCGCACCGCGGGGTCGAGGCGCGAGCGGGCGACCATGAAGGCGTTGCCGACCGCATAGGCGGGCTGCCACGTCAGCCCGGCGGTGCCCGCCTGGAGCAGGCGTTCGCCCGGGCCGAAGCGAATGTCGCCCAGCCGCTTTTCCGCGATCATCGCGCGCACCGCCGCAGGCCCGCCGACATAGGTCAGCAGGCGGTCGTTGGCGGTGTTGTCGCTCTGCGTCAGCGCGCGGGTGAGCAGGCCCTGCACGGTGGTGCGATAGCCCTCGCCCTTGACCAGATAGGCGATCGGTTGATGGAAGAGGGTGAGGTCCTCGGGCCGGACGAGGATCTCCTCGTCGAGATTGGCCTGGCCCTTGTCGCGAAGGTTGAGAAGGGTGATCGCGACCCACAGCTTCGACACCGACTGTTGCGGCAAACGCTGGCGGCCGCCGGCCTCGACCGTCCAGCCATCGTCGACCGCGCGGACCGCGATCCCAGCTTTCCCCGCGAAGTTACGCTGCAACGTCTCGATGACGCCGACCAGCGGGGAGGGCGCGGCGGGGCGGGGGCGGACGGTCGGCTGCGGGACCGGGATCGAGACGGTGACGGGGGCCTCGCGCTCGGGCGCGCGGCCGCTCTTGCCGGGGGGCGAGGGGACGCAGGCGGCGGCGGCGAGCGTCGCCAGGCCGATCATACTCCAACGGAAAAACGCGTTACTCGCCACTCTGCCCCCGACAACTCTGGCATCCGGCATGACGCGAGGCGGGCTGTCGCGGCAATGAATGGCGCCGGCCGCTGCGACGAGGCGGCGGCGGCGCGCGACGAGCCGCGCGGGGGCTCACGGTACCAGCACCGTGTCGCGTGGCTCCGCCAGCGTTTCGGGCCAGTCGAGCGTGTAGTGGAGGCCGCGGCTCTCGTGCCGGTGGAGCGCGGAGCGGACGATCAGCTCGGCGACCTGCAGCAGGTTTCGAAGCTCGATCAGGTCGGGGGTGACGCGGAAATGGCCGTAATAGTCGGCGACCTCGTCGGTCATCAGGCGGATCCGCGATTGCGCCCGCTGGAGCCGCTTGGTGGTGCGGACGATGCCGACATAATTCCACATGAAGCGGCGGATCTCAGTCCAGTTCTGCTTGATCACCACCTCCTCGTCCGAATCGGTGACGCGGCTCTCGTCCCAGCCGCGGATCGCGGGGACGGGAGGAAAGGTGTCCCAGCATACGGCGATATGGTCGGCGACCGCCTCGCCATAGACGAAGCATTCGAGGAGGCTGTTCGACGCGAGGCGGTTGGCGCCGTGGAGGCCCGAATTGGTGCACTCGCCCGCGGCATAGAGGCCCGGCAGGTCGGTACGCCCGTTGGCGTCGACCATGATCCCGCCGCAGGTGTAATGCTGCGCGGGGACGACCGGGATCGGGCCGGTGGTCATGTCGATGCCAAGGCCGAGCAGCTTCTCGTGGATGGTCGGGAAATGGCCGCGGACGAACTCGGGCGGCATGTGGCTGATGTCGAGATGGACATAGTCGAGGCCGTAGCGCTTGATCTCGGCATCGATCGCGCGGGCGACGACGTCGCGCGGCGCGAGCTCGAGCCGCTGCGCGTCGTAGAATTCCATGAAGCGCTTGCCCGTTACCGGGTTGATCAGCCGCCCGCCTTCGCCGCGCACCGCCTCGGTGACGAGGAAGTTCTTGACCGTGAGGTTGTAGAGGCAGGTCGGGTGGAACTGCATCATCTCCATGTTGGCGACGCGCGCGCCCGCGCGCCACGCCATCGCGATGCCGTCGCCGGTCGCCCCCGCCGGCGCGGTCGAGAAGAGATAGGTCCGCCCCGCGCCGCCGGTCGCGAGCACGGTCGCGCGCGCGGTATGGAGCGCGACCCGCCCCGTCGTGCGATCGACCGCATAGACGCCCCAAACGTTGCCCGCGCCCGAATAGCGTTCCTCGTGCCGGCTGGTGGCGAGGTCGATCGCGACCTGGTCGGGGACGAGGGTGATGTTGGGATGCGCCTCGGCCGCGCGTTGCAGCGCCTCCTGCACCGCCCAGCCGGTGGCGTCGGCGACGTGGACGATGCGGCGGTGCGAGTGGCCGCCCTCGCGCGTCAGGTGGAGCGCGCCGCCTTCTTCGGCGAAGGGCACGCCGAGATCGCGCAGGCGCTGGATCGCGGCGGGCGCGCGTTCGACCACCATCTCGACGACGGCGCGGTCATTGAGGCCGGCGCCCGCGACCATCGTGTCCTCGACATGATGGTCGAAGGTATCGCCGGGTTCGAGCACCGCGGCGATCCCGCCCTGCGCCCAGGCGGTCGAGCCTTCATTGAGCGCGCCCTTGGCGAGGACGGTCACCTTGAAGCGCGCGGCGAGGTTGAGGGCCGCGGTCAGCCCGGCGGCGCCCGATCCGACGATGAGGACGTCGCTGGGCGTCGCGATGGGCGGGGAGGACGGCTGGTTCAGAACTTGGGCCCGGCGACCGCGGCGTTGCGCGCCTGCTTGGGGATGTCGGCGAACAGCTTGGCGAGTATCGGGTAGCGGGTGTCCTGCACGGCGTAGTCGCGTGCCGAGAGGCCGGCGAGATTGTCGGTCTGATCGGGGTTCGCCTTGGCGGCGAGCAGCGCGCGGATGGTGGGGACGTTGCGCTGCTGCACCGCGCGGATCAACGGGGTCTCGCCCGCCGAATTGGCGAGGTTGGGATTCGCCTTGGCGGAGGCGAGCAGCGTGATCGTGTCCGCCTGCCCCAGCTGCGCCGCGAGCAGCATCGGCGTGGCGCCCTTGCCGTCGCGCAGGTTCGGATCGGCGCCCTTCTGGAGCAGGTAGCGCAGATAGGTGCTGTCGCCGCGACGGATGACGATGTGAAGCGCGCCTTCACCGCTGCTCAGGTCGCGGGCGTTGATCGGGGTGTTGCCGGGCCGGCCGAGCATCGCCAGCACGTCGTTGTTCTTCTGCTCGCGCACCGCCTGCAGGAATTTATATCCCTCGGACTGCTGCTGGGCGGCGGCGGGGAGGGCGATCGACGCGCCGGCCAGGAGACTGGCGAGAAGGAAAGGCTTGGGAGACATCGACAGGGTTCCTAGATCGTCGTCCTATGCTTGCGCGGGGCAGGCTGACAGATCAAGGCTGGCGGCCCTATGAACACGATGCGGTTTCCCCTTTTCCTGGCGCTGCCGGTCGCCTTGATGGCGTCGGCGTGCGGGCAGCAGGCCGATCAGGCGGCGGGCGGCAAGCCTGCGCAGCCGCCGCTGGCGGGGGCGCGGATCGGCGGGCCGTTCGCGCTGATCGACGGTGACGGGCGGCCGCGCACCGACCGCGATTTCGCCGGCAAGTGGCGGATCATGTATTTCGGCTACACCTTCTGCCCCGATGTCTGCCCGACCGACGTCGCCGCGATCGGCGCCGCGGTGAAGCAGATCGAGGCGAGCGATCCCAAGCTGGGCGCGCAGATCGTGCCGATCTTCGTCACGGTCGACCCGGCGCGCGACACCCCCGCGGTGGTCAAGCAGTTCACCGCCGCGTTCCACCCGCGGATGGTCGGGCTGACCGGCAGCCAGGCGGCGATCGATGCGGCGAAGAAGGCGTATGCGGTCTATGCGCAGAAGGGCGCGGGCTCGGCGGGCGGTTACATGATGGACCACAGCCGCACGTCGTATCTGATGGCACCCGACGGCAGCCCGGTCGCGATCCTGCCCGCCGACCAGGGCGCCGACGCGGTTGCCGCCGAACTGAAGCGCTGGGTCCATGGCTGAGCCGAACCGCTTCTGGGAGCAGCCGATCGAGACGCTCGACCGCGCGCAGTGGGAGGCGCTGTGCGATGGGTGCGGCAAATGCTGCCTGCACAAGCTGGAGGACGAGGATACCGGCGAGCTTCACCCGACCAACGTGGCGTGCAAGCTGCTCGATCGGCGCACCGGTTTCTGCTCGAATTACAAGCACCGCCGCGCCTATGTGCCCGAGTGCGTGCGGCTGACCGCGGGCAATGTGCGCGACATCGAGTGGCTGCCGTCGACCTGCGCGTATCGGCTGCGGGCGGCGGGCGAGCCGTTGCCCGACTGGCATTACCTGATCTCGGGCGATCGCGACGCGGTGCATCGTGCGGGCCAGTCGGTGAAGGGGTGGACGGTCAGCGAGGTCGATGTCGGCGATCTGGAGCATCACCTGACCGACCGGGTGCTGTGAGCGTTCGATCGGAAGGGGGGCTGGAGGTCGTCCGCCATCCGACCGCGCGGACGGTCAAGCTGTCGGTGTGCCCGGCGAGCGGGCGGGTACGGCTGACGGTGCCCCGGCGCGCAGGCATGAAGGCGGCGCTCGCCTGGGCGGAGACCAAGCGCGACTGGATCGAGGGCCAGCGCGCGCGCGTCGCGCCGGGGGTGCCGCTGGCGCCGGGCACGGTGCTGACCGTCGCCGACGCCGCGGTGACGATCGTGCGCGACGAGGGCCGGCGGCGGGCGGTGGTGCGCGACGGCGACCGGCTGCTGGTGGCGGGGCCGGAGGAGACGGTCGCGCGGCGGGTCGAGGCGTGGCTGAAGGCACGCGCGCTCGAGCTGCTGGCCCTGGAGACCGCCGAGTTTGCGGCGAAGGCGGGGGTGCGCGTCGCGGCGGTGCACGTCGGCGATGCGCGCGGACGGTGGGGCAGCTGCGCGTCGTCGGGGACGATCCGCTACAGCTGGCGGCTGGTGCTCGCGCCGGGCTGGGTGCGGCGGGCGACGGTGGCGCACGAGGTCGCACACCGGGTGCATATGAACCACGGGGCCGCGTTCCATGCGCTGGTGGCGGACTTGCTGGGGCAGGACCCGACGCCGGCGCGGGCGTGGTTGCGCGCGCATGGCGCGGGGCTGCACCGGGTGGGGGCGGTTTAGGCACCGGCCCCGACCCGCCGTCATGCTGAACTCGTTTCAGCATCCACGCGCGCCGCTCCATCCGGGCGTCAGGCTCGGGTTGGAACGCGCGTCTGGATGCTGAAACGAGTTCAGCATGACGGGGGGATTTGGGGGAGCGGAACGCAGCTCACCGCATCCGCCCCCTCCGTCATGCTTCGCATGCCACCTCCCCCTGGCGGGGGAGGATCGTCGGCTTATCGCTTGGGCAGCTTCTGCACCGCAGCCAGCGTCATGGCGACGTGCTCGGCGGGGTTCATGTCGTCGTGGACGAACGCGACCTTGCCGTCGCGGCCGATGACGTAGCTGGTGCGGGTGGTCAGCGTGCGGGTGAGGCCGGGGCGGCTGAGGAGCACGTCATAGCCCTTGATGACGTTCGGGCCCGCGCTCGCCACCGCGAACTTGCCCGCGCACTCCTGCGCCGAGAAGGTCTGCAGCTTGTCGACCGGGTCGGCCGACATGCCGATCACCGACGCGCCCGCCGCCTTGAAGGCGTCGACCTTCTCGGCGAACGCCTTGGCCTCGGCGTTGCAACCGCTCGTGCCCGCCGCGGGGAAGAAGTAGAGCACGACTGGGCCCTTCTTGAGCTGCTGCGCCAGATTGACCTGGAACACCTTGCCCGCGATCGCGCCGCGGGTGGTGAAGTCGGGCGCCTTCGCACCGGGGGTCAGCGCCGCGGTGGCGGGGGCGGCGAGGGTCAGAGCGATGGGCGTCAGGGGGGCGATGATGGCAAGGCGGCGCATGGGGTCGGTCCTTTTCTTGATCTGCGGCATCCTAGCGCAGGCCGCTGGCGTGCGATAGGCGAGGCGCCATGCCCGTCAGCCAAGCCGATATCGATCTCGCCCTCCGCCTCGCCGATGTCGCGGGCGCGGCGATCCGCCCCTGGTTCCGCCGGCTGGCGGAGGTCGAGACCAAGGACGACCAGTCGCCCGTGACGGTCGCCGACCGCGAGGCGGAGGCGGCGATGCGGCGGCTGATCGAGGCGGAGCGGTCGGGCGACGGCATCCACGGCGAGGAATATGGGATCAAGGACGGCGTCACGGGGCGGCAATGGGTGCTCGACCCGATCGACGGGACGCGCAGCTTCACCGTCGGGCGCGCGATCTTCGGCACGCTGATCGCGTTGGTCGAGGATGGCTGGCCGGTGCTCGGCATCATCGACCAGCCGATCCAGCGCGAGCGGTGGCTGGGGGTCGCGGGGCGGCCCACGACGTTCAACGGCGTGGGCACGCACACCCGGACCTGCCCCGCGCTGAACGGCGCGATCGTTGCGACCACCAGCCCGCATCTGTTCGCCGAAGGCGACGTGCCGCATTACCTGGCGCTGGTGGCTGCGGCGAGTGGGGGCAATCCGCGGCAGGGGCCGGTCTATGGCGGCGACTGCTACAATTACGGGCTGCTGGCGTCGGGGCATCTCGACGTGGTCGCCGAGTCGGGGTTGCAGATCTACGACTTCGCCGCGCTGGTGCCGGTGGTCGAGGGCGCGGGCGGGCGGATGTGCGACTGGAACGGCGACCCGCTGACCGCCGCGAGCGCCGGGATCGATGGGGGCCATGTGCTGGCGATCGGCGATCCGGCGCGGACCGACGACGTGCTCGAGGCGATCCGGATGGAAGGGCACGGGCACTGAGGCCCGACCCTTCGCACTCTCGCCGTTCGTGCTGAGTAGAGACCGAGCGAAGTCGAGGGCTCGTATCGAAGCACCGGTCAGGCACGACAACCTGTCCTTCGATACGCCGCTTCGACAAGCTCAGCAGCTACTCAGGACGAACGGGGGAGGGTGGGCGACCCTGCCCCGTTCGAAACATCACCCCTCCAGCGTCGCCATGTCGATGACGAAGCGATACTTCACGTCGCTCTTCACCATCCGGTCGTAGGCGGTGTTGATCTCGTCCATGCGGATCGTTTCGATGTCGCTGACGAGGCCGTGTTCCCGGCAGAAGTCGAGCATCTCCTGCGTCTCGGCGATGCCGCCGATCAGCGAGCCGGCGAGCGCGCGGCGGCGGAAGACGAGGTTGCCGACCGAGGGCGAGGGGTGCGGCGTCTCTGGCACGCCGACCAGAGTCATCGTGCCGTCGCGCTTCAGCAGCATCAGGAACGGATCGAGGTCGTGGCTCGCGGCGACGGTGTTGAGGATGAAATCGAAGCTGTTGGCGTGTTCGGCCATCGCGTCGGCATCCTTGGAGACGATCAGCGAGGTCGCGCCGAGCCGGATCGCGTCGTCGCGCTTGCTGGGCGAGGTCGAGAAGACGTGGACCTCGGCACCCATCGCGGCGGCGATCTTGACGCCCATATGGCCGAGCCCGCCCAGGCCCACGATGCCGACCTTCTGGCCGGGGCCGACCTTCCAATGGCGGAGCGGCGAGTAGGTGGTGATGCCGGCGCACAGCAGCGGCGCGACCGCGGCGAGGTCCTTCTCGTCATGGCCGACCTTGAGGACGAAGCCTTCCTTGACGACGATGTGGTCGGAATAGCCGCCAAAGGTGTGGCCGCCCATCACCGGGTCGGGGCCGTTATAGGTGCCGACGAAACCGGTGGTTTCGCAATATTGCTCCTCGCCGTCGTTGCACGAGGGGCAGTGGCCGCAGCTGTCGACCATGCAGCCGACGCCGACGGGGTCGCCAACCGCGAACTTGGTCACGTCAGGGCCGACCGCGCTGACCTTGCCGACGATCTCGTGGCCGGGGACGCAGGGGTAGAGCGTGCCGTCCCATTCGCCGCGCGCGGTGTGGAGGTCCGAATGGCAGACCCCGCAGAACAGGATGTCGATCGCGACGTCGTCGCCCTGCGGATCGCGGCGCTCGAAATGGAAGGGGGCGAGCGGCGTGTCGGCACTCTGCGCGGCATAGCCGGCGGTCTGGGTGGGCATGGGGAGACCTTTGTAGGGGATGGGGGAGGCAGATAGGATTGGCGGGCGGTGCGGATAACCGTCGGCAGGGGAAACGCTGCGGTGGGCCGATGGGGTGCGTAAGATGTTTCCGTCACCCTTGCGAAGGCGAGGGTCCCGCTTCTGGTTCGAGCGACAGGAGGAAGCGGGACCCTCGCCTGCGCGAGGGTGACGGGGTGGGGGAGCGGCGGGTGGCGCGGAGACGCGGGATACTCGCCCTCGCGAGGGTGACGCGGCTCAGAAGATGCCGAGGAACTTCTTGCGCTGCTGCTTGCGTTCGCCGCCGGTTTTGTTGCCGCTTTCGGCCTTGGCGGTGGTGCCGCGGCCGACATCGTCTCGGGCGTCGCCCTTGAGGGTGCGCTGCGCGGTCGCGCGGGCGCCGGCGAGGACCGGTCCGCAGGCCGCCGACTTGGCGTCGCCGACATCGACGAACGCAAGCAGCCCCGCGACCGGCGTCGCCACCAGCGCGAGGCCGAGGCCCGCCCCCGCGCGCGCGACGAGGTCGCCCGAGATCGGGTCGATCGAGGGGCTGACGAAGCGGCCGCCGATGCCGACGGGCGACTGGCCCGAGAACAGCGAGAACTTCTTCGAATCGGCGCGCACCGCCATGTCGATCGCCTCGGTGCGGAAGCTGAAGCCCCCGCGGCCGACGATGACGTTCTGGCGGGTGTCGATCAGGACTGGATCGGCGGCGGCGACGCCGTTGCGGACGGTGAAGCCAATGAGGCCGCAATTGATCCGCACCGGCTCCTTCAAGCGGTTCTCGAACATCTTCTGCGCGAAGGTGCCGATGTCGAGCTCGGCGAGTTGGACGTTGCGGGTCCAGAAGGTGCCGCTCGGCATGACGAAGGCGATGCGTCCGCGCGCCGTGGAGAGCGAATCGTGGATCGAATCGCCGCGCCCGGTCAGGTCGATGCGCCCGCGGATCGTGCCGGTCGTCCCCGCCTCGGCGACGCCATAGCCCGCCAGCAGCCGGCCCATTGGGGTGGGCGCGAGGCGGATGTCGTAGCGCGCCAATGTGGGGCGCTGGCGCGTGTCGAAGACGATGTCGGATGAAACGTTGCCGCGCGCCATCGAGAAGGTGAGCGGCGACATGGCGAGCCGCCCGCGCTCCAGGTCGAGCGTCAGGTCGATCGAGGAGATCGGCAACCGCTTCGATCCGAGCGTCGCGATCGTCCATTTGAGGTCGGCATCGAACCGCTGCATCGTCGCGACGGGAATTTCGGCATCGGGCAGGATGCGCCCGCCGCCGACCCCGGTCGCGGCGGCAGCGGCGACCGCGCCCTGGGTCGCGACGATGTCGGGATTGTAGCCGATGAACGGCGCGGCATCGACGATGTCGAGCCGCTTGGTGGTCAGCACCGAATCGAGATGGATCCGCTCGCCGTTGGTGACCGTCAGCCGTCCGGCAAGGTCGCTGTCGCCCGCGGTGCCGGTCATCCGGGTGAATCGGTATTCGTTGCCGGTCTTCACCAGCTGCGCGCGCACGCGATAGGCGCGGGTGTTGGGGATGACGACGCCGATGATGCCGAGCAGGTCGGCCATGTTGCGCCCGCGCGCGCGGGTCTGCAGCGGCACGTCCTCGATCTCGGCGAGGCTGGGGAGCGTGCCGGTGACGTCGACGACGTTGTTCGCCGCCCACATCCGGGCGCTGAGCTTGTTCTGCCCGCGCGCGACGGTCTGGTTGGGGGAAAGCAGGCTCGCGGTGACGCGGAACGGGGTGCGGCGGAGCAGGCCGGTGCCGTTGAGTTCGACCGCGTCGCCGATCCCGGCGCCGGTGTTCGCGCGGATCGGATCGATGCGAAGGTCGGCGATCACCTGCAGCTGCGGGTCGAGGTAGCGCAAGCTCGTGCCGCGGACGAGCGCGCGGTCGATGCGCGGCAGGTCGAGCGGCTTGCCGCCCTTCTTGTCGGAAAAAGTCCAGGTGTTGGTGCGCGGATTGCGGCGCCATTCGAGATCGATCGCCGCGCGGTCGAGCAGCAGCGTCTTCACCCGCCGCTTGCCGAACAGCAGCGACAGCGGCGCGATCCGCGCATCGACCACCCGCGCCTCGAACAGGTTCGGCTTCGACGCCCAGGCGGGATTGCCGATCGTCATGCCCTCCGCGAGGAACTTGATGTCGAACGGATCGAAGAACAGCTGGAAGTCGCCGCGCACGCGGACCGGACGATGAGTCTGCGCGGCGACGATCCGCTCGAACGGGCCTTTGAGGAAGCGGCCCTTGGTGACGTAGAGGATCAGCCAGATCGCGAAGATCGCGGCCACAAGCCCAAGCAGGATGTTGCGGATCAGCCGGCGGCGACGCGCCCGCCGATCCTCCACCGCCCGATCCCCCACCGGGCCGGGAGCCGGGGCCGGCTGCTGGATACGCTGAGCGTCGGTGTCCATCGCCGCCCGACGCGCCAGACCTCGTTCCGGTACCGCAATCGTTGCAATCGGATCGAACCGCGGCTAAGGGCCCCGCTTCCCGCGTGAGGAACGATCAGGACCGCCCGGCCATCTCGGGCTGCCG
>Ga0182210_1000396_pt1 | contig 10491 bp, 12 predicted proteins | sample G5R1MG_19_FD_129670 | JGI IMG/M metagenome (GOLD analysis project Ga0182210, IMG submission 129670) | Switchgrass phyllosphere microbial communities from Michigan, USA - G5R1_MAIN_03OCT2016_LD1 MG | ecosystem: Host-associated > Plants > Phyllosphere > Phylloplane/Leaf | place: USA: Michigan... | reverse complement strand
TGACCTCGACGAAACATTGATACACAGCCTAGTAAACGGCGGCCGCTTTCAGACTGGCCATATGGTTGAGGTAAAACTTCAAGCCGCTGTCGGCGCTAGTGGTCAGTTGATTGGACCCCAAGTCCCCTTGTTGTATTATGTCCATAAGCGTCCTTATTGTGATGATTTTCTGAAGAAGGTACCATAATCACCGCCATGTTGCGGTATTTTACTGATCGTGCTGCCAGGTCAGTAAATGGTATAACCTCGTCGTCTTCACCGCCTCGGTGCAAGAATACGCCGATCCCGTCATCGATTGGCTGGAGGTGGAGCGCAAGTATTTTGTCGGGAGATACTACAGGCAGCACTGCACTCTACGCAACGGAGCATATATTAAGGATCTCGCTCAAATCGAGCCTGACCTTAGTAAAGTTATGATTCTCGATAATAGTCCCCTGAGCTATGTGTTCCACCCCGGTAAGACGTTTGCATCTGCGTATATGCTCAAGACAATGTGTACTGATACGTTTACGAACAGACAACGCTATTCCTATAGAAGGCTGGATCAGTGACCCAACAGACCACGACCTGCTGCACCTCATTCCACTGCTGGAAGGCCTACAGTATGTAACTGATGTGCGTGCGCTGCTTGCTCTTCGTCTCGGTATGCCTGCGACGGCATAACCCGAGCATGTCGCACGTATTGTGTTATTTTGTCCGCCAACCATAAGCGTTTTTAATATCTTCTTTGTACTATACACACCCTCTAGTAGCGCCTGATTCGTTGGCCATGTAGCCGCTTGGAGATACCCAAAGATATTTAATTCTTTACCAAGCTGTGTACGTATGGTGTGATGGTATGATGCTCGAGCTGTGTCTCATGTCTACCGTCGATTGACAAGTGCATCAACATATCGACCCACCCGATATTGTTTTTCATTCATGCTGCGCGGAATCTCGTCTTTCCGTGTTGCATCAGAAGAGCAAAATATTACTTTAAGAGCCGAGGGTCATAGTGAATGCGCCCATAGTGCGGTGAAGGTATGTGCACGTGACTTCGCGTCGGAGCAACTCGTGCCTTGATTGGCCAATGGCATGATTCTAAACGTACTTCTTGCCTACTTCACCTCGCATAGGTATCATGAAAATTTACTGAATTACCTCTGTCGCAGGCTTACCATAGATCAAGAAACAATAGTAAAAAAAACCTTTCCCTCCTGACATCCGCTGCCAGTAGCTCCCATCCCGCCATGGCACCTCCGCTGTCCTCACTCTACACGCTCTCCTTCGTACTTGCCGTCCTCACTACCCTAGTTGTCGCAGCAACTCTCCGCCTCATCGCCATCCTTCGGAACACGCGCTCCAATACTCAACCATGGAGCAAACCGCCGCTCGCGACCCGCGTCCTCATCGTCCTTGGCTCCGGCGGACATACCCATGAGATGTTCTATCTACTACGAGACCTTGATACAGCGAAATACACCCATCGAACCTACATCGTAAGCAGTGGCGACGCCTTCAGTGCCCAGCGCGCCGTGGAATTTGAGCGCGTCCTAGAAGCGCGCGCCAAACAAGCCAGTCCAAAGCAAGCACCGCATGTCAATGTCCCAACCGCAGGCGTAGCCATCAAAGTCACCGACCCAAATAATACCACGACATGCCCGAGCGTCAGCACCAACACCGCACGAGCACGCGCAAGATCCATTAGACGGCCCAGCGTGCTGTGTGTCGGACCAGACCACTACAATGTTGCCATTGTCCCTCGCGCTCGCAAAATCCACCAGTCACTTCTCACAACACCTTTCTCCTGCCTCGTCACGTTCTACTCATGCTTTCCACCCCTCTTCGGCGCACCACGCCTCCCCGCAAACCAAACACCCACAACACCATACGAGGCCGCTGCCGCCGACGTGCCCGACCTCATCATTGCAAACGGACCGGCGACAGCCGTCATCGTGGTTCTGGCGAGTCTAGTGCTCCGCTTCTTCGACCTGCGCGGTGCGAACACGAGGCGCAAGTGCAAGACGGTGTATGTGGAAAGTTTTGCGCGAGTCAAGACGCTAAGTCTGAGTGGGCGGGTGCTGGTGTGGATTGTGGATCGGTTTATGGTACAGTGGGAGGCGTTGGAGGGGGCGGGTGGAAGAGCTGAGTTTTGGGGCGTCTTGGTGTAAGGGCAAGCGACGATGGATGAGGGAGAAATACTATGAGCACGATGTGTAGACAAGAGAAAATGGAAATGAGCGAGGGGGGTTTGTTTTCTATCTTTCATTTCTGTTCGGATTGTTTTACCGCGAGATACCCAGGGACATGTCACAAGGAACATGGCTACATGTACAAATCGTATACTACAGACTCTTTGCCGATGTTCCACAAAGCACTCCTTCCAGCGGACCCATGGGGGAATCTCTTAATCCACCTCGTCCATCTTCTTGGCCTTATTCGAAAGCTTGACGCCATTCTTGCGCATGTGCTGCCCTAGCGCCACCAACAGCGCCTCTGTCTGCACCAGCGGCTTCGCCTTTTTCTCCGCCTTTTTCTTTGCCTGCTCTATCTCCCAACGCAACTGCATGGGCGTCTTCATCCTGTCTGCTGCGCGCTGCTTTGCAATGGCTGCATCGCGTACCGCAAGGGCTGGCGCCGAGTCTCGCTTGAACTTGATGCGTGGCGGAGCGTCGGGCGCCGAGCGCACCTCCGAGTTGTGGCTGTGGATGTTGTGGCGGAGTTCTATGCCAAGGGTGTCGGGGAAGGGCGGTGCGACGAGCGAATAACTCATGGACGGTGCGCCTTTGACAATGATGTTTTTGGTGCCTTGGCGGCCATAATCTGGTTTGCCATCGGGCCACCGGGTGCGGAGCTTGGCCTTAGTCTTATTGGCCTCTGCGCGTTCAATTGACGCGAGCTTCCTCACCCATTTTGGTTCTCGGGGCTCAGGAACTTCGTCTTTCACATTCGTCGCCGTCTCTGCAGTAGGCTTGCTAGTCCAGCTCTTAAGGCTAGTGATAGGGTGTCGGAGTGTGCCTAAGGCTTTCCGGAGTAAGCTCTTCTCCGACTGTGGTTGGGGTTGGAAGGAGGGAAGGTCATCATTGTCGAGAGTTGCTTTGCTTTCCCAGGGCCATTCGATGCAGTTCTTTGTGCCGGCGATGTAGCGGTGGAAGATGGGCAAGCCGGTGCTAGGATGGTACTGGTGGTGTTCGGGTATGGCTGCGTCGCCATAGTCGGTGCCGTTGAAGGGATCTATGCCTGTAGTGTGTCGCTCCATGTACAACTCTTCCACGATGACATCTTCGAACTTGCGCACTCCGTCCTGGGTACTCTCGTAGGGAACAACAAGGCGGACGTGTGCCATAGGCATAGGCACCTCTGACCGATGCCTGGGCGGCATTTCTTCGCTGCCTGCCCGGCTAAACATTTCTGAGTCAACGTATTGCTATGGGTAATGGGTTAGTCGTGCATAGGCCTTCTTAGTAGATGATGAAGACGCACCATATTGAGTCCCTTGACGATGACCTCGTGACTGCGGGTAATAACCTCGTTCACAAAGCCAATCTTGCCTTTGTCGATGCCGCTTATTATGGCCACGCGGTCGCCCTTGACGATTGGGAAGTAGCATTTGTCGTCGACGATGAGCGGGTACTCTGGCGCCAGGCCCTTTCTCTCGCGGAAGGCGTTCCTATTCTTGACGGAGCGCATGGGAATCTCAGGCTTCTGCATGCGCTCACTTGCCATGGCCCCATACTTTTCTGGGGCGGTGCTGGGGGCACGGTTTGGCCGCAGCGGCCCCAGACGCCAGTCTTCTCGGACATTGGCCAAGGCCGTCCTGCGGTGGTCGCGCACGTTGATGTTTTCCCACTTGACGCGTTGGATGATGGCCTGTTTGGCCTCCCACCGTTCGTGGACAAGCGCCTGGCGCTTCTTGCGCTGCGCGTCGTGCCATTGAATTGCGTTTCGGACCTTGCGGACGTCCTTGATCCGCTTGGCTTCTCGCGCGGCATTGCGGCCGGGCCGGGCGATGAGGGGGCGCATGGAGAAGCGAGGGTGCTGGCTAGCTATAGGGCCATCGGGCGGAGGGCAAGAGGCGCACTGGCAGGGCGTGGTCGACAGGCCGATATCGCGCCCTGCGGATAAGGTGGAGGTGCGGGCGTCACTGTTGTCACTGGCAGGCCACGCCAAATTTCGGGCGGTGCGCGGCGGCAGAACAGGGCGCCATGACATGCCCCCAGCCTGTCCGCCGCTCGCCCGCCTGTCTGCCCACGCGACAACACTACTGCACTCTCACTATGCCGCTGCTCCGGCGCAGGCTCCGCTGCCACTACTGCAATACACCTTCATGCGATGCCGGCGCGTCGCTCCCGTCCTCGTACCGGTGCCCGCATTGCGACGCCGTGAACCACTTCGACCCAGTGAGTACACACGCCGTAAGCCTGGCCGGTCATGCCCACTGATCCTGCCAGCATGGCAACATTACAGACCCTCCCCCCGAGGAAACCACCATTGCAAATACTGCAACAGTCCCAGCCGCGCACCAGTATATGCGCTCCCGCTCGACCACCCCCAGTAGCATGGCGGCCCCCTCCGAGGAGTCCTTCTGCGACACGTGCCTACGCAACCAGGCCCTGCACACCCACCTGCTCTCCGAATACCTGCCCGACGAGGATGACGCCGAGTACGCCAAGTTCCTCGCTGCGTACGACGACTACCGGATCGAGCTCGAGGACCGCTACCCGCAAGTCTGCTCCGCGTGTCTGCCTCGCGTGCAGGCGCAGATTGACAAGGCGGCATACGCGGCCAGGGCGGACCATCTGCGGCGTATCATGGACATGAGCGAGCAGCGACGGGTCACCGCACATACTTGGCGCCAGACCGGCAGACTTACCATTATCTCTCTCGCCAAGTGGTGCTACGTGCTCAGCACCGTAGCCGGCATCCTGTGGCACACCATGGCCTTGATCATGGCACCAGATGACGCGGCTTGGGCAGACACCACGTTTCGTCCCGTCATCTGTTTCGCCCAGGCTATCGTCGTTCGCTCGGTCGACGAGAGCTGCATCTTATCGAGCCATGCTGTCGCGCTCATGTGGGCGGCCATCGCAGCAGACCTGTTCTCATGCTGGTGGAATCCCAAGCTGAAGGCCATGACAAATGTGCTGACTGGGAAGATGGTCGGCCTAAAATCTTTGTGGTCCATTCGGTTGGCTGTAGTTGCGCTTCGGTCCGCCAGCCTCTACTACTGGCAAAGCACCACCGTCCAGAGCGACTCTTTTATGTCCTTTCGGCGAACAAACGCTGCCATGCTATTCGTACTATTGCTCGGTTTCGTGCTCACTTGGAAGAGCATACGCATCGTCTACCAGTCTTCCACTACACTCCGCCGAGGACCAAAAACCCTTCTCAGCGCCCCTAGTACACCCAAGAAGCCCACGCAAGATACCCACCGTACCGCTTATCCTGATGCCGACGTATACTCTAGTATGGTTCACGCCTTAGCCCCCGCCATTCAGAGTCCAGACGATACCGCTGCCCTCCCTCCTTCCCCAACCCTAACCGAGGCCTCATGCACGACGCGCAACACCGAAGCTACAACCCCTTACTTCCAACGCAGCGCTTTCCTTACCACAACGCAAGACGAAATGGATTGGACCCCTACTCGTCGTCGCTTCACTTCTCAGGAGCCTCAAATCATACCAAACCAATGGTCCCAACGCGGCACCACCCGCTCTCCCTCGCCACCATCACAATACGCACACCGCGAGCCAGTCTCCCTTTTCAGCAGACCAGATCCAAACCCCTTCCGCCACAGAGTCCCCGAAGCTCCCAAAGCGCCTGCGCACGCCAAAGCAAACCCCTGGAGACCTGGCGTGTGGGACCCCCCGCTCAGAGATACAATGCCCAGATTTTTCAAGAAGGAGCGTAGGACTCAGGGTAGCGTGGGCGAAGCAAAGGGCCTCGATGGTATTGGGGTACCGCGCAATGTCAAGCGGGATTCCGAGTTGTTCGCGAGTCCCAAGATGAAATTTGACTTTTATGGCACCCAAAAGGAGACAGGGCTTGAGGATACTTTCAATGGCTTGTTTGCAAAGTAGTCCATGGTCTTTTATAGCACTTGATGTTGCTGGTGTGGAGGAAATTCTCTTTGTTTGGCATTTGTTGTACACTGATTGGCTTTTGCGTTTGTCTGGCGTTTGGATTGAGATACCCTGTCGGCCTGGACTTTGTTAGACTTGTACATACTTGAAGCGGGTTGTTGAGTTGATCATGGAACTCGTTTATTTATTTACCAGTCCATTTTATCATCTCCAGTCCACGTGAACCGCATTCACAGCACTCGTCAACACCACTCATACGAGACGTTGAAGTGACATCAGGTAACGCAACGTTACTTGATTGGCGCTTGAATAGGTCAGATTTTCTACCTAACCCTCCAGCATATCATGACTTTTCGTATGCCGAGTAAGAGCACAGATATCCCCAATGGAAAGACTCCGGTTAACTGCCCACAATGATCCGCGGATCCCATCAGTCGTTTATGACGGACCTTGATCCCACGTTCGTAATGCCTAAGACTCCTTACAACCGAGCTCTCTACGACCTAGGCTTCTCCTTCTTCTCCTTCCACAGAGCAGACAGACCGACACCAGACACCTTGACAACCTTGAAACGCACACCAGGAATATCACCCTTGGCCTTACCCTTGCGACCGAATCCAGCGAGCAGGACCTCGTCGTTCTCGTCTACGAAGTTCAAGCAACCGTCATTGGGGACTACAGCCATGTTAGCCCCTGTTTGACTGTCCAATTCGCGACCATCCTTCTCGGGTTCCTTTCTCAATTGCCCATGCTCTGTGACATACCGAAAGCGGTGACCTTCTTTCCGTTCTTGATCAACTGAACCCTGACACACTTTCGGATGGCGGAGTTGGGCTGCTTGGCCTCAACACCGACCTTCTCAAGGACGATGCCCTTGGCGTGGGAGGAACCACCGAATGGCGAGGACTTGTAGGCGGTTCCGAGGAGGCGCTTCTTGAAGCTGAGATCGGCCCAGCGCTCTTCACGACGATGGTTGCGGAGCTTGCGGGCGGCGTTGAGACCTCTTGGCTTTCCTGGAGTCTACTGTGAGCTTCGGCACTGTGGCGAGTGTGTGCGTGTGCGAGGCAGGTGTCGCGGGCCATGAAGGATGTAATGCGGGAAAACTTCGTGCGTTCGGATTATCTCGAGGGAGGACTGCGTACCTTTACCCATATTTGCAGTGTTAACGACGGGTGTGACTGGGGATAGTGGGTGGGTAGTAACCCGAGACGGAGACGAGGTGAGCGTTGAAAATCAATGCGGCAGACCGCAGTGCGTCTCGCTAACGAGTCGCGAATGTGGCTTAGTCTCTATCTTATCGCTCGCCCGTGTCAATCGATCGCCAACACCAACATCCTGCGTGAATCAATGCCCAAAGAACATCCCATCCTCTAATTAAATCACAAAGTAGCCTTCTGGCATTGCGACATGACTAGTCGCACATAATTTGATTCAAGCCTACTTCTTTGGAGTCGTGGACCGCTCGCTAACCAAAATCCTATTGAACGCGTCCATGATGCAACTGTAGTCCACCGCGACCTTCCCTTTCTGTTCAGCACAGTATAGCTCTTGTACTGCACGCCTGCGCTATCAACTCTCCATCACCCTTGGTATCTATTTAATCATGGTCTCAACGGACAAGAAACTCTCAAAGACCCAGACTAACCGCTTGCCCGCCCCTGCGCTGTTCGTAGGCCCGCCCTCACACAACGCCTCCAACACGTCTCTGCTCCCACCCGGCGGCGACTCTAGAGATACAACGAGGGTTCCGATAGTTCGCCAGCGCTCTCTACTGTCTCCCGAGTCAAAACGTCCCTTGCTGCCGACCACAGGCAACCAGTACGATGGCGATAACCTAAGTCTCACCATGTCGAACCCTTCTCCTTCTGCACCCTTCCAACGGCGGCAACGAGCACAGATTCAAGCAGCAGAAGCCGAAGCATCATCGCGGACCGAGGCAGTATGGGCGGAGATGCAAAATACCCTGGAGGAGGTTGAGCTGAGTGCGATCAAAGGACCTGGAATGTCCGTCTTTGGATCCGACCACTCGCACGCCTTGGATGAGCTGCGGAGAGCCCAGATAGAGTTAGCGAAAGCCTGGGCACGCTCAGAAGCCGAAGAGAACGAAGCGTCTGGGGTGCAGCAGAAGAAGACGCAAGACCTCACGGCCACTGATCTTGCATCTCCAGCATTGTCCAACAATCGTGACAAGACTGGTGCACCCAAGGGTGACAAGATGTTTGACAGAATCAAGCTGGAAGAGGAGACTGAGAAAGATATCGCGTTGAGTAGGAGACGCAGGGAAGAGAACGATCGGTACTTTGAGAAGGTTAACAAAGGCGTGCAAGAGGTGGTCGTGCGACTGGAAGAAGTCGCAAAAGCAATGAGGGGAGTCGAGAACGAGAGCAAAGAGATATGGGGGCATGGGAGCGTTGGCGCTGACACAGAGAGCCTGACCACGGTGCCCAGCAACACCTGAGATTAAGAGGAAACAAGAATTGGCAAATTTCAACCCCCGAGAATGCGGATTACTTCTTGCAGTGCTGTGTTGCATTAGGCAATTGCCTAGGGATCCGACGGTTCCAACCTGAGCCTATCGTACAGACGAGGTATCTCTCTCACACATATCAATATATTGCTTGTTGTATCCAAACGCTAAGCCATACATCAAACGTTACAACAGGTAACGGTAGTCCGGGCTGAGATCACCCAACTCGGTCTTCTCGTACGCCGTCAACCCGACATCTCTGGCGCTCTTTTCCCTCGCCTGGTTCTGCCACAAGCACATGAGGAAGTAGACGCAACAACTTAGAGCACTGAGGCAAACAAAGGCAATGCAAATCGAGTAACCTGGAATGTACTTGGGCTTGTCCTTGGCAAGGAAGGCAAACACGGCAATGATGCCTCCTATGTTCCCAAACCCAATCTGAAATGCAGACCCAACCGCGCGTCGGTGGTGTCCGCCAAGATTCATATTGAACCAGCATACTATGATTGGCATAGCAGAATATGCCCCTGATGTTACAAGAAACAGGGCGCCGTATTGAAGCTGGGTGTTGTTGTGTACGGAGATCAAAATGGCGAAACCGACTATGCAGACACAAATGGCGAATACGGCAAAGAAGAAGCGGTGCTTGAGCCTGTCGGACAACCAGGCCAAAATCATGGAGAATCCGAATGCGGCTGCCCAGGGTGGGACGGAATGCAACTGAGTCTGGATGGGGCTGTATCCGTAGCCCCGAATGATGGTTGGCGAGAAGTAAGCGTAGCCATATGCCGGAACGATGAGCCCAAAGTACATGAGACCGCCGACGAGTATCTTCACATCCCGGAATACATGTGCGATGTCGCGAGCCTTTATGGGGCGCTCACGGGCCGAGCTTCCTTGGTCGATTGCCAGTCGCGCTTTTACAAAGGTTCGCTCTTCCTCTGTCAGCCATTTGACTTCCTCTGGAAAGTTGGGCAGGAAGAAGAAAAAGAAGAAGGATAACAGGACAGTGAGCAGTCCTTCCAGGATAAATAGCCAGCGCCACCCTTTGTATCCGCGTATGCCGTCCATCTTCCCTATTGCTGATGCTAGCAATCCACCGAATGCGCCGGCAAGTGTCGTTGACGAGAAGAAGAAGGAGAAGCGCTTTTGCGCCTCCTGTCGACGGTACCACATGCCAATGAGGTAGAAGGCACCGGGGAACATGCCAGCTTCAAAGACGCCGAGCAGGAATCGGGTCGTGAGCAAGGAAGCATAGTTCCGGACGAAGCCCTGGCACATGGTCACAAGCCCAAAGCCACACATGCAGATGCTGAGCCAGACACGCGGCTTCATCTTCTTCAGCAGAAGATTCGAGGGGATCTCGAAGAGGATGTATGGGACGAAGAAGATGACAAGCGCTGTGTTGTAGCGGTTGGCGTGGAGCTTCAGCTCCTTGGAGAGGCCGAAGACATCGGCATTGGCGATGTTGACGCTGCATCGTGTGAGCCGGGCGACAGAGAGGGCGCGCGCGCGCAAGGGACAAGAAGAGTGCCTACCGGTCGAGGAAGGCTAGCAGATACATGATGCACAGAAACGGTATGACACGTAGATCAATTCTCCTCAGGAGCTTGGCCTCGGTGGTGTGCGGTGGGCATGCCACCGATTCTGGCGCATCCTGGTCGGCATTGGACGATGCGACCTCTGTGAAGGTCAGGCCTGGACGGCGTTGCAAGGGGCGCCGGTCCGCTTACGGCTTTCTTTGTGGGAAAACATGTCGAGGGCAATGAAATGGGATACCGTGGGGGCGCCGGGAGGTGGGCTCAACACAGGTAGTAAGTATAACGATCGTTTCGAAGCAGCCTGTAGGCAACCCTCGCCGCCAAGTACTACCTATGCGTCCCGAACGATTCCGTCACTCGGTCCGTTGCCGGCTGACCTCCTGGCCGTGGGCTCAGACGGCACGTGACCCAAGGCTTCTAC
>Ga0182210_1000395_pt1 | contig 10509 bp, 18 predicted proteins | sample G5R1MG_19_FD_129670 | JGI IMG/M metagenome (GOLD analysis project Ga0182210, IMG submission 129670) | Switchgrass phyllosphere microbial communities from Michigan, USA - G5R1_MAIN_03OCT2016_LD1 MG | ecosystem: Host-associated > Plants > Phyllosphere > Phylloplane/Leaf | place: USA: Michigan... | reverse complement strand
GGGATGGGCCAGATCGTGACGTGGTCGGTGCGGGACGAGAGCCTGCACTGTCAGGGCATCATCAAGCTGTTCCACACCTTCTGCGCCGAGCGCGGCTGCCTAACGCCGTCCGTCAAGAACGATATCCTCGACATGTGCCAGAAGACGGTGCGGATCGAGGACGCCTTCATCGATCTGGTCTTCGAGATGGGGCCGGTGCAGGGCATGACACCCGACGAGATCAAGAAATATGTCCGCTACATCGCCGACTGGCGCCTCGGGCAGCTGGGCCTCAAGCCGATCTACATGGTCGAGGAACACCCGCTGCCGTGGCTGGCGCCGCTGCTGAACGGCGTCGAGCATGCCAATTTCTTCGAGGCGCGGGCCACCGAATATTCCAAGGCCGCCACCCGCGGCCAGTGGAGCGAGGTGTGGGACCAGTTCGACCGACGACAGAAGACATCTTGACATCTTACCCAACGGCCCGCAGAAGCGGGCCGTTCTTTTAGAGGAGAACATCATGTTCGAGAAATTCCCCAGTCTCACCCGGTTCAGCCACGGCTGGACCATCACCGAGAAGCTCGACGGCACCAACGCCTGCGTGCTGATCGTGCCGGAAGCCGAGTGGCCCTACCGTTCGGCGGACGTGCAGGTTCGGGACGTCCCCGGAGCGACACTGGCGCAAGGGACGCTGCCGGACGGCCAGACGGTGGCCGTGCTGGCGCAGAGCCGCAGCCGCCTCATCACGCCCGACAGCGACAACCACGGCTTCGCCCGCTGGGTGAAGGACAACGCCGAGAAGCTGGTCGAGCTGCTGGGCGCGGGCCGGCACTTCGGCGAGTGGGTCGGCAAGGGCATCAACAAGCGCGGCTACAACCTCAACCAGAAGGTCTTCGCCCTGTTCAACACCCACCGCTGGGCGGGCATGAACGAGCTGGACGGCCGGCTGCGCGTCGTGCCGGTGCTGGCCGAGGGCTACATGGGTGAGCCGGGCGCCGAGTTCGAGAGGGTCATGAGCCAGCTCAAGCTCAACGGCTCGCTGTTCGCCCCCGGCTTCGCCGATCCCGAAGGCCTCGTCATGCGCCACGGCCCGTCGGGCACCCTGTTCAAGAAGACGTTCGACTATGACGAGCAGGGCAAATGGGCCGAGAACGAGGCCCGTCGCCGGGAGGCGCTCGCATGAAGCGCACCCCTGAGCAAGAGATGGTGCTGACCGAGGCGATTGCCATGTGCGGGTTCGCCCTGATGCTGGCGTCGGTGATCGGCAAGCTCATCATCGCCATCGTCGAGGGCGGAGCATGAAGCCCGCCGTCCTCTTCATCGGGTTCGTCTGGGCGATCATCGCGTTTGCGTTGATCCGGATCGTGATCCCGGGCCTCGTGAACATGCACAACGACGCCGCGATCCTCGTCGCGCTGCTGATCGTGTCGGGCTTCGGCTACGGCACCTACATCATCTACCGTTTCATCAAGGAGAATGCAGAGTGAAGAAGTTTCTGACCCTCATCGTCGCGGCGGGCGCCCTGCTCGGTTTGTCCGCCTGCGACCGCGTCACGCCCGGTAACGTCGGCGTGAAGGTGAACAACTACGGCAGCGACGCCGGCGTGCAGCCCAAACCGCTCGGCGTGGGCACCTACTGGTTCCAGTTCGGCGCCGACATCTACGAATATCCGACGTTCACCAACCGCTACTCGTGGCAGAACGGCGTCAAGTGCGACGAGGACAAGAACTGCGAAGGCGGTGACGAGTCCATCACGTTCCAGGACATCAACGGCCTCGTCGTGTCGGCCGACGTGAACGTCGCCTACCGGGTCGACCCTGCCAAGGCACCGATCCTGTTCACGACCTACCGCGGCAAGATGGACACGATCGTGGCCGGGCCGCTGCGCGATCGGGTGAAGGCCGCCGTCGTTGCCGTCGCCTCGACCATGTCGGTCGAAGAGATCTACGGCACGAAGAAGGCCGACCTGATCCGCAAGGCGCAACAGATCGTCGCCGCCTACTTCGCGCCGCGCGGCCTGATCGTCGAGCAGCTGGACTGGGCCGGCCCGATCCGCATCCCCGAGTCCATCACCGAGCGCATCAATGCCCGCGCCCAGACCGAGCAGGCGGCGATCGCCGCCAAGGCCCGCGCGCTGACGGCGGAAGCCGAGGGGAAGGCCAAGGTCGCGGAAGCGAAGGCCGCGGCCGACGCGCAGATCGAGGCAGCCCGCGGCGAGGCGGAATCGATCAAGGTCCGCAACGAGGCGATCCGGGCCAACCCCGGTTATCAGGACGAGTGGATCCGCAAGTGGGACGGCGCGCTCCCCAAGACGGTCTACTGCTCGAGCGACAACCCCTGCGTCTCGATCCCGCAATAATTTTCGCGGACATCTTGACATCTTGGACCCGGTCAGCGCAAGCTGGCCGGGTCTTTCATATCTAGGAACACGCGATGCGCGACAAGATGAACACGCTCCAGCTGCTGAGCGGTCACGTCCTCGACTACGACAACCCCATGGAGATCAAGTTCGAGCAGGACGACATCCTGATCCCGCTCGCGAACAACTGCCGCTGGGCCGGCCAGCTCCCGCTCGGCAGTTGGTATTCGATCCTCCAGCACAGCTGGAACGCGGCGCAGATCGTCGCCCCGCCGTTCAAGCGCGAGGCCGCATGGCATGACCGCAGCGAGGCCTTCACCAACGACATCGTGACGCCTCTCAAGCGCATGTTCCCGCCGCTCAAGGCGCTGGAGGTGCAACTGGAGATCGCCACGGCCCGCAAGCTGGGCCTCCCCGAGGATATGTCGCCGGAGGTTAAGCTCGCCGACCTTCAGATGTTGGCGCTCGAGATCAAGTATCTCAAGGGCGGCGACGTGCGCGACTACCGCGCGCTCGACGGTCTCGAGTTCGATCACCTGCTGCCGCTCGTCGACCTGACGAGCTGGACGCCGCGGCTAGCCTACCACAATTTCAAACTGCTTCTGGAGGACCTCGATGCCCAAGCTGCGTGAGGGAGACATCGTCACGTTTACGGCACGCGTGACCCGCGTCGCGGATTACGATGAGGATCAACAGATCATGGCCAAGATCCTGCCCAACGGCGAGGAGATCGGCTGGTGCCTGCCAAAAGAGAACGCATTCAAGCCGCACACGCTGGTCGTCAAGGTCGGGGATACCGTGCGACGCATCAACCTGAGGACGGGAGAGAGCGGCTTCAGCGAGCGCTACACGGTGAAGGCCATCTTCAACGACGGACAGATCGCGGTGCAGAAGCTCGGCTGCTGGCCGGTGGAAATCCTCAAACTCGAAAACTTGGAAAGGATCTGATCCATGAAGATGTTCATTCCCCACCCCGGCCAGCTGGTCCGGCTCACCAAGGACTGGCAGTTCCCTCTCTACCGTGAGAGCCGCAACGCCGACCTGTTCGAGGGCCTCGACCTCTCCTACAGCTACTCGCCCGGCTCGAGCCTGCCGGTCGTCCTGCCCAAGGGCACGGTGCTGAAGGTGAGCCGGATCTACATCCGCGGCAACGCCCGGGAATACGACAGCGTCACCTTCTGGACGGTGGCCTCGCCCGACGGCCGGCTGGCGACCAAGAAGAACGGCGGCCACGGCAAGGGCAGGCGCTTCTGGGCCAAGCTGCGCGACGTCAACCAGCTGGAGTTCGAGCATGTCGACAGTCTCGATTGATCTCGCGATCTCGTTCGCCGCGATGGCGCACGCGGGGCAGACGAAGAAATACGACGGCCTGCCCTACATCACCCATCCGATCGAGGTGATGAAGATCCTCCACGACCACGGCATTCGCGACCCGGCGATGCTGGTGGCGGCGGTGCTTCACGATGTGGTCGAGGACACGCCCGTCGGGTTGCCGACGATCTGGCGTCGCTTCGGCGACGACGTTGCCAAGCTCGTGGACGAACTGACCGATCAGTTCCCGGCCGGCACGGGCGGCAACCGGCGCGAGCGCAAGGAGAAGGAGCGGGCGCGGGTCGCCACCACCAGCCCGCGGGCGCAGACGATCAAATATGCCGACCTGATCTCGAACACCCTCTCGATCGTGCGCGGCGACCCCGGCTTCGCCCGCGTCTATCTGGAGGAGAAGCGCCTGATCCTGCTGGCGGCGCGCGCCGGCGACGACAGCCTGTGGCAGCTGGCGTGGAAGGCCCTCGGCGAGGGTCAGCTGGCGCTCGTCCACCACCACCTTTCGGAGATGTAACATGTCCAACCTGACCGACATCCTCAACGGCCTGCCGGCCGAACACCGCGACATCGTCGAGGCTGCCATCAAAGGCATCGTCGAGCGCAAGGTCCGCGACACGAAGAACCGCATGCTCTTGGTTAAGGAGCTGCGCGCCGGCCCGCTTCGTCTCGAGGCGGTCGAGTTCGAGGGCAAGCTGACCTACACCATGTGCTTCGACAACGACGTGATGGCGCACATGGGCGAGGAGGCCGCCAAGGCGTTCTGCCGGTTCGTGGAAGACGAGCCGCGCACGCTGCGCCCGCAGATGCCGCCGATCGAGATCGACTGATGGGCGACCACGCCGACGACGCGCTGTTCGCCGGTCTCGATCAGCGCTGGGGCAGCTACCGGCGGCCGCATCGCGTCGTCCATCCGACGTGCAGCATCTGCGGAAAACCGCACCTACGCTGGGGCAACGAGAAAGGAGGGGGCTGGATCCTGATCGATCCAGCCTCTAACAAGAAGCACGTCTGCCTCATCCCTGACAAGGAGGGGCGCCTGCCAAAACCGAGGCTGATATGACCGACATCCCTATGCTGCGCGACAAGCAGGTCGAGCAGCTGAGCTTCTACAGCGGCAACCCGAAGTGCCTCGATCTGTCCGACCCGGGCACAGGCAAGACACCACCCTGCTGCGTCTATGCCTACTGGCACTGGAGCCGCAACGCCAAGAAGACGCTGTGGACGATGCCGAAGTCCCTGCTCAAGAAGAACTTGCGCGAGATGGTTCGGTTCACCGAGTTCCAGGTGGCCGATCCCGACCGCTACACGCCCGGCGACGACGTCGCCATCATGACCACCGACCACCTACCGATGACCAAGGGCTGGACCGGGCCGACGCTGCTGCGGACCAAGACCATCCGGTCGTGGCCGGTGACGGTGGCGCTCACCGGCGAGGTGACGTCGACCTATGCGCTGCGGAAGCGGGCCGCACGGCCCGTCAAATTCTTCTACAGGGCCGAAGCGTGGCCTGAGCGTGGGTTGGGGCCAGCGCTGCCCGTTTGGCGCCTGCTGAACGGGAAATCGGACGTCAGCCGGATCACGGCCGCTGCGTGCCCCGGCCTCGAGGTGCGCCCGGTGTTCGGCCCTGACGGCGAGACGCCGAAGCGGGCGGACGAGGCCGAGCATGAGACCGTGCGTGATCTGATCGCCGCGCGCGCCGCCGACGGCGTGAAGGTGTTCATCTGCACCTTCGCGTTCATGTCCGAGCACTGGCAGCGCCTGATCGACGCGGTGCCGGACATCGATCTGCTGCTGGTCGACGAGCTGCACATGCCCGGCGGCTACTCGACGCCCGACACCAAGGCGACCGAGAGCTTCTACTGGATGAACAAGCACTGCTCGCGGTTCGTGGGCATGACCGGCACGCTCATCAACGGCCGGCTAGACAGCGCTTACCCGGCCATCTCCGTCATCGAGCCACGCTATTATGGATCCCTCCAAGGGTTCTACTACCAGCATGCGGCCGTCACCGATGACTACGATCGTGTCATCCTGTGGAAGAACGAAGCCCACTTGCGTCAGATCGTCGAGCGACACTCGATCGCGCGCACGTTCGCCGAGGTGTATGGTGAGGAGGACGTGGCGTTCTTCACCGAGTTCGTCGACATCGGCGAGGGTCTCCGGGCCGAGTATGACCTTTTTCACGATCAGGCCATGCTCGAGCTGGAGAGCGGAGACGTCATCGATGGCACGCTGCCAGGGGTGGCGCTGATCCGCGCGCGCCAAATCATGGCCCACCCCGAGACCATGGGGCTGGCGCGGGGCGAACAGACCGGCAAGGACGAACGGCTCGAAGTCCACCTGCGAGAGGGCAAGAAGTGCCTCGTCTTCGCATCGCTGAAGCCCGAGCAGGAGCGCCTTCTGCAGCTTGCGCGATCGCTCGGACTGCGGGCAGAACTCATCAACAGCGACACGTCCGGCGCGCGCCGAGCAAAGATCGACGAGATGGCCCAGCGCGGCGAGCTGGATGTCATTGTCGGCTCGGGGCCGACGGTGGCCGTCGGCTACAACTGGGAGATGTTCGACCATGTGATTTTCGTCTCCATCGATTATCTCGACACCAACATCCTGCAGGCCTACCGGCGCGCGGACCGCGGCGGCAGAACATCTACCCTGCGGGTAACGTTCCTGCAATACCGGGACTCCATCGACCAGCGGATGTATCAGATCGTGCGCGTCAAGTCCGAGCTGGCAAACCGCGTTGATCCGAACCGCCGCGTGCTTTCGTTCTCCGAGGCGGAATGAGGTTAGTTTTTTCTTAGTTACTGGGTATTTCCCTTTATCAATCATCTGCTTTTAAGATAATATAAAAATAACAAGGAATTAAGAAAAAACAGAATCAGTAGCGCGACCGGGTTGACCGCCCCGGCGCGCCTCGGTAGGCAGCACCCATGCGGAACCAACCTCCTCTTCGCCGTTTTGAGGCCCTAACCCAGCGGGAAGGTTCTTGTGTTTTGTGGGTCGGGTGCCTCACCGCGCAAGGCTATGGCAAGTTCAGGGTCGGGAGCGTCAAGGACGGAAGCCGACGGACGGTGCAGGCGCATCGCTGGCTCTGGGAGCAAAAACACGGTCTTATCCCTTCGGGTTTTGAACCCGACCACCGGTGTCGGAACAGGCGGTGTGTTGAGCTGACTCATCTTGAGCTTGTCAGCCGTGCTGAGAACCAACGTCGAGGCAGCAACGGACGGCGATTTTCCCTGTGCGCCCGGGAGCTTCACGAGATGTCTGGCCACAACCTCATCATTCGAGCAGACGGCAAGCGCAACTGTCGGGCGTGTAAAAACGCCACGCTTGCGGCATGGAAGCGGCAGAGAACGCTTGACCGAAAGGCCTCGCGATCCTAGATCGAGCATTCCGGCGCAAGCCGGGCGGTTCGCTTGGACCCGGCTTCGATGCCGGCATCTCCACCATGAGCGCCGGAGAGTTGGCTTCTACCGACGCTCCTGATGGGGATGAAAGGGATTCGACAAGCGATCTGTAGAAGTAGACGCCAACGACAACACCTCCTACGAGGACGTCCGGCTCGCTGCCTGACCTCCGACGAGCGGCCCGGGGAGGGCCGGGCAACAGAACCTCCCCAACGAATTGTGGAAGTGCGCCGGCCGCTTCACAGGCTCCTGCCTACGGACATAGCGGTTGAAATCCGAAGTCGGCAAAATAGTAGTTGCGTTGCTTAGAAATCGGCCTAGAAGGGTCGAACCCGCAAGGGTGAACCGAAACCAGACCAAGGAACAGACACATGGGTAATTCCGCTCTCGATCGCGTCATGGATCAGGCCACGCAGGCTTCCGAGACCTTCACCGCCCACGCTCCGGAACAGACCACCGCGCTCGCCCCCGCCCAGCAGTCGGGCGGCGCCCTCGCCAAGCCCAGCATGGCCGCCTTCGCCGAGTCCGGCGGCATCACCGTCGACCATTACCTCCGCATGGACGCGGCCGGGTTCCAGATCGGCGAGATGAAGAAGTATTTCGACGAGATGACCGTCGAACTCGACATGTCCGAGATCGTCCCGATCTACTCCTCGCGCGGCGAGGTCGGCGGCAAGACGAACTTCCTCAAGAGCTACGACGGCCTCGTCGAAGCCCGCACCGGCCAGAGCTTCGCGCAGGCCGTGGCGCACCAGCAGGCGACGTCGAAGTCGACCGGCATCTACCCGACCGCCGAGATCCCGGTGGAGCTGCTCGAGCCGGTGACGGACGGCAAGGAGACGGTCGAGGCCGGGGTCTCGGTCGGCATCACCCCCTCGCTGACCGCCTTCACCGAGTTCCAGAAGTTCGTGAAGAGCATGACCAAGCAGGGTCTGCAGGACTCGGTGCTGAAGGTGAAGGTCAAGCACCGGATGCGCAGCAACACCAACAACAACAAGTGGGGCGTTGCCGACTTCGAGCTGATCGAGCTGATCGAGAAGATCCGCGACTGAGGCGCGCGCCTCGACTGACCGGCAGGCGGCAGACCTCGTGTCTGCCGCCTGTTCTCGTTTTGGGGTGGCGCCCTCCGACGTCCTGTCACCCAGCCGGCCGAGCCAAGTCAGCAAGGCCCGCTGGGCGATCGCCTACGTCCTGATCGAGCGCATGGGCTGGTCCCTGCCGCGCATCGGCCGCCTCCTCAACAAAGATCACACGGCGGTGCTTTACGGCTATCGCCGGGCACAAGAACTGTATAGGACGGATCAATCGTTCTACGAGACTGTGGAGGCGTTGCTGTGAACCTGACCGATTTTGATAGGGGTGCGATCTTTCTGCTCGTCATCCTCACCTTGTGGGAGTGGCTCACGGGTCGGCCCCAGCTGCCGAAAAACGCCGTTGAGCTGCTCGCAATGGTCGCCGTTTACGTTGTGGTCTTCGCCGGCGCCAACTACCTGACAGGTGCCCGGTGATCCACCTATACGACGGCAACAACATCATGCGCCGGCAGTTTGAAGCCGCGACATGGGGCGCGCCGAAGCCGATGAGCCTGCGCATGCGCTACGAGCAGGCCTGCGTGAAGCCCGCCGGCAGCGAGATCTGGTGCTGGGACGGCTACCTCCACAACGAGCGCCGGCGCGACATCTACTCGCCCTACAAGACCAATCGAACGCCGACGCCCGAGAACATCTTCGCGCAGATCCAGCTGTTCCGCGACGCGCTGAAGCACAGCCCGGTGACGCAGGTCGAGGTGAGCGGCTGGGAGGCCGACGACGTGATTGGCACGCTGGTCCGGCGCCTCGCCGCCCGAGGCGTCGCCTGCACCGTCCACACCAACGACATGGATTACGGCCAGATCGCCCATCTCTGCACGCTCAATGGCGTGAACCTGAAAGGCGTGCCGCCGCGGTGGATCGCGCTCTACAAGGCGATGTGCGGTGACACGAGCGACAACATCAAGGGCATCCCCGGCTTCGGCCCCGGCCGCTGGGGCGAGATGGAGCCGCACTGGCCCGCGATCGAGGCCGGCATCCGCGCCGGCTCGAAGGAGGGCCTTCTCGGCCTGCCCTTCAAACCGGCGGTCAAAGCCTGGCTCTCGTCGGACGAGAACATCGACCTGCTGCAGGCGATGCTGATCGTCACCCACTTCCAGAACGTCCCCGACGACGAACTGGAAGGAGGCATCCACCACGGCGTGCTGGACCGCCCGGCGGCGCACGCCCTTCTCGGAAGGTTTTTTCTCTGATGCGAATCCTCAACATGGAAAAAATCACCTTCGGTTACGAACATTGGAGCGGAAAACCTGTTGACGACCAGCACCAGCTGGAGCTGGTCCCGCAGACGATCGCCGACGGGTGGCAAGGTTTTTGCAGCTGCGGCCAGTGGGGAGCCTTCGCTTCGTTTTACGACTACGCCGAACGCGATCGGCTGCTTGATGCGCTGCGCGCGGCACACAAGGAGCATCGCCCATGAGCCAGCCCTGCCCCGTCAAAGGCTGCACCCGCAACGCCAAGACCAACCAGCTGATGTGCTGGCCGCACTGGCGCCGGGTGCCCAAGGCCCTGAACCATGCCGTGTTCGACACCTTCCGCAATTTGCGGAACGACGTGAACGCCTACCGGCAGGCGCGTGACGCGGCGATCGCCGCGGTTGAGGAGAAGGAGAAGATGGAATGAACCGGCGTTACGTGCAGACCCCGCACGCCAAGACCGCGCCGCCCGGGCCGGAGGATTTTGTGGCCTTCACCGTTCGCATCCCGCGAAAGCTGGTGAAGAAGCTCGACAAGGACGCCAAGGAGGCCCGCCGTAGCCGCACTGCACAGGTTGAAGGCATCGTCGAAGAATATTACAAGGCGCTCCGTTACGCCAACCATCAGGTGCAGAAGGTATGACCCACACAACCGCCCGCCTGATCGACGCGCGCACGCCGCGCGCCGAGATCGAGGAGCTGATCGCCGAGCTGCGCGCGACCGAGCTGTATGGTCTCGACTGCGAGACGCAGGACGAGGCCCGGCACGCTGGGCTGAACCTCTACAACACGAGCGTCCGGCACGTCTTCGACCACCGTCGCACGGTGATGACCGGGTTCTCCGTTCACTGCAAGGGTTCGCCCTACAGCTGGTATGTGAACCTCGCGCACGCCGACGTCGCCAACCGGCTGCCGCTCGAGGCCGCGCACGAGATCCTCGACGCGGCGAACGACGACGCGATCTGCGTCGCGCACAACGCGCCGTTCGAGATCGTGATGTTCCACTCGTGCCTCGGCCGGAAGATCAACAACCTCGTCTGCACCCTGCAGATGGCTGTGTCCCACCACGGCCCGGACGAATACGATCTCCAGAAGTTCTACGACACGCCGCTGCCGAAGGCCTTCCACAAGCTGGTGCCCGAGATCGTGCGCGCC
>Ga0182210_1000394_pt1 | contig 10514 bp, 8 predicted proteins | sample G5R1MG_19_FD_129670 | JGI IMG/M metagenome (GOLD analysis project Ga0182210, IMG submission 129670) | Switchgrass phyllosphere microbial communities from Michigan, USA - G5R1_MAIN_03OCT2016_LD1 MG | ecosystem: Host-associated > Plants > Phyllosphere > Phylloplane/Leaf | place: USA: Michigan... | reverse complement strand
TATCCCACAGGATATGGCCAGGCCCCAGGAGGATACAATGGGCCCCGCCCGCCCATGCCTCCCATGCCTACTGGCTACGGCTCCAACCTGACTCCAAGTCAGACGGGCATGGCTCCTCTCAACGCCCAGCCTACAGGCATGCCTGGCCAGTGGGGCCTGGTCAACACTCCGGCCACGGGGCTTCCCAATATTGAAGCGTTGGCTGCGCGCATGATGCCCCAGACAGGAAGGGAAAGCGCATCTCACACCACCGCAGGTCTCACTGGAAATGCCACCATCCCCTGGGCGATTACAAAAGGCGAGAAGAAACTCTACGACGAGACTTTCCGAGCATGGGACGGCATGGGTAAGGGCTACATCAGTGGAGCACAAGCTCTGGAGATTTTCGGTCAAAGCGGGCTGCCAAAGCCTGATTTAGAGCGCGTCTGGACTCTTGCAGACTCCGCCGACCGCGGCCGTCTTAACCTGGATGAGTTTGCGGTTGCCATGCATCTCATTTACCGCAAGCTCAACGGATACCCCATCCCCGCCCGACTGCCCCCTGAGCTTGTCCCCCCGTCTACTCGCAACATTAATGAATCGATTGGTGCTATGAAGTCGTTGCTTCGTGGTGATGCCGAAGACAGAAAGAATTCCGGGGCTTTTCTTCAGCCTCAGCGCACCGGCGTCAGCTACCTCAAATCCCATTCATTCCGATCTGGCAGTCCTCAAGCGGGAGGGCGCAAAGATGCGACCGTGTTCCGGAATAATGATGATAACGTTGGTTACAAGTCGAGCGCAAGGCGCCGTCTGGGTGGTGGTGGTCGATCACCATCTCCTGCACAGCCTACTTCTCCTTCATCAGAGCAGTCGGACGAGATGTCACTCGATCAACTTCGCAAGTCGGTCAAAGAGAAGCAGATTCTCCTAGATGCCATGGACGCGCGGGACGAAAACGCAGCAGACGAAGAAGACGCTCTTGATCGTCGCGATCGTAGAGAAGCCGAGGAGCTTTACCGCCGCATTCGCAGGATTCAGGAGGACATCGACGCTCATCCAAAGGCAGCGCTACGGTCTGCTGATTCAGATGCAGAGCGCCGCACCCTGAAACGCCAGCTCCTGGTCTTGACGGACCGTTTGCCAGAAATTGCATCCAATGTGCGCCGGACGGAGAGAGAAATTGCAGATGCTCGACTAGAGCTTTTCAGACTCAGGGATGCCAAGGCCCACCCAGGGTCCGCTTCCACGATTGTTGGCACAGGCCCCGGTGGCGCTGTAACCGAAGCTGACCGATTAAAAGCCCGTGCAAAAGCCATGATGCAGGCACGGTCTGCGGCTTTAACAGGACGCCCAGTCCCCGCTACTGATGACACTGGCGCGGCGACAGAGCGCTTCGAAAAGGAGAACTCACGTGTTCGAGCAGAACGGGAGAACAACGAACGCATGATTCGCGATGTTGAGGACAGTGTGAGTGAGTATACCAAGGGTCTTGAGTTGAGTTTGAAGGAGGGAGGGCACGACAATACCAGTGAGCATGAACGACGCAGATGGGAGGAAGCTCTGGGGGTTGAAGATGAAGTAAAAGATTTCATTTTTGATCTTCAACGAAGCAGTCGAGCGTCGCGAGTTCGCAAAGAGGAGTAAGTGTCCTTATCCATCAGGCATGGCGACGTAACAACTCACATTGTTTAGCTCATCGCGCGACACCTATCGCTCATCCGTTCGCTCAGAAGAAAAGCGCACCGCTCCCGGGCCTCGCGATGTAAGCTCGTCTGCCAGTGCCGAGCCTGCTGCTCGACCCACAGGATCGTATGCTTCCTACAAGACTCCCGAGGAACGCGCTGCTTTCATAAAACAGCAGGCTGAACAGCGCATGGCTGAGCGTCTCGCTGCGCTTGGAATCAAAGCCCCTATCAAATCTGGCGAGACACCCCAGCAGCGTGCTGAGCGCGAGAAGAAAGAGCGAGAGGACAAGCTGCGTCAAGCGGAGGAAGAGGATTCTCGCCGTGAGGAAGAGCGCCAGAGACGTCTCAATGACGAGTCGGCCGCTCCCCCTGTTGCCGTCAAAGCAACTGGCAAGAAGCCTGCACCGCCGCCCCCAGTCTCACGTAAAAGTAAGGCCGATGTCCCCCAGCATGATGTCAAGCAATCCGAGGCAGAGTCAAAGAAAGCGGACCATGATGTAGCAGAGAAAGCTCTCCGGGAGCAGCAAGCAGCACAGGAAGCAGAAACTCGGCGCATGGAGTACGTAAGCCTCTCGACTCTGATGGAACGCACTGACGAATCTGGTAGGGACGAGGAACGTGCGCAGGAGGACGAACTTGCCGAAGAACGCGAGGCTACACAGGCTCGACTTCGCGCCCTTGAAGAGCAGGTTCAACAAGGGAAACTCAAGAAAGCCGAAGAGAAGAAGCGCCGGGAAGCTGCCCAAAAGGATGCGAAAGAGAAGGAAGAACGCCTGGCCGCTCGCCGCGCCGAAATCGATGCTGCTCGCGAACGTGAACGACAATTGCAGCTGCAGCTCGAAGCGATGGAGGACGAGGAGTCTTCTGACGACGATGGTCCTCAAAACATCACTCCGCAGGAAACCACGCCGACCACCAGCCAAGAATTGACGCGAGACGTGGCGCCCCCAGCTGCACCGCCCATGCCAGCTGCCCACCAAAACACACCGCCATCTTCCGTTGCCAGTCCACCTCCCTCCTCGCTGACAAGTCCTCACCCTGGACTGGGCGACACGGAAACTAAAAATCCCTTTCTCAAGAAAATGGCATTGACCAGTCAAGAAAATAATGCGCCCGCCCCTCCGCCACTGCCAAGCAACACCGAGGTATCCACGAACCCGTTTCATCGACTGACCCAGGAGAATGCCAACAAGACGGCCATTCCCACCTTCAACGAACCTGCCGCTCCCTCAGCCCGAAGACTCGGTAAGCAAGACGATGACGACTGGTCTGTCGTCGACTCGGAGGATTCATCGTCGGACGACGACGAAGGCCCTTCCCAGGGGGGCGCTAAGCAACTCGCATCCATTCTCTTCGGCACCATGGCCCCGCCCCGACCACTATCATCAATGGACAACAAGAGTCCCCGGGCGGAGAGCCCAGCCGTGTCTTCACCTGCAGGCATCCCACCACCACCCCCTCTGCCAACAGGCTCTGCTCCTCCGCCGCCGCCGCCGCCGCCACCACCTGGCGGTACAGCCCCTCTCCCGCCACCAATGCCCAGCATAAAAGCTCCAGGTGGGATGCCTAATCGTGGTGCATTGCTAGGCGAGATTGCAGCTGGTAAGGGGCTAAGGAAGGTTGAGACGAAGGATCGGAGCACGTCGTCGCTGGCTGGAAGGGTTTTGTAGTGGTGTATACTTGCAGGTAGATCAGAGTGATGTTGGGTTATCAATGGTGCCACTCCGATATTCGGTTGGATACGGGACTCCACTGTCATTTTCATTTTCATCGGGACTCGTTTGAATACTGGACGGTGAAAGGGAGAGGATTGCGGCTGGCGGGTACTCGTTGGTAGTTGATTGTCGTGTAGAGACGGCGCTAATTGAGGAAGTGCCCCCGACGCTTCGCTACGAGCTGCCACCCCAATACCTCTCCAATCAATTTCTAGCTTCACGTCCCCACCATCGCAGCAGCAGCAGCAGCAGCAGCAGCAGCAGCAGCAGCAGCAACAACAACAGCAGTGCACGACCACGTCACATGTTTTTCATTGTTAGTCGCTCGCTACTAATTCAGGATCTTGCATTCTCGGATTGAAGAACTTTGGGTAGTCAGCGGCCGCCACCATGTCCCTCAACAGCTGGGACAAGCTCTCCAGGGCTCGCCGTGACTTTCCCAAACCGAAATTTGCCAATGCGGTCGTCGAAAAGGGACTCAAGAAAGCCCCGAATAATCCATACCTTTTGGTACATATCTTTGTGCCACCATTTCCAGTGTCGTCATTCTGACCATGTGCTAGGCTTGGAAAGTCGACTTATTACTCGCGCTTGATGAGCCCAAAGAAGCTCTGGAGCGTTTGCAAACCATATCCTCGCTGTCTGGAGTGACGGACACGCGACTTCTTGAATACCTGTACACCTCTTCTGCTGAGTCAATCAGACGGAGTGATCTCGATCCCAATGGCATTGGTTCCATTGGTGCCCAATTTCTCAAACCCTGGCAGGCTGCTGCAAAAGCAGCCGAGCGCAAGGCTGACCGACTGCTGATCTGGGACACCCTATTCACCGCAGCAAGCCGTGAGGATTGCTGGGATGATGCACAATTCGTACGTTGTTGATTCCAATCTACATTCGGAAGCTGATGTGGGTCTGACCAATTGTAGGCCGTTGTCAACTATCAAAAAGAAGGAATAGCAGACAAGAAGCACATGCATTATACACGCATTCTCGTTGTTCATCTTGCTGCCGAACAAAAGAGAGACAGGCTGCATAAGGACGATCAAATGACTCAAATCCAATTCAAGGTCGCGCGTGGACAGATGAAACAAGCGTTCCTGGCGCCTCCGGTTTGTTGTCCTACTTACTTGCCGTGGCGCCGTCGCGAACTGTGCACTAACCAACCCAGGACGATCCAATAGCGATCAAAGATATACGGGACTTGAGGTTCATGGCAGAAATCTACGCGCGGCAGGGACATTGCACGGAACTCTTCGAGTTATGGGACGATGCACCGAAACCATTGGCCTCTCTAATGAGGACGTATCACGATGAGTTGATGAATCTCAAGGCAAGAATACTCAGGCGTGAGATGGAGTGGGAACTGCTCGAAAAGCATTGCAGAAAAGTGATTCAAGATGCCGCCGCCGACGTGAAGGTAGCTCCAGGATCCAAAAAGTTGTGGGAACTCTCTTCTTCGAGGTGGGATATATGGGAAAGCTTGCTGGAGGCCACCAAGCATATCTATACACAGGACGAGTACGTTTACGGTCAACCATCTAATCGTACTCTTGCTAAAACGGACAGGGCGATTGGCGTACTGGATACACTCTTGCAGACTGCTGAGGACGACGGAATCACGAAAAGGGACCGCCCCAACCAGCGCACAAACCTGATATTAGCCCAGGCCATGGGGGCACCGTTACTGCCCAGCTCCAAGATATATTGGGACGATCATTCTTCAACTCCAAGTTGCTTTAACGATCTCCGGACTACCGTCGAGAGTTTGAGCCTTGGAGCACAACAAGAATTTCACCAGTACATTCAAGACCAGACGAAGGCTAAATATTTGGGGGCGGGTGTCGACCAGGTTCCACACTGGCAACAAGCCGAGTTGAACGTCCTCAAGTTTGACTATCTGCTCACACTTTCACTCTCGCCCTACTCTACGACCAGTGCGAAGGAATCCCTGATTGCCAAGGCGATCAAGTTTTGCATTACAAACCCAGAATCAACAGAAGGGGCGTTCGTGGCGATATACGCATTGCTCCATCTCCACTACGAGACAGTCGATAAAAACAGGCTCAAAGCAGAGTACGAAGTGGCGCCCAACACACGCGTTCTTTTGCAGGCCGCAATGCTTGCACGGCATTTGATCGCTCGCGATAAAAGCAAAGAGAATAGAACGCTCACGTTGCTAGCTACACGATTACATCTCAATCTTGGTCTTGGGAAGAGTGCTTTCGCGCTTTACAACCACTGCAAATTGAAGGAAATGCTTCTCGACACACTATCGCCCATTGTTTTATCACGGATTTCCATGACGCATCCCTTCGACATCAAGGGGTACCAAGGATTTTCCGCCGATGAAGAGCTCGCAAAAGTTATTGGTGCCATTGAGAGAATGGAACGTAAGACAGACACAACTCTATATACAAATGTGCCATCCTTCATCTACGATCAGGTTCAGGATGTGTTGTCTCTCAAGCGGCAGCTCAAGGGTAGCTTAACAAGGCAGATTTGCCTTATAGAACGTCGTCGAATAGCTCGCCTAAAGGGAAAACCTACTGATCAAATTCCCCGCGTTAGTCACGGCAGTAAGTCAACACTCCCACTGACACTCTTGACCTATACTTTCCCAACATGAACTATAAACTAATTCTGGCAGCCTTTGACCACATTTCGGATAATCTGGAGAAATCAGTATTCCCGGATTACGGCAGCGCTGTCACCAAGGGACCGTACATACTCGCAATGCCAAATGGCGTACCTAATGAACCATGGATTGTGACGCAAAATGTTAACCTGGAGCGCGTGAGTAATATGGTCTACCGCGAGGGCAGCTATGCCGATAGTCAACGCTGGTTTGAGAAACTTCTGAAGAGTCCAGAGCAGCACCGTTGGGCAGGGATAGTGTCTGCCGAGTCCATCGTGCAAGACCTATGGAGTTGTCTTCGTCGCCTAGTCATGATGGCAAGGAAGATTAGCAAATCATCTGTGGGAAACGATCTTACCGAATTCCCGGCCAAGGTGGTTTTGATCCGCAAGGCAATGCAGAGTCTGCGCTTGCCAGAGTCCACAACCATGAAGCCTGAGGACGAACCAACCATGTTCAGCGAGAACATGCTCCTAGCTTGCTATACCAAACTTGAAGTACTCCGCGCGACCAACAAGTTGCTCGATATCTTTCGAGAAACGGTCGTTGGTGCTAAGAGCAGTCATGAGATGAAGAGCCAGATCCCAAACGGCTGGGTCGACAACGTAGCTAAAGAGACACAATTATGTTTCAAAGCGATACAAGACGTGGCTCAAAGCTATATCAGTGCGATCAAGAAGAGGGGACTGATGGCTATCAAAGCTCAAGCTCGCTGGGGTGTTACTGGCGAGATGCTAAGTCAGTTAATGACTGATGACGATGTAGATTACTATGCGAATGAGTACTTGGACAGTGCTCTAGAAGCATGGGGTGGCGTGCTCAAAGTTCAGCTCAAGTAGTAAGGTCGATCACAGACAAAGGTGCCGCACAAGATGACATGAAAGCTTTATGCATCGACACAGATGGAGGCATGGTGTGATTTCTGTGAAATTACTTCGCGAGCATTTCTATATGTTCGTGGTGAATGTGCATGTCTTGGACGTAGTTGAATACAATCTTGCGCATACGTCTCCAGTCTTCGCCTTCCATCTGGAGTAGAACTTGGGGTATTGGTACTGTTCACTTGGCTTGAGAAGCATGATATCGGTGGCATCGGCTGGTTGAACTGAAGGTAGCTCAACAATTCAGATATCATGAAAGTCACTCGATCTCACTTCATGAGTCTCGGTTACCGATGATAGCTATCCTACTACAGCCTCAATCAAGTGAGCCCTTTGCTGAGCTCCAACAGACTACTACTACAGGTCGCATACTGCCACGCATGTCTTAGAATCCATAACTCGCGGTGACGGTGAACTTGACCGTGGCCTTGTTTGCACGGCCGAAGTCGCAATTCACCTGCCGTCAGCTGGCCTCAGTCCTACTTTTTGTTTGTATGTCACAAGCCAGCACCAGCAACGACTTGATTCTCCAATCCCACTCCACCGATCCTACTGAACGCCAGGCCGAAGCACTATCGAGTACCGAAAATACTTCGCCGCCCAGACAGCCGAATCGCGTCATCATGGGCTCTCCGGACGTATCGCTCACCAGTCATATGCCGTCCGTACCTAGTGTTAGGCAAGACCATTGCAGTCAAGGCCGTGCCACTGAGACATCGGTCCCGACTAGACCGTTGGCAGGTGAGACATATGACAGATCCAAGGTCACAATCACAGCTGCGAGTGAGGTAATTTCTGTGCCAGGCACGTCAAAGCTCCAAGATGATGACGAGGATATGAAATCAAGCGACCAGCGCGTTGCGGACGCGACTATTGCAATCGAGTATTGCTATCCACCGCAACAATCCGTCGCAGATACTTACGGCAGGCGTTTGCCAACGCTGAACTCGGGTCTCTTACGGCCTCGTCAGGAATTGCCTGGAAGGATTCAAGGTGAGTGCCGAGCACACAGACACAGCCATCTGGCGGCGTCTTCTTATGTAGACGCAGTGTCTCCGACAACGTACAGCAGCGAGGTCGTACCGCCTCTTCGAAGCGACGGCGTGCCCCTTCAACCGGTTGGAAAATGGCGCTGCTGTAGCTGCCAAAAGAAACACGACATCTACTACTTCAGCGAGGGCGAGCATCCGATCAGTATCTTGAGTTGCGAGTGTGCCCACCGGTCCTGTGGAAAGTGCATGTTACGAGGCCAGATGAAGGTCTTCCAGCCCATGGCCGAACCCGAAGTCGTGCAGCTCTCCGAAGACGGTCTGCGCAGGATACGCTTCGGCGTCTTCTGCGATGCATGCGGTCTCTCGTGGCGCGCCGTCGAGGTCGTCGACGAAGCGGACAGGAAATCGCTAGCAAGGCATTTGTCTGATATGCCCAAGCACTTCATCAAGCACGCCAACCCCCTCCGGAAACTACGTCAGCATCGCTCCATGGCCGACTTGCCCGCGCGCCCAGCGGACGACGGTCCGCCCCGGTTCCAGTCGAGTCTGAACCTGCGCGCACTATCACACGAGATGGAGGCAGAGGGGCACGGCAAGCAGGCCGAGTGCGCGACTGTGCACTTCACCGGTATCCAATGCACCTGCGGCTTTACGACGTGTTCGTCGTCGCTCTGCTTTCAGGTTGTCGACCCGCCCAAGGATGTCTATGAGGCGGAGTTTGAGGAACTCATGGCTGAGCGGAAGGAGGCGGCGGGCTTTGAGACGACGCTGGATGATCAGGCGCGGGGCCACCAGACACCCGTGTTGAAGTTGAGAGGAGGAGGCATGCATCCCAATCCACTCAGGAGTAATCCGGTCATGTACGTGAATGCAAGTAAGTGAAAGTCGGCTAGGCAGCAGCAGCGGCAGCAGTGAATACTTGCTACGGAGTCGTTGCTAGCAGGCGCATATTTTGCAGAAACTAAATGGCCCACCAGCTCCTGTCGCCGTGAGTTCCAACTTCCAAGCAAAAGCAATAGCCTCACGGCATTGACAAAGACAGCTCTTCCCCATGATACCAGCTTCTCCTCGTACCATGCTACTGTGTCTTGCTCTCCGGACCCGCCCCTCTCGTATAGTAAACGATGCCTACACCAGGACCGGTCCAGGCAACCACGTCTACCCAGAATGTACACGGCTTTTAGCAAGCCATGGGGCTGCGCCAGAGAACTGCAAAGCAAGGCAGCCTGGAAATTGGCCGCTGGGAATCGATAGTGCTTGCGGGTATGCCGTTCGGCCCGATGCGAAACATAGTTGCGTGCGCCTATGCGAAGTGGTTTGTTTCGTTTCATAAGGTTACTGTTTTTTTTTTCTTTTTTTGGGGGGGATTGTGTAGGTAGAGAGTGTGTGATCAGCCTTGTATAGATATCTATCCACATGGCCAAGCGTCTTCACCACTCTCGATTCGTATCAAGCGTGCCGGGAGTGCGACAGGAATAAGATTCGGATACGTGAAGCAAGTCTGACCTTCATCAACCAAGTACCGATCTGGACGCTAACCACCATCCGGGGCTGTGCAGCCCGAGGCCCCCTGCTGCGCCTTGGTGCCCACGACAAGGCCTGGCAGCAAACATAAAACAAGGCCAATACCGTGCGATAGACTCTTCCCACGGGTTTGCACAATCAATTGACTTTTGCAAAGATTGGCCATTGCCGGTGCGGTCAAACCAAGAAGACGCACACGACCCTACCAAGAAAACATTCTTCCACACGCCCAGGTCTGCCACCAGCCATTTTCCGCCGGCATGCCCTCGGCCATGGGAGGAGCCACAGGATCCCCATGCAAAGCCGAGCGCAGTACGCAAGGAGCCGTAGACATTAGCCAGCCCGTCCACGACCGATTCCACCAACTCCCCGCGCTCCCGTCACCGCTCCCCAGGCCACACCGCGACTTTGTCCACTGCAACCCCCCCGAGCCACCGACGTACCGCAAGTTCTCGGTCTTCACCGCCGGCAGCATTGAAATGGGCAAAGCCGTGCAATGGCAGGGCCACATGGCAACCCTTCTCTCGCCACTGCCCATCACCGTCACCAACCCGCGCCGCGGCCACTGGGACCCCAGCGTCACGCCCGAAGCCAAGGACGCCGCGTTCCGCCACCAGGTAGAGTGGGAGCTCGGCGCGCTGGAGCAAGCCGACGTGATTTGCTTCTTCTTCGACGTCAACACCATGAGCCTGGTGACGCTGCTCGAGCTGGGGCTCTGGGCCGCGTCCGACAAGGTGATTGTGTGCTGCGACCCCAGGTACTGGCGCGCGGGCAACGTGCACCTTGTCTGCGATCGCTACGCCATCCCGGTCGTCGACACGTTTGCCGCACTCGCGCCGGCGGTGGAGACGATGCTGCGGGAAAAGGGCATGCGGCTTGATGCGGACGGCAATCTGGTGGGTCCGAACGAGCATGTGGAGAAGCAGCGGCCGAGGAAGAAGACGGTTCTCGAGGCCGAGGTGGGCGAGCTGCAGAGACAGCTTGAGGCGCTACAGGCACAATTGGGACAGACGAAGATTGGCTAGAAAAGGCCAGAATCGGGTTTCTCTCTCTCTTTCTCTCTCTCTTTCTCTCTCTCTTTCTCTCTCTCTTTCTCTCTCTCT
>Ga0182210_1000393_pt1 | contig 10540 bp, 9 predicted proteins | sample G5R1MG_19_FD_129670 | JGI IMG/M metagenome (GOLD analysis project Ga0182210, IMG submission 129670) | Switchgrass phyllosphere microbial communities from Michigan, USA - G5R1_MAIN_03OCT2016_LD1 MG | ecosystem: Host-associated > Plants > Phyllosphere > Phylloplane/Leaf | place: USA: Michigan... | reverse complement strand
GGGTTCGGCATGGCCTGGGTCGCGTGGCAATGGTCGCGCGGCACCGCGTCGGCGGGTGATGTCGTGCTGGTATCGACGCTGTTGTCGCAGCTGTTCCGGCCGCTCGACCTGCTCGGCATGGTCTATCGCACCGTCCGCCAGGGGGTGACCGACATGGGCGAGATGTTCCGCCTGGTCGACACGCCGTCGGAGGTGACCGATGCGCCGGGCGCCACGCCGATCGTGGTGGGCAAGGGTGCGATCCGGTTCGAGGACGTGCATTTCGGCTATGATGCGGGGCGGCCGATCCTGAAGGGGCTCGACCTGGACGTGCCGGCGGGCGCGACGGTGGCGGTGGTCGGGCATTCGGGGGCGGGCAAGTCGACCCTCGCGCGGCTGCTCTACCGCTTCTACGACGTCGATTCGGGGCGGATCACGATCGACGGGCAGGATCTGCGCGCCGTTACGCAAGGCAGCTTGCGCGCGGCGATCGGGATCGTGCCGCAGGACACGGTGCTGTTCAACGAGACGATCGGCTACAACATCGCCTATGGCCGCGAGGGTGCGGGCGATGCCGAAGTGCGGCGCGCGGCGGCAGGCGCGGCGATCGCGCCGTTCATCGAGCGCCAGCCCGACGGCTACGACACGCGGGTCGGCGAGCGGGGCTTGAAGCTGTCGGGCGGCGAGAAGCAGCGCGTGGCGATCGCGCGCACGCTGCTGAAGGACCCGCCGGTGCTGATCCTCGACGAGGCGACCTCGGCGCTCGACAGCCAGACCGAGGCGGACATCCTCGACACGCTCGAGGCGGTCGAGCGCGGGCGCACCACCATCGTCATCGCGCACCGATTGTCGACGGTGGTCGGCGCCGACCGGATCGTCGTGCTCGACGACGGGCGGGTCGCGGAGAGCGGAACGCATGCCGAGCTGATGCGGAGCGGCGGCCGCTATGCGGCGATGTGGGCGCGGCAGGCCGACGAGCGCGACGAGGCGTTGGCGGCGGAGTAGGTGTTCCCGATCCTCCCCCGCAAGGGGGAGGTGGCAGGCGCAGCCTGACGGAGGGGGAGGGTGCGGCGCGGTCGCTGTCCGCCTCCCCCCCCGTCGCCTTTGGCGCCACCTCCCCCTGGCGGGGGAGGACTATTGGGGCGATGAGCCACGTTTTCCGGGAAGCAGTTGGACGAGCTGTGGCGCTGTGGGTGGATCGCGTTGTGGTTCGGCGCTCATCCTCCCCCGCAAGGGGGAGGTGGCAGGCGCAGCCTGACGGAGGGGGAGGGTGCGGGCCGGTCGCTGTCCGCCCCCCCCGTCGCCTTTGGCGCCACCTCCCCCTGGCGGGGGAGGATTATTGGGCGAGGAGGTCGGCCTGGTCGGGGTGGCGGTCGAACCAGGCGGCGACGAAGGGGCATTGCGGGATCACTTTGAGCCCGGCGGCCCTCACCTCGGCCATCGCGCCGGCGACCAGGGCGCTGCCGATGCCGTGGCCCTCGTCGGCGGGCGGCACCACCGTGTGGGTGAAGACCAGCGTGTCGCCGTCGCGCGCATAGGCGGCGGTCGCGAGCCCGTGGTCGGTGGCGAGTTCGAAGCGTCCCTCGGCCTCGTTGTGGCGTACCGGCTGGGTCATGATCGTCTCCTTGCCCCGATGCTAGCTTGCGCGGGAGGCCAAGGCGACCCTCGCCACGCGCGCGCGAGCCTCTATATCGCGGGGCGTGACCGATCTGCCTCCCGATACTCTCCCGACCCTGCAACGCGTGTTCGGCTTTCCCCAGTTTCGCGGGGTGCAGGCCGATGTCGTCGCGCGCGTGCTGGCGGGGGAGCGGACGCTGGCGGTGATGCCGACGGGGGCGGGCAAGTCGCTCTGCTATCAATTGCCGTCGGTGATGATGGAGGGCACCTGCGTCGTCGTCAGTCCGCTGATCGCGTTGATGCACGACCAGCTGCGCGCGGCCGAGGCGGTCGGCATCCGCGCCGCGACGCTGACCTCGGTCGATCAGAACCGGGCCGAGACCGTGGGGCGGTTCCGGCGGGGCGAGCTCGACCTGCTCTACGTCGCGCCCGAGCGGGCGTCGGCGCCGTCGTTCCGCGAGATGCTCGGCAGCGCGCCGCTGGGCCTGTTCGCGATCGACGAGGCGCATTGCGTCAGCGAATGGGGGCACGACTTCCGCCCCGACTATCGCCTGCTCAGCGACCTGATGGACGCGTTCCCCGACGTGCCGCGGCTGGCGCTGACCGCGACCGCCGACGCGCATACCCGCGCCGACGTGTGCCAGCAGCTCGGCATCCCGCGCGAGGGGATGATCGTCGCCGGGTTCGACCGGCCCAACATCCGCTACACGATCGCGCCGCGCGACAATGTGGCGCGGCAGATCGCCGACCTGATCGCCGCGACGCCGGGGCCGGGGATCGTCTATGCGCAGACCCGCGCCGCGACCGAGAAGCTGGCCGAGCAGCTGGGGCGCAGCGGGCGGCCGACGCGCGCCTATCATGCCGGGCTGGAGCCGCAGATCCGCGCCAAGAACCAGGCCGATTTCGTCGCATCGGAAGACATGGTGATGTGCGCCACGGTCGCGTTCGGGATGGGGATCGACAAGCCCGACGTCCGCTTCGTCGCGCATGCCGGGCTGCCGAAATCGATCGAGGCCTATTATCAGGAGACCGGGCGCGCGGGCCGCGACGGCGATCCGTCGGTCGCGCACCTGTTCTGGGGCGCCGACGACTTCGCGCGCGCGCGGCAGCGGATCGGCGAGGTCGAACCCGAACGCCAGCCGGGCGAGCGGCAGCGGCTGACCGCGCTCGGCGCGCTGGTCGAGACCGGCGGGTGTCGGCGCGCGATCCTGCTGCGCCATTTCGGCGAGGAGCCGCCCGAGGCATGCGGCAATTGCGACAATTGCCTGGGGAGTTCGGACGCGGTCGACGCGACCGAGACCGCGCGCAAGTTCCTGTCGGCGGTGTTCCGGACCGGGCAGATGTTCGGCGCGGGCTATATCGAGCAGGTGCTGCTGGGCCAGTCGACCGACCGCAGCTTGCAGAACGGGCACGAGACGTTGTCGGTGTGGGGGATCGTCGAGGGCGACGAGGTGGCGAGGGTGAAGCCGGTGGTGCGCGCGCTGATGCTGCGCGATGCGCTGCGCGCCAATCATCACGGCGGGCTGGAGTTCGGCCCGGCGGCGAAGGCGCTGATCAAGGGCGAGGCGGCGCTGTCGATCGTCGTGCCGCCCAAGCGCGAACGCCGCCGCCGCGGCGCGCCGGCGCCCGCGGGCAACCCGGCGGACAATCCGCTGTTCGAGGCGCTGCGCGCGTGCCGCCGCGATCTGGCCAAGGACGCAGGCGTGCCGCCCTACGTCATCTTCCACGATTCGGTGCTGCGCGAGATGGCGGCGCAGCGGCCGTCGGGCCGCGAGGCGATGGCGCTGCTGTCGGGGGTGGGGCAGCGCAAGCTCGACGCGTATGGCGACGCGTTCCTGCAGGTGATCCGCGACGCGGGGTGACCTTGCGCGTGCCCCCACAAGCGGTCATGCGCGGCCGCAAGGGGGATAGGATCATGAGGATATTCGCGTCGGCCGCGCTGATGCTTGCGGCGGGGATCGGGACGGCGGGCGCGCAGGCGTCGGTAGCCACGCCGGGCTTTGCGGAGCGGCTCGCCGCCGCCGAGCGCGTGCTGACGATGGACGGCGCCGAACCGGGCGGGCCGGGCGCGGCGACGCTGGGCGAGGCGGTCGACGCCGCGCGTTACGTCTCGATCGGCGAGGCGCATTTCTCGCAGGAGATCCCGCGTTTCACCGCCGCGCTGTGCCGGCGGATGGCACCCAAGGGGCTGCACGCGCTGGCGGTCGAGAGCGGACCGGAGGCGACGCGGCTGGTCGAGGCCGATCTGCGGCGTCCCGACCGGGTCGAGCGGATGGCGGCGTTCATGCGCGCGCATCCCGATGCGATGGCGTTCCAGAACGGTGCCGCCGAGAGCGACATGACCGCCGCGTGCGCCGCCGCCGCGGGACCGGGGTTTCGCGTCTGGGGCCTCGACCAGGAATTCTTCGGCGCAAGCGGTTTCCTGCTCGAGGGCATGGCCGCGGCGCGGCCGGGCCCGGTCGCGAAGGCGGCGATCGATCGGCTGCAGGCGATGGACCGCGCCGCCACCGCCGCGGCGGTCGCGAGCGGATCGCCCGCCAAGCTCCTGATCTATACCGTCACCGACGCCGAGATGGCGGCGGCCCAGGCGGCGATCGACAAGGACGGGGGCGCGCGGGCGCGAGCGATGTTCGCCGGGCTGGCGGAGACGCGCGCGATCTTCCTCGCCTCGGCATCGGGCGACGGCGACCCCAACGGGCGGCGCGCGCGGCTGATCAAGCGTACGCTGGCAGGCTATCTGGCCGCGGCGCCCGCCGACGCGCGGGTGCTGGTGAAGTTCGGCGACATCCATATGACCAAGGGGATCAACCGGCTGCGTCAGCGCGATCTGGGCAATTACATCGCCGAGCGCGCCGAGGGTGAGGGGCGCGGCTCGCTCCACATCCTCGCGATGGGCGCCGGCGGAAAGCTTGGCGGGTATAACGGCGTCGGTCGGCAGGTGGCCGTGCGGCCGTACGATCCGCTGAGCGGGACCGCCTATCCGTGGCTGGCGAGCGCGCTCGCGGCGCGGCCGGCGGGGGCGCGTGCCGGCGACTGGCTGCTGATCGACCTTCGGGCCTTGCGCGAGGGTCCCGAGGCGGCGTTGCCCGAGGCGTGGCGGCGGGTCGTCCAGGGGTACGACCTCGTCGTGATCGCGCCGACGCTGACGCCGGCGTTCCTGATCGGCGCCGCGCCGTGAGCCGGGCCTGCGGATCGGATCGCTAGCCGCGGCTTGCCAGAAAGCCCTCCGCCATCAGGCGGAAGGCGGCGATCGCCCGGGGCAGGGTGGTTTGCGGCGTCGCGCTGGCGGAGACCCACAGCGCGGCATTGAACGCCGCGCCGCATAGCAGGCGTGAGGCGGCTTCGACGTCGACCGGCTGCATGACCCCGTCGTCGATCAGTTTGGCGACCGCCTGTTTGGTGACGTCGAGGCAGGCGTTCTGGCTGGGCCAGGTCGCGGGGTCGCCGAGGACCGCCGGGCCGTCGAGCAGGACGATGCGGCGCACCTCCGGGTCGAGCGCCATTTCGATATAGGCCTCGCCCTCGGCGATCAGCCGATCCCAATCGGTCGTCGCGCCGGCCCCCGCGCGCTGCGCCCGCGCCGCCATCTCGCCGTCGACCTGCGCGACGACGGCGGCGAGCAGGCCCTTCTTGTCGCCGAAGCCGTGATAGAGGGCGCCGCGGGTCAGCCCGACCTCTGCGGTCAGATCGTCCATCGATGCGCCCGCGAAACCCGAGGCGGCGAACGCCCGGCGTGCGGCGCCGATCAGCTTGGCGCGGTTTGCCTCCGTCGTTTCCGCGCGTCGCTTCGCCACAAGCTCAGTTCCTTTCGCATACGCCGCGTATGTGAGCTTGACGCGGCGCGTGATCGCTGCTTTGACATACGCGGCGTATCTGGATTGTCCAGCGACGTCGCGGGGCTGTTTTCATCCCCGGCATCTCGAAGGAACGTAGCATGACGCAGCGCGAAGCAGTGTTTCCGGCCGATCGGCATGCCCTTTACGAAGCGCATGGCTATTCGGCGGCGATCCGATCGGGCGAAATGCTGTTCGTGTCGGGTCAGGTCGGAAGCCGCGCCGATGGCTCGCCCGAACCCGAGTTCGAAGCGCAGGTGCGCCGCGCCTTCGCCAATCTGGAAGCGACGCTGAAGGCCGCGGGCTGCGGGTTCGACGACATCCTCGACGTCACGACCTTTCACACCGATCCCGAGCGGCAGTTCGAGACGATCATGACGGTCAAGCGCGAGGTCTTCGCACGCGCGCCGTATCCGGCCTGGACCGCGATCGGGGTCAACTGGCTGGCCGGGTTCGATTTCGAGATCAAGGTGATCGCGCGCATCCCGACTGGCCGCTGATCGGCGGGGGTTGCGGGCGCGGCTCGGCTGCTCTTGAAGGGGTATGAGGAGAGACGCGCATGGCCGAGCTGATCATTCCCGCGGGCGAGGGGCGCATCGATCGCGCCGAGTATGAGGCGCGCTATGCTGCGGCGGCGCGCGATCCGGAGGGGTATTGGCGGGCCGAGGGCCGGTGCGTCGACTGGATGACGCCCTATACCGAGGTCAAGGACACCTCGTTCGCCGAGGCGGATTTCCGCATCCGCTGGTTCGGCGACGGGCGGATGAACCTGTCGGCGAACTGCCTCGACCGGCATCTCGGCACGCGCGGCGATCAGGTCGCGATCGTCTGGGAGGGGGACGAGCCCGGCGAGACGGCGCGCGTCACCTATCGCGAGCTGCACGGCCTCGTGTGCCGTTTCGCCAACGTCCTGAAGGCGCAGGGCGTCGGCAAGGGCGACCGGGTCACGCTGTATCTGCCGATGGTGGTCGAGGCGGCGGTGGCGATGCTGGCGTGCGCGCGGATCGGCGCGATCCATTCGGTGGTGTTCGGCGGCTTTTCGCCCGACAGCCTGGGCGGGCGGATCCGCGACTGCGATTCGAAGCTGGTGGTGACCGCCGACGAGGGGCGGCGCGGGGGCAAGACGATCCCGCTCAAGGCCAATGTCGACAAGGCGCTGGAGACGTGCCCCTCGGTCGAGACGGTGATCGTCGTTGCGCGCACCGGCGCCGACGTGGCGATGGTCGAGGGCCGCGACGTCGCCTGGGGGCCGGCGATGGCAGGCGCCGCGCCCGATTGTGAGCCGGTGGCGATGGGGGCGGAGGACCCGCTGTTCATCCTCTACACCAGCGGGTCGACCGGCAGCCCCAAGGGGGTGCTACACACCACCGGCGGCTATGCGGTGTGGGTGACCGCGACCTTTCGCGACGTGTTCGATTATCGCGATGGCGAGATCTTCTGGTGCACCGCCGATGTCGGCTGGGTGACCGGGCACAGCTATGTCGTCTACGGCCCGCTTGCGAACGGCGCGACGACGGTGATGTTCGACGGGGTGCCGAGCTATCCCGACCATGGCCGGTTGTGGGAGACGGTCGACCGGCTGGGGGTCAACATCCTCTACACCGCGCCGACCGCGATCCGCGCGCTGATGCGCGAGGGCGACCGGTGGGTGACGCGCCATTCCCGCGCGAGCCTGAGGCTGCTGGGATCGGTGGGGGAGCCGATCAACCCGGAGGCGTGGGACTGGTATTATCGCGTCGTCGGCGATGCGCGCTGCCCGGTGATCGACACATGGTGGCAGACCGAGACCGGCGGCATCCTGATCGCCCCGTTGCCGGGCGCGACCGACCTGAAGCCCGGATCGGCGACGCGGCCGCTGCCGGGCGTGCTACCCGAGCTGGTCGATGCCGAGGGCGGCGTGCTGACGGGCGCGGCGGCGGGCAATCTGGTGCTCGCCGACAGCTGGCCGGGGCAGATGCGGAGCGTGTGGGGCGACCACGAGCGGTTCTTCCGCACCTATTTCAGCACCTATCCGGGCAAGTATTTCACCGGCGACGGCTGCCGCCGCGACGAGGACGGCTATTTCTGGATCACCGGGCGGGTCGACGACGTGATCAACGTGTCGGGGCACCGGCTGGGCACCGCCGAGGTCGAGAGCGCGCTGGTGGCACATCCGAAGGTCGCCGAGGCGGCGGTGGTCGGCATGCCGCACGAGGTGAAGGGGCAGGGCATCTACGCCTTCGTCACGCTCAATGCGAACGACGACCCATCGGAGGAGCTGCGTGCCGGCTTGCGGGCGTGGGTGCGGGCGGAGATCGGGCCGATCGCGATGCCCGATGCGATCCAGTTCGCGCCCGCGCTGCCCAAGACGCGGTCGGGCAAGATCATGCGCCGCATCCTGCGCAAGATCGCCGAGGGCGATATCGGCGCGCTGGGCGACACCTCGACGCTCGCCGATCCGGCGGTGGTCGACCGGCTGGTCGCGGAGCGGGCGGGGTAGCGTAGGGGGGGGCTCCGTTTGGCGGGTTGATGGCGTGGTGAGGGATGACGGAGGGGGAGGGCGGACCGCCCGCATCCGCCCCCTCCGTCGCCTTCGGCGCCACCTCCCCCTGGCGGGGGAGGATTATCGGTCGGGCGCCGTTACAGCAGCAGCGTCGCCACGCCGACGAGGACCGCGACCTGCACCATCGTCACCCGGTCGAGCCGCGCGCCGAACGGCTGCTTGCGCGTCTTGTGCCGGAAGTGTCGCCGCGACCAGTAGGCCGCCGGACTGCCGCCCAGAAAGGCCAGCCAAAGCAGAGTCGATTCGCGCACCCGCCGACCGCCTACGACTGCGGCTCGCTTGTCGTTGCGAAAAGTGACGATCGTCGCGAGGTTGAGCGCGACCAGGGCAGCGAGACCGTAAGGAAGCATGGCGCAAGCCGGCGCCTGCGCGCCTAGCAACGCCTCATCGCGCCGGCGGGATGGGCGTGTACTGCGCCGACAGCAGCTGCCATCGGCCGCGCATCCTTTGCGCGACGTACCGCACGCGGATCGCGCGGGTCGGGCCGCCGGGGATCGTGAAGCGCTTGCGCAGCGTGACGAGCGCGGTGTCGCCGCTGGTCCGCACCGCGACCTCGTCGTCGGTCATCGGCGGCGCGGGCGTCTTCTTGTCGGGCGCGTAGAAACCGAGCACCGCGTCGCGGCCGTCGACCGTGCCGATCGGCGAGATCTCCTCGAACGAGGGCGCCAGCGTCGCCGCCAGCGCGGCGGAATCGTACGCCGCTCGCGCTGCCTCGAACCGATCGACCAATGCGCGGGCCGCGGCGTCCTGCGCCACCGCCGGCACCGCCACGGCCATCGCCGCCGGTGCCAGCATCCAAACCGCCATCCGCATCATCCACCCTCTCGAGACCACCCCGGTGCCATAGACATGCAATACAGCACCGCCGGCGGTCAAGCGGGTCACAGCATGCCGAGCGCCTGCATGTAGACCTCGAGGATCGACTGCTCCTCCTGATACTCCTCGCGCTTCTGCTTGCGGATGCGCAGGATCTGGCGGATCGCCTTGGGGTCGTAACCGCGGCTCTTCGCCTCGCCCATCACGTCCTTGATGTCGTCGGCGATGCCCTTCTTCTCTTCCTCGAGCCGCTCGGCGCGCTCGATCAGCAGCCGCAGCTCGTCCGCGGCGACCTGGCCGCCGCCCATGCCCTCGTTACGCTCTTCCGCCATCTGTTCCCCACGCGGCCGGACCCGGCCCCGCTCCCTTGTCGATTGATGTGATCCGCGCGGCGCTCGCGCCCGCGAAGGATCGGCTCCCTAGAGGGTTAACGCGCGCCGCTCAATGGCGTGGTCGCCTCCCGGCCGCGGTGCATGACCCATTCGACCCGTTCCAGCCGGGTGACGTCGTCGAGCGGCGAGCCCGTCACCGCGATCAGGTCCGCGGTCTTGCCGGGCGCCAGGCTGCCGATGTCGTCGCGGGCGAGCGCCTCCGCCGCGACCACGGTGGCGGCGCGGATCGCCTGGGCGGGCGTCATGCCGGCGCGCACCATCAGCGCGAACTCGCGTGCGTTGTCGCCATGTTTCGAGACGCCGGTGTCGGTCCCGAACGCGACCTTGACGCCGGCCCGGATCGCGCGCGCGTGGCTGTCGGCGGCGGCCGCCGCCGCGGCCTCCGCCTTGGAAATGGTGGCGGGCGGCAACTGACCGGCCCGCGCCTGCGCCAGCGCGGTCACCGGCGCGATCATCGTCGGCACCAGGTACGCGCCCTTCGCCTTCATCAGCCGGATCGCCTCCTCGTCGAGGAAGGTGCCGTGGTCGATGGTATCGACGCCCGCCTCCAGCGCCGCCTTGGTCCCGTCGGCGGCATGGCTGTGCGCGGCGACCTTGCGGCCGAGCCCGTGCGCGGTGTCGATGATCGCGCGCATCTCCTCGGGCGTCATCGCCCGGCCGAGCCCGCCCGACACGTTCGACAGCACCCCGCCGGTCGCGGCGAACTTGATCACCTGCGCGCCCAGCCCGACCTGCGCGCGCACCGCGCGGCGGCAATCGTCGGGGCCGTCGCAGGTGTTGATCTGATGGTTGTGGACCGCGTCCGCCCATTCCTCGGCGAGCCCGTTGGTGCCGTCGCCATGCCCGCCGGTGACCGAGATCATCCGGCCCGCATTGACGATGCCCGGCCCCTCGATATCGCCGCGCGCCTCGGCATCGCGCAGCGCGCGGATGCCGCGGGGGTTGCCGCCGAGGTCGCGCACCGTGGTGAACCCCGCGCCCAGCGTCCGGCGCATGTTGACCAGCGCCTGGACCATGTCGTCGGCATCGTCCTGGTTGAGCGCGGCCAGCCGCTCACGCATCGGATCGCCGCCGATGCCCCACAGATGGACGTGCATGTCGACGAGGCCGGGCAGCACGAACTTGTCGCGGAGGTCGACCAATGTCGCGCCGTTCTCGGGCGGCACGAAGCCGTCGCGCACCTCGACGATTTTGCCGTCGCGGACGATCACCGTGCTGGGCCCACGCGGGCGCTCGCCCGGCCGGTCGAGCAGCTGGCCGGCATGGATGTAGGTGGCGGGGGAGGTCGGTGCCGTCTGCGCCACACCCATCGTCGCCGCGCCCAGGCCGAGCACCACCGCCAGAAACCGCTTCATACCCCT
>Ga0182210_1000391_pt1 | contig 10564 bp, 7 predicted proteins | sample G5R1MG_19_FD_129670 | JGI IMG/M metagenome (GOLD analysis project Ga0182210, IMG submission 129670) | Switchgrass phyllosphere microbial communities from Michigan, USA - G5R1_MAIN_03OCT2016_LD1 MG | ecosystem: Host-associated > Plants > Phyllosphere > Phylloplane/Leaf | place: USA: Michigan... | reverse complement strand
GTTTAGTACCTACTTCATTAACCCTCCCCACAAGGCAAAATGAAATGAGCGCGTGCATGTTGGGTAGGCGGGTAGCAGTGGATCCAGCTTGGATCCTTCTCTGACAGGTGTACCCTGGGGTGCTGTTCCCTGGGGCATTTCAACACCCTGTCGCTTGTGAACAGGGGCATCCCAAGCAAGAAATACCGTCTGTGGGGAGAAGGAAGAAGAAGAAGAAGAAGAAAAAATCCCAACACCGGCAGAAAAGCGAGTTCAGTATGAGAGCTGAGGGTTGGGTGATACCTAGTCTAGGCCGGCGGGTGAATCTAGACAAGTCCCCTCCCCCTCAGCGAAGCCTAGGCCGACGGAAAACGAGCTCTCTGGCATCGCGTAGGTAGGTGTTGGACGTTAGCCTCCTAGTTAAGCCTTTTTTCCAAGCCGGGGCGGTGGAGCTTGGCCTTGATCATCGCCTTGCTTATTCGCTGTGCGGCGGGGCCAAAAGCGTGCGGCGATCATTTATGGTGCGCCGTCCGCCTTGTAGGAGCAAGACTTGGACGAGAATAGGTAGTCTTGCGCGATATATGGTCAAGAAAAACAACACGGCCCGCGCTCTGCCGTGCTGGCCCAGCGCGGATGTTGTTGCGGATGTGGAGAGACTGGCGATAACAAGCACGTACCAGTACGTCCATACGCAAAGTACACGGTAGCCCGTCGATACGTAGGTATTATGCCTCTCATAACGACCCATCATGTACACGCACAATACCGATAGTACTCGACGCTACCATCGTCAGTTGATTTCTTTACGGCACAAGCAAGGTGCCGTGGCATGGTGCCACTGGGTAGCAAGTGGTGAGGCGTGCCGCAGGTACAACCGTACGCCCTTCACCGCGGCGCACAATCTATCGCACTCTTCGCATAGGCCAGTCTGCTGCTATCTACTGCACCCGGGGAGTCGGCGCCATGTCTGTGCCTTCACTGCCTGGCTGGTTCGCTGCTGCAGCCTTGGTCTGAAACCGGCCCACGACAGCCCTCTCAACGTCTCTCCTCGGCTCATCGACCCCCTTCTTATACGCGGCGAGCAGCGCAACCGCCCGTCCATCTCCCTGATCCACACACTTGCTAATCAGAAGTTCCCACGTCTTCCGCCTTGGCGTATTGCATTTTTTGCCTGTGGCAACGCGCTGCGTGACCAGCTCCTCGTAGTAGGATAGCGCGTCTTCGAGGTCGCCGACCTTGAGACAAACAAGAATCAGGCGGTCGTAGGTGATGCGATCGGGCTTGAGGCCCAGCTGGATCATCTCGTTGACGAGGAACATGGCGAGTTCCTTGCGCTCGACAAGGTAGCAGCCCCGGAAGAGGATATTGAAAGTCTGAGTGTTGGGCCCGGCGCGCGCGACGGTGTGCAGCTCCTTGTAGATTTCGAGCGCGTCATGGAGACCCGAGACGGAAATGCTGGCCTGGATGCAGGCGTTGACGACAGCGGTGGGGATGGTGCGACCTGAGGCTTCCAGGGCGCGCAGCAGCGTAAAGGCATGTATGGGGCGACTCGGCTCGGTGCCCGCGTCTGGCTCGACGCAGAGGTACTTAAAGAGAGGATTACAAGTCCCCTCGTCGACCTTGAGGCTGGCTTCGGCCATGATGAGCAGCACGGACAGGGCCGAGTCCAGGTCGTTGGCATTGAGGTAGGTGGCAAGGAGCAGCTCGTAGTGGTGTGTCGTCAGAGGCGTGGCACGCTCCGTCAGCACGCGCAGTACATCGGTGGCCAGCGGGACGAGGCCATGATGTGCGGCGAGGGCGAGGACGGCCAGACAGGTGCCAGTGGCGGGCTTCAGGTGGCCGGGCTGCACCTGCGCCATCCAGACCTTGGAGGCGTGTTCGGCCAGCTGCTGTCGCCCCGCCGCGTCCAGCAGAGCACCCCAAAGCGCTTCGCTGATGATGCTTGTGGCGGTGGAGCGCTGAGACTTGGCGCGCCGACGGGCCTCCTTCAGACTGAGCACATAGAAGGCCTCCTCCACCTCGTCAAACTCAAGCAGCATCCACATGGCCTTGTCGAACAGCCAGCCTTCGATCCGCGTGGCACTGCGCACCATGTCTTCGAGCATGTCCAGCGCAAGCTCAAAGTGGCGGTCGCGCAGCAGGCCGGCGATGACAAAGCTACGGCCGCGGTCGGTCAGGGGGAACCAGCGCATCCTCATGTACTCCAGCACTTCCTCGCGCAGCAGGTAGTCCGGGTGCACGGCGAGCACCTCGAGCACGCACTCGCAGCCATGCGCGTCCAACTCCACCCGCCGCTGCCCGGCCTCGGCCCAGAAGCCCATCTCCTCGAGCACGGCACGCACCTTGCCCGCAGTGCCATTGGTGCAGCTGACGAAACTGTGCAGTATGGCCGCGTACATGACGGCATTGCGCGCTTCACCGCGCTGTTCGATGAGCACGCGGCACGTATCCAGCACCCCGAAGTGGTTGCCCTTGGCGCCTTCGCTGCGCAGGTGGTCATAAAGAAGGGGCGTCGACAGCAGCGTGAGCGACGGCCGGTCCCGGCTTTGGCGATTCGGTCGTCCCTCCGAGTGCGGATCGAGGCTCGCGAAGGAGGGCGGCGGTGGAGACGCTGGAGAGGGCACGTGACTGGCGGGGAATGCGGCGCCCGTGTTGTAGCGGCGCAACGCACGGCGGGATGCGTGGGGAGGGGCATGTATGGGAGCGGCGCGCGCGGCCTGGAGCGCGAAGCGCGGGCACAGACACTGCCACAGCGCGTCGTTGACAAAGGGCCGTGGTGGAGGCATGGGCGAGGTGTTGGCGAGGGTGGCAGCGAAAACACGTAGGCAATGTCCAATGTCAGAACCATCAACGCGTGACGTGGTCCATGCACAACTACCCCACGTCACTGCGTCGGCCACCCCGACACATTCACTACCCAGTGGATACACAAAATGACCGTCACGGGAGTGTCGGCTGGCAAACCATGCTGCGTCGAAATTTTCATGCCTGTCAGTTCGGCTTACGAGGAGAGATTAATTCTAGTTACCGCACCACGCCAAAGAGCCACTCGACTCAACTTTGAACAAATCTTCTTTTATTCATTACCACGTCGGAATACTTGGCCTACACATGCCCCCTGCGTGTCCTCAATGCAACGACGCCGGGATCGTCGGTGACTCTATATGTACAAGGTGTAGAGGTCACAATGCGTGCATGGATTCATGGAGTCTCAGACATACACTGCTCACAATCTGGTACCTACTCAATAACATCTGTCCCTTGGCCCGTCGGCTCACCGGATTTCGATGTGGATACCAAAAAATGGTTGCTTGTGACCGGTGAACGCTGAACAGACAGTGCCAGATTACGGAACGCCCTCACCAATCATCACACTTCTTTCTCTGTTGGCCTGATCAAACAATGCATATGATTTACGCTATTTTGACTGTTTCCGACGGCACTTGTCTGGGAAAAGCGCCCCCAACAACTCTGAAGTGGAGTTTTGCCTCGATAAGGAAGAGGCTCCATCAATCACAGCAAAGTGCTCATGGGATCGTATGTCGACAGGCACGCAGCGGCGTGTACATATCCAGCGAAAGGAACAATCCAAGCATAAGCCCCCGCAAAGGCAGTGTCCCAGCCAACTACAAGCCTTGTTGAACTATTATTGCGGCGTGGGATACCTGCTTTGCAGACCTGCATGCGCATATGTCCCTGCAAAGGGAACCCAGTCCAACAGTGTACTATGTATACTTCCTAGGTCTAAATAAGGATAAGTAGTCTCGTAACCCGCGACTCTTGGGTTCTGCCTAGCTAAAGTACAACTGCAGTATCTCAGTCCTCTTTGTCATCATAATGAGTCTCCTCACTTCACCTGCGCTTGTCTATTTATACAATAAAATTCTCCAACCGGGAGCCCACGAGCATCATTCCAAGACATTTTGGGCACACCTTATTCGAACGAAGTTCCTCCAGGGCGATGACATCGTGATTGCGACAGAGAGCCCTCCCACCCCACTTGCCGAGGATGCTTTCAGACGAGTGGATTTCCACGTCTCCATCATCAATCAGTATCAAAAGCTGCAAATTATCGCTATTTGCGAAATCAAGAAGGCCACAGGCTCGATTGACGAGCTTGAAAGCCAACTACAACAAGCATGTGAGGCGTGTGTTAGATACACCAAAGACGACGTCTGGGGAATTGCAATTAGAGGGACCAAAGCCCAAATCCTCCAATACACCACCAGCAACAGATACTTCCCGCTCACAAATGGTTACATTGACGCCAACTCACCGGAAGCTAGTGAGTTAAGTAGGGTGCTTATGATGATAAAGACGGAAATTAGCAAGCCAATCGCGAGTTCATCGGTCGTCCCCGACGGCTGGTATGATATGAATGATGGGAGTGGTAAAAAGAGATACTATCAGAATGGCGCATGGACGAGTCATTACTGCTAAGATCCATGTGTCCCTCAATTCCAAGATTGGACTTAATCGTCGCTTAGTACATACCAAGGGTCATCGTGTTAGTGGCATTGAAGGTAGCATATCCTGTCGGATATATGTAACTTGTGCTAGCCTTACATCAATATTACGTTACGACCAACACCCGAATGTACAGTTAGGAAATAGGAACAATACTAACAGAAGAAACATCTTTGCTATGCCACCATACAAGAATACCGTGCGTTAACCGTAGAATCGGGTCCGCAGGCTCACTCTGTGGCGATATTTCGTCGAGCACTTGGAGACGAATTTGAGGTTTTCCTTCGTGCCTTACTTGAAGCAATCCAATACAATTGGGTTCGTAAAGATCCGATATCTCCCTGTCGCACCTGTATTGGCCCACTGTTTTGCTATAATTGCCGTAGTGGAGCAAAATGCCGAGACAGTAGCCGTTATCCATACAAGCCTGGATACTTACTAAATCTTCCAGAGGAGCTTCTGAGTAGTACATATTGTATGCATATGTGGCGAAACCCGGCAACGGTGTCCGATAGACAGGGAATTGGGGCGAAATTTCATGGTTTGATGACAGCCATTTACTATATGGCTGAGCGCCTATGATAAAACCAGGTAACCAAGGATCACTGTAGTACAGTGCTTTTACCGAATCATCTGCAATCGACTCTAGCTCTAATTCAGATTGCATTTCCGGTGAGATGTAGTTGCCCAGCCAGACATTCTTCGTCTGTGTCCTAACCTGTTACTTAGGTAAGCCAACTACTTTCATGTAAAGCAGAGTTTGACTTACGACCAATGAACGTATTCCCAGATTGATATTTTTGTTTTTGTGGCGAAGAACCCATATTGCCTCGATCCTCTCATTCATTGATAACGGACAATACATGCAAATTGTATCGCTGTCGGCTTCATCATAGAAGCAACGTTGTGGATTTCCTTGTTGATGGGATGTTACGGCGGTGATTCTACCAGAAGTGAACGCAAGCGAAATGGCAGAGGCGTGCTGCAGAGGAACGTAGTGTAGAAGAAGATCTTTGCGAGGCGCCGTAAAAGGAATATCTTTCTGGCCATGTTGGGGAAGCAACATCGATGATTTCGAGCAATCCCAAAAGACTTGACCACTGTTGAGGAGTGGGGACGAAATCTTCTCAATGAAAACACCCTATAACCGAATTAGCAGTATGCAAACGCCCTTGAATTGAGCACATACCTTGGATTGTAGATGTATACGAGCCTCGGTGATATTGATAACATGTACCCATTCACGGTTCGAACGTATAGTAAGAGGATTCTTCGCGTTCAAATACAGACAGTTCCGGCATTTGATAGATGTAGGCTTGATGCTGTGCCCAGAAGTAGAGACATCGGAGCGTAGAAATTCAACTTTTGTAACACCAATTCTATCGGCCCATACGACTAAATAGTCACATATCGTATCTTGTGATTTGAGCTTTTTTGAATGAGAAACTTCATGATCATAAAGTCCCGTGACATAGGATTTGTTGCCGTATTCGATAGAAGTCTGGAAGACATCGCCTTGGCACGATAGAATAAGATGGCGAGCGGATTCTTTCTTGAGCTCAGAAAGGAGTTTTGATGTCTCTCCAAAGATCGTGAGCAAGCGTGACATGGTGCTTGGTGTGGCCATGAAAATGATCTCGGTAAAGACCTCAGGCGGCAACTTAGACAGATGCCTGCACAGGCATTTTAAGCAGTCGCAGTTCCTTTGTCGATGGCAAGGAGTTTTAACATTATGCGCAAAAATTTGCGGGCTACAAGAGCGCTTGAGAATCTGGAGCGCGTGTTCCGGGCCAGGGGGATCATCTACGGGGAGAGCGGGCCTCAGAGCTTGGCCGAGCTTGACTAGCGATCCATCTTCCAGCGAGGCAGAACAAGCATCCACGCAAAACTGGTGATACTGAAATGGTCGAGATCCGTCTGCATCAGGCCGAGTGACTGCAGGCAACCAGTTACCAATGTCTGACTCTTAGAAAAGAGCATACGTACCTGACCGAATCCGTTCGCCGGCCTGAACAGGGAAACAACATAAATTGCAGAGTCGTGGAGTGCCAAGCGACATTTCAAAATCCAAAAGAGAGAAGTAACACCTCCAGAACACTCTCAGGGCAGGGCGAGCGGCCGCCCTATCAACTATCAAATCGCGGAAATGTAACACAAGCTTGGCGTCACATCTGCGCGTATCGGTATCTCGGATGCCATGTGAGATGACTGCACGTGAACGTTGGTCAACAGCTCGCCGGCCGGAACCGCCCATCGTCATGCAATGCAACGAGCTTCAATTGGAAATCACATGGTGTTGAAGCTCGAAGCACCGCCGGCTCAGCACGTGATCAATAGGTCACGTGACCCGGTGTACATCCATTCATGTAACCGGGTAGACTGAACACCTAACCAGACGATCCACCTCAACTCGAACCAAATAACGATAATTCGGTTTGCCTAGTAACTGGCCAAGCCACTTTACCTGAGGGCTATTATGATCTAAAGACCTACTCTGCTTACATCATCCCGCCCCCCACCGCCGCTCCTGGACCGATGCTGTAATCAACCCGCCCAGCCTGCGCATCAAACGGTTTCCCGAAATGCCCAATGCCCTCGCCGCGCCGCTTCTGCATCTCCTTGGCGACCCCCTCGCACTGGCGCAACAAGTCCTCGCTCGTGCCCTGGCTCGCGACAAACACGAGGCCCGCGTCCGGCGCAGCCACGCCCGTGCCGATGTAGGCGCCCGAGGCGTCTTTGGCGTAGTGTGCGAGGTACATGGAGCGTTTCATGGCGCGCGAGGAAATATACGAGGGCGTGGATTCATAACCGCGGCGGGAGAAGGGGTTGAGGCGATGGAGCGAGGTGCTGTCGCGGCGCATGACCATGGGAACGAGGATGGTTTCGTCGGGAGGGCCGGTGGCAAGCGAGGAGAGGATAGTGTTGACTTCGGTGTACGTTGGGGGCAGGGCAGTAGCGGCGTATTCGGGCGGATTGTCATGGTCCGGGGCGGTTGAAGTGTCTTTGGACAACATTGCTGTTGGTTGTTTTTAATAGTGGTAGTAGTGTAAAGGTGAAATGCTGTAGTATGAGGTCTCAGGGAACTGATAGAGCGGGTAAAGTTAGAACCATGTGATTATATAGGTAGTGTTTATAGTCCATATTATACACAAGTCGCTTGACCTTTGAAATCGCCCCAATAGCGTAGGTGGCGAAGTTTAGCCGCAAACGTGAAGGAAATGGGGGTATGGGGAAGATCTTAGTGGCTGGCCGAGTCAATCGGTGGCGTCAAATCAAAAGATGCCGGACTTGGTCTGCCTTGCTGCGCCTGGCGGGCCTTAAAACACGGCCATGCGGCGTGCCGAAAGACGCCTGAGCCTGATGATCTTGCCGCTGCGCATGCACAGCCATCGTCATGTCATCAAAGTTGCATCATCGGCACACGATCTTGGGCCTGCTCAAATGTTTCATGGGCGTCTTCATCTCAAGTTACAGCTTTTTCAGGCAGTGCTTCCACTACCATACACTTTGCCAAAAGCATCGCCCTCCTCCATACTCAGTCCCTCGTCCAGTATATCATGTGCCATGTTAACGACTTCGTCTTCGATACCGTATTCTAGCAGCAGCCCTTCGCTAAAGGCAAGACGTGTCAACGCGACTAGATAAGCGTGTTGACCACCAACCGTGTTGGTCAGCTTACTCTTGATGTCGAAGTCTGCGTTATTAGTCGTAATGTAGTAGATGAGCTTCATGTTTGCGTTAATTGACTCAACTATGCGGTCCTGGTTGGGTGAGAGGGGTTGTCTGTACAGGCTAGTGATACAGTAGTCGAGATATTTAATCAGCCTGCCAATGCAAAGTCGGTTCTGCGCCAGTCGTGACGAGCCATACGTAGAGATGGAGAATTGCGTTAAGACCGAGAGTACATGAAGTCGTAAGTCCCACGTATCTGCCTCGGAAACCGTAACCGTCGTACTTGCAGAGCCAGAGGGATCGGGAATAACTCTCGGTGTCTCGGTGAATAAGTTGGTTAGCCGGTGGAGCATTGCATCCTCGCTACTGTCTTGACTCTCTAGGGCGGAGTCCATCTGGATGATTGGCCCAAGCGTTTTTTCAAGGGCAGAAGTACTCAGGATGCGCAGCATCAGAGTGATTTGCGCACATGGCTGTTCTTTAACCAACAGCATGCAAGCAAAAGTGGATGGTATAGCTTGCCAGAAACGAATAATGGCCTCCGGGTCGAAGCAAGAGACGCAGCTAGTGGCAATCAAATACAGAAGGTCCAGGCAATCCAAGACGTTAATGTGCGACGCAATCTCCTGCTGCATGTGCGAATAGAGTGCGGCTACAGCATTGCTTCCTCCTTTGGCGGCTTTGGAAATAGGGTCCGAAACGAGGTCGACAAAGGCAATGATGAGAGGAACGGCACGATCTGCAAGCTGCACAGCAGTCTGGATGGGCTCAAATGCCAGAATGAAGTGGAGGGTGTCGAGGATAAGGGGCGTGGGAGCATAATACTTTTCGTTGTGGCAGCGCTTCCACAAATCAAGAAAGGTGATGGCAACGTGCAAGGCGAGGTCGTGGACATGAGGCGTGCTTGTCGTGGCTGTGGCCAATGCATCATAGAGGATTGACGATAGCTTCTTGTCGGGCTGCGAAGGGAATGCATACTGTGTCAACGCCTCGAGAATGCGATCTTGGCTGTTGGAGGATGGCTGTGCCAGCAGTCGATGTAGGAATACAAAGCGGCCGTCGTCTGGCCGGAAGACGCCCAAGAGAGTTTTTTCTGGGGTGGTCTCTGATACAGCGTCTTGAGGCCGGCTGCGCGGCTCACTGAGCTGCAGCATAGGCAGGGGTATGGGACTCTGGTCAGCCACCAGGCGCTTGCGTTTGCCCATGTGCTTGGACGGTGAGACCATGATGACGTCGTCGCCATCGTCAAAGCCATTGCCTAAGGGGCCTCGGGGGACGGTGGGGCTGCCGGGGGCGACTGTGGTCGACTTGGGACGGGATGCCATAGTCTTGGTCTTGGTGGTGGCGGTACGACGTGCCATGCCTAGCTCGCGGGCCTCGTGCTGGTTGAACATGGAGTCTGTATGGGCCGTATCTCTGTCGCGACGCAGCTGGTCCATATCGGCGCGCAATCGGGCCAGCTCAGCCGTGTAGGCGTGCTGCTGGTCGGCCAAGCGGCGCTCGTAAAGACGGGCGTCTGTATCATGGCGACGACGCAGGGTGTCGGCTTCGCCCGACTTGGTCTGTAGCTGGGTCTTCAGGGCTTGGGCGTCGCGCTGCTCGCGTGCCTTCTCTTGCTCGAGCTGACATCAGCGTGTCAGTGCGTAGGACGACATGTAGAATCTGGCGGCGACCGCCGCGGCGGTGAGAGAGTCACACCTTCTTGATGCGCTGCAGCAGCTGAGCTGGGTCTGTCTGTGAAGGCCACTGCCACTGCGATTGCGACGGCGCGTGGACGCCATCCTGGCACGTCTCTCGTGGGCCATGGTGGTGGTCGTCGTCGACTGTGTAGTGGAGAGGGATGGCCTCGTTGTGCTCAAGAGCAATGGCCTCACTTTCGCCAAGATTGACGACCTCGTCGCCTTCGTCGAGGCCGTAGTCCGACTCGGGCCCCGCGGGCAACAAGAGCGGCTGTTGCGTGGCTCGGATTGCCGTGGCCTCGAGGTGCTGCAGCGTCTTGGCGGGCAGGTCGTCGAGGTCGGGGTCCGAAAAGCCGAAGTCGTCGTCATCGCCGTCGTCCATGGCCTCCGCTCCATGGCCAAGAAGTGGTGGGTAGTCGCAGTCGCAGTCGCAGTCGCAGTCGCGTGAAGGCGCTGGGTGTTCGTGGTGGGCATCTCGGCGGAACGTGGGGGCGGTGCGGACAACTCATTCCCTTAGCGCGGCGGCTGGATGACGTCTCCCGCCTTGTCCCGGCGGCTCATCTAGTCACCAACGACCTTTTCGACCCTTCACCCGCCCCAGCTTTGCCCCGTCTGCCCACCCTGCCCATCTCGGCCACAGCAAGTCCATTCACCGCCAAGGCCAAAGCACGTCGTCTCCCGTCTTGCGCCCCGGCTGCGACTCGACGCGCACTGACGTTCGCATCGTATCGCGTCCGCACGTCCACTACACCCGCCCTACCCCCCAC
>Ga0182210_1000390_pt1 | contig 10592 bp, 9 predicted proteins | sample G5R1MG_19_FD_129670 | JGI IMG/M metagenome (GOLD analysis project Ga0182210, IMG submission 129670) | Switchgrass phyllosphere microbial communities from Michigan, USA - G5R1_MAIN_03OCT2016_LD1 MG | ecosystem: Host-associated > Plants > Phyllosphere > Phylloplane/Leaf | place: USA: Michigan... | reverse complement strand
GCAGTAGCTCGCCCTCACCCAAGCGCGTGGCCAGGGGCCGTGGCGCCCAGCTGGCCATGGCCATGTAGCCCATACCCGACGCCGCCACCGCGCCGAAGCGCACGCCGGCCTTGACGATGTCGCGCATCTCGCCCGTCACCACGTCGACGTGCACAAAGCCCGCATCCATGCCGGCGACCAGCGCGGAGCCCGATGCCCACGTGACGCTTCTGACCGGCGCGCTGAGCGCCATGTCGACGGCAGCACCGGGGCCCTCAGTGTCCTGCCACGTCCATAGCAGCAGCCGGCGCCGCACCGCCACGGCCAGCCGGCTCACGATACACGGAATGCCTGTGGCTGCGTCCTTGACAATGTTGCTGGCTGCCGCAAACGCCGTCGCACCGCGTGTTGCGTCCAGCCGCTCATGCAGCGCGTACGTGTGCATATCGTGCAGCGACACGACGCTGTCCGACAGCGACACGAGCAGACCCGCCTCCTTGATCACCGCCAGCTGCTGGATGGGGCGCCGCGAGAACCGCTCCTCCTCGCGCAGCAGCTCGGCGGGGGGTCGCGGCTTGGCCGGCGTGGCCGTGGCATCGTCGTCAGGCGGCGTATGCTCGCCACTGGTGGTATTGGCGTCGCCGTTTCCGTTGCCTTTCCTGTTACCATCGGGCTGAGCATCGCCGTTGCCGTTGCTACCGCCCTCACCCTCGCCTTCGGCCTCGTCGCGCTGGTCGTGCACGCGGTAGATGCGTAGTGCGCCCGTGTTGAGGCCCACGAGCACGCGGTCACCTGCGTCATACGATCCATCAGCAGCTGCCCGTTGCAGACGCGAGCCACATTATGCCGCAGCACGCATACCGTAGGCCAGTATCGACTCGATCTTCGCCTTGTCGCGCGCCTTGAGCTCGACAATCGGCCGCGCAGTAAAGGCCGAGAGCATGTTGGGCCGAGTGCGCTATCGTCACATGCACGCGTCTATGCTTCCATGCTTGTGGTTTCTGTTTCCGTTTCTGTTTCCGTTTCTGTTTGCTAGTCCATGGTGGGAGGCAGCGGTGCGGCGAGGCTGCGCAGTGGGGGAGCTCCCTGAGCAGACGCCCATGGGCTGGTGTTGGCGTGGGAGCTCGGAGCATCGTCATTGCCTGCGACGGCGTCACGCGCTTGGACCATCCATGCATCCTCACCACCACCACGCATTGCATGTTCATCACAGTAGACCCTGTCTAGAAAGCAAGACAGTGAGGCAGGGGACGAACGTTTATTGTGACTAATAATGATCCCTTCCAGCGCAACAGAACCATCTCTCCCCTGTCCGTTTTTATCTGCCCACACTGTCCTACAGGTGATTCAGCATCCACCAACCACCTCACCATCGTCCTGTCCAGCCAGTCCCGTGAATGCACAGGATCAACTCACACGGCGCCAAAAGAAATATCAGCGCTAGAACCAACCCTTCGTCCAACGGACGAGGATGCTTCGAAACCGTACAAGACAAACGCATCCATGTCGACCTTCAAGCTCAAGCATGCTCTCCTTCTCCCCTCCTCCACTGGCCCTCCAGCGCAGAAGACAGGAGAGAAATGAAGAAATGCGAGGAAGGTAGCAAACGCTTGTTACCAATCAGCAAAAATAAAAACACAGCCCTCTCCAGCTTCTCCCTCCAATTTGGCCACAGTGGGTGCGCAATGCATACAAAAAAAAATCCAAAAGGGCCAGGCGGAGGGTGCTTAAACAGAAGAACAGAGAGGTTGTGGCGAAAAAGAGCGAGTCATATCCTCATATCGCCGGCTCTAACAAAGCTTAGCACAGTCATCCCAGGTCGTGGGTTCCAAGGTGCGGCCTTGAGTAACAGACCCCGATTTGCACACCCGCATAGTGAGGGTCAGAAGTACGCGGCAGAAGCGTGCCAAGCGGGCAAGCCACAAGCAAGGCACGGTACATGCAGGCACATGCGTGATACAAGCGCTCAATACGCGAGGGAGCAACGGAAGTATGCAACAAGGCGGGCAAACAATGAGTAACACCCACGGCTGGGGCGGAGCTGAAGCAGTGAAGGAAAAGCGGGCTTAAGGGACCTCGGGAACAGACATACTCAAGGAGATATTAACACGCCTCATCAAGGCGATGGATACAGAGCCACATCCTTGTAACGCGGAATTTCTTCTTCAATAACAATGGAGTTTGACAGAGATTGTGTGCGTGAATTATGGTGAAGAGAAAAACGGGGGTAAATACAAAGACATATAGGAGCTCTTCGCTGTCACCCTTTTTAAGCAGACGAGGGGAATATCAATCCAGCACACAGGCCGCAAGGTAGAGCACGAAAATCAAACGTGAAACACAGGTATTACAAAATAGGGGATGACTTGAGATGGGTATGTAAAATGAAACACCAAAACACAAAAAATGATGTCTTGCGGAGAAGCTCGCTCACAAAGTAAGCTTCGTCAACCGCATAAGAAATCCAATTGTGCAAAGCTCTGCTTGTAGCAAGAGGGCTTTGGAAACTTCAAGGGATGGGGAGGAACCAAGCTTTGGCGCTGAGCGATTACAGCTTTCATCGCATGAGTTCAATGATGGTGAGAGATGCGCCCAGGCAACCATGCTACCGGCTAGACAACAGAAGACAAATAAATTGTCGGCGGTCCTATTGATAAACATGTTCCTCGGGTGGACCTCTCGTTGTCGTCCGGGCATTGAATCTTTATTGAATGTAAGGATTATTGCTTTGTTTTTCCGAAGGATATGGCTGCTGGTCCGAGAAGGGATTCGGGTGCTCCTCGTTGACGGGCGAGGGCTCGGCCAACTGGCCGTAGCTACTTACGCGGAGGTGGCCGGGCCGGGAAGACGCGGTAATGGCGTGTGCGTCGACTTGGCCGACCTTTTCTTGCGGCGCAGGCTCGCCATCGGGTTCGAAGGTCGAGAAGGGGCGGGGTGCGAGAGTGTAAGGCGCGGCTTTGTTGACGTTGTAGTCGTTGGCAACGTACGAAGGCGGTGCGGCTGCGGGGTAAGCTTGTGGCTTGTGGGCTGCAACTTCAATGGGAGAGTCGATGATGTATGGGTTTCTGCCTAGTTCGGGGTCGTCGCGGCGGAAGAGGTGAGCGGAAGCGTACAGGAGTCCGCCGAGGGCGATACCGAGCCAGATGAGGAGCAGAGCGGCGGAGATAAGTGCTTCTTGTTGAATGCCACCTATCAGTTTATCAATGACGTGATCTACTGCTTCAGTAATCTCATCCTTTGCTTTGCCGCCGGGACTCGCAAGCAATTCGGCAGCCGAGTCTGACCCGCTCTTATCCGCAAGGGCTCCAATGGACAAGGTATTGTTGGCGACGCCGGGAAATGAAACGTGCGCATGCTCTTGGACCCAGGTAAGACCGCTTTGGAAACTAGCAATCTTCAGCCCAATCAAGCAATTCAAGACGTCCTTGATAGGATCGTAGAGAATGGTGCCGCCAAACGTATCGTTGAGTGTCTTGCTCGTCTCGCTTATAAAGCCATTGAGGGTATTGTTGACTGCCGTCGTACTTGTGTTCACCCAGCCGAAAATATCGTTGTTAATATCGCCGTACAGTTTTCCAATCGCGCTGTTGACGCCCTGGGACCACGACATGGACGCGTTGTTGAGTGATGTCACGACTTTTCCGGCAAAATCGGCGACTTGCGACGTGAGCTCAGGCGTCTTGTCCTTGATGGCCTTCAGAAGAAGGTATTGACAGAAGCAGGAGAAAAGGCCAGCCAGACCCAAAGAGAGTAGAAACAACATAGGGACGGAAGTGGCGTACGCCCAGGTCCAACGCATTACAGCTTGTCGTCGCGCTGATCCGAAGCGTCTGCCGAACCATAGACCGATACCAGAGGAGGTTGGGCGCGACGCGAGGTAGACAACGTCCATGCCCTCATGGCCCTCTGCGAAAAGTGCAGCGCGTTCTTCCGTCCTGCGGTATCGACGAACCTCCATCCACGCCATTGGCACACAAACAAGTACAGCCAAGACGATCAGCACGCCAAGTGCAATCTTGCGTGCATTATACGCCAGTTCAATGAGGTCATCGAAGAACTTGTTTATGCCGTTGCCCTCGGAGCAGAATTTGAGTGCTTCCTTCTGCGGTACAGGGAGAAGTTGCCGGTCAAATGCAAACGTGTCCATGCCTTTGATAAGCTTCTTGACCTCCTCAAATGGCGCGCGAATCAGGTTGTCGGTAAAGTTCTGCACTTCGGTAAAGGTTGGGATCGATTGGTTGAGCTTTGTAAGCGAATCCTGCATTTGTGTGGGCAGCTCGAGCGATTTCAGCTTTGTAATTTGTTGATCCAGATTGATTGTCGGCTTGTTGAACCCAGGCAAGTTGAAGTTAATCTTGCTCATGATGGAGTCGATGCCGTCGGTAACGGATTTGACGGCATTGCCCATGTCTTTTGTGACATCTTCAACTGTCTCATTGAGTTGTTTGTGGACTGCCTCTCCAATCTCCACGGCGGCGTGTAAGCTGCCAGTCACAGCTAGGGTGATTAGGCAGAGATAAGTGCTGGTCATCATGTGGATAACAAAGAGAATTATTTCCTCAACGCCTGTGACGCTCATTTCCAACATGGTCATGAGGCCACTTACTGCTTTCTCAACGCCGGATGCAGTCATTTCGTTGACGCCTTTGCTCATGTAATGCGGCATAGATGCCATGGAGCTGCCAATGCTTTCGACTTGGGTGCAAGCACTGAGGGCTTCGCGACGGGCCGAAGCAAGACTTGAGTTGGTGCTTGCAATGGCGAAGAGTAGTCTGACGAGGACCAGGAGTAGTAGGATCGTCCAGCGATTAATCCATATTTGCGAGAGCCTAGCTCGAAGGCCAAGGTAAGGTTTGAAGTTTGGTGTCTGGTTTCGTGTAGGTCGTGGTACATCTTGCGGTGGGTAGTAGTCTCGCATCTCATGACAATCGCCAGCGGACATGAATGGAGGCACAGTCGGGAAGGGTTGCTGTTGGTTCGTAGAGGAAGTCATCACGTCGATGTATGACTGCGAGACGCGGTCTTTTGGGAACGTCAGATACGACGGGCTATTGAAGTAATGAGAGCGAAGGTTGACAGAAAGACGAGAAAAAGGCCAGCCAGATCCAGCGTATCTATCTTCCAGAGATAGCTCGTGGAGTGGGGAAAGAAGTAAACAAAGCGACAGAGGCGCACAATGGACGACAATGGAGGACAATAGAAATGACCAACGCTCCGCACAATGCAATAAAGGGAGAATGGACGTGAAGAGCGGGGGTGACGGCGCGTCAGGTGGGTAGCAGTGTGAATAACTACTTTCACAATGGCCAGCTTGAATAGAAGAACACGTACCGCGAGGGAGCGAGGACCAGCTGCAGGCCTCCCACCGCAGTACCAGTGGTACGCGCGCGAGAGGCCTGCACGACCTGGCCGTTTCAGCAGCGCATACATTTCGATGAGGCTCTAGGTAGAACAGGCGACTCCAAGTGTGGTGGTGGCCCGAATAGGCGCCCGGCAAGGTGGAGCAAGCCACTCCCGGCCAGTCATTTGCTTGTCAGACGGCCAGGCTGGGGAAGACGCAAAACAACGTGCTAGAACGGAAAGGCTTGACGACGTCTGTTTGTTATTTTGGGCGTCCCAGCTGCTCGAGTGGTCGCGGTGCAGTGTCTGAGCGGGCGTCCTATTGTTCCACGACTTGCGCTCATTGGCCCGCAAGCGTTGCAGGGTGCAAGTGTTGTCGAGCGCAAGGGAGCACGACCTCTGGATGTCGGTCGTTGGCGGAGGAGGTGCTCGCATCGTAGGAAATGCGCGACGCAGCAGTTTTGTAGGTTTCCGCCATGCCCTCGCCACACGGCTGCGTCGCAGGCTCGTGGCGGCCGCTCTGCCTTGTTTCCTGCCGCCGGCGATGACGATGACGACGTCATCTGCTGCACTCTTCCTACCCATGTGCCCTGTGGTGCCATGGCTCGCACTGCCGCAGCCGTCTTGTCATCGGCCCGTTGCAGGGTCTCGAGTACCACAGTGCCACGATGCGTCGCCGTGGCCCCGAGGACACGTGAAGCGAAAGAAGGGCACCTGACTGGGTAGGAGAAGGCGTTGCGACACCATCAAAAGGCGTTCCAAAGCCACGGCCAGGTCGACATTGGGTGGCTGCGGCGTAGCGCTGGCGCTTCAGGGGGGTGGGGGCGGCGAGGGGGAGAGGAGGGGGGAGGAGGTGGAGGGGTGGCCCAAGCGCGGACAGCTGTGGCCAATCAAGGCTCGGGCGGGTACCGAGCCTCAAACTGTCAACCACGTCGGCCCGTCCTCTTCAACGTCAGCTCTCACGTCTTCACCCCTCATCGCCGGTCCGCGTTCTTCCATCAGCTATCAAACGCGGGCCTCGCATTCTTTCTTTCTCCCCCAGCCTATACGAACACGCCTGTGGTGATCCGTTGCATTGTGGTGGATGGTTGGCACGTGGGACAACACCATGTCCAAGTCACGGCGCGATACTTGCTTACAGCATTTGTCGGGTTCCTGTCCTCGACTTGGCCTCCGGGTGTGTCAGTGAATAGGAGAATTCTTCATGCCCGTGGACACCACCGCTAGCTCTTGCTGCTTTCCTGTTGTCGCGATCCCCGTGGCAGCTGCACATGTATATGCCTCCAGGCAGTCGCAGCGTATTGCAACTCCACTCCTTCGTGTCGTCCCTATTTCATCTTTCTCTCCTTGCACACTCAATATCTCTCATTCAATCGAACAACTGCCATGCCGCAGAATCTCATCCAGTCCCTGTTTCATTGTTTTCGGCGCTGGTCGTCGACTGCCGTGCCATCCTAAGATTGCATCGTTCAAGTGAAAAGAGATATGTGGCAGGCAGCTCTTTGCTTCATGCTCCCTTCTCTGTCTTCCGTGGGCACATTGCTTGTTTTTCGTTTGTAGTGCTGGCTCACCCTACTTTCACCTCACTCCACCTGTCGGGTCTTCGTCCCCCCGCCGACTTACTCCACACTTCAACCCTCGTTCCATCCCCAACTCCGCCAGTCGACCCAGTGTCCGCCGATTGCAATTTTAGCTGTCACACCATATTTCTTGTACGCGCATACGTTTTCCTGTATATTCTGCATCGCGCGCAATTTCGCCCGCTCGAGCATATAGACAAACTGGTCAATTGTGGGCAGGCTCCCTCACGAGATCCCACCGCCTCTAAAGCTCTCACCAGGCCACGGACGTCACCGCCTGATCGATTAGGTGCACATTTACTTGGACAATTGAATGCCTAGTCTAGGCTGCTCTTGAGCGATATAAAAACTCATCCTACAAATCCCACACGTTACACTCCTCAAGCCACAGCAAAGCAGACGGATTAAACAGCCTACCTTCTCTATTTCGTTCGCCTAATTGCAGCTTGGACAAAGGCGCGATCGAATTTAAAAACACCCTCTGGACGAACCTTCGACCTAAACGACTTCATCCCTCAAAGCTATCTGATTGCTTAACCATACGGGAATCATAACGTATCATAGCCTTCGGGATAGGTGAGACGTTGGTGCTTGAAAACTACGGTTTCTCAACCAGCGGTGATTCCACTAGGTGAGTCCGCTTTTGTAGGCAGACCCAGAACACGAAGAGTGTGTTTTCCCGATTCTTTCGCCCTTGGAATATAGGAATGGTCACTTGGAGGCTACAGCACCCACGCTCGTTTGTTGGCTTGCTCGCAGGTCAAGGCGATACATTGTCATTGAAGTTACTTGAAGGATCAATAGCAGCGAGATCAGAGCCGTCTCACCGCGGCATTGGCGGCGACAGCCAAACAATAACCGTATTGTCATATGAAACGGTCTATTAACGGATAGATAGGAACAGATACTTCCCCTCCACCCCCTTTGGTTCATACCATTACGCCAGCCTCTCTCAGTACGTTCACCGCCTATTAGCTTTTCCACGACATCTTTCTTGGCGAGTCCCAGCTCCGTCGTTCTCTTGCAATCGTCCCACACCATAGCACCCTTGCGGCCTTCCTCGAGTACTGCACACGAGAATATGTATTCGCCGCAATCGCACAACGACGGCAACCTCAGGCAGGGATATCATCTGATGGCCAGCATCGATGACAATGTCGGAGGCGAAGACACAGGCGGGGTTTCTATACACAGCCCGGTCACCGTCAATTGTGTCCCGACAGCACCGTCCTCAAGTAGCAGTGGCAACACCCTACACAACGATAGAGCCAGCTTGGGTGATCGCTCAGATTGCGAGGAAACCTTGTCATTCAGCAGCCCTGTCAGCCTAAACGATCTCGACTTTGGCCATCTCACCCTCAACGATACTCGTGCGCCAATAGCCAAGGCAAATAGCGGTCGCTACAGCATTCCCTATCACCGCGGACTTGCGTCTATTAACACGCCCTTTCCGTATACACCACGAACGCGTGAGCGCACTTGGAGGGACAACAATGGACGAGCTCCTCCACCTTTCAACAGCAAGCTTGCCTCTGTTGGAGGGTTCCGCCATTCGCGCACCTGGCTGTCGCCCGAGGCACAAACAGAGCAGGATTTCCTAGTGGTGCGCAACGCCATGCGCCGTCAGTTCAGGAGCTCCGACGTGGCGAAATGGAAGCTCGAAGACTACATCGCGCATCGCGCGGCAATGCAGGCTTCGCAGGCCAACAAGCTCGCCAGGCAGGCAGAAGTGAAAGGGAAGGAGCTCATGTCGGACGCTTTGGTGATTCCCCGCGAGACACAAGACAATATGAGAAGATGGGGCGTCTATGGCAATTTCGAAGAGCTTGGTAACACAGGACGTGTCCTTGGTCAGTCGACAATCTGGTGCGCCAACTGGAAAGACGGCAAGGAAGATGTCGCACCGTGGCCTACTCTGGCAGAAATGAAATGGGAGGGGGATGACCGCGCAAAGACAGGTGTTGGTCGCTTCCTACCCCTTCCACGCGAACGAGGCCCCTCGACTATCGCATGGAATCAGCTTGCCGTGGTTGACCAGTACCCTCTTGATCAGACCGCCAAAATTCCCACCATGGAGGACATCTACCTTCCTATCGATGACCAAATCGAGCCAGAGATGGAGTACTTGTGGAGCAAAGACCTAGAGAAGGAGATGGACGCCTTCCTAGACTCTTAGGTACTTAACCCATTCTCCCTGTATGTCTTGTCAGGCTCTCTACTCAACCCCGAGCAAAATCTGACAGTATTTCAGAGCACCAATCATTTTCATACACTTTGAATATCTGGTGCGGTCACGCGTCGATTCGGGTTCCTTTTGCCCAACGCCGCCGCTATCAACAGTATCCCCTGCATGGATGTCGCACCATGCCATTCAGATTCCTGATCAGTTTCCCTATTTCACAATTTCCTATCTTCCCTTTGTAATTCCACTCCTACGATACCCCGCGGCAGACGCTCACATGGCGTTATCTTAAGACAACCCCAACCCCGTCCTCCCCCTCAAGGCAGCTTGGAGGCTGGAGGACTACGTGTACTTGGTTTGTTTGATTGAAACTGCTCAGAGCATGAGATTTTCATGGTCCAGCTACTGCAAGGCTGATGGAGGTTTTTTTGTTTGGAACTGTGGCTATCCTGGCCACATTTGCTTTCTTTTTCCTGCAACTTTGGATAGCTTTCGATACCCCAGTACAGCTTCTATCATCAAAGGGTACTTTTTCGATCAAATATTCCCGACACCCACGTGTGCTGCTCCAATGCTCAGCTCCTATCCGCTCCCTGACTGATGTTCTTCAGATAGCTATGTACAGAGTAGAGTAGGCTTTAAACATCCCTCCTACTCCAGGTCCTTAACCATGTGCTTAATCCTAATGCTCTCCTTATTTGGACACACCACCACATCCTCCCTCCCACTCCTCACATACCCACACCTCTCATACAACGCCACGCCACTCAACGTTGCCCCCATCTCCAGCTTGACAAACCCACCCACCTCGCCCTCCTTGCCCTCCCGCGCCCGCGCCTCACAATACCGCATCATCATCGTGCCCAGCCCACGGCGCGCCCAGTCAGGATGCGTAAAGATGGCGCGAATGCTCGCACGCTCGACGCGGGGATCGCGCTTCTCCGGCATACGCAAACGCGACGGCGCGGCGTCCCCGCCATATAGCGTTTTGCGAAAGGACCAGCCGCCACAGGCGCAAATGGTATTTTCTTGGGACGTCGGGTGTAGGATGAAATAGGTTCTGTTCGGGTGAGGGGGTGGGTTGAGATGGGTCGGATGGTATGTAGGTAACTAGGCAAGAAATAGTACGTACTGGTCGTGGATTAAGACCGAGTCGGGGCCGAAGAGATGGCCTATTGAGCCGTCGAGCTCGGCGTCTGTGTAGAAGCCTTTTCCCAGTGCGCGCATGGATTCGCTAATCATTTGTTGGAGGGCGGGGATGTCGGATGGGGTGGCGGGGCGGAAGGCGAAGTCGTGGGTGGCTTCTTGGGCTTCGGCATCACGGATGGGATCGTTCATTGTGGGCTGGTGTTTCCATTACCTGGGTAGAGTGAAAGGCGTAGAACTGGAGGTTCTGAATGCGCGCTTCATCGTGTTGGTTATTCAGTCAACCATGACTGCCTGACTAGGATTTTAACGCCATCACAAATTGCGAAGAGCGTGTTTTCCGACGGGAAGCCTATCTTGACTCG
>Ga0182210_1000389_pt1 | contig 10630 bp, 12 predicted proteins | sample G5R1MG_19_FD_129670 | JGI IMG/M metagenome (GOLD analysis project Ga0182210, IMG submission 129670) | Switchgrass phyllosphere microbial communities from Michigan, USA - G5R1_MAIN_03OCT2016_LD1 MG | ecosystem: Host-associated > Plants > Phyllosphere > Phylloplane/Leaf | place: USA: Michigan... | reverse complement strand
TCTGTGCGCTGGGCGTAGTATCGCTGCGCAGGAGGTTGGGCATTTTGGGGTTCCTGGTTCACGCCGTATTCGTCATACTCGTCGTAGTCGCCCCAGTCGTCGCCGTCGTAGGCATTCTTCTTGGCCTGCACCCACTTGGTGGTCTTGGCGCGGTTCACATTGGTCTTGAAGCTGACGGGCTGGGCGGGCGCAAAGGGCGATGCGGCGCGGTCGCTGGCCGGTGTCAGTGAGCACACGTGACATGTGACAGGAGGGCGTCATGCACCGCCGCGACTCACAGCGGCGACCCCACCGGCTCCGGGGTGAAGCGGAACGGACCTGACATGGCTGCGTGCAGGCGTGGAGAGGCGTGGAGGGAGTGGGAGGGGGAGGGAGGCTCCTGATGCTCTGGTGAGAACAATCGTAGGAGCAGGGAGAAGGGACAGGTGACGACACCGTCCGTCTCACGTCACGATGCACGCCGGCGATGGGACTACCACGGCACTACTACGTATTCACTGTCTATCTAGCCGCGCACTTCCCTGATTGCTATCCAGCATCGCACACCCGCGCACTGCCGGCCGGCCATTCAACCGCCTTACTACTATCCTATCACTGTGTGTGTATAGAAGTATACTGTTGGCTCTCTAGCCACAGTGGCACAGTGGCGCATTGGGTCAGGGTTCATCGAGCTTGGTTAGTGGCTGTGGAGCGTGCCTTCACGTGATGGACCATCATCCCCGCGCTACTGGAGGGGTGGACCAGTTCAGTCGCGTCGGGCTCCACTGCGAATATATCAAACAAAGCTTTACATGCCACACAAGTGCTGCTCACCATGACACAGTACTATGAGGCCGTCTCTTCAGAACACGCAAATAGTGATGAAGCGCTCATGACGATGGCAGCAAACAAGGTGGATACTTTCTCAAGCTTGTGTCTTGCGGTATAGGTTCGTCGCTCTTCATGTCTAGGCAGGATTATCTTATTACCTAAATACTCCAAAAGCCATGGACCTCAACCCACCTGTGCGCAGGCATTTGGCCGCTTCAACGAATTCCAGCTCCTGATATTCTTGGAATTGATGAGTACTGCTGATAGCTGGACGAGTGGACATACATACTTCTTTTCAAAGAACCCCCAATAGTTGCAGACTGTGCCACCGCCACCTGGAATTCTTCGCGAAGAATCCAGTTAGTAGGGAGTGCTGTCGTGGAAACATACTTCGGTGTAACCTTCATAAGGCATTCAAACGTTTTCTGCGCCATTTTCGTGATCCCTAGCACAGTGCATGATGCTCCGATAAACATAAGTGTTTCGACATCAAGTTTCCAGAGTGCCTGGAATCGAGCATTGACCCCGGCCTGTCACTATGAACCTCCTTGAGGACGTTCGTTATCCTGTTTCTGTGAGCCGCGCACAACTTCTTGTAGCCTTCCTTCTCTGTGTTTGTTTCACATAACCATTTGGCTGTAGCAGCAAGCGCTTGATATACTTCAAGCTCACTGGAAACCTCTGCAGCCATCTTTTTGCAAGCCTCAAAGTCGGTGTCGCTAAGATTGGTTGTCCATATGTGCTCTTTGAGCAGATTCAAGTTTGCGAGTAATGGATGGGTATTCATAACTGAATGATCGGCAAAGAGGACAGTAACGTATATTGATGTGAAAGGAGTTTGAAACGAGGATTTCTAGTTATGCGAACTGGAAAGCCAGGACTCTGAAATTGAAATTGTCGGTTCTGCGGGATTGAATGCGGGGTGGGGGTTGACACTGAGAATTTCAAACATAGTTACTCGCTTCTACGTTGACTTCAGTGTTTTCAATTAAAAGGTTCAATTGCATTAGCTCATGGGCCAAGTGTTTGAGATAGAGGAATACAGTCTCCTTATCCAATGAACAGTTATATACATCTCTACGGGGGCATAGTCGTATACCTGTCCCCTCGTATTCACATGCTGTCCATTGTAAGCGACCTGCACGGTCCCATCGTTTCGCGTTTGGCTGACGTCTGCTTAGCACTCTTGTCGATAGACTTGGTTTAAGGTTTTCAATCTTGCAGCTGGATGTCTGAATGAAGGTGATGCAGGCTGCTCCTGCGCTCTCCGCCCGTGTTAACTTCCTCCACTAGCGTTACCCACCCAATCTTAGGCAGCAGTCTTCACCGGTTGCCTATGCCCAACCCTGAGCTGTAGCCTTTACGGGTCGTCTATACATAGTCCTAAGCGGAAGATTGACATTGTTTGAAGCGTGAAATAACATAAATAGGCAAATACAGGCCCCAATATCGAGGCAAGCAAACCCATATTGCATTCCACGCAGAAGTTGTTCGTATTATCATTACGCTATACCCTCACCTACTAGTATTATTCGACCTCAACTTGTTAAAATACCAGGCTACTGTTTGAATATTGACGAAAACTAAATAAGTAAGTAGTACTTTGCAGATATGTTTAACGGCATTGAATTTATCGTGTAGGATTATGAGTAACAAACGTCGACTCTATGTTTCCATCCATCATCGCGACGAATCTTCGCTGGGAGACAATAGAGTCCGGTTGGGGTACAATGCCTTCCATTGGGGGATCCTTATCACACCCAAAAAATCAAATGGCCCCGATAGCCTAGCGTTTGACGTATCCGATGGAGCGAAACCTGATCCTGTCACCAGACAAGATACAAACTCGGATTACAACTGGATCTTTCGGTCAAAGACACAAGTTGATCCTATAAGGAGCGGTCGTCTTATTGGTAGAGTGCTTATAGGGAAGGTGCCCAACAACATTACAGACCTCCAGATCCAGTCGATCTTGGCGACTGTTCCGCTTCCAGTTAAAGACGCAACGCCGCAGCAGAGTTGTGTCACTTGGGTAATATCAGCTATAACCTCGCTTCAGAATGCTGGGATAGCTAGGCGTTTTGATGTCTCACAATTTATGGTATGGGCTCTTACCTATGCGGATTACTCGCTGGCTTCACCCAATGCGCATAATAGCTATGACTATGATGTTGGCTCGCAGTAGCCAACCCTTTCTGTAATTGAATAAGTCGCGAATTTTCTTGCACGAGTAAATTACAAATATGCTTCCTTGCCTTGTACTGGTGGCTATCCAAACACCTGGTTGCCAGGTTCATCGAGCCGGGTCCACAGGCTACGTTCAGCCTCCAATTCGTCATTGTAACAAGGCATGGTACGATTGAACTCTGAATACCAATCTGGTACGTTTAAAAGACCATAGTGGGCCTTTGTATACTCCCAATACTCAGGATACCAACCACTAAATGCCCAATCTACAATGGCTACAATCTTGCCATTATCGATTATAATATTGCGCTGGGTGAGATCGGAATGAGAGAAGCAGGTACGATAACGGCGTGAGTGGCACCGTAAAGCCTGCTCTCCAAAGACTTTCCCACAGTCCTCCAAAGGTATCCCACCCCGGAGTAAGTTGTGGAACTCTTCGTGGCTAGAGAATGGGCCAACCAGTCTGGTTCCGATTCGATAATCAAGGCAAGATTTTGACTCAGCTGACGCAACAATTCCTTCTCGTGGTGGTTGAAGCTTTCGGAGTTGGTCAACGAAACCAACAAGCTCGTTCATGATGGCTTTTTTCTGATCCATGGATAGCAGATCCCGTCTCCAAGCGGACTCGAGATCCTGGCCTTTGATGTATTCCAATTCTATAAAGAGCTTTCCATGGTATATGTATGTCCGATGAACCCTAGGCACGGGTATAGATGTGGTTTGGGCAACAAATCGTAAGGCTTCAAGTTCGGCTAGCTGACAGGGACCTTTAACAACTCGATGTCTGCCTATTCTGACAACATTTGGGCCTAACAAGCACGCAGAGCGCCGTTTCGCTATCGAAGTGCGGATATGAAGAAACAGAGATACCCCTTTTTCAAGGCAGTCTTGTACCATCATGCTAGAACTCTGCTCTGGTCGATCTATCGATGTTAGTATATGAGAGAAAGCTAGATTTCTGATAATGCAGAAATAGTAGTCCCTTACCAGCAATCGTGCGAGATGATCTGTGTCAGAATGCGGGCGTTGTGCTAGTCAACGGTCTAAAGAGTGAGTTGGTGGGTCTGCCAAGCCTTAGGAACGTTAGCCACGTCGCGCAATACAGATAGGCTAGGCTTCAGGTAACCAACCGGTCTATCATTCTCGACGTGCATGAAGGGAACCGGTGAAGGACAAGAAACCAACTCTAATTGAAGTTAGCCGACCGTGCCAGCGCGTACAGCAGGAGTCTCCAAAGGATTAACTTGCATACTCGTAGCAAAGATCGGCCTAGTGCACAGGCTGCCGCTGACAGATGAAAGACACGATACTCTAACGCCGCAGTGTGATGAGATCCACGCAATTAACCATTCAATATGGCGCTGCTTACGGCTCTACTTCCGACATCCGATTTTGGGATGCAGGGCGGTGCGACGGTAGATAAAGCTTCACGACCTGGAACAGTTGGCTGAGATTAGACCTCCGCTGTTCTTCAATCTACCCTTATCACGCATTTGCGCTTCTTCCAATCTTCAAATTCGCAACCTTTTTCCGGAATGAGTCTCCTTACAACGGATGCTCGTATTGTCCTCTATAACAAAGTTCATGAGCCAGATACCCAAGAGTATAACTTGAAAGCTTTCTGGTACCACATCATTAACAAAGAGTTCTTTGCAGGGGAAGAATGGGTTTTTTCGACTGAAATTCCGCCCTCCTCACATCGGGACTCCGCATTAAGACGAGTGGGTTTTCACGTTTCCACCCTCAAACCATCGCAGAAGTTACAAATCATTTTCATCTGCGAGCTCAAGAGGAAGGGTAGCTCGCCCGATTCGGTGGAAGCTCAGGTCCAAGACGCATGCGAGGCCTGTGTCAAAGACACAGGGAATGATGTTTGGGCAATGGCTGCCATTGGGACAAAAGCAAAATTATTCCAGTACACTACCAAGAATGAGTTTAAGTCTCTCACAACGGAATACATCGATGCCAGTAAGCCACAGGCTCAGGAAATAAGAGACATCTTTGCACGTATGAAATAATCGGCTATTTACACGAGACCATCAACACAGTATGACATCTTGTTCGTAGCAGAGAAGACGCCGCTCATATTTATTACAGGGCACAGTATGTACATCCCGCCGCGCAGCAGTCTGTTGCAAGCTCCTCTACCTGGGTTGACAGCTGGTATCCTGATCCGGACGGCAGCGGCAGACAAAGATATTTCCAAAATGGTGTGTGGAGGAACGATTATCGCTGATGAGATTGGGTGATTACTCTCCTTGTTCCAAATCACGATATGTACACGCAATAACCGGCGACTTATCGTCAATTCGTTACTTTGCAGCATCATCTACCAAATAACACTGAAAATTCTTGAGAGTTTTATGATTACACTTGAGTGACTATGACCATTAAGCAGGAAGTACCTGTTAGGACGTGGTGTCAATACCCACCGCGCCTACATGGCCATAAGGTTTGCAATTATCTACCAACTTGATAGATAGCAGAAGTGATCAGGGTCTATGCGGCGATGTGCGACACTCACGCCCCTATCTGGCCCTTTCTGGGCCCTGTGGAACCTTTGCCTGACAGCACCAACAAACCGTTATAGGGGAAAAAGAGTGACAGAGGAAACGTCCTTACTATACCACCATACTATGCTACCTTTTGTCAGGCACAAGTATTGCCTTTTTGTTTCCTCGTCTGAGTGCTCATCCAAGAGCTGGATACGGATTCGAGGATTTGTCCGATGCTGCTCTTGAACTAGCCCGAAGGAGCCAGGGTCAAGAAATTCGGAGATGTCTTTGTCGTATCTGAACTGCCCCACTGTCTTACTGTATATCTTATAATGTAGCAAGATACCAATGCAGTATTTTGCGTCCATACACAGTTGAACCCGGACTAGGCCCTCTAAGGAAGCTTCGGAGTAATACTTGTTGTTCATAAATATGTTGCATCTAGGGGCTGGCGTCCGATAGGTTGGAAAACGAGGTGGAGGCAAGAGTAGTATTTCTTCGGGAGAAAGGGATGGAGTGGCGCCTATAACAGAGTGCGGTATTCGAGGGTCGCTGCAGTAGAGTGTACATACGGTGTCGTTCGCGATAGGTTGGATACAGAGCCTCGGACGTATCATAGGTGTGATAGCATGACTGAGCCAAACAAGCTTATGTTGAGTCTTGATCTGATCCCTTTGTTAGCCTTAGGCCTGTATCTTGTTAATAAGATAAACTTGCAATCAAAGAATTTGCACCGAGATTGATTTCCTTGTCCCTGAGACAGACGACCCAGATCCCTAGTATCTTCTCGTCATTTGACAGTGGAAAATGTGTCCATACAACGCTGTCATCTGCATCCCTATATAGAGGAACGTATTGTTCTCTCTGTCGATGAGACGCGATGGCAACAATCCTCCCCGAGCAGAACGCAACCGAAATGGCCAATGCATTGAGTACAGGAATGTTTCGAAGCAGAACATCTCCAGACGGATCTGCTGGGAGAGGTTCCTTCACCTTTTCCGGTTGCAAGAGCATTGGTGATTCTGAGCAGTCCCAAAAATATTTGGCGTTGTATATCGCTGGAGCTTGCAATTCTCTCAAGAAACACACCCTGTTACGGTCCATTAGAGGTGTAAATCACTATTATTGATATCTTCCTACCTTTGATTTGACAAACAGCTGTTCTCCTGTAATTGCTACAGCGCAGACCCATTCGCGCTTTGACAGTGTATCCAAAGAATTCTTTGCGTTGCAGCCATTCAGCAAGCAGTTCCTACAGTCTGCTCGTATATTTCTCTTGTTGCCTCCTTTTTTGCATATTGCCTTTGACCCAGAATTGAACACTTCTGAGTGTATGAATTCGACCTTGGTGACACCAATCCTGTCGCCCCACACCACAGCGTAATTATGCGTCGTATCCCTTGACTTGATCCTTGATGAATCGGCAGTCTGCTCACCTGAGAGTCTCGCGATGTATGATTTTGCGCCATATTTGATGCGGGTTTCGAATATGTCGCCTTGAGAGGAAATACTGAATTCACAAGCTGGGTTCTCCCGAAGTTCCGAAAGTAGAGCAGGCACTACACTAAGAACTGAGACTATGTTCTGCGTCTCGTTCTGCTTTATGCCGATGATATTAGAAAATAGTTCTCTAGGCATCTCCGATAGATGCTGGAAGATGCATTTGAGACACGAGCAGTTTCTTTCTCCGTTACACCAATCGGTAGATTTCAATAAATACGTATTTGGGCAGTATGATCGCTTAAGAAGCTCGGTTGCGAGTTCAAGGGTGGGTGGATCATCTACTGGTAAAGCAGGGCTTAGGGATCGCCTGAGTTTGGCCAGCGATGGAGAGGATTTGAAGGTAAAATAAGTCTTGATACAGGCTGTATGGTATGGAGCGGAGTTGTCATGTTTGCCGCCTGCTACAATTGAGCATGTAGATCTTACTGTTCAACTCAAGGTTGCATACCTGGATCAAACCCGGATGGTTCCTTGATAGGAAACTGACACAGAATACACGAGGATGGAGTAATCGAGCACGGCATCATAGGAGGTGAAAGAAGGGGTGGAATTTGGGAAGTAAGCGGTTAATCAAGTACTTAGGTATAAACACGACATTTGGTATACTGACTCAACCCGACCCGGCGCTAATAAACTAGCAAGGGTTTACACCAACCGTGAGGCTCAAAAGACGACTCGACAGCTTGGCTGCATAGCACACGATATGCGATAGGTGCCTCAGACCTATTTAACAACAATACCAGTAGACAAAAGAATATTCAAAGATAATTTCTGGGCTAGACTGGAAATTGTCCGAGTTGGTGCTAGCGCCGGAGGGGGGCAGTTGCTGATTGCTGAGATAAGATCACCGACTAACCACATTGATCCTCGGGAGTGTGCGACGGCTACTGTCCTCTTCCCCATCTACGCCCACGTATGTACATGCGCCCGCAGATACTCCGCACACAACGCCTTACCCAACCCCTGACGCGCCCCAATACTCGCTGCCCCGTGTCGCAATCACACCCGCCGGCTCCCGTTGCAACAACCCACCCGTTGCCTCCCGCCCAGCCCGTCCACCCGCAGCGCTCCTTTTGGCCGTGCAGACGGGCAGACGCGACGCGCGCTTGCCCTGCAAACCGGCCAAGCGCCCGCAGCCCTCCATCGCTCACGCCTAGGCATACCCGAGTCCGTCATGGCCGTTTCGATACAGGACCGCACCGATGAATTCAAGGCCATCCTCGCTCACGCCCAGCGTCGGCAGGCCCAGTCCAAGACAGGCGCACAGAGGCAGTCACTGCTCACCGCACAGGAAAAGGCCCAGGCCACGGCCAACCCCCACGGCCAGCGCTCCGAGTTTGCCCGCAGTGCCGCCCAGGTTGCCCGCGGCGTCTCGAGCACGATGCAGAAGCTGCAGCGCCTCTCGCAACTCGCCAAGCGCAAGACCCTCTTCGACGACCGGCCCGTCGAATTTGACGAGCTCACCTTTGTCATCAAGCAGGACATGACAGCCCTCTCGGCCCAAGTGCAGGCCCTGCAGCAGATGAACACCAAGCAGCACCCCAGGACAAAACCAGGCCTCGACCAAGAGGGCGAGCACAACACCAACGTTGTCATCATGCTCAAGGACAAGCTGCAAAACGTTGGCACCGACTTCAAAGACGTCCTCGAAGTCCGCACCAAGAACATGCAGGCCTCGCGCTCGCGAACCGAGCAGTTCCTCTCCACCGCAGCCTCGCAATCCCACACCAACCCCGACCCTTCCCGCACCGACTCGCCCCTCTACCAAACTCCTCAGCGCGGCCGCTCTCCCGGCGCACACACGCGCATCACCAACGCCGCTCAGCAAGACCTGCTCTCCCTCGAGCCCTCGGGCTCGTCGACGCTCACACGCGGCGGCCCACAATCGGACGCCCAGCTGCTGCTCATGGAAGAAGCCCAGCCCCAGCACCAATACATCCAAGAACGCGGGCGCGCGATCGAATCGATTGAATCGACCATCCAAGAACTCGGCGGCATCTTCAGCCAACTGGCGCAGATGGTGTCGGAGCAAGGCGAGCAGATTCAGCGCATCGACGCGAATACAGAGGACGTGGTGGATAATGTCGAGGGTGCCCAGCGCGAGCTCATCAAGTACTGGAGTCGGGTGCAGGGCAATCGGTGGCTGGTGGCCAAGATGTTTGGCGTCTTGATGATTTGTGAGTGTTTTGTTTCTGTTTTGTTTCTGTTTTTTTATTTTTTTTGTTACTTTTGTCCTGTGTTGGTGGCTAATTGGTGGCTAATTGTGGGCACAGTTTTCCTCTTGTGGGTGCTTATCTCGGGATAGAGGGCATTGCTTGGATGGGTTCGACTTTGACTGCATTCTCTCGGCGTTTTGGGTGGTTTTTGTCGTCAGGCATGAGGAGCGATGATGGGGGGGCTGGTGTCATCATGATAGGCTCCGCTGTCATTTTTTGGTTGCAGTTGGAGGGGCTTTTTTCCAAACTAGGCATTTATTCTACTTGTACATTACCCCCATCTACATTTGCCTTTTCTTTCTTCTTTTTTGTTCCTTTTCTGCCTATACTGGTAATCATCTCGAAAGTACTTATCTATACACCTACTTGAACAACCTACCGTACATGGCAGACTACGTACTGTCCGTCCCCTACCTACTCTATGCAGCCGACCATCCAAGCAACCCAACCATCACCCTTGCCCACCTACCTGGCCGAACCCGAGCCATCCCGCCAAGTTGTGCAAAATAAATGCATCCGCCCGAGACCTCGGAACAGAAAACGCCAGTGTAACGGTGATTTTTTTTTGCCGTTGGTGTTTGTCCCTCCCCCTCCCCCCTTGCTTGCTGGGCGTGTGAAGGTTGTTTTGCCAAGGGTGCATACCTACTCTAGACTCTCGTTGTTTTCACAGAGATGGATTGCGCCTATCCAGTCACAGGATGCTTTCGGGTGTTTTTACTTCTTTGGGGAGAAGGCCTCTTTGCACTGGTTGCGTGCCTTTTGGATGTGGGGATCGTAGTCCTGTCAAGGCCAGGCAGCTGCAAGCGGGAAGAAGCCCACAGTGCATAAAACTAGACCAGATGAGGGTACTATTCGAGTGTACGCCTGGCGAGTCCTGGGTAGACAGACATGTACCTACATACATAGATACATAGCCCTAGTCCCTATCTATCTAGTATGTGGTATGTCTAGCGGTCTGGTGTGGGATCGGACGGACGCAGTCATCCGTTTTGGACGGGTTTGCTGCGGCCAGCCGGGCCGCCACTTCGCTTGGCTGATGGTAGCGATGTCGGTGGGTACTACCGTCTCGTGGTACAGAGCTTCTCGAGGGCATGAAGGCGTTCATTGATGGCGTTTCGTTTTTCCCTCTCTCTCTCTCTCTTTCTGTTTTGGTGACAATGGGCGTGATGGGCAAGACGGGCTGGGCGGATGAAAAGGATGCGCAACCCCTGCGACACGGTCATGCAAGGCCGATGCTCGTGACTTGGAGGCCCGTGACTTGGATGGTGCTCGAGCGGTGAGGTTGGGGCGGGTGCGTTGAATGCGTGCAAGCGACGATCAGCTGCCGGGTGCCTGGCGCTCTCCCTACAGTCTGTTCGTTACCGCACCCATGCAGTGAGCGCAGGGGGGGGGGGGGGGAGAAAGAAGACGATACGGCAC
>Ga0182210_1000388_pt1 | contig 10646 bp, 7 predicted proteins | sample G5R1MG_19_FD_129670 | JGI IMG/M metagenome (GOLD analysis project Ga0182210, IMG submission 129670) | Switchgrass phyllosphere microbial communities from Michigan, USA - G5R1_MAIN_03OCT2016_LD1 MG | ecosystem: Host-associated > Plants > Phyllosphere > Phylloplane/Leaf | place: USA: Michigan... | reverse complement strand
GGTTGGGTGGCTCGCCGACGGGCCACGTACCACTGCATCCGCTTGGGACCTTGGTCGACCAGAGGCGCCACCTTGCGCAGCTTCTTGCGCAGCAGGCCCACGCTCTGCACCGCGGCGCCGATGTTGTAGGGCAGTCCGGCCGCGATCTGCCGGCGCACGATGTTGGCCAGCTTGGGCCCGTTGCCGTTGGTGCTGACCATGATTTGCAGCGGCCCGTCGCGGTGCACGCTGCCAAAGTAGAAGTCGCATTCGGGGGGCACGTCGGCGATGTTGGCGGCGATGCGGCGCTCCTTGCACAGCCGGTAGATGTGCGACGAGGCCTCGGGGTCGTCGACGGCGGTGAGGACCATGTCGACGCCGTCGAGGTCGGCGGGCTCGAACTTGCGGTCGACATGGTCGATCTGGCCCTGCTCGACGCGAAAGGCGACTTCGTCGTTCAGGCCTTCGCGCGGCGCGACGAGGGTGACGTGGGCGTCGGCGTTGAGCACGTTCACGACGCGGCCGGCGGCGACCTGGGCGAGGGTTAGGGAGGCGTCGGCGTCGTCTGCTGGGCGCCACTCACCTCGCCGCCGCCGACGACCAGCACGCGCTTGTTGCGGATCTGCCAGGCCAGGATGAGCGACGCGCCGCCCTGGATGGCCGGGTAGGGGCTCGTGGGGGCAGCCATGGTGTGCGAGCGACCGGCCAGGAGCTAAGAATGCTCTCTCCACCGCCCCCAGCCGCGGTTCGGCGCCATGCTGCCTTGCCAAGCCAGCGCCGCCCAGCGCCGCCCGCCTATCGATACCCACTGCTGCGTGCCTGTCCACGCCGATGCCCACCACGTCCACCATGGCCGCGCGCAGGTCCCTGGGCGGCGGACGCGTGCTGGGCAGCGGGCCAAGCCCGTCGCCCGCCCTGCACCGCCGCCACCCCAGCCTGCTGTCGCCGTCCGAGAGCTCCCTGTCCCTGAGCTCGCACACGTCCCACAGCCCGGCCAGCACGGCCGACGCCCGCGACGACATCGGCAGCAAGGTGCGGCTGGCCCCGTCCGACCATGCCGCCGCCGCCACGGCCTCGAGCCGGCTGGTCTGCCCCATCTGCAACGAGGACATGGTACGCCACCGGCGCCTGCCGCAGCCCGCGGCCGCACCCCACTGCCACCGCTGTCGCTGGACACTGACACGCCCCCACAGGTCACCCTCCTGCAGCTGAACAGGTGAACCCCCTACGCGCACCAAGCCCATGCTGGCCCTAACCCGCCCCAGACATCTCGACGACACCCACCAGAACCTCGTCGTCGAGGAGCAGGACGAGGTCAAGACCTGGTTCGAGGAGCAGATGCACAAGGCCAAGAAATTCCAGCCCCTCGCCGTCCTCAACCAGAAGCTCAAGGGCCTGGACGTCTTCGAGTCGAACGACGCCCCCACGCCGCCGCCGCCGCCCGTCTCCCACGCCGCCGGCAGCTCCGCCTCCCACGCGCCACGCGAGCCTCCCGCTGGCCGCAGAGACCCGGAGGAGGAAGTCACACGGGCCCACTGGCAGCGCCTGAGCCACCGCGATGCATGCTCGGATCCCACCTGCCGAAGACCCATCACCGGCTCGCAAATGGCCCTGGGAGGCGGCCCACAGGCGGTCCACTGCAGACAATGCGGCAGGCTGTTTTGTGAGGAACACACCATGTACCAGATGAAACTGTCTCGCCAGGCCAAGCACGACCCGGTGAGAGGCATTTGGTGTCGGGTCTGCGAGACGTGCTACAAGTCAAGGGACGGCTACCTGGACCACCACGGCACCGAGCGCCATCACTTTGCAGAGTTCGCCAAGATTCGGCGGAGCAAGGTCGACAGGGCGCGCATGGAAGTCAGCAGACTGGAGAAGAGACTCACCAAGCTCACGCAACTTCTAGCGAACCCTCCACCCCTGGAAGAGACACAGACGGCCGGCAGCTGGTTTTCCCTGCCGGGTACCAAGAACCAGCGCAAGCTGTTGGAGCAGTCTGTCATCACCTGGGAGGAAGATGCCAAGGTTGCCAACTGTCCCTTTTGTCAGCAAGAGTTCTCCACCTACACCTTTCGGAGACATCATTGTCGCATGTGCGGACGCGTCGTCTGCGGTGACGTCAAGACGGCGTGCTCCACGGAAATAGGCCTGAATGTTGCAACGGGTAGCCGCTTCACCCAGACCATTGGCAAACTCTGCTAACCTGTGCAGGTTCGGACAAGACCGAAAAGGGCGTCGACCAGGTGAGCGTTGACGTGCGCATGTGCAAAGACTGCCAACATACCCTCTTCTCCCGCGGCGATTTTGAGCGTGAAATGGCCGACCAACCCAAGGACCAGCGCTCCTATGAGAACCTCGCACAGTTCGAACGAGGCATTCGCTTGCTCTTACCGCGTTTCCACAAGCTTCTGCAGGCGCTACAAGACGCCGACAAGCCGCCGACGCAGCAGCAGCTCTCCGACGCCACCAAGGTGCGAAAGAGGTTGATGGATGCGTTTGCGCAGTTTGACGCCGTGGCCAAGCGAATACGGGATCTGCCGACCGCATCGCCGACACAACAGAAACTGCAAAAAGCCGTTTACCAGCAGGCATGCAGCTTTTTGAGCCTTCATATGCTTCCTTTGCGATCCCTGCCGAAGATCCTCAAGCATGCCGTACCTCCAGGGCGGTCATTACCAGGAGACGCTCTGGCCAAGATTAGGCTCCATGACAAGTCGGCTGGCAGCGTGGTCAGCAGTAGTGAGGTATCGGCCATGGAGTCGGAGGAGAGAGAGCTACGGGAACGACTCATCGTGCTGGAAGAACAGAAGTTTATGGTGTCGGAGATGGTGGCCAGTGCAACGAAGCATCGCCGGTTCGACGAAGTGGCAAGTTTAGCACAAAATCTGGAGGATCTAAGCCAAGAGATTGACCAGATCAATGGCCAGCTGAGCCAGCTGGACTTTGCGGGCGCGTATCAGGGGGGACTGGCAAGTCCACCGCCCGGATGAAGAGGGGTGGAGTTGTTTGTAGCATCAGACCCATCCTCACCCTCGTTGGTTCCCTCTGGACGAAGACACCACTAGCAGGCCCATACGGCTTGGGCCCGTGATGGACGCAACGCACGAGGCTCCCTGCCTGAGACGCTCTGATGCGATTGTGATTCGCACGCCGGCAGTCGGATGGCCAAGGACCCTATGTACCTTCATCCTCTTCGATACCTGGCTCGGCAGGATGGGACTAGGTAGGGTAGGCGTGCGGGCGGTGGATGCGTGAAGACGAGGACGAGGAAGCTCAGGCATCTACTCGGTGGGGGTTTCTGTGGTGTCTTTGGCCTTGCTGCTGTCTTGGCCTGACGTGGGACTGGCACCCCGACCCGGCCATGGCCGAGCGCTGTAGTTAGTACTCGCAGTAGAGTAGAAGCATGCAGTCCTCTCCTCCCTACACGGCTGTGTCAGCCAGCAGCATCCATGGCTCTCGTGGAGGCAGAGCCGGTTCTGGTTGTCGGTCATGCACGACTTCTCGACGAGGCTGCGCCGACGCCGGCATGGTGTAAGCGCGCGTGTAGCCCCTTTTCAGGAGGGACGAGGCCGGCCGGCGCCGTGTGGAATCGCAGTCCATGGCTGGCGGGTTGCTGGGGCAAGCCGACGCTGGGTGCATGGCTGGTTCGGGTTGGGGAGGGGGGCCTGGCGAGGGGCGAGAGGCGCAGGGGCCCCTTTGCGCTAATCGCTCTTATCGGCTGACGGCGACCCTGGCCCGAAATTTTCTCCAAAGCGAAGGCCGCCCACCAACGCGCCAGAGCGATAAAAAGCCCGCCGACTGCTCGCTGCTGCGCCCCTCGCCCACTCCCTCCCTCGCTCTACCGCTGGCCTCTCCTCCTCCACGGCTGTTTTCTGCGTTGTGCTTGTGTAGGCAGCATCGTAGCCGTCGCGAGTCTCGTCTCTCGCCTTTTGGAGCCAGAGATACCCCGATAGCCTTGGCTTGCCCGTCTATCCTTCACACGCCGAAAAGTTTTAGGGCCCCGCCTTTGTCCATATAAGGACCGCCGCCCGCCCTCGCTCGCACCCGCTCCACCACCACACCACCCCCACTCACATTTTCCTGCACAATGGCCCCCGCTGCTTTGCAAGACGCGGCCGTCAAGGCGGAGAACTCCAAGGCCGTCAAGGCGCTCGAGGAGCTCATGGCCAAGTTGACCGTCTCCACCGCCCAGGACGAGATCAACGCTGCTGCCAGCGCCATTGCCACCTTCATCAACGGCGACATCGAGGAGGCCGATGCGCCCACCAAGTACGTGCCGACGGCTCCGCCAGGGCTGCTCACTACTAATCCGCCACTCCCAGGGCCGTCGACCTGTTGAAGAAGCAGCTCGCCAACAAGAAGGATGCCGTCGTTCGCGAGCGCGCGCTCGATGCCATCCGCGCCATCGCCCAGCACGCCCACGTGAGCGCCGCTGTCGAGCCGTACCTCGTCGCCCTGCTGCCCAACGTGCTGGCGGCGGTGGGTGACAAGATGAGCGGCGTCAAGGTCGCTGCCCAGACCGCCGCCGAGAGCATCGTCAATGCGGCAAACCCCAACGCCGTCAAGGCCATCATCCCCCACCTGATCACCTCGCTCGAGAATGCACAGAAGTGGCCCGAAAAGATGACCGACCTCAAGTGCATCGAGATTCTTACCAAGAGCGCCCCCGCACAGATGGCCTTCCGCGTGCCCGACCTGATCCCCGTCATCTCCTCGGCCATGTGGGACACCAAGCCTGAGGTCAAGAAGACTGCCTACGGCACCATGGAGATTCTCTGCTCCTTGATCTCCAACAAGGATATTGAGCGCTTCATCCCCGAACTCATCAAGTGTATCGCCAAGCCTGAGAACGTCCCCGAGACCGTCCACTTGCTTGGCGCGACCACCTTCGTCACCGACGTGCACGAGCCCACCCTCGCCATCATGGTTCCTTTGCTCGAGCGTGGTCTCGTTGAGCGCGAGACGGCGATCAAGCGTAAGAGCGCCGTCATCATTGACAACATGTGCAAGCTTGTCGAAGACCCCCAGATCGTCGCCGCTTTCTTGCCCCGTCTGATGCCCGCACTGGAGAAGAACTACGACAACCTCGCAGACCCCGAGGCCCGTGAGAAGACCCGCCAAGGTCTCGACACCCTCATCCGTGTTGGTGACGTGAAGAATGGCAAGATTCCCGAGCTGGAAAAGGTTGGTGACATCTCGACCATCGCCGCCAACCTCAAGACGGTCCTTCCCGCCAAGTTCAAGATTGACGACCGTTTTACCCCTGTCGTCCACTACATTGGCGCCATTGGTGGCCAGCTCATCGACGAGAAGGACTACGAGGGTCTCAACTGGCAGGCCAATGCCGGCCCTTTTGTTGCCGTCCTTGTTGGTGACGAGGAGGCCAAGGACATCACCGAGGCTCTCCGCAAGCGCTCCCTTCCTGCCGCTGCCGCTGAGAACGAGGTTGAGCCCGACGAGGAGGAGGGCGAGGACCTTTGCAACTGCACCTTCAACTTGGCCTACGGTGCCAAGATTCTGCTCAACCAGACACACCTGCGTCTGAAGCGTGGCCAGCGCTACGGCCTTCTCGGCCCCAACGGTTCCGGCAAGACGACGCTCATGCGTGCCATCAACAACGAGCAGGTCGAGGGGTTCCCCAAGCAGAACGAAGTCAAGACGGTCTACGTCGAGCACGACTTGGACTCTGCCGACACCGAGCAGACGGTTCTTGGATGGACGATGAAGAAGCTCGAGTCCGTTGGCATCAAGAAGCCCGAAGCGGAGGTGCAGGCTACGCTGAACGAGTTCGGCTTCACCGACGCCATGTACAGCGGACCCATTGGAGCGCTTTCCGGTGGATGGAAGATGAAGCTTGCCCTCGCGCGTGCCGTCTTTGAGCAGCCCGACATCCTGCTTCTCGACGAGCCGACCAACCATTTGGACGTGAAGAACGTCAAGTGGCTCGAGGACTACCTCATCAACTCTCCCTGCACATCCATTGTCATCTCTCACGACAGCAAGTTCTTGAACCACGTCATCCAGCACGTCATCCACTACGAGCGCTTCAAGCTCAAGCGTTACCGCGGTAACCTTGACGAGTTTGTCAAGCGTGTGCCCTCTGCCAAGTCTTACCACGAGCTGAGTGCTTCCGACATGGAATTCAAGTTCCCCGAGCCCGGTTTCCTGGAGGGTGTCAAGACCAAGGCCAAGGCTATCCTCCGTGCCACCAACATGAGCTTCCAGTACGAAGGTACCTCCAAGCCCCAGATTGCGGACATTACCTTCCAGTGCTCGCTCGGTTCGCGTATTGCCGTCATTGGCCCCAACGGTGCGGGCAAGTCCACCCTCGTCAACGTCTTGACCGGTGAGCTCGTCCCCACCAAGGGTGAGATCTACCACCACGAGAACATCCGTATCGCCTACATCAAGCAGCACGCCTTCGCCCACATTGATCATCACTTGGACAAGACTCCTTCCGAGTACATTCAATGGCGTTTCCAGACGGGTGAGGACCGTGAGACCATGGACCGTGCCAACAAGATTGTCACCGAAGAGGACGAGAAGGCCATGGACAAGATCTACAAGATCGAGGGTACGCAGCGCCGCGTCATTGGCATCAACTCTCGTAGGAAGTTCAAGAACTCGTACGAATACGAGTGTTCGTTCGCTCTTGGTGAGAACATTGGCCTCAAGAACGAGAAGTGGACTCCTATGATGTCCGCCGACAACGCCTGGATTCCTCGTTCGGAGATCATGGCTTCCCACGCCAAGATGGTTGCCGAGGTCGACCAAAAGGAGGCATTGGCCAGTGGTCAGTTCCGCCCCCTGGTCCGCAAGGAGATTGAGGCCCACTGCGCCAACTTTGGTCTTGATGCCGAGATTGTTTCTCACTCGCGTATGCGTGGTCTGTCCGGAGGCCAGCGTGTCAAGGTCGTTCTCTCCGCCTGCTCATGGCAACGTCCGCACTTGATCGTCCTGGACGAGCCTACGAACTACCTCGACCGCGACTCGCTCGGTGCCCTGTCCAAGGCCATCAAGACCTTTGAGGGCGGTGTCATCATCATCACCCACTCCTCCGAGTTCACTGAGGGCCTTACCGAGGAAGTCTGGGCCGTCATGGACGGCCGTATGACGCCCTCCGGCCACAACTGGGTTCAGGGCCAAGGTGCCGGCCCACGCTTGGGCAAGGATGAGAGCGAGGATACTGTCACGTTTGATGCCATGGTACTGATGCACGGGTCTGCTTGCATTGACACGTTTGCTAACTGTTCTGTAGGGTAACAAGATCGAATCGACGAAGAAGAAGGCAAAGCTTACTTCCTCTGAACTCCGCAAAAAGAAGAAGGACCGCATGGCCCGCCGTAAGCGCGGTGAGGAGGTCTTTACGGATGAGGATGAGGACTAGATGTACTTTGGGTCTGGGCTGGCACGAAAAGTGGGCATCTCTTCACGGCGTTGTGGTTATACCTGGCATGATTCACGACTTACATAGAATTTCCAAGTCATATTCTCTGGTTACCCCTTGTTGCTCCCTCTCATCGTCTGCCAACCTACTGACCCAGTCCCTTATGACAGCGGTCGTCGTCAGTCCTTGGCCTCCTCTGCTTCGGCTGTACCCGGTCTTACTACGCGCATGCAAGCCGGAACACTCTCCCACGTGGTTGCGTATTCTCTTCCTATCTTATTGGATAAGGTCTAGGAGTGTCAATTCACCAAAGGTCACCTACCAGCTCTCACCTATTCTGATGAATCCGACCCCTCTACTATAGCTTACCATTTTGAAAGCCAGCGCTTGACTAGACTGATCTGCCAACCCGAAGATACTGTATGTCTCGAATACAGGGCACCCGAGGATTTGGACCGATCTGCATCCGAGCGACGTTGCATACCGCCCCTATCCTGCATGAGGTGCATCAGTCATCACTCTATGAAGAGCACGCCACCCTAGCGATCGCGCAAGCCATGCTGGCATGACCAACCCACTCGCCGCATCTCCTTCTTTCTCGACACGCCATTGTTCCCGGAGAGATATGGCGTACGTGCCGCGACCCCTCATCATCCAGTCGCATGTCATTCGACTGTGCTGCCCACGCACGTCACGGCGGACGAGGAGCGCCTTTGCGCGCGCCCGTCACCACAAGTTGCACACGCGAACGGTGACCGACAACGACATCTCGCACCTGGCGAGCCTTCCGCTGCATCCGCTTACGCTTGCCGATCTTGTCAAGTACGTGTTGGCGATGGCGATGGCGATGGCGATGGCGGTCCTACGACCCCATCCAGCCACGAGGCCTGGCCGCTGACGCACCAGTAGACACGGACGGCCACCGCTCAGCACGCGGCAACTCCTCACCTCTGCTACCTTCACGCTGTCCATCCTCCCGGCACGGCTCGCGCATCGCATCCAGTCGCTCCGCAATCTCCCATTCATCGTCGTGTCCAATCCGCACGTCTCGAAAATCCACGCGAATTACCTACACAGCCTGTCGACGCTGTTGCCATGGGCCGAGCAGGAGATTACGACGCTCGAGGAAGAGGTCAAGTTCACCGAGGTGATGGCGGACCTCGTGAACACGCATGCCAACACAATCAGCATCCTGGCCCGGGGCTTCCTCGAGGCGCGCAAGTACATCAGCCCCAAGGATGTGACGCGGTTCCTGGACGAGCACTTGCGGGCGAGGATAGGCACGAGACTGATTGCCGAGCAACATCTGTCGCTGCACTTCTCCAGCCAGCCACACGGCGAAGCCATGTACGAGCAGGCCGAAACGCGCGGCTATATTGGCGTCATCGACACACGGCTCAGGCCGGCAAGAATCGTAGACCACTGCGCCAACGTCGTCGGCGAGATCTGCGAGCTCAAGTACGGCGTCCGGCCCACCGTGGTCATCAACGGCGAGCCCGAGTACGAATTCGCCCACGTGCCCGTCCATCTCGAGTACATCATCACCGAACTGCTCAAAAATGCCTTTCGCGCCACCGTCGAACGCGGCATGGAGCGCGAAGCCATCGAAGTCACCATTGCGCCGCTTCCCGAACTCCTCCCCGAGAAGGTCGATCGCGATGATGATGATGATGGTGGTGGTGGTGGTGCAGAGAGCAGCCAAAGCGCCCATCAGGGCAATCTCGACGTCGCATCCCCGCGCATAAAGGGGACGCCAGGCACGTCGCCAACCAGCCTCACCATTGCGCCGCTCAAACACAGTACCCCTGGCGTCACCATCCGCATCCGTGACCGCGGTGGCGGCATCTCGCCCGAGAACCTGGCTCACATATGGGACTACAGCTTCACTACGTTCAATGACGACCAGGCGTCCTCTACCCTCTCGGGCGGCAGCCATTCGGCAAGCGGCATGGATGCACTGGGCGCGTTTTCTGGGCCGGGCGGCGATGGCGCGAATAGTCTGGCGGGACTGGGCTATGGGCTACCGCTGGGGAGGGCCTATGCAGAGTACTTTGGGGGGGGCATTGCGGGGCAGGGTGTGTGGGGGTGGGGGACCGACGTGTATTTGAGCTTGAGGGGCGTAGGCAGGGTAGAGGAGGTGGACAGGCGGTGGCAGCAGCAGCATGAGGAGGGGACGAGGCAGCGTCGGTGACTTGGTTTTGCATTGCTATCCATGGGTACGAGACGCCACGCCACCGCTCGTTTCGCTCTCTCGAACCTGGGCGAGCTATTGCGTCGTCACCTCTCCGTCGTGCTCCACGGTGATCTTGTCGTTGCTCTGCAGCGTGCTGACGGCGTCATCGGGGAGCTTGGCCGTGAAGCCCTTGATGAGCGTGAACTCGGAGACAATCTGCGCCCGCTGTCAGCCCCATGCTCCTCGGCCTTGATTTCCCCTCCCTCCACCAGGACGTCGAGGGCCGATGCAGCGAAAGAGAGCGTACCTCGCCGCCCTGGTCCCTGACATGCTGCTTGGCCTGCTCGAGGTCCTCCTGCGAGGCGTCCTTCTTGAGGGTTACCTGGCATGTGTCAGGACAAGGGGCCATGGATGCACAGGAACTGGCACGGGGCGTGGCACGTTGTATTGAGGCATCGTAGGCGGGACACGAGTGTTGTCGGTGGTGGTGGTGGTGGTGGTATGGCGTTGGGTAGGGTACGGTAGCTGTGCTGTGGCGGAGGGTGGGGGAGATTCTATATATATAGTAATAATATATAGTGTTAGTATACCGGCATGCTTGCCCTGCCCACGCCGGCCGCGACCGCGGTGATGCGTGGCTTGGCGATGACGAGTAAGACGCACATGCCCCACCAGGCTTCAGTCCGAAAGGAGCGATGGGCTTATCGATTAGCCACCCCTGCTAGCGCCGCCGTCTAGTGTCGAAAAAGTTGGGGGAGAGCTCGGCACCGACTTTGCGCCCACAACCGCCGTTGCTGCCCTCGCCCTTCCCCACGCTGCCGTCGTCCAGAGAAGTGGCCTCGCGAGACTCGGGCGACAGTGGCCATGGCCGACTCCCAGGCGAATCGCCCGCATCGGCCGGGCAAGGAGAAGAAGGCGCATGCCGGAGGCCCGAACCCAAAGGCCTTTGCCTACGCAGCGCCGGGCAGGTTCAAGAAACAGGCCGCGCGCTCTACCGAAGTATCTCGCCTCGACTTCTCCCACCCCGACAAGGACTAAGCATTGCCACCCAGGTCAAGGAGAAGCGCCTCCACGTCCCGCTCGTCGACCGCCTCCCGGAGGAAGCGC
>Ga0182210_1000387_pt1 | contig 10652 bp, 12 predicted proteins | sample G5R1MG_19_FD_129670 | JGI IMG/M metagenome (GOLD analysis project Ga0182210, IMG submission 129670) | Switchgrass phyllosphere microbial communities from Michigan, USA - G5R1_MAIN_03OCT2016_LD1 MG | ecosystem: Host-associated > Plants > Phyllosphere > Phylloplane/Leaf | place: USA: Michigan... | reverse complement strand
TGATCTTGCAGGGCGGCATGAGCGAGGGGCTGAGAGACTGGGATCTATGGGGTCCCCTCATCTTCTGCCTGCTGTTGAGCTTGTTCCTCTCGTGGGGAGCCAAGGGCGACCAAAAGGATCTGGTCTTCTCAGGAGTCTTTGCCATGGTGTGGATAGGGGAGGCTGTGGTCACATTGCAGATTAAGCTGCTAGGCGGCAACATGTATGTTGACATGCTGCCGTTGCATTCACCTTTGGCGTACTGACCATTTCTCAGTGCCTTCTTCCAATCCGTGTCCATCATCGGCTACACGCTTTTCCCGCTCGTCATTGCGTCCATTCTCAGCGCCGTAGGCATTCCCACAGTCATCCGGATACCAGTTTATATCGTGCTCATAGCTTGGTCGTTGGCGGCAGGCGTGAGCATCATGGGCGGCTCTGGCGTGGTCAGGAACCGGGTGGGCATCGCCGTTTACCCTCTATTTGTCTTTTATGTTGCCCTGGGTTGTCTTTGTTTCATTAGCTAGAACGGCGCCCCTGTCCGCTACCCGCGGTCAGAGCATACGAGGTTGGGCCATGTGGGTGCTGCTGGTAGGGATTTCGTCATCACCAGTTGTTGTCAGGCACGCATGAATGCAGAACACATTTGCACCGGCACCATGACCGGAAGTCATCTCTCAACTCGGACCGCCTTAACTCTGTCTCGGGCGTGCATGTGACCGGCGCCCGCATGCACTACTTGCTGCTACCCGCGTCTCGCCCATGTCTACATTCCCTTGGCCGTCATTGGTCGTCTAGCTACGAGCGACAACACACTCGACCACGGCCGACCGAAGCGCCAGCACGCTGCACACCGCCGGCCACTGAAGACACAGGACGCGCTCTCACGGACTCCTCTATCTCCTCGGTCCACGCCTGGGGCTCTTGCATCGCAGTGCAGTGCAAATCCTCGCATCGGCGGCGCATCAGAGTGGAAATTGGCTGCAAATCGTGCTGAGAGCGCTTTGACCGACTCCACTGGAAACCGCTGTCTAGCCCTCCGCCGCTCACCTTAGCTGGCCCACACCATTACTCACTTCCTCGGGCACCCTGAGCCTTATTGTCACTCGAAGCCAGGCGCGCTGCGGACCTTCTCCCCGTCAGCCCGCCGCTACTAGCCCCGTTCAAGTGGCTCGCCTGCCCGCTATTGTCACCTGCCGAGACCCAGTCTTCACCGCAGCTCCACTTGCTGTTGTAGCCATTGAGCCAGGCCACGTCTTTTCAGACTCGACATCGCAAAGCCCCCACATCTGACACGCCTCTTCACCATTTGCACCACAACGCTCACGATCTCACACGCCTCCTTCAGCACGCATATTCGACCATCACCCTCAACCGCGTACCTTCTTCCACTATGCCAGGCGCATCGGGCCAGCCCAAGGGCGCTGTGGCAGCTACAACTCCTGCCATCAAATCCAACGACCCCGCCCAATCACTTGTCCGCTCCCCAGCACGAAGCGACAAGAGCAGTGATAGCGAAGGCAAGGAAGTCAGAGACAAGCTAAAGGAGACCCAAATTGATGCTCAAACCATGTCACAGCCCACCCCTGGGGCAGAACCGCATATGAAAGACGCTCCAAACGGCAGCGCCAACACAGGATCGAGCACATCGGGATCGGATAGTGAGCGTGGGCATTTGCGCCGAAAGCGCAGTCGAGAAGAATTTGAAGAGGAAGCCGAGGCAGAGAAGCAGCCTGGAAAGAAGACCGAAGGGGTGTCTGAACGGCACAGGCGCAAGAAGTCAAGAGACATCTCCAAGGACGAAATTCCTGTCACGAAGCCAGCACCTAGTACGATATCACGTATCGAAGAGAACGACGCAGACGAGCCAGTCCCTAGCCCGAAGAAAGATAATACATCGGCGACGGCATCCGAGAAGGCTTCTGGCACGGGCACAGGTACCAGCCCCAAGAATAAGCGCACGCGCGAGCAAGCGGAACAGGATACCGAGGCTTCTGAGAAATCGTCAGACAGCGTCACCACGAATGGCAAGCCTGCAGTGAATTCGGGTGATGAGCGAAACACAAAACGTTTACGTGACGAGGAAGTATCCCAATCAACCAATAGCAACGACAAGACACAGACGAAGGTACGAGCATTTGCACACAAGACTAAACCTTAGCTGACACGAGAAAGATTCCACCAAGCAGCGGCTTCGCGAACACATCTGCAGAATCGCCTTTTGCTGCCATGGCTTCTAAATCGGCCACAGCTAAGGACTCCGACAAGGCTGAGTCAATACCACAGACATCCGACGACAAGTTCAAGTCTTCTGGCTTCAGCGGCTTTGCCGGCTCCGTGACATCTCCTTTCAGTGGATTTGGAAGTACAGCCGCAAGCCCAAGCTCACCATTCGCCGTCGCGAGTGGCAGTAAACTATCGTCGTTTGCCGGAAGCAAATCGCCCGTCAGCAGTGCAAGCGGTTTTGGTGCATTGATGAATCCCAGCAAGCCTTCCCTTGGTGGGTCTACATTTGGCAGCTCTGTTGGCTTCGCTGGGCTAGCGAGTGCACCAAAAGGAAATGGTTTGTCCTCGTTTGCGTCAACTGGTTCTCTTGAGATTAAGGGCCTGAAAGCAAAGTCAGACAAGCCGTTTGGCGCAGCAGCCGTTGGAGAAACTTCGGATGACGAAGATGGTGATGAATCAGACTGCGAAAAAGACACTAAGAAAGAGGAGCGGCAATCAAGCCAGCCTCTCCTCTCACACCAACGTATGTCGCCTGCTACGCAGATGAGAGACCAGCTAACATGTGCACAGCGCCCGAGACTGGCGAAGAAGGCGAAAGCACTGTGTGGACTGGCCGCGCAAAGCTATACACCATGGCGGGTGAGGGAAGCAGTCGAGCGTGGCAAGAGCGTGGCAGTGGAAATTTCAAGTTCAATGTTACAGACGAAGAGCCGAAGAGGGCTCGGTTCGTACTGCGCGCAGATGGAACCCATCGATTGCTGCTAAATGCAGCTGTCACTAAGAACATGATTTTTGGTGGCAATGCACAGGGCGAGAAGCCCAAGGATACGCGATTGTTATTCAACTCGCCTACTCCAGACGGCGAGCTGGAGATGTACTTGCTGAAAGTAAGTTGTTGCCCCTTTACTAGACAAGCTAATCCATGGATGCTAACGTCTATTTTAGCTAAAAGCCGAGAATGCAATAAGGCTTTGGGAGGAAGTCACACAGGTCCAAGAACGTGAACTATAGAATCATCCCGTTCACATGATTGTGACACTCACTGACCCTAAACCTCTCTGGGGAGCTCACCCAGCGGCGCTGATCGCTAATACTCTGTTGCTTGGATACAAGGCACTATTTGCGCATGATCTTTACGTTTAGCCCTTCACATAGACTTTGTTATTTCACGAGGAATGAACACGCAAGATAGGGTTGGCGATCAGAGCTTGGTGTATACAGGCAACAAATATCTTAGGGCGGCACTGGGCTTGGGCTTGGGCTGGCCAGGCTATGCACTGCGGAGCGCTTAGGATTCCGCAGAAAGAACAAGAAAATTCGAGTACTGAAATATGGAGACATATAATAGATACCACCACTCCAGCGTTCGACTTGATTTCGTATTCGTTGGAGATGGTTGAGTTTTGAGTGATTTTTTCCTTCGACTTGCCTTTCTCGTCGTTACGCATCTCAGTCCGTCAGCCATGCATGGTCCTGTGCGTTACGCAGTCCTTTTTCCCACTTGACGAACCACAAACCAACGTACTGGGCCCATGAACTTCGTTGCTACCCATCCAGGCTTCCAATAATACAAATCATTCGTGCCCTCTTTGAGATGACACTGCATGCAAGTTTTCATAGCTGCTGCTACGTTCACCACCCACACCACCAACCACACACCCTGCGGCACAGTCATTCGGACCCCATGCGCAGACACGTTATGCGGCGACCGTCGCGCTGGAATCTCGGGAGGTCATTTTGCTCACAATCGACCGCAAGATGCGACTGCATATGGGATGAATCGAGACTATGCCGCATGTTGGAAGGTCGTCTGATTGGACAGCACAGTTGTGTCATGTTGGTACCTCTGCAGTAATGCGGCAGAGTCGACAGGAGAGCAAGGGTGACCCTATGTGTGCAAAAATGGTACATGATAAGAAGCACTGTCTTCGCTCGGGAAAAGAGGGAATAGTGTTTGGTAGATCCAGTTCCCTGAACAACAATGGCATCTAACGTGGTTGCTGGGACGTGGGATGCTGCTGTTGCGTGTTTCGAATGCGAGGACGGGGGAAAGCAAAGAGAACAAGCGGGATTACAAGAAGTAAGGGAGAGAGAAGGGGATGTACCATGTGAACAGCAAGATTCGACTGCTCAATCGATACCGGCTCTGCGCAGTACGACGCTGCTGCCATCATTGGGACTCGTGAAGAAGGAACATCAGCACTATACAACCCCGTCCCACGATACCACGCCTGAATCATCCAAGAATACAATGGCCGCAATGAGTCGTGTCGTAAGTTTTACGTATGTGGGCTCTTTCTCCTACTGATACGGTCTTTGCAGGCGTGCATCTTAGACGCGAAACCACATCAAGGATTCTTGCGGGATCTTGGGACATTTATACTGTCGCATGGTGCATATTGGATTTGTGGGCTTAGGGAGAGTCATAGCTTCCAGTAAGCTATGTTGAGCATGCCTATGAATCGTGAGACAAGGCTGACAGTATAGGTGGTGTGGCTCCACCAACACGTCGAGTTCGATGGCGGGCTACGCCCACGGGCGGTTGTTAGAAGAGGGGGAACTACGGGTTGAAAGACTGGGAAAAAACGACCTAGAGACGAAAAGAACAGCTGAATCGGATGAACACAGCGATGCTGGAACAGAGGATGAAATGGAGGAACAGGAGGAGCATCCAAACGCAAGATTCCAGTGGACATGGACTGAGCTTAATTCACGATGATACGGTGATCAGAGGGAATCAAGGCAAATAGGTGACAATGCGCTGAATTCTTCGAGAAGACTTCTGACCAGTGCTGAACGTAAGGCAATACAACCAAGTCCTAGTTTTACCGGGGTATACGTGGAGCAGTGTACCATCTCGAGCAACGGCATCGACCTCGACATCCTAGGGTGGGGTTTATCATTCGAGAAAAAGCGCTCTTTACGATTAAAGGCTAGATAATGAATCCAATCCATATCCGATTCATAGTAGCAATTATCCCAAGGACACACTTCAACCGAACGTCATCGCCGCCTCCCATGTGCCCTGCTTGCCCCACCAGGCCTCGCCAACATCCCCTAGCCCCTCCTCGACCCCGCCATCCATCCCAACCAACCAACACCACACGACGGTGACCCCGAGCCCAAACAACCACCACCCACACAATCTACAGGTACGATACATTACGGTATGCAGCGCCACCGAGCCCATAAACGCTAACGAGGTGAACAGAACAAAGTCCGCCAACATGCCTAGTGCCAAATACACAGAGACCTACCAGAAGGTGTCCGCCATGGGCGAAAAGCTCAAGGCGGCAGGCAAGCAGGGCCCCAGCAACGATGAGCAGTTGCAAGTACGTCCAGTCCCCACAGCCTACGTTCATACCACATGGATCTCGCGTCTTTCAAGTCCACGGTGCCAGGCATCTGGCACCCTCGACTCTATTGAGCCACGGCTGACAGTCACGAAAACGACAGCTCTATGCATACGCCAAGGTGGCAGAGGGCAAGGACTTTAGCGAGGCCAAGAAGCCCGGCATGTTTGATTTGGCCGTACGTCCTTTTCTTTTTGCCCGTCTAGTACTATCACTGCCTCCCCTGTCGACGCGAAGCTCCCCTACATCGAACACATCACGCACGAACCCATACTTCCCCTTCCCCAGGGGGATCATAGCGATAGCGTTACAAGTGGAGAAACTCAAACAAAATAATAAAAACAAAAGTAAGTACTGACATATCTCAGGGCAAGGCAAAGTACAACAAGTGGAAGGAGGTTATCGATGCCAACACCTCAGCCCAGGAGGCCGAAGACAAGTACATCGAGTTGGGTGAACAACTTCTGGCTAAGCACGACAACTAGAAATGCACGTGATAGCACGTTGGTGGAATATGTTACGTGCATGGAAACGGGCTCGGAATCAATCAATCAATGACATGACCTTGGTACGAATCCATGGAGAGGCAGCATGTGATGTGCGATTCCACAAGGTTGTGGTATAGTGTGCCTTGACCATAATTTTTTCAGAGGGCGAACGCCGAGTATTGCATCTTAGTAGCCCTCCCATGTCTGACCCTTCCAGTCAGGCTCTCCATACTTCATTGTTGCACACCAAGGCTTCTCGTCAGCCGCGTACTGGTGTAGGGGTAGATTATACGGCATGCGAAGGCCCACGAAGGTGGCTGGCAGTTTCCCCCCACAGTTATCTGCTGCAGTTCCAGCATGGTGAATCTGTGGTATATCTCCAGTCACTGGCAGATTCTTTCCGAACACCGGGACCATGATAGCACCGGCCGACTCCACCCCTTCTACCGCCTCGTCAAAAAGCGCAGGCCAGACGACCACACCGGCTTCCCAGCTCTGAATCCAGACTTCCTCTTTCTTATTGACGACGTCACCCCACGCTTGCCTGCTGAGGTTGGCACTCGTGATCATGGCCCAATCGATTGTATTTTCCTCCTCATCGCTGAAGCGGATATAAGTCTTGACGTGGGGCGCTGCGAGGCCGCGATGGGAATTGCGGTTTCCATCTTGGAGGTTAGAAGTAGGCGGCGGGTTCCAGTGGCAGAGCCAAGGATGCATATACTCCAACTGCTTTTGCTGCTGCGGAGATTGCAACTTCCAGTGAATGGATCCCCCCGAGGCATAGCCATCGAGTGATGACCGGATTTCTTCAGGTGTCGGGAATATGACACTGAACTTTGCGGGCTTGGGCCGCGTCAACTCGCGCTTCGAGAAGATGGAGTGTGTTTTTCGGGATTTCGGGAGGTGATTGGTCATTACCTTTGAATCGCTGGGCTCTTGGGCGAGAACGCCATGAAAGTGCGTTATCCATGTAGGCTGTGCCCCTAGTGTGGCTATTGAAGATATTTGTGTCACGATATGGGGCGGTGAGGTCGCGTCAACTTGGCTCGGGATGGAAACTTGGGATAGTATCTCCTTGAGACCCGGCCAGCCAAACGACGTTTTTTTCGAGGGGTCTGCTGCGCCAGGCTTTTGTCGCGACGGTGCACTCCCAATAAAAGCTGCTTTGATGGCAGAGAAATCATAGTCTTGGAGCTGACTGATTAGATCCTTTGTGCGTCTCTCATACGCTGCAAAGTATTGGATGAGGTCGGTTTGGAAACGTTTCCCATTACCAATCGGATGCCCTATATCGTCAGCGGCACCTCCCGATGACTTCTTCAATGCCCGTAGTGGGAGAAGAGGCGAAGACCACACTGCCTGTGTCATGTTGGTCCAGTCGCGATAGATCATGTTGGCCGTATGGATGATGATTTGAGCCGTTTCATCATGGCGAAATAAAATCATTATCTTCGAGTGATGGGTACCAAAGGGATCAGGCATGTATGCACTCAGTAGCTCTATGTTGGGATACCGCTCTGCTGTTTGCTGCGCGTACGTTAGCAATAACCGATTCTAAGCTATGATAGATGAGTAAGACAAAAGGCACGTTTTACCAGAAGATTGATCCTCATCGCATCGTCTCTTTTCCAAAACCCATGGATAATCTTCAGTTTTACTAGGGCTCTTACATCGTGATCGAAGTGCTGCCTAAACAACGTTCATCCTTTATACTCGAAACTCCCAGGCTCAGAGCAATGCCCCAATTCCAACCAAGATCTACTCACATGACGAAATCCAAATCAAACAAGAAATTGAAGTTCCAACATTCTTTGATGAGGGGATCGCCCAGGATATCCTTCAGTCCGATCGTATCCACATTCTGAGAGGGCATCAAGTCGTCGATGCGGGTGAGCTGGATTGGCGAGGAAACGAACTTGTGACCAAGGTCTTTGTCTGGTGTTCCTCGCAGCACAGACGCTGGAGCGTTAGAAGCCGTTGATGATGCACTCCGTTTTAAGCGTGGTGGACTTATCGGCCGGCGAAGACTATTGCTGGCAAGATGGTCGGTAGGGGCTTCCAAATTAGATAGATCATCATTGATCTTTCGGCGTTTTGTAAGCGGCACATGGGTAACGGGAGATGAGCCCATGGTCAGGATAGGCCTGCGGTCGTTCTGTGTCCCCACATGACTTTATGTGGAGTGGATAGATGGGTTGCAATGGGTTGCAATGGGTTACAGGATGATGATGTGTTGGTTGTGGTTGAGCATGGGCCAGGTGAGCCCATCGGGAAGCTACGTTGTGTAAAGTCCAAAGCAAGGAGTGCAGGCCATGTACCTCAATTGGAGCGACAAACTTCAGGCAATAATGATGCCTAGTTCCTCTAATTAACAGAGTGTAGCCGCTTGGCGTCACGAAAGCCATGAAGACGAAATCAACTCATCATGCGGAAAGCACAAGTAAAATGGGTGGTACATAGATGACATGCAGTCGTCATGATGTCATTCTCGGTCGAGGGCATAAAGCTCACTTCTATGAACATGTCGCTCACAAAAGGCTACAAACAGCTACATCTAATAGTGCCTGCATCATGTGTATGATGCTATCTCTCTAACGGACGCTGAGAATGGGAAAGACTATTATGTCTGCTGAAGTGGACAACCCTCCCAAACGCCCAAACATCGCTAAGTTGAATTGAAGTAGGAGGATCCTCTATGCAGCGCTGGCACTGACAATGGGTTGCGCGACCTTGGTAACCTGGTTGCCAGCCCTGATGATTGGGTTCCCTTGATCATCCTTGGCAACGTTGACTTCCTTGTTCTCCTTCTGAGCACGCTTCCAGATCTCAACCTCGCAGCCGCCACGGATGACACCAACCCTCATGGTGGATAGAAGGTTGTGAGCAGCGTTGGAGTGCAGGTAGACACCACCGTTGAACATAGCCGTGGCATCTTTGCCAATGCCACTTTTGATCAGGGTCTTGCCTCCCGGGTGTTCATTAATAAAGTCGGTGACATCGTGGACAACACCAGCAACAGCGATGAGGCCGCGGCCATTCTTAGCTTGCTCAACATACTCGTCCCACTCAATGACGGGAAGCTGCTCAAGGGGAACACCCCAGTCAAGCTTGGCGCGCTTCTGGTCAATCTTCTTCTGGAGCTGCTGCACGCGGCCCTTCTCAATCTCATTCGAACGGAACTGCTTGAGGTTGGAGGCGAGGCCGAGCTTACTCCACAACCAGATGGACCACTTGGTGGGGTCATACTGGTGCCATTCAATAGCGTTTCTGTAGTCGGAGGGAAACTCGTGGTGGAAGTTGTGGTATCCCTCGCCGAGCGTAACGAGCGCAGTGATGACGTGGTCACGAGGGCTGTTGCGGTCATCGAAAGGCTGGTCGCCAAGCCAGTGGGCGAGAGAGTTGACACAGAAGGTGGCTTGCTGGACGAAGAAGATGCGCAAGATGCCCGCGTAGATGAAGCCGCCCTTCCAGTCGTTCCAGAGGAGACCGGCAACGGCCGAAGGGAAGATCAAGCCCATGGCGAGAACGATCTTGATGTAGTGCTTGTGCTGCCAGACCACCACGGGGTCCTCGTTCAAGTCGGTAATGTCGGTGCGGCCGATGCGTTTGGGGTTTTGCTTCATGACCATCCAGCCAAGATGGCTGTAGAGGAGGCCCTTGCGAACGCTGTAAGGGTCCTTGCTCGTGTCGGTGTAACGGTGGTGGGCACGGTGGTCACGGGACCACCAGCGGATGGAGCCCTCGACAGCACCGGCGCCAACAAGGGCAAGGAAGACGCTGAGGATCAGGCCGGCATTGTATGACTTGTGGGCCCAGAGACGATGGTACCCGGCCGTGATTCCCAGACCAGTCCAGAAGTAATAGATGACCGCCCAGACCGCCGTCTTCCATTGTAGCGGCGTCCAGAAAGCCGCGACGCAGCCAGCGAGGGGAATGCCGATGATGAAGGTGACCTGTTGGTGGGGTCAGCAAGCCAGGATCGGGGATGGTCTCGTGGGGCACTGTGCTTACGTTGAGCCAGTTGACGTGCTTGTACCAGTTCGCCTTTGTGAGGGGGGTCTCGGTGATGTGTGGCTTCTTTGGGTCGTACTTGGCATTGCGGTTGGGCTCCGAGACGGTGGCCATGGAGGATGGCTGCTGAACGTACTCTGGGTCGATGGCCTGCATGCCCGCGACCGGCTGGTGGGAGGGCATTGTGCGAAGGATGGGGTGTTGAGGTAGAGAAAGGCGAAGGGGCCGAGCGGTGTGAAGAGAAGGGCCCGTCAGGCTTCGACGAGGGCGAGGCAGCGACAGGGCAGAGGAGGGGGAAAGAGGGATGAGGGGAAGGGGCAGCAGGCAGGCAGGTGGGCAGGTCCGTAATAATATAGGCGGCGGAATGGGCAAGAATCCATGGCTCTCCAAATCCCACACGGCTGTTGGGGCCTTGCATGGATGTGCCGACTTTTGTCGTTGGGAGGCTAGCGGCCCCCGGTCTTCGCCGCCCCAGGGTCTGGCACGGACCCGCCAGCGCGCCGGGCAGCCACCGGTGCGAAAAGATTTTGGATCGACCGCAAGTTTTTCGTCTTCCACAAAGCACCGCCGGCCTTCCCCACGTTTCGATTTCAAT
>Ga0182210_1000385_pt1 | contig 10679 bp, 16 predicted proteins | sample G5R1MG_19_FD_129670 | JGI IMG/M metagenome (GOLD analysis project Ga0182210, IMG submission 129670) | Switchgrass phyllosphere microbial communities from Michigan, USA - G5R1_MAIN_03OCT2016_LD1 MG | ecosystem: Host-associated > Plants > Phyllosphere > Phylloplane/Leaf | place: USA: Michigan... | reverse complement strand
CTCCATCTCTCATCCTCGCGCCGCCCTTTGCTACGGGGCGGCGTCCGGTCAGGGGTGGGTCAATACGGAACATCGTCGTCAAAAGGATCATCAGCAAACGCCGCCGCCTTCGGCTTCGCCTTGCTCGCGACCTCCGTCACAGGTGCCGACTTCGGTTTCACCGCCTGCACCCAATTTCCCCCAGGCGTCTTGCCGCCTGCACCATCGTCCTTGTCCCACACGCCAAGCGTCAGCACGGCTTGCGAGTTGGTCAGCGCAAGCGCCAGCTCGTCGTCGGTGGGTGCGGTGGTCAGCTTCGCCAAGCGGCCCTTGCTGTTGGCGTCGATCGCCATCAGCATCTTCTTGTGCTTGTCGCGCTTGGCAGGCATCTTGTCAGGCGGCGTGTTGGGGTCAGCATCCGACACGAACAGCTTTTGGAAAAGGATGCGGCCTGCATAGGCTTCCGGCTTCACAACTTGCCACTTGACGTTCACGAACTTCTCGTCGCGCTGATAGACGGCCTTCCATGCCGCATCGGCCACCAAGGCCAGCACGGACGTGCCCTTAGGCAGTGGCTCGAAGTCGCCGCCACCGGCGTTGTATTCCTTCTCGGTGCTGACGGCACTGCCGCCTTCGCTCAGGTCCCAAAACGACATGATTATGCTTCCTTCTCTGCCAAAGCTTCACTAATTGCTTCAAGCAATTCGTAATTAGACCAATCGTTTACGTAATCCCTTACGTAACTTTCGCCCAGACCATGCTTGTTCTGTTGATGAACAAGCCATTCCGTTACTCTCTCAAGCAGCGTCGGCATTTTCTTCCTCCGTTGCCTTTAGCTTGGGTGTGTTTTCCTTCATCCAGCGGTAAATTGGGTTCTCGCCAAACTCGAACGGCAGGTCCTCGGTGATGCCCATGCGGTTCTTGCTGACGTTGGCGGGGGTGAGATACGCTACCAGCACGCGATTATTGGTGGTGATGGCCTTCTTCTGGCCTTCCTCGCCCTTGAGGATGGTTTCCTGCTTGATGAAGCCGACCAGATCGACGCTATCGACGTAATGCCGGATCGACTTCTTGTGCAGGCGCAGGCTGTGCGAGGTGTACCCCTCGCTGTCCGGCGGCTCCAGACGGATGATGTCCGAATGCGCAATGAAGATCGTGGACATGCCGCGGTCACGGCGCAGGATCTCTGCCATCTTGCGCACCCGGCCGTGCATTGCGGCAACGGCCTCATAGCCGGCGCCGTAGCCGCCAAGTGCGGTGGCAAGCGTGTTCTTGCCGCTGTCCTTCATAACCTGGTTGGCGAACATCTCGTCCAGACCGGACGTGCTGTCCACGATCAGCGTCGCGAAGTCGTGTTCGTCTTCATGCAGAGCCTTGAGCTGCGTCCACAGCTCGGCGGCATCCGCCATAGGCTCTTCTGGACCGGCGGGCAGGCGGGCGTCGGGAATGTCGCTGGGGACGTTCTCGCCCTCGGTCCGCAGCAGATACGGCTTGCGGAAGGTACAGGCGAGGGATGATTTTCCGGTATTGGGACCGCCTACCAGCGTGGCGATCAGGGGGCGCCGGGTCGATACCCGGCCAGTGGCAAGGACGCTCATTTGGTTTCCTTTCTCTCTTGCGGGGTTGCTTATGAACGCGGCTCGCGTTAGTAGTCAAGCAACAATTTTAGCACGAGGGAAAAACATGCTGACGCCCACCGACATCAAGGACAAGCTGGAGGACCGAAATTTGATGGAGGTAAGCCGGCGTAGCGGCGTGCCTTATATGAAGATTTACAACCTCATCAAGCGGGGCAACGAGCCGACATATGCGACCGTAAAGGCGCTATCTGACTACCTTCAGGGGTCGGCGGCATGAAAGGCCACGACTTCGACGCCATCAAGCAGAATTACCCGCTTGATGAGGTAATCGGCCGCGCGATTAAATTGCGCAAGCACAGCGGTTGGTATGAGGGCCTATGCCCGTTCCACAACGAGAACAGCCCTAGTCTGAAGTTCAAGGAATCGGACGAGCATTGGCATTGCTTCGGCTGCGGCGCGCATGGCGATGTGATCGATTTCGTTTCCAAGATCGAGCACATTACCATTGCCGAGGCCGTGGGCCGATTGACCGGCGGTCAGTCTATCGAGCTATCCGATACCGACCGGCAGAAGCGCAAGGAATGGCTGGCGGCGCAGGAAGCCATTGCCCAGCAGTTGCGCAAAGCCGCTATCGAGCAGGCGAACCGTCGTTGGGATCGGGCGCGCGACGTTGAAGGCACGCAAGGCTATCTGGAGCGCAAGCATGTCGCGCCTTGCGGTGCGCGCATGGAGGGTGATAATCTCCTTGTGCCGATGTGGGACGCAAATGGAGACATCATCAACGTCCAGTCGATCGCACCGGATGGAACCAAGCGGTTCCAGAAAGATGCCCCTACAGTCGGGGCGCGCTTCTACATCGGCATCGGCTTTGGCCGCGTTACTATCTGCGAAGGATTCGCCACAGGCGCATCTATCTATGAGGCCGTGCCCGACAAGGTGTGCATCGCCTTCAGTGCGGGTCAGGTCGAGAATATCGCGCGGGAGATGATCGCTGCCGGTGTGGGCGTGGTCATTGCCGCGGATCGCAAGGGCCTGTCTGCCATGGAGCAGCTTGGCGCGGAATTGGGGGTGCCGGTCATTGCTCCGCCGCAGCTTGCCAGTGGGGACGACGACTTCAACGGCCAGATGATCGAGCAAGGTGTGGAGGCTGTCGCTGCAACGTTCCGGCAAGGCTTGATCGACTTCGCCAATCGCCCCGAGCCGCCGGCAGCGGCGCCGCCATGCGCTATCTCGTTCGTGGATGCCATGGACTTCAAGGAAGCGGACATACCGTTGCGTCCGTGGATCATTCCCGGCGCGTTGCTGGCGGGATCCACGCACATCCTTGCCGCACCTGGAGGCACCGGGAAGTCGGTATTTACGCTTCAAATGGCCTTGATGCTGGCGGCAGGTAAGCCGTGGGGAAAATGGCAGCCCAAGCGCAAGTGTCGTGTGCTAGTCATCAACGCAGAGGATGACATCCATGAACAGCGGCGGCGCATGGTTGCCGCGCGATCGGTCATGGAGTTCGACGCGGAGCGTGGCATGATTATGCTGGCGGATGCGCCGGAAAATATCCTGATGTCGCAGCCCGACGAAAAGAAGAAGATGCTGGTTGCCACGCCGCTTGTGGATCAGCTCGTGGATGTCATCAAGCACCACAAGATTGACGTGGTGATCGTGGACCCGTTCGCGGAGACGTTCGACGGCGACGAAAATAGCAACGGCGACACCAAATGGGCCATGAAGATTTGGCGGGACAAGATCGCCCGGCCGACAGGTGCCGCGGTCTATCTGGTGCATCATACCACCAAGGGGTCGGATGATAAGGCGGGCAGCGCAGACGTGATTCGTGGGGGTGGCGCCATCGTCAACTCGGCGCGACTGGCGGCAACGCTGTTCGTGATGTCAAAGACCGAAGCCAGCGACCTCAGCGTTAAAGAGGAAAATCGTTTCCGCTATGTGCGGTACGACGATGCCAAGTCGAATAATTCGCTGATCGGTGGGCGCACGTGGTTCGAGAAGATTTCCGTGGTGCTTCAGAACGGCCCGCGCGAAGACAGTGAGGGCGGCGATGAGGTCGGGGCGCTAAAGCCATGGTATCCGGACGGCATCGCGGCCTATTCGCCGGATGCAGTTTTGCGGCTTCTATCGGCAATGGAAGATGGTTTTGTCGAGGAAGATGGTACTGCCACCGACATGCCGTTCGGCAAGTCCAAGGCCAACAATTCCAAGCGTTGGATTGGCTATCTGATTGCCGACATGATGGGCACCGAAGAAGCCGAATCCCGCAAGCTGCTGGCGCATTTAATGGAAGCTGGCGTCGTGTCGGAGTGCGAGTTTCGTGACCCTATCCAGGGGCGCGCAGCGAAGGGTTTGCAGGTCAATCGAGAAGCCGCAAATCGTGTTTTGAGCATTACCTCATAATCTATACATCGAATGAGATTGAATGAGATAATGATTTTGAAACCCACGGAAATCCGTCATTCCTCATTTCCTCATTCCCCGCCCCTCTAAAGAGGGGGCGGGGGAATGAGGATGAAAATGAGGGGTAACGACGGGTTTCCAGCAATGAGAGGAATGAGGACGATGAAGACCACCGAAGTTGCCCGTATGCTAAGCCAAAAAGCTGAAGCAGGAGACCCGATTGCACTGGCCGCGCTGCTGGTATCCTACCGATTGAGCGAGCTGGATGACCGCCTGATGGCGATCGACGGAGTGCTGACCGAGATACGCAGGGCCATTCAGGAACAATGATCACCCGCCGCTCCCCCACCCGCGACTGCCGTGACGGCATATGGCTACCCCTAGGGCATCAGGCGATGATTGCGCCACGGCGGTCGATGCAGCGGCTGCGTTGCGATGGATGGTGGCGGTTGCGGGCGAGCTATATAGAGACTTGGATATAACCCCTCCCCCTGCCGTGGTTGTGGGGTGAGAAAAAAGTTTTTGGTGGGGGTTGACGGTATGGCGATATGGCGTCATAAGTGGATCAACAAGGAGACGCAGTCATGAACGCCCAACAGATGAGCAACGTACGGTACGCAGCTAAGGCAATGAACGCAGCAAAGATCGTTGAAGCCAATGCCAAGGCCGACTGGGTTTCGATGAGCAGCAACGTTGCGATGTGGCAGCGTTGGCAGGATGCTGAGGATGCCGTCGAGGCGGCTCGTGTCGTCTATGACAACGCGATGGCTGCAGCATGAAAACCCAAGCAGACCACGCCCGCGCCTACCGCAAGCGCAAGGCTGCCAAACTCCAACGGCTGGCGGTGTACGAGGCGGCGCTGCGGGAGATCATCTTGGTTTGTGAGGAGGCTGCCTATGCCAGTTCTTGCTGTGCAGTTGGCTGCGGTCCGGTGAAAGCAGTTAATGAAACGCACGACATTGCCCGCCAAGCCTTCGCCGCAGACCGTTTCGAATTGGAGAATGGGGCATGAGTGAGATGGATAACGTGGCTTGTCGCAATTGCGCTGGCACCGGTTGGGTTTGCGAGAACCACCGCGATTACCCTTGGGCTGGGTCTACCAACGGAGCCGAGTGCTGCGGTGGCGCGGGCGCACCGTGTGGCGCGTGCAATCTTGAGATGGCTTCCGCTGGTCACGTTGAGCCCTACCGCCAAGCATTGATTAAGATCGCCGGTTCAGCGCCAATCAAGAAGCCAGACGGGCCATACGATGATATGTTCGGCGGCTACAGCAGCGACAACTACGGCGACGTAATCAACGATGCGGAGGCGCTGTGTTCCTGGGGCTACGCTGAACAGGCTCGCGCCGTTCTCCAGTCTACCGCCGCCATCGCCACCCCCACAGCGGAGACGGCAGCATGACCGAGATCGTCTGGGGGCCGGAGATCGCGATCGATGGCAAGCGGCCGGAGTGGTTGGAGATTTCCGACTTCCCGTCTGGCAGTCAAGGTTTTGCTCGCACATCTTGGGGATGGGTTGGAAACCGCGATCGATCTTATCCTATCGAGAAATGGGCTTGGTCTATCATTACCCATATCCGCCTCCCCGCCGATCACCCCCACTACACCGCCTTCAAGCCCCACCCAGCGCCAAGCCCGAGTGAGGTGGGGCCGGAGGTGGTTGAGCGGCTTATCGGCGCTGTGCGTGAGCTTGCAGCGCGAGACAACGGTGACGGCACGGTGTCCATCGTTGGTATCCAACGCACAGTGCAGGACGCTGTTGAACTGTCCGCTCTGATCGGACAGTTGGCTGAGCGTCGAGCTGTAAAGGGTCTCACTACTAATGAGACCCTTTCTGAGCCAGAAGCACCCGTATCTAAGGCCCAGCGCGACGCTGTGATGCAGCTGGCCGAAGCCGCAGCAGCCATGAACGTCGCTCTTGATGGGCGAGGATGGGAAGACGAGCGCCGCGCAATTGTGGACGGGTTGAAGGCTGTTCGAGATGCCGGTGTTTCGCTGCTCGAGCCGGTTGATGCGGATGAGGCTGAGGTCCAGTTTATCCTGCATCGGTGGGAAGAGAACGAGCTTGAGACGACCGAAGATGCGGTCCGTGAAGCTCTGAAACGCGGTCGCGCCCTCGAAAAGGAAGCGGGGCGGTGAGCATCTGGCATCGGCACAAATGGTCAGACTGGCTCATCACCGATCGCGGCACTGTCCTTTATGCCCATCAACTAGTCGGTTGGTACGCGGTGCAGGAGCGACATTGTCATCAATGTGGCAAAACCGAAGTTCAGGATCAGGCCAACTACGGCGGAAACGGTAAGAGCTGGTGCACTCGCCGTTCTGACATTCCCCAGCGCGCACCCCGCAAAGATGGTGTTCTGTCCACCCCCACCCACCGAAAGGGAGAGTAGCATGTGCGAGCAAATCCACCGCAGCGATTGCGCGATCTGGAACGACCCGCCGCATGATTGCGACTGCCATCTTGTCGATCCGACTGTTGCGCCACCTGAACCTCCGAGCAGAGCCCCGCTATATAAAGGAATCTTTATGTCCTTGGATGAGGTGCTTGGTCGCGCGTGTTCCGACCATAATCATTGGGAGGGAAGGTAGCATGGCAATTGCGCTAATCGTATGGACAGCAGCGGTGTCTTTTTTGGCTTATACAACTGGCCACATCGAAGGCGAAACTAAGATCACTGAAGAATATCTTCAGTCCATTATTCGCCAGCTAGACACGGAGCGTCGTACATGATCCTGGATGACGAGGCTTTGGTGGAGCAGGTGGCTCGGGCGATTGAGCCAGTGCTGACTACCGACAATGATATTTATTGGGCTGCTGAATACGGCAGGCCCATTCCTCAAGATAGCTTAAACGCTCTAGCGCTTGCCGCCATCGAGGCCGTGCGGGTGCATATGTGGGATGATGGGAAGTGAGTGATGATTTAGCTGCGGCAGATGCAGCCGTAATACGTGGTGTTTTCAAGCTCGCTAAGCCTCTGCTGTGGCTCAGCGGTTTGGGCTTTGTCCTCTACGCAAGCTTCGGCTTGGGCATGTTGTTGGCTCACTTGATGATGCCGGTCTTTCGGGCTATGTTTGGGTGATGGACCAGCCGCAAAATACGGACGATAAGCGGATCACGCCGGGGTTTCTTGCTCAGGCCGGCAAGGGTCGCCCTAAGGGTGTGCCTAACAAGACCACGGCGCTCCTGAAAGACGCTATCTTGCAGGCGGCAGAGAAGGCTGGCGGAGACAAAGGCATGGTCGGCTATCTTGAAGACCAAGCGAACAAAAACCCCAACGCTTTCATGGCCTTGCTGGGCAAGGTGCTCCCGATGCAAATCACCGGCGCCGACGGCGGCCCTTTGCAAATCACCAAGATTGAGTTGGCTCCAGTTTCGCCGCAATGACCACAGTCCGTATAGAAATGCCCGAAAAGCTTGTCCCTGTGTTCGATGGACAGGCAGACGTTCGCGGTGCTTGGGGTGGTCGCGGTAGCGGCAAAACTAGAACCTTCGCCAAGATGACTGCGGTTCGGGCGTTGATGTGGTCACAAGCAGGCCGTGAGGGAATTATCCTTTGCGGCCGTGTCTTTATGAACTCGTTGGCGGATTCCTCGTTAGAGGAGATCAAGGCTGCGATCCGCGAGACGGACTGGCTGCTTCCTTATTTCGATATTGGCGAGAAGTATATCCGCACCGCGGACGGCCGGGTGACGTACAGCTTTACCGGACTTGATCGCAACATTGATAGCGTGAAGTCCAAGGCGCGCATCCTGCTTTGCTGGGTGGACGAAGCCGAGACTGTCACGGATGAGGCTTGGACGAAGCTTATCCCGACGCTACGTGAAGAAGACTCGGAGCTGTGGGTAACTTGGAATCCTGAGCGCGAGGAAAGTCCGACTAACAAGCGCTTTCGCAACAACAGCGGCGAACGGGTTAAGATTATCGAGTTGAATTACAAGGACAATCCTTGGTTTCCTGACATCCTAGACCGCGTGCGATTGCGGGACAAGGAAGAACGCCCCCACCTCTACGATCACATATGGGAAGGTGACTTCATTCGTGTTGTTGAGGGTGCCTACTTTGCCCCCAACCTGACCAAAGCACGTGAGGAAAACCGCATCGGCTTCGTCAGCGAGGATCCAAACCTTATCGTGCGGCTGTTCACTGACATCGGTGGCACAGGTGCCAAGGCGGACAACTTCGTGTTCTGGGCTGCGCAGTTCGTTGGCACGGAGATACGCTGGACGAACCATTACGAGCAGCAGGGGCAGCCGGTATCGGCGCATTTGAACTGGATGCGCTCACAGGGTTACACGCCAGACCGTTGCAAGATCTGGCTTCCACATGACGGCGATACGCAGGACAAGGTGTTCGACACGTCGTATCGCAAGGCGCTGGAATCTGCGGGCTACGGTGTCGAGGTCGTGTCGAACCAGGGCAAGGGCGCGGCGATGCAGCGGGTTGAGAAGGCGCGGCAGTTGTTCCCTCGTATGCGGTTCGATGAAACCAAGTGTGCTTCTGGTTTGAAGGCGCTGGGCTGGTATCACGAAAAGCGCGACACAGACCGCGGTATCGGACTTGGACCGAACCACGACTGGTCGTCACATAGCGCGGATGCGTTCGGAACTGGTTGCGTGGCCTATGAAGAACCGCGTAAAGCTGTTACATTGGACCTAAGCAAGTTGCGCCGGGGAGTTGTTTGATGGCTGATGAGAACGCCGAAAAGGGTTTGAAGGAAGCCATGGCGGCTCTTTGGTCAACGCCTCAGAACAAGGCCCAGATTCGGCAAGCTATGTTTGCCAAAGGGCGAAAATTCGTTATTCCTTCAAACGTTTGGAATCGCTAATGGCCACTGCTCCCGATCTTTACAGCATCGAAGGCTGGCAGGAAGAGCCGCAGAAGCCGGATGGCATCGATATGGACGAGCTGGTTGACGCACTAGTCCGCGAGTCCGAAGCGGCCGATAGCGAATGGGAGCGGATGCGGGGGTACCAAGACCTCGCGCGCGATTATTACGAGGCGCGTCCATTCGGTAACGAGGTCGAGGGCCGCAGCCAGATCATTCTGCCGGACGTGCAGGAGACGATCGATTACATGGTGCCGTCCGTGCTGCGGACGTTCATCAGCGGCGATCGGGTCGTTGAGTTTGAGGCCACGGACGAAGCCGATGAAGCCATGGCCGATGAGGCTACCGCGGCAATCGGCTACAGCTTCATGCGCGATCAGGACGGCTATCGGGTGCTGCACGACTGGCTGACGTGCGGGCTGATGGAGCGGTACGGCGTCACGAAGACGATGATGGTGGACGAAGAGCGCGTGTTGCGCGAGCGCGTTACCATTGCGGATCCGGTGGAGTTGGAGGGTTTCGACGGCGAGATCGAGGACCAACATGACAACGGTGATGGCACGTTCACGCTGTCGCTAAAGACGGAGACGCGGCGCAAGCGCTTCGTGGCCGAGGCTGTACCGGCAGAGGAGTTCCGTTATTCCGCGCGTGCCCGCCATGAGGATGAAGCGGACTATCTGGCGCATGTGTCGATCAAGACGCGTTCCGAACTGGTGGACATGGGCTTCGAGCGCGAACAGGTCTATGCGCTGCCGACCTACAGCCGCTTGCCCGATGGCCGAAACGACGATCGTTACGATCCCGATCCGGAAAGCATGCCCGCGTTACAGCAGGTGCAACTCTGGGAGGAATATGCGCGCATCGACATCGACGGTGACGGTATTGCCGAGCGCGTGAAGGTGTTCCGTGTCGAGCGTGACGTGATGCGCTGGGCTGATGGCGAGCATGCCATCGAGACGGTGGACGAGCAGCCGTTCGTGGTGTTCTGCCCGTTCCCGCGTCCGCACCGGCTGGTTGGCTATTCGCTGGCTGACAAGGTCATGGATATCCAGCTTGCCCGCTCGACGGTGGCACGGCAGTTGTTCGACGGCATGTACAACGCCAACATGCCGCGACCGATCGTTAGCACCCGTAGCGGAGCGTCTAACGAAAATACGATTGACGATCTACTTTCCTCGATCCCTGGCGCGCCTATCCGAGTTGATGACGTTAACGCAGTGGCGCCTTACACCGTCAATTTCGATGTAGGCAAGTCGCTGACCGTCATGGAATGGATGACGGGCGAGCGTGAATCGCGTACCGGCATTACCCGCCTGAACCAAGGCCTTGATGCCGACGCGCTCAACAAGACTGCGACTGGCACCGCCATGATGCAGGCGCAGGGGCAGCAGCAGGAAGAGTATATCGCCCGCAACTTCGCGGAAGGGTTGTCGCGGTTGTTCGGCAAGTCGTACCGCCTGCGCCGCCGTGAGGGTGACCCGTTCAAGATCAAGGTGGACGGGCAATACAAGCTGGTTGATCCGTCGAAGTGGCCGGAGGATGTCAATCTGGCTATCCGTGTCGGCTTGGGCACGGGCAGCAAGGACAAGCGGGTGCAGGCGCGCATGGCCTTGGCGCCGTTCTTGGCCGACGGTTTCCAGAATGGGTTGGTGAAGCCCAAGCAGCTATTCCACGCGATGGACGGGTTGGTGCGGGATCTGGGTATCGGGCAGGGATCGGACTTCTGGCAGGACCCGGACGCACCGCCCGAGCTTGGCCCTGATGGCCAGCCCGTGCAGGAGCAGGAACAGCCCGATCCCGAGGCCATGGCGGCACAGGCTGAGCAGCAGCGCGAGCAGGCCAAGATGGAGTTCGAGCAGCAGAAGGCGCAGGCCCAGATGCAGCTT
>Ga0182210_1000383_pt1 | contig 10706 bp, 9 predicted proteins | sample G5R1MG_19_FD_129670 | JGI IMG/M metagenome (GOLD analysis project Ga0182210, IMG submission 129670) | Switchgrass phyllosphere microbial communities from Michigan, USA - G5R1_MAIN_03OCT2016_LD1 MG | ecosystem: Host-associated > Plants > Phyllosphere > Phylloplane/Leaf | place: USA: Michigan... | reverse complement strand
CGTTTACTCCGAAATTATGACAGTAACCGCATGCACGCTCTTATCCAGATGGCTGCCCTGGATCAGCCCGAGGCGGGTCATGCTACGCCGACTTGTCTCGGCCATACGCCAAGCGCCAGAAATGTCGTTCTCAACATCGCATTGTACAGTCGCAAGTGACCTTCTTGTACTACCCTCCCCATCCTCATCGCCTCCCCAGCCCGCCCAACACTTTACTCGCCGCCGAACTCACCTTGAGCACGTCCCTATACGTCAAACTCGTCCTGATGCCGCGTACATTCCTGCCTCCATGGCTGGCGATGAGTGCAGAATCACCAAGTAGGTCCCAATTCGCCACCGTTTCCGGGCCCAGATGTTCGTCCACGTCCCTCGCCTGGATACCATGCAGATACTCCCTATACGCAGGGCCAGCCGTAACAAGAACGGAGCGCGGCTCTTGTACTATTCGTGTCGGGAGTGCGTACTGTTGCTGCTGCTCGTTTGCTGGAGATTCGCTCATCGCGTCTTGGTCTGGCTGCCAAAGCGGTGTCGCTACATGCGCCGGTTTGTGCATAATGTCCAAACAGATACTTGCGCCTAAGCTGATGGTAGCCACGACGGGCGCATAGGCACCTCCGTCTTCGTGTGGCATGATGCCCTCGCCTGCTTGGTACTCATTGATAAGAACGTGATTTGGCTCCCCATGCGGCGTTTCTGCAAAGATGCGGTACTCCTTGAGGCGATTGATGATTGGGACGGTGAGCCAGACAGGCAATGGCGCGGCGAGAAGTGTGTTGTTCTTGGTTAGCGTGGAGGGGTGGGCTTGGAGACGGCGGTGGGCTAGGTGTGTCCAGCGCTGCGAAGGGATCTTTTGTAGAAGGGAGGCTTCCTCGGATGGGGTGAGGAAATCGGGTAGGTAGTAGAAGTGTGGTGGTAGGTTAGCGATGCGGAAGGGCTGTAACATAGGGTTTGGACATGTCATGGTTTCGTCGTAGATAGTTGGAAATGTGACTCGAGGTGGCAAAGAAATCTCAACAGGCGTAGGAAAAGGTTGCTTCTTAGTCGGTGCAGTGGAACTCATAGGGCGTGATACTGCAGGTGATTAGTCATCGCCTCACCCTTCCACGCGCTCATTGATATCAGGATATGGTCGTGTTGTAGAGCTCTTGGCTGGTGCAAATACAACAGAGAAACATCACCTAGTTCGAACAACGAATAGTGAACTATGTATGTACATGGCAAACAAACTGTGTGCCAGTTCCAAGGGAGCGTACCCAACGCTCAACCCATGGTGCAACATGGTCAAACCAAACTCCTTCCAAATAGATTGCCATGCCTATGCGCCTAATCAAGGAACACGTAGATGATCGTAAAGACGCAAAAAAGAATTTCACATCACGGTACAGCTCCCGGGTCCGCTGCGCGCTCGTCGTCGCCTTCCAATGCCGCCGCCAACGGCCCCGGCTCCGCCCTCTTCCTCATCGGCATGCATCATCTGAGCCTCTCTTGCTCTTCTTCGTCGCCTGCGGGTACCAGTGCCGCCTACGCCTGCTTCTTCATTCAGCATCATGTAGTCTGCCCACTTGCGCTCTAAGCGGGCTGCAGCCGCAAAGTCTCCACGGAGCACGCGCTTGGTGTGCTCTTCCACAGTAGGTTGCCAGTTGTGGAAACACTTGAGTTTGATGATCTCCAGAGGGTAGGTTGCGGTACCAGTCTTGGAGTCCGCCTTCGAGTTGTGTGGCCGTGTGATCTCTGCGTTTCGCGAGAGCACTTCGCGGATCCCGGTCCAAGTCACGTTTGCGCAATCGTAGACTTCGATGCGTAGACCGACGGTTGGTCTTTCGGAAGCAGCAAGGCCACGAGCGGAGCGGTTACGGTTACGAAGACAGGCTGCAGCTTCCGCAAGTACAAGGTCGGAGACGCGTGTGTTGTCCATCTCCAGGGAAGAGAGTTTTGAGCATGCCTTGAGTACGGGGAGCATGCCCGTATCGCCGAGAGACTCGCAGGATGATATGCAGAGATGTCGGAGATGAGGAGCGCATGGGGATGCGGCAAGCTTCTTCAAGACATCGTTGGTCAAATTGTCCACTTCCTCTATGTCGAGATGCGTAAGGACAGGCATCGTGGGAATGAGACCAAGGAGACCTTCGTCGCTCAATCCTCCGCATCTGGACATGGCAAGACCTTCCATGAACGGCACATTGCCGACGAGTGTCTTGACGCCATCGTCTGTGATGGTGCGACAGCGCGTAAGATCCAGATGCTTGAGTTTGCGAGGAGGTACAATCGGCCGCTCAGTGAGGATATCAAACTCTTCGTCGACGCCTTCCATGAGCGCTGCCAACGACTCATCGTTGAGACTATCACAGTTCTTTAACCCAAGCCGTTCCAGCGTGTTGCGCTTGAACAGCGCAACCATGAGGTCGACGTCGTCCCAGCCGCGCACCTCAGCCGCACGAAGGTCGCGTAGCCTGGGGCAACCGTCAACGACCTTTTTCAACCCCCGGTTATCGATGTTGTTGCACCACTCGATGTTCAGCATTTCGACTCGTGGACAGTGAGCAGCCAGAATCTTCATCGCGGCATTGGTGGCGCTTGCGAGACCAGACAGGTTCACGTGTACAAGCCGGCTGTTCTGGAGTAAAAAAGAATGGATCGACGTGCGATCGATGCGGCAGCCCTCGAGCGAGAAGTTCTCCAAGTTCTGGACAGCCTCGATGAAGCCGCCCTTGGCCCACTGCTCTTGCAGCTGCACGCAGCCTCGGAGATTTAGGTCCTTGACAAAGGGACCTGCGGATGTGATGATCTTGACGAGAGAATTGGCCGAAATGTCGCGATAGAAATTAGTCGTGTCCAGGTAACTCCACAGCTGGCCATCAAAGCACATGGCGTGCCATGACTTGGACACGCGTGAGCAGCACACAATCTGCTTGGGTGACAGGTATCGGAGAATCTGCATGCGAATCTCGGGCGGCATGTCCGCCCAAAAGTTGAAGTTTGGCCTTCTCCGCGTCTTCTTGGCGACGGGACGCGAGAAGTAGTCGCTGTCAGGCTCGATGCCATCGCGAGAAAAGGGCCGGCGGGAAGAGGGTAGCGGGACCGAGGATGGAAAATCCGGCGTCCTTGTATGCAGGCGCGCCCTCTCGTCCCAGTAGGGAGTGCCGGGCGGGCTGTTGGCCACCGAAGTAGGCGCCGTGGAGAAGCCATTATTCGACAGCTCCGACGAGTAGGAGCTGGCCAAGGAGTTGCCATAGGGGGAGCCGGGCGAGGCCAGCGACACGCACGACATGGACGCCTTGGATCCGCCGCGCAGGCTGTGGGAGCGCGTCCGGCCCATGACCGTCAAGCTGGAGGAGGAGCCCATGCGCTGCAGTCCATTGAGCAGGCGATGTCTGCCTTTACGCTTGGGCTGCTCCGTCAGAACCGATTCCGTGCGGGGGAGTTGCGGGGTTCCGGGCGTGTCCACATGGTCGACGACAATGGCGTCGATGGATACAGGCTGCATTGCCATGGTGAAGCGTGGAGGAGGGTGCAGGGGAGGGCGCAGTGGAATAGAACGGGGGACGGGGCTTGTAGTAGCAAGCGGGGCGGGTAGTCAGTAGATACTGGGTAGGCTCGGTGCAGCGACGACTCGCACCGGCGGGGAGTAGTAGGCAGTGCTAGACACTCGATAGTGCCACTGTCAGCAGGCGTGCAGGGGATGAGCGTCGTCCCGTTCACTGGCTCAGGCCAAAGCTGGTTTCATGCGAGCATTGCCCGTGTGGGGTGTTGGGGTAGTGGGTCGTATCGTCTTATCGTCTTATCGCTGTCAGCCGACGGGTCACGTGGTGGCGACCCGACTGCCACGTGCCATGTGCCCCGCGCCCGTTGCCAGTGAACTGCAGCGCGTCGCTTGACCTTCGAGACAGCATCGCGTGAGACAACGACGCACCGTCGACAAGCCAACCACCCCAACGGCCAGCGCTGTCGGCTGCCTTCTGCCTTGTCCTTCTTCCCTGGCCGTGCAGCTGCCAGCCCATCTGGCCCCGTTCCCCCGCCAAAGCGGCTGCGGCCTAGCCACGGTACATGCGTCTGTCGCCACGCCCGACTCGCCTCCGGAGTGCCTGGCCTGGACACGCTGGGCCCAGAGCTGCCCGAGGGTTCGGTGGTGGCGACTACCTACATAGTAGTACGCTACTACTGTGCACCGAGGTAGCTAGCCACCGGAATGGATTTGCGACTTGGCAAGCCCGTCTAGCAAATGCGCCACCAGCTTGCCATGCGATCCCCGCCAGTTCTCCTCACACTTGGCCTGGACAGTGCCCGCCAACATCCGATTTGCCCTGATCTCCACGTCTTCGACTAGACTCCACTCGCCCCTCTCCTCGAGCCCGCGAAGGCCGGCGACACGCTCCTCCCCCAGCGTCTCTGTCCGCTGCAGCTTCCACGTCGTCGTGGACACGAGGCCCAGCGGCGCCTTGACAATCCACAACACGCCGTCGTCCATGTCCGTCATCTCGGCGGTGAAGCTGACGGTCGTGCCCCAAAGGCCGGCGGGGAGGGCGTGCATGTGATCCGTCACTTTGTAGCGCTTTGCGTTGGGGCAGGCCGCATCGGCGGGGAGCGATTCGCACGACGCAAAGTCCGGGTCGAGGCGGACGAGGAGTTGGTGGTTGTGTAGGTAGGGCAGGGCGTGTGACAAGCTTATGCATGGGGGGAGGGGGGTAACGTGGTGGAGGGTGACCGTGGTGGTGAATGCTGGGCGTGTGTTAGTAGGTAGGTAGGCGAAGACGGGAGGCCTGGTTGGTTGCTGGTACAGAACATGGCTAGTAGCTAGCACCACGGTGAAGGCGTGGATCAGGGTTGCCTTGCGAATGCCGTGTGGGTGGGAGATGGGATGGGATGGGATGGGATGTAGGGGGATCAGATGGGCTGCTCGTTGCTTAGGGGAGAGCGTGAGCAACCAATCAGACGCCTGCAGCGCCGCGGATGACCCGCAGCATCACCACTCGCTCTCTGCCTGTACAGACTGTACATAGTACTCTGCATCGCGCCACCATGGCTCCCCGAGGACTCCTGGTTGCGCAGACGGTCGGCATCACCTCGAGTCTGTATCTGCTAGGCAAGTCCCACCCGTTACACATCGTTTCCTTGTGCTGGCTAACCTGATCGTCCCCAGGCTCCAATGCCGCCCTCTCGCTCATTGCCGTTCCCGCCGTGCTCCAAGCCCCCGCCCCGCTTGCCGCCAAACAGTGGTACACCGTCCTGACCCGCGGCGGCGCCCTCGGACGGCCTCTGGCCATTCTCAGCGGCATAGCAACCGCCTATGCCGCCTCTGCTCGTAAGCATCCTCTCCCCGCGTCGCTACTCCACCCCTCCCGCGTCTTTCCTCCAAACCACTGACCTCCCTCCCCCCGCACCAACAGACCCCCACGGCTCTCTGCCCTTCAAGCTCAACCTGGCCGCCACCGTGCTCGTGCCCGCCATCGTCCCGTTCACGCTGGCCTTCATCTTGCCAACCAACCACAAGCTGATCGCCAAGAAGGACGAATTCGCATCCTTGTCGCAGAAGAGCACGAGGGCCAAGGCGGGCATGCCAGGCGGCTGGGAAGATATCGACGTCGAGGGTGGCGAGACGGTGCATGCGTTGATTGACCGTTGGGCCATGTTGAATCTGGCGAGGGCCGTCTTGGTGGCCGGCGGTGCATTTTGCACAGTCCTGGCGGCGTTGTGTTGAGCACAACTCCTTGTCTGCATAGATGATGGAGGAGGGACCTTCTGCGTTTGCTGCCAACTTGATGGGCAGGGAACATGTCTGCCTTGGCCTACCTCCACCTCTGCGTTTGACAGGTGCGTTTGGCAGGCGCGGCCGTCCTCTGCTCTCTACTACGCCTTTTACGGCCGGCCGCCTCGCCCTCGCCACTCACCTTACTTTGATGCTGCTTTTCTTTCTCGCCATGCCCACCTACCGCAGCATCCACCTCGCCCTGCACTCGCAGTTCGACATTGAACCCTTCCCAGAGTATTGGCCTGAGCCCAAGGAGAGCTACCTCGCCCGAGGTATCACCGGCTTCATCCCAGCACGCATAGACGACGCGACATCCGCATGCAGCGTCTATGTTCCCGTCCTGCCTGGGAGCACCTTTTGGATCAGCTACGCTGTCGAACCGCCCGTGCCAGCCGGCCACTACTTCCTGTTCAAGCTGTACGTCAATGGCGCCCACATTGTCAGCTGGTCGACGGGCCAAGACGATGCATGGGTGGGTACGACCATGTTCGGCATGTTTGAGAGCAGCGAGGGCGACGAGGCCACCAAGCGTGTGGAAAAGCGAGTGTTTTGCTTCACGCCGCCCGACACCAAGGACCGACAGTGGAAGGATGTGGCCGATGTGTTTGATGAGACTGCACGTATCGACATCAAGGTTCATCGCGCCAGCGCCCGGAAGCGGGTAGAGCGCGCGTTGGAGGAATACGACAAGACGCCTCATGCAGGCACGGCCAGAGGCATCCAGTGAGCCGGGGTTCCGAATAGCATGCCAGCTTGTGGCTGACCAAAGCTAGTCTTATCCGTGCTGGCCGTGCTGGCCCGGAGCAGCCCAAGCGGTTCTACAAGTTCGCGCTCATCGACCCCATAGACCAGCCTTTTGCGACCTTCCGCTTCTACTACCGCACCTGGGACCAACTACAGCAGCTGGGATTGCTGGAGCAAGCCGAGGCAGATACCAGCGCAGACGAGCATCTGCCTGTCATCGAGCCGCAAGATGCGTCTCCTCGGGAGCGGACCCGAGGCAAACAGTCGCCGAGCCGACCGTCCGAAGACGTGTTTTTCGAATGTGAGGATCAAAGTGCCGCAGACACGGCTCACCACGGCAACAGCACCATGACGTCAAACGAGGAAAATGGCATAGGAGCCAAAAGATGCCACATCGCCGAACAGCTGCGCGCCTATGTTCCCCGTGGCGCACCGGCATCCGATGCTCACACACCAGAAGATGGGCTGGAGAGGGAGAGGCAGGACGTGCAGTGCAGCAGCAGCTTGTCCACGCCGCCCCGATTCTACGGCGTCTCGGTGCCGCCCTCGATGCGACTCGATCCCTCTCGCAAGAGCGAGTCGGCATCTTCTACACGCTACCATCCCCACCCTGTCCTTCCTGGCGGAGACTGGGATGCACCAAGTCCGAGCCCAGCCGAGTTGGCCCGGGAACAGGTTTCTACCTCGCCATGGCTCAAGGGACGCGAGCGCTCTGCATTGTCGTTGATGGGCATCCTCCCATCCGTCTGGAGACGCCGGACGGCTTCGGGGCAGAGCCATGCAAGCGCAGCAACTGGACGGGACGGCGGGCGCAGTACTGTATGAAGTCACGTGCCATGACCAGCGGCTGTGTTTCTGCGGTGGTTTGGTTCGCAGACGTGAAAGAAGTGGTTGGGTGTATCGGCATCCATAGCTACCTACTCTCATCTATTCGTGTACTAGGTTAACAGACACCTCGAGCCAATATCAATCAATCAATCCATACGGCGGCGGCGGTTCGTGATTGGTTCCTCCACAACCCCGCAAGATCGCCGGCGCTACCCCGCGCTTCTTCTTCATCCACGGTACCTGGCACTGGTGTTGTTGCTGCCAGTAGGTAACCACCGACGCCGCCGCGAGACCTCTTCCTTCTTCGCGCCGCGTCTTCTGCTTTGATTTCTGTGCAAACACGTCCGTAGCGTGGAGCAATAACCATGCGCCTTCTCGCTGTCGTGGCTACAGTCGCGACCCTCCTGTCAGGCGTGTCACGAGCCTCCACCCTCCAGCCGCCCGTTCTGCCACTGGTGGTGAGGAGTCCGTACCTGAGCACATGGTTGCAGAATGCACGTGACGAGCCTTGGAGCAAATGGCCCATGTTCTGGACCGGGGCAGAGGTATGCACTGTCTAGCCCCTCCATGGCCACCCGTACTGAAATCTCTCTCTCTCTTTCTCTTCTCTGGACAGGTCGGCTTCAGTGTCCTTGCCAGCCTACCCCAAACAAAGCAAGTGTTTCCTCTTCTGGGCCGGCCTCACGATTCTCTGGACCAGGACAGCGACAGGTAAACTCGTCTCCCGTCTCCCGTACCGGCAGCAACCGATCTTGACTGGGACCCTTTACAGTTACACCATCGCTTTCCCCGCCTACCGAGGTGCCACATACGACGCGTCCACGACGAACCTCAGCTATGCAGTTCCCGTGCCCGACAAGCTTGCTACCGCCAACTATCTCGACATTACCCTCTCCTTTCTCTCTCCCGTCACCCCAACATCAACGCTGCGGCAAGCGATCCCCGCTGCCTATCTGACCGTACACGTCGAGGGAGCGCTCGACGTCAACATTTATGCCGACGTCAATGGCCAATGGGTTAGCGGCAAGCGAGAGAGCCTCATCGAATGGGACTTGGTCGAGCACGCCACAGCCGAAGGGCTCAAGACCTGGAGTGTGAAGCGCCAAGTCGAACAAGTCTTCACAGAAACAAATGACCAGCCCGAGTGGGGCAAACTGCACTTCACGGGTCCCGCAGAGGCCCGATACGAGTCTGGGACTTCTGCGTTGCTTCGACAGCGGTTTGCGCGAACGGGCACGCTTCAGAACCTGGTCGACGACAAGTTTCGCGGGGTCATGGACGACGAGCCCGTGTTTGCTTTCGCCAAGGAATTCAAGTTGGCGAATGCAACCTCGACCCTTCCTGCGTCGCCCGCAAGCAGCAGTGTCTTGTTCACGATTGCCCATATCCAGGATCCAGTCACGCAGTATGCTTCGGCGCGTGGCCTGACGCTTATGCGGCCTCTCTGGAAGTCGTGGTTTCGAGAAGATGAGAAGCTCCTTCACTTCCACTATCTTGATTTCTCTACAGCCAACAGCTTGGCAAGAAACTACGCCGAACAGTTGCGCGTCGATGCCTACCAGTCTGGATCATCAAACTACGTTGACATTGTCGCCCTGTCCGCACGACAGGTCATGGGTGCTACGAGCTTTTCTGGAACTCCGGAGAACCCGCTGCTCTTCCTCAAGGAAATCTCATCGAATGGCAATTGTCAGACGGTTGATGTTATCTTCCCAGCCTTCCCCTTCTTCCTATACACGCAACCCAGATGGCTGGCATACTTGCTTGAGCCGCTGCTCGAGCACCAGTTGAGTGGACAGTACCCAAACAAGTATTCGATGCATGATCTGGGTGCGCACTTCCCCAACTTGACCGGGCATGCTGACGGAAGGGATGAGTACATGCCAGTTGAGGAGTGCGGAGATATGCTTATCATGGGGTTGGCGTTGGTGAACTCATTGACTTACCGCTCTGGCGTAGAGGCTCAGTCAGTTTGGTCAAGTCTTGGGAAAACTGCATCTCAAACAGACGCTGCAGGAGGGACTGAAAGGCCATTCGCTTTGTCGAACATCGGCTTGCATCAGGGCATTGAGTACATGGACGAGAGTTGGGGCGGGGGCGCAACAGGTGTAGACCAGGCCAAGAAGTGGCTCGAAGGTAGCTACGAGTTATGGAAGCAGTGGACGGGATACCTCGTTGAAGATGCTCTTGAGCCGCACAATCAGCGTTCGTAAGCGCATCGGTCCCGAAAGTTCTCAGCTAATCATTCCTCCAGTATGTACCGATGACTTCGCTGGTTGGCTGCCCCTTCAAACAAATCTGGCCCTCAAAGGCATAATCGGTATCAAAGCATTTAGCGAACTAGCAACCCTTCTAGATCGCCCTGGCGACGCAAAACACTATCGCAATATCTCCGATGTCTACATCAAGAAATGGGAACAGTACGGTATTTCGCGTGACGGATCGCACGCGAAACTCGCGTATGACTGGTATGGAAGCTGGACGACGCTCTATTCGTTGTACGCAGACGCGGTGCTGTGTTTTCACCCCAGCATCACCAACTCTTCACCACCAAAATTCGCGCATCATCCTTCAAATGAGGACAAGGCCCAATATCCTCTACCACCTTCCAGTGGTGGTCGAGTCCCCATAACCCATGACTTCATCCCTCACGCCATCTACGAAAATCAATCTGTCTGGTACGCCGCCGTAATGCAGAAATTCGGGCTCCCTCTTGACAGCCGGCACTTGTACACTAAATCCGACTGGGAATTTGAAGCTGCGGCCGTTGCCAGCAAGTCTACGCGTAAACAAATCCTCGATAGAGTGGCTAGGTGGATCAATGAGACGAGTACAGATCGCGCGTTCACGGACCTTTACGAGACGGAAGGAGATGGCGGCTGGCCAGCCGCACGGTTCTTTGCTCGACCGGTGGTTGGGGGTCATTTTGCGTTCTTGACCTTGGAACGTGCGTGTGGTCGTGGGGGAGCGGGCGGGGCCAGAGCTTTGGGAGAGGCTGAGAACGTTGGATGGGGGCAGACTGAGAATCTAGAGTTGTAGGTGATCATTTGGTTTCCCGGATTTTTTGTCCTCATGTACGATTTAACCGCGAATTTGGATGGTAAAATTTGCGCGCTGCTGAGGCGAATAACCATTTGTTGAGGCTAAACCTGTTCCGGCGAATTTCACAGCATTGTTCCATCTCAATTCCAACGACAATTCATCTTATAATAAACACACTACATCTATCTTCCCGCGCAGCGGGCTGCACCACTTGTAATTAGTGTTAAACGGTCTGTTAGACCTGCTAGAATTTTATTCTACCTAGCTAAGAGAATTCTATTTATTATAGCGGGCGCAGTTATCCTATAAAGTAGTAGTTTTCTATCTATACTATAACTAGCGCCGT
>Ga0182210_1000382_pt1 | contig 10725 bp, 8 predicted proteins | sample G5R1MG_19_FD_129670 | JGI IMG/M metagenome (GOLD analysis project Ga0182210, IMG submission 129670) | Switchgrass phyllosphere microbial communities from Michigan, USA - G5R1_MAIN_03OCT2016_LD1 MG | ecosystem: Host-associated > Plants > Phyllosphere > Phylloplane/Leaf | place: USA: Michigan... | reverse complement strand
CACCTTCAACTCGATATTCGGAGTCTCCCGGGGCGTTCAGCACGTCGTCTACACCTACCTCCATGTCATCATATTCTCCGGGAACGTCGCTCTCCTCCAGGACATCCGTCCGAACAAAACAAACGAGCCCTCTCAACCGTCACAGAACCCCGGATGAAAGTAACAACAGGCATCCGCACACCCTACCTACCGTTCGTGAGTCGTCCACTTCATCGTCATCCACCTCTACTGTGATCGCAGAGGCGAAGCAAAAGGAGAGAGAGCCAATCAGTGAGCTCGCTGCCCTACCACAGAGTCCCCGGATCTTAGATTGTAGTCTCCCTGTCAAGAAGCCGCCTACTCAAGCACCCCCTGAGTTAGCTCACCTCGCGGGCGAGTCTCCGGTGTCGTTATCAGCATCCAGACGACCTTCCATACCTAGTAGGTATGGTACACCTGATGTCAACGGACTTCGAGGCCCTTCGCCTGTTGTACGGGGCAACACGGTCAATGTCACTTCTTCACACGGACGCAATAGCTCTGCAGAATCGAAGTTTGCGCAGAGGCCAGCAATGAACGCCAGGTCCAATGAACCGTTGAAACCTTCTTCTCGCCTCTCCTCGCCCAACCCGTCCTCGTCGTTAGCGCCAGTCACTCGTTTACCGACCCGTGGAGCGACACCTGACATATCCAACGACCAAGGAAAACGACAAGAAAGCACAGTTTCTTTGTCTGCAACTGAACCTAGCTCCTCGAAACCCACAAGATTTGGGTTTTTCAGCCGCCGCACCAAGACTGAACCTGCTTTGCCTGTCTCAAAAAGCGATAGCAAGCTTCGACGCCGTGGGCCCGCAGCGGGAACCGGTCACGAGGGATATGGAATACATGCTTTCAGAGGTCGAAGTAGAAGCTCTGTGAGAACTGCGAGTATTGGAAATTTAGCCAGTGCAGCAACAACAGCTGAGAGCCTCAATCAGACGCCCTCAACGCGAAAGAGCAGCATGACAAGCACGGCAAGCACAGATAGGGAAGATTTCTTTCTTTCAAGACTTACTCCTGTTGTGCTTCGAGGCACTGGAAGTAGCACAGAGTTGTCGCACAGTCCTGAGCCTATACTCAGCAGGAGCAGTATTGACCTGTCTGCGCATTTAGATCGCGATCAAAAGAACGTTTCCAAACATCTGCCACACGACAAAGTCAAGGCGAGAGAACGGAAGTTATCGCCTTCTGCCATACGCGGCGACATGCGTGCCGGATCTCCCGTTCAGAAAAAGGAGATTTTGGGACAACGAAGGCCATCTGGGAGTGAAGATGATATAAATAAAGCATCATTGCCCACGTCAGTATCGAATCACACATCGCGAGCTTTGCCGTTATCTCAAGGCCCCACTGTTATCACAGCGCCTATGAGTCGTACTCCTGGTCAAGGGCGCAAAAACTCCATATCCAACATTGTTGCCGATGTTAAAGAAGGAGGTTGGCTAAAATCGTCGAAGAAGAGCAAGCCAGGAACAGAACAAGTGAAGCCATCGAAGCGATGGAACTTTTTTCAGCGGGCACATGCAACGCCGCATGTAGCAACGAAAGTGGTCACAGTGACCAGCCCTGCACCTCATCCCAGTCCCTCACGTTCCGTTGCTCATTATGCGTTGATCGACCAGTCTGGACTGGATATGACGGATATCGAACAGCTTATGCAAGAAGCCATCACACCGGACGAGGGCACAGAGAGCTCCGCGCATTCGGACGAAGAGGCGAGAGTAAAGGAGAGGTTGCAATCCCCGCTGCTACCTCCAAAGCCCATTCTTCCCTATAGCTCATCGCTGTCCTCGAATTCAGCCTCGCCCCAAGTGTCGTTGCGTCCCGGCAATGAGAAGCAGCACAGCAGTGGCCTGGAAATCAAAACCGATCTTCCACTACTTTCAGCAGGACACTATTCTACAGCAGATCTTACTCCATTTACAGATCTTTCGCCGCCATCTTCGCCACTGAGATCGCTATCCCCACTCGAACTGGAACAAGTCCGGCCACATGAGGGTCCATCATCACCTAGCCCGCCTCCGATCAGCCCTTTGACACGACCAAATCGTTTGCCTCGCGTAGGCCGTATACCTCAAGTAGTTTCAAGCCGGCGGCAGATGCATTGCCCATCTCCACAGTCATTTTCTCGGCCATTTGTGGCTACTCAACCGCGACTGGCCGCCCCACGAGGAACATCCTTCGATTCCATAGGCGCTTTTGCCACGACCCCAGGACCGGCAGAACCTTACCCAATCCTGCACGGTCTGAATGCACTTACCCACGGATCTGCTATAGCTTCTATAAGTCCATTCGATGAACTCACCCGTCAAAGCCAGTTCTTCAAGTTATCCCCACGCAAGAATTCTGATGTGTCATACTCAAGCAGCTCTGGTGTCTGGAGCTTTACTCCTACTGCTGGCACTGCAGTAGTTCCAGAGTCGGGATCCCCGCTTTCTGAAGATGAACTTTGGAATGAGTACGACGACCTGATAGACGAGGTGCTTTTGCCTGTCACTTCTCTACACACTGAGGATGCAACCATGGTTCGCAGTCAGCATCCCTCACTGGAGCCGTTGCCGTTGAACACCAAAACTTTGTGCGTTTCTTCTCCGTCTGGTCAGCCTGACATGGAAGTCCCCAACCCATCTCTCCACCTACGCCGCTCGCGCCTACTCGCTGTTCTTCATTCCAGTCAATCCCCAGTATCGTCAGTATCGTTCTCGGACTTCCTTTCAGAGTACGGCGAGAAAAAGATCAGTGTCATTGACCCCATCACTGGTAGACTGAGCTTGCCAACAAGCCCAAGTGTATCCACCACTGGGTCAAATGCAAAGCCAATTGCCCGTTCTGGCACACCGGTGTCCTTACCACCAACAGCAAGACAGTCAAAAGGGACCGTCGTTGCGAGATCTAGCTCGGGTCGTCATAGTCTTCTCGCGAATAGATCTCGGGACTCACGAACGATGGAGTTTGCCGAAACTCAAGTGGATGGGTTTCTATCCATGGCCAATCTGCGATTCGGCTCATTAATGACAAGCAAGTGGCTCTCCTTCGGCCGTGTACTGTTCAGCCCAGTGCACTTTAGACTCAAGGACCCGAGCGAGGACCGCGTCTTGGTAATAGACGGACTGGGCAAAGACTGGTCCTACTACTGCGCCCTGACCTATCCGAAGGCAACTGTATACAACATGAGCTCCGAACGATCGCTTGGTATATCCGACGATGACAGTCCCGAGTCGGGCTCGACCCTCAACAACCATCGACACATCAACCACTCCTCTCTCAAAATGGCCTTTCCATTTCCAATGCACTTCTTCGCAAGCGTTGTGCTCCGATTTCCGACCGCGCTTCCATCCCCGCAGCATCAATTTGTCTTATCTGAAGCTAAGCGCGTTCTGCGACCAGGCGGCTATCTCGAGTTCAGCGTTCTCGATATGGACCTCGTCAACATGGGTGACCGCGCGCGTCGAGCTGTGCGTGGACTTAAAATGCGCATGCAAGAAGCCAATGAGAACACCTCTCTTCGCAACATTAGCGACGAGATTATGGCCGGCATCGGCCGCAAGGGCTTTGTCGAGTGCAACCGCTGCGTCGTCGGTGTTCCTGTCGCAGGCAAGCTTCCCCAACTCGACGACGCAAAGTCCACCAACACCACCACCACCACCACCAAAAGCAAAAGCAGCACTGCCAGCTCAAGCAGCCAATCCGCAGTCCCTCTCTCGAATTCAAAAGCCCCGGGAGAAGATCTATCCTTCTCCGAACTCCTCCGCCTATCCTCCGACTCCACTGACACCGGCATCACCGACATGGTCGCGCGCGTCGGCCGCTGGTGGTACTCACGCTGCTACGAGTCAATTGCGCTCCCCAAGGCCAGCGAGCTCGGTACCCATGCCGCCGGTAGCATCTGGTGCGACGACAGGCTCATACAAGAGTGCGAGAAGCGCGGAACCAGCTTCAAGCTGCTCATCGGATATGCCCAGAAGCCTACCCTCGGTGTGCGGCGCACCGCCAGTGTCTAACAACGGTGGGCGAGGCTGTACCTTTTCTGAATTGACCAAAAAAAGTTGTGTGTATGCGAATTTGTTATTTTTTTTCTTCTTCGGCGCTCATCCCTTTTTTTTTTCATTTCTCCTGACTTTGTTGCTGCGCTTCAGCGTCATGGTCGTCACTTCGTTCCCCTATCCGCGTTATGCAGCGTGCGTTTCTTTCCTTTTACCATGGGCTTGCATGCAACGAGCACCGCGCGGCGCGCATCTTGCATCTGCGTCACGATTCTACGGACCTTTTTTTTTCTAATATAAAAAAAAAGCCTGAGCGCGATGCCTTTTGCGCATCAGCATTAGCATCAGCATCATCTTGATCATCATCTTCATCATACAAACTATATACCATTCGCCATTCCATTTACCCCAATCCGAGTACGACAGCATGCTGGCCATGGAATTCTCGGGCTTGGTGGGCGGGTTGGTTTGGGCACAGGTCGGTATAAAATCAATGAGGGAGGATGAACGGCTAGGGCGGCTATCCATGTAGATATGAGGACATGAGAAAGACGTAATTACCTACTTTCGAACTTTGTGTGCCCGGGTGGGTCGTGTGTGTGTGTGTGTGTGTGTGTGTGTGCATGATGGACGGCGCGCGAACTTTTGCTCTCTTCATGTCTCTCTTTCTCGGCTGCTGGAAACGTAGGCAGTAGCCCGTTGTCAACTCTGCTATTCTAATTAAAAAAACCATACCACGAGTGGATGGATTATTCTCTCGCATGAAAGAAGAAAAGGCCGAGTTGCCGCTTGCGCAGCGTTCCACACGTTTGTCTCCCGAAAGCCGCGGAGTTAGGGCGCTTTGTACCGGCCGGTGGGTACTCCCTTGCCAACCGCCTCATGACCAGCGCATGCTCGGTAGCTAGGTTTTGAGCAGGCAGACGCAGTTTTGTCGCACATGCCCATGACTAAGATAAATCCCCGCGAAAACTACAGTAGCAAGACTCACACCTCGCACGGCGATTTTCTTCCTCTCTATCAGTACGATGAAGAAGAGCACGACCGAGTCCATCCCGGCCGACGACAGACGACAACAACGAGAGCCACGCTATCCCCCGCGAGACCTCCTTCCAAGCTACCCTTCGCAATCGTTGCAATTTCTCCGCAAGGTACAGCGTCCAGGTGCATCTGAGGAGCATCTTCGTGCCGCCGGCGGCCCATGCCCGAGCCCGCGCCTCGCGATGTGCAGGCTGAGCATCGTCATTGTCGGCGCAGGCCTGGGCGGTCTCGCAGCCGCCATTGCCCTAGGGCTAAAGGGACACGCTGTGCGAGTCGTAGAGCAAGCGCAGCAGCTTGGAGAAGTAGGTTTTTTGCGCTGTTTTCCTTCTTCCCTTTTTTCCAAGATCAACAACAACACTTGCATATCCAACCCCCTCGTCCTACGGGCTGATGACAGCGTAAGGTCGGTGCCGGGATTCAAATTCCACCGAATTCAGGCAGACTGCTGCACCGGTGGGGCGTGTATCCGCATCTCCAGCAGCGTGTTGTGGTGCCCGAAGGAATCAAGGTCCGGCGGTGGGAAGACGGCAGGATCATTGGGTACACGGATCTCGGGGCTCGCTTTCAAGGCGACTTCGGCGTGCCGTATTATGTGGTGCATCGAGCGCACTTGCACGAGGCGCTGTATGCGCGAGCGAAAGAGCTCGGTGTGGTTGTTGCGTTGGGCAGCAGAGTAGCCAGGTACGACGAGCGTGGGGGCTCCGTGGAACTTGAAGATGGATCGGTGGTTCGAGGCGACTTGGTGGTTGCAGCCGACGGTGAGTCAAGGGAGACAACTGACTCGGGTTCTTTCTCTCGTTCTCTCCTCATGGTCCAGAAAGAAAGCTGATGGATGGCTATCTTCCCCTTGCCCTTTCTAGGCATCAAATCCGCGGCTCGAGAGCTTCTTCTGCCACATGGTGACCATGTGCCCGCGTTCCACGGATTCGCCGCGTATCGAGCGACGGTGGATGCACAGAAGATACGGCAAGACGCAGAAATCGCATGGATCCTCGAGAAACCATGTATCAACCTGTGGTACGCCATCGCCCAATCACCATCGTCTTCGCCGAATTATAGACAACACAAACTGACCACCTTTCGAGACATCTAGGATCGGACAGGACAAACACGTCATGACGTACGCGATGAATTCAGGAAAAACGTTCAACATGGTACTGTCGCACGTAGACCATTCCCACCCGAGCACCTGGACCAAGAAGCTCGCCAAAGACCATATCCAGACAGAATTTGACGGCTGGGATCCCCAGTAGGGTGGACAATCCCCAAAATTTTCTGCCGACTAAACCGCTCGCAGACTGACCAAGATTTTGTCGTTTATCGACTCGAGTATCAAGTGGCCGCTACGCGTGGGACCCAAGTTGTCGCGCTGGACTTCGCCGTCTTCGAAACTGGTCGTTATCGGCGATGCGGCGCATGCTATGCTCCCGTACATGTCGCAAGGCGCTGCCATGGCGGTGGAAGATGGTGCTGCGCTCGCCATTGCCCTGGACCACATTTCCGTCCTGGATGAAATGCCGTTTGCCTTGCGTGTCTTTGAGGCGGAGCGTATCAAACGGAGCGGGGCTATGATGGACGCGAGCAGTATGAATGGCCTGATCTGGCACTTCCCCGACGGCCCGGAACAAAGAGCCCGCGATGAATCCATGACGGCAGAAGTCGCTGGATTGCCGTTCACGCATAGTGCGAATCAGTGGTCGGATCCTGTGACCTGTTGGTGGGCATTCGGCTATGATGCTGAGGAAGCCATGGCGCAGGCGTGGAGAAGAGCCAGCAGCAATAGACCAGCAAAATGCTAAAATTTTTACTTGATAAGTATCTACTCAGTGTTCAGACTCACAACGGGAAACTCTGCCCTCTTTCTCACCTGCTACTGCTCAAACGAGGCGCGGTTGGGCAATGTCGATCCCCGAAAGTCCGCTGGGAATTCGGCATTTGGGTGTTGCCAGAAGTCGTATAACTCCAAACCCATATGCAATTCAGCCGAATTGAAGAAGCCGAAGTTGGTATGCGGTTCATTGGTACTTGAATTACTACGCATTGGGTTTGCGATATCAGCTAGGGGCGGCATGCTTGTTGTATCTGTCGTAAGCGTGTCGTCTCTTTGCACTAAATTTGAACCCAAGTCAGCTGAATAACGAGTACACGGAGCAATAAGCCTCACATATGAGCGTCAGTTGTTTTGCAAGGGCAGACGTATAGCGAACGCATGTCTCCGTCATCCGGTTTCCTTTGTACAACCAGGACAAACATTCGACTGCTTTGTGAAGAGAGGCTGTGGAGAGCTCCAAATCCTCCATGGGAATGGGTTGCTTGTGATGCTTTGCTTGATGTTGCATGAGGAGAATGGAGTAAATAACAAGCGCGGCATTAAAAGCTGTGCAGAAAGTTAACGCCAGCGATAGTTATGCTCTCGTGATTTTGGATACTTGCCATAGTAGAGAGAAAACCACCAGGCCCCTAGTAGCTGTCGAGGGGCATCTGCGTGCTGTAGTGCCCACTGCGTTATCTTGATGATAAATACGGCTGATTGTGCGCAGATCCGGACGCTATTTGCTCCAACATGTCGCAATATGCTTAACTGTTGCATGTTGACCTGAGAACTTCCAATAGCCTCAAGGTACTTGCAGAGCAATGGCCGATGTGTCAGGATGCGGAAGTTGAGAAACCGAGAGGTCAAAATTACCCGCAGTGTTGTGATTTCGAAGTTGTCGGGTGGTCGGGAAAGATCAGCCTCGGAAATCAGTGGCATAGCTGCGGGTAAGCTATGCTGCCAGTGAGCAAACTTCTGTTCAAATCGAAGCAGATGTGGGGCAATTTCGAAGACGTCGCTTGCCGCTTCTAGGCCCACATTACTTCCGTATAAAGCATCAAAGACTTCGCTCATGAGTCTGTACAAGATGCTGTTGCAGTTAGTAGCGGAAGCCTCGTCGTCCGACTAAAACCTTACATCGTCGCGGTAAAGAATTGTACGCTTGTAGGATCCTCTTTCGAGTTGCCAGTGCTCATGGTTGATGCTTGCGTGTCTTCGACGACCTGGGGCAGGCCTACTCTCACGAATGACTCTGGAATGGACACTGGCCGTCCCAAGGTCATACTCAGAGTCCTCGTCCAAGTAGTTAGCTCAAGTACTTGTGCAATGAAACCAAGCATACCGGTCAAGTAGGACACACCCAAGCCAAACCCGTTTCCGAATTTCTCGCTCCACCGGCGGATACTGTCGAAGCGCATCAGGGGAATGCAGACCCAGCTGATACGCTGCTTTGACAGCTAAACCGTGAATGTTCCACGTTTCGATAGATCGTTCGGTACCTTGGGAGTACATACTAGCTAGCAAAAGCATTTGAACTGCGATGTCAGCCATGAGCCTTGTCAAGACATGGAGTATGGATGCATACCGACTTCAAGGCTGGTTCCCAAACGAATTTGTCTGTCATTGAGCGCCATGGCGCGCTGAAAGAAGATGTCGGACTGGGCTGCGCGGGCCTGTGCCGTGATGGTAAGATCAAACATATTATTCACATTTGTCGTGATTGCGAAGATCATGTTGAGCAAGCCGAGCCATGATCTACGCACCGATAGGACATTCGTCGTGACTAGCTGGCGATACGTTTCCCAAAACCTGTTGCGATCGATGAAGGGGAAAAGGGTCCCCGTTGTCTTGAAGAAAAGTTCAATGAGTTGCAGCATTGTTGCCTCTGGTGGAAGGATAAAGGGCTCTCCTTCGACTGATGCGATGCTGTTAGCGGTCGGGATTGTTTGCCTTGGGGATTGAGCACGGGACAGGTGGACAATATGGCTTTTCAAGGCTGTGTCGTTGGGAGAGACCGGAGTTCCCGTTGCTGTGATGCGCTTTAAAACACTGGAGGTGGTACGGACGACCTGTCGAGTGAATGCTATGTTGGATGTCGGCCCTATGTGTCTGGTCAACCTCCCCGGTTCTCGATACGAATGCGTCGTAGGTATGCACACCAAAAAATCCCGAATATTCTTCTTCGGTGAACACGACTGTTCCGATGCCGTCAGTAGGATCCTGTACCTCAGGTACAACACCACCAGAGAAAGATGTAGGATTCACATTTCGCTCATTACCCAGACCACTTTCCATCATGGTCACTCTTGATGAGAGTTGGCCAAGAAACTCCTCTATCGTTGCAACGCGAGACTCTAACCCGCCTACCAACCTGCAGCTAGTCAGTCCAAGCAACCCCATGGAATGAAAATGGATGCCCTAGTTGACCCTTTCGACGCCGAAGCCTTGGTTAACGTTTCAGTGTTTGAGTAGACACAATCGATCCCATGTTGTACGCATGTGTCGCATCTTGGCCGGGAACCATTACACTATCAGGGGGATTAGTTTGCATCCCCATGTTCTCTGTGGGTAGTTGTCGCGCCGGGCCAATGCTCACACGTGACTTTCTTTGTCTGCAATTCGAGCAGGCAAGTGTAATCCTGTTTCTCTTGAATGGCCTCCTCTCGTCCGTGTGACCCGCAGACGTCTCCCGGTCCGGAGCAATTGCCGGCTGGCTCATTATTGGAAGACGAATGAAGGGCGTGTTCCCGCGGGAAGATCGGAATGACGAGCTGCTGGTGCACAATTCGCGGCTGTCTTCCTCCAGGCCGTTTCAGCCGATCGGAACCGGACGAGATGCTCGGGGAGTTGTTCGGGGAGGAAATGGCAAGGTCCGACGTCAGCGAGTAAATGCGGAGTGATGATGCTTCGGGGCCATGGGACGGGGCCAATGAGCAAGCTCGACACGACCAAGTAACTCAACTGCCCGCTGCGCTAACACTGGGTTCATCTGAACTAAAGAGTGGACTGTGGGTTGCGAACGGATTCGCTGATGGAAGCCAACTCCCCGTGGATCGCCTACAAGGACGCAGGCACAGTTGATGTATAGGATGGAAAGACGGAAAAGCATGATAAGACGGTGTATGCGGTGGCGGGAAACTGGCTGCGGAGCACCGGCCAGACTGACTTCGTCTCGCCAAGTGCACAATCACAGAAACGAAGAGTGCAGTGTACTTTGAGCATGCGTCAGGGCAGGAGACATGTGCCGTTGTCTGACGTTCTTCCCATGATACACGATACGGGTGGACTGCCCCAGTATATAAGTCCTGGATCTACAAGCCAGCACCTCCCCACTACTCCTCCCCACTACTCCTCAAGATAAGAAAGCTTACGCATCTCGCCCAACCGTGTTCTCGCCTGCGCAAGTGAGTTCTCCAGCTGCAGAATCTCAACCTAGACGCAGGAGTTAGTATCGCTAATCGGACAAGCACGTGTGCAATATCAACACGTACCTGTTGTTCCATCTGCCTGGTCTTGAACTCCCGATCGCCCAATTTGCTGTAATCGACAACTTCACCCTCGTCCCGATTCTTTTGCGCAATGATCTCCTGAACCTGTCTGACTAGCGCTCTGCAGGCCGCGGTCACCGTCTTGCTTGCGCTCTCCAGACGGTCTTGCGTCTTGCTCATGAAGCTTGCCTTTACACGACTGGCGGCCACCAGTTGGGCAGTCGATGCTGCGACGTCATTAGAGGCGACAATGAGCTGCTCGGGCGAGTTGCGGCCGGATATGACACCATCGGCCGTCTCAATGAGCGTATTTGTCGATGTTGCCACAGCCTTGGCAGCGCTGATGAGGCCTTCGGTCCAGCGGTTGTGCTTCTTGTAGAACTGT
>Ga0182210_1000381_pt1 | contig 10727 bp, 9 predicted proteins | sample G5R1MG_19_FD_129670 | JGI IMG/M metagenome (GOLD analysis project Ga0182210, IMG submission 129670) | Switchgrass phyllosphere microbial communities from Michigan, USA - G5R1_MAIN_03OCT2016_LD1 MG | ecosystem: Host-associated > Plants > Phyllosphere > Phylloplane/Leaf | place: USA: Michigan... | reverse complement strand
GTCGTCGTCGTCGTCGTCGTCGTCGATGATTCGTCTAGGCAGCCAAACCAGCCAGGCGTCATGCACGTGGACGTCGACCGAGTTGACGTGCTGCTCGTCTTGCCGTCGCCACTGCTCGTCGACTCATCCAGACAACCCCACCACCCAGGCGTCTTGCACGTCTCCGTCCGCGTTCGGGAAGACCGAGACGTGGAGGTACTGGTGGGTCTGCTGGCGCGAGTCGTCGTCGTCGTCGTCTCGGTGCCATTGCTTTCAAAATACTTCCACGCGTAGCAATCAGTGCAGTTGAGATAGGGTTCGCAGGTCGCCGGCGCATCGTACTTTTCAATCACATCTCGAATCACTTCATTGATCTTGTGCGTGCCGATACCCACGCGCCAGCCAAGGTCCTTGACGGTGTCGTAAACACATTTCTGGCCGGTATGGCAGACGCTCTGCATCGCGTACCCGGCGATGGTGCAAACACTCGAGGCCTGGTTACAGGTGCCCATGTACACGGGATCGGCCGTGTGTCCAAAGTGGAAGCCGCCGGTAAACGAGCGCTGTTGCAGCGTCCCGATTTGGTGGCCGGGTGGCACCGGCAGGCCCAGACGAGCGGCCGGCATGGCATCCGGAACCGCCTCGAAGGTGAGCGCAGGGTGGCCAAAGGTAAGTGACAGGAAGGAGGCTACCGAACCACCGAGCGAATGGCCGGCCATCCAGATCTCGGCATTGGGGTACAACGCCGTGACGTTGTGATACAGGTCTTGGGCAGCGTAGTAGTAGCGATTCTTGTCGCGCAGGGCGGTGACGAGACAGGTCGAGTTGCACGTGTAGGCCGACGTCTGGCAGTCGCAGACTTGGCGCCACAGAAATTGGCCGCCCTGGCCGCAGCAGCAGCTGAAGAAAAGATTGTCGTTGATCTTGTCGTTGGCCGTCGTTTCGGAGCCGTCAAACATGGCGGGCGAGGTGCCCTTGAGACCGATGACCACGGTTGCGTTGTGAGCGTCCGCGAAGATGTGCCCACGCAGGCCGTCCGCCTCCCAGCCAAAGTCTTGGGTGTAGTTGAAGCCGCCGCCGACGTCCTGCCACGCGCCCGTATGGGGCTCGAGGATGTAGGCGTCCGCGGCCATGCGGGCGAAACTCAAGACCGTCTCCTTGTCGGTGACATTGGGCCCGGCGACGGTATCCAGAGTCCAGTCGGAGGCAGGCAGCTGGACGGGCCTGCCCTTGGCCCGTCCCCACGCCAAGATACCGTCGATGACTTCGCGACTACGGTCGGCCAGGCGCTCGATGGCCATGGGCTTGGCCAGGACGTGCAGGCGCGGTGCAGGAAAGCGGGGATCCTCAGGCGCCGGCCCGCTGACCCATACGGCAGCGCGAGGAGGCACGTCGAGGCGTCGGTGCAGGCCAGGATAGGCATGGGTGCCGTGGTGAAAGATGTGGCGGAGGGTCAGGTCGGTGGCGCTGCCGACGGCCAAAAACGCAAGGAGGAGCGATATGACGACGCGTGAGGCCGCCGGGCAGCGACGCCGGGGCATGATGAGAGGCGCTGCGGCACGTCTGCGATGGGCGGGGTGGAGGACGTGAGGGGAGAGTCGCCGGCACCACGGGGACATGCAACATGACGCATGACACCTGTGTACCCCAGACCCCGCTGTCGACTAGCTACATCAAGCTAGATGCGGACATAAGAGGGGCTTGTCGGGCACTAACGAGAGATGGTTAGACTACTTTCAAGCTCTCTACTATGTAATCAACCGGTTCATGGGTACTTGATTCAAACTCATGAGGATTGCCAACTCATAGGTAAGGAGATCTTTACATGTATTTCCGGCGCATGTTGGAAACTGGCACTGTCGATATAACCGAGCATATCCAGTCAGAACGAGCTCACAGTGCTTCTGCCTTGCCATTGGACTGTGCTTTGTCCAGACGGGCTGACGCACGTGCCAAGGGCCCCACCAGCACCCCCACGTCTGCCACCACATCTACGATGGGGTAGATACAGACAAGTATACATGGTAGTCTTCCATAGAAGGCACTCGCCCGCGCCAACCCCTTCGGGCGCTTGCTGTGGCCGCCTGCCATGTCGCACAGTCCGCGGGACTTGCACCCCTCGCGTTCCTTCACCCGCCTCGATGCCGCCCCCAAAAGCCCGCAGGCCCGCAGCCGGGCAAGCACCCTGCATGGCCCCGCCGTACCCCGGGTCCCGGACGAGCAGGCAGATCCCACTGTGACGGACGCCTTCGAGGAGCTGCCCATTGAAATCCGGAGCTTGACCGAGCGCTTCCTCGACTCCCTCACCGCGAAGGTCCACCCCACGCCTCTATCCGCTGACGCCCTTGCCGACCTTTTTCAAGACTTTTACACACGCGCTTCGGCCAAGATCACTACCCATATCGCCACCCTATCCGCCCGCCTCACGAGCGAGTCCTACGTGGCTCACGCCAACAAGGCCGCGACATCATCGTCGCTCCACACAGGGACGGATGTGGCCGGTGAGCAGCAAATGCTGAGTGCAGCTGAAATGGCGACTCGCAGGCAAGCACGCAAGGCGCTGGAAGCTAAGCGACTGGCGCTGGAAGAGGCCGTTGAGCGCGTAGTCTGCGAAAGGGTTTACCACCGCATCTGGCGTCATCGAAGCACAGACGACCAGGAGAGAGACCACAAGTTGAGATCACGAACCGCTGCCCTCTCCCTCGTCGGAATTGGCCTAAAAGAGCTGCTGATGACGGGCGACGCCATGACCGAAGAGGAGCGCCAGAAGACCAAGGACAAGGAACCCGAGATTAGAGAGTGGCTCTCTACGGCTCGCCACGACCTTCTCCGCATGAACGACGAAAATCATCCCTTAGGGAAGGTCCACCATCTAACAGCGGCTCACAAGTCCATTGTCGAGGCGCTGTCCAAAATCTTCCCCTCAACGTCGTCCGCCGACGAGATCTTGCCCACGCTCATCTATGCGCTTATCACCCTACCACCTGTCCATCTCAACGTCATTAGCGACCTGCGATTCATACAAAGATTCAGAGGCTCAAGCCGAATGGATGGTGAGACAGCCTACTGTCTCGTCAACCTCGAGGCCGCCATCTCCTTCCTGGAGACAGTCGATCTTTCCTCCTTGCGCGCCGAAGAGGCTGGGCCCTGCAAGTCTGATTCACGCCCATCCACCCCAAAGACAGCCATTACTCCCATGTCTCTCGGCTTGTCCGATGCCCCAGACCTGCTGCAAACCCCCGTTACACCGACATCGACATCGCTCCATGCTGAACCCTCGAGCCCTACGGCCACGAAAGCGCAGCGTCGATTGAGCAATCTAATCCAAACGCACACCAACAAATTTGAAGCAGCATCCGATGTCGTGCGCGACTCCATTCTTGACTCGGCTGACCAAGCACTTGGCCGGATCAACACCACGCTGGACAGCAGTTTCAAATTCTTCTTTGGCAATATCAAGGACAAAGATCCCAACAGCCCCGTGCTAGAGGCCCCCGTGCTCCCCAAGACGTTGGAAGACGCAAGGAAGCTAGTGAGCTCTCCGACCCGTGCCAATGGCGATGATGACAGTCAGAGCGTAAGCGCAGCCAGTTCGGTGCACGAAGACGAGGTTTCCAACCTTGCGAGCAGCAGGACGCTAGAAACAAAAATAACCGATCTTTTTGCAGGGAGGAGGCAAATCAGAGATCACAGTGTCGATTCTACCCAGTCCGGGGGCAGTGGCGGCGGGCGGCGGGCCATGTTCGCCTCCACGCCTGGCGCCGAAGAAAAGACATTCCCATCGCCCGCAGCTGTCAAAACAGAGCCCGTTGCTTCTGCTAACTCCTCGGCTGTCGACTCGCTCCGCAACATGGGCAACAGTCTGAACCCGTTGAACCGCTTCGCAGGCATGAACGTACTACCCCGCTTCGGGCGTGGTGTGAGTAGCAGTAGCAGTAGCATGCCTGTTCTGCCATCGCCAAATACCAATCAAACCAAAGATTCTCCCTCACCCGAGCCACTCTGTCGAATGGCCGCTGCGGAGGGAGCGAAATTTGATGAAAAGGGGACCAGAGCAGTCGCTGCGCTGGAGCAGCTGAAAAAGACGCCGCCCCCCGTAAAGCGCTTTATTGAGACCAAAGATGCACAGGAACTGAAGTTAAAGGAGGTCGACGAGCTTTTGAAGGAGTACCAGCGGTTGGCGGGGGCGCTGAGGGGTGCAATCAACTATTGATGGGGAACGCCGCAGCGATAGGGGGGGTATTTTATAGCGAGTCAATATGCATAGTACCTTCGAAGAAGCATTGAAGAAGAAGTATGTAAAAGGTCAGGTTGTCTTGATCGGAGGCAAACAAGAGAAGAAAAAAGCGGCAGTTTTTTCCTCTCAGGCTTGTAAGTAAGAACATCTGTTGTCATGGTTGTAGATATTTCGAAATATATGGAAATTCAGAAATTGAATTCATGAAAAATCGATGAATCTTGAAGCCCTATTAGAGTTACACCAGAGGTTCACGGATATGATATGTCTGGTTAAGATAGCTTGCATTTTGTAGCTTCTATTTCAATAGTACCTAGGCCCGCTCTCGTTGGGCGGGGTCCGGGAACTACGGTAGGTAAGGGCCTTTGTTTGCCCCGGTAAACACAACAACACCAACAACATCAAGCCAGCCTCGACTGCATCAACCACCCCTGTGCCCAGCCATGCCGGACGACGAATTTGACATGGCCTGTGACGAGCCACCTTCTTCGCCCTTTGTAGAACACATTGAGCATGATAACCAGGAGAATATCGCCCCACGTGAAGCGCGGACGCCGGTAAAGCCGCTGTTCGACGTAGCGGACAATGCACCGCAGTCGGCATTCCGCATATCCCCCGAAAAGCGATCAGGCCTTCAAGAGCGCACCAGTCCGGCCAAGATGTCGCCAGCGAAGAATCTCATGGACGACTTCGAAGAGGCGGCGCTGGCGGCTGGCACAGGCAGCCGGAGCAGGCCGCAGAAACCCGCCCCGCTCCCTCTATTCGCCATGGACGACAATTTTGATCTGGATTCGGGCATGGACACAACCGACTACAGCGCAGACGGGCCCGAGCTCACTTCTGTGGACAACGACGATACATGCTTCAGCAACTTCTCAGAAATGCCCGGTCTCGACATGACCAAGTTTGCGTTCCTGAAGCAGAGCCCGGTCAAGGGCGAGCAGCCCGACGTGCGTATAAGACGCATGGCTACACCATGCATATCATCGGCTAACTCTCTCGTAGGCCACACCTCGTGCGCGCACGCAACAGACGCCCTCGACCGTGCGTCGCTCCGAACGCACCCCTTCGCCGACACCCCGCCGCGCGTACAAGGATAATGATACCACCAATTTGCTCCTTGACTTCACGGCCCAGATGGAATCCTTTTCATCATCCCGCCGCGCCTCACCGGATTGCACACGAACCTCGACCACTACCACCACCAAGTCTACGACAGAGCCCAACCTCCGCTCCTACTACCAGACGCAACGGTCGCCCGCGAAAGGTGCATCGCATGTAACCGCTACCCCAAGCCAGAGCCGTTACATGCTCAACTTGCTAGACTTCGAGCTGCCGCCTCCGCCCACACCGCGCTCCATGCCTACAGTCACCATCCGCGAGATGGAATCAGTAAAGTCGCAATTCTCGTCGCAAATTTCTTCCTTAACCGCCAGTCTCTCGGGAAAAGAGGCCGAGGTGGAGTCGCTGTCTAAAGCAGTAGCCGATGCCGAGCGGCGGGTGGGCGAAGCGCTCGAGACGGTCCGCGATGAGCGGTCTGCTCGCGAGTACGCAGAAGCGCAGATGATTGACTGGAAGAAGAAAGGCGAGGAAGTTCAAAAGTTGCTGCAAGATGTACAGGCCGAGTTAGCACGCAACGACGCGGAGCGCGAGGAGCTGCTAGCGAGGTTAGCAGAGGCCGAGAAACGTGCCGACGACGCCGAGAACCGGTCGGCTGAGCTTGAAACCAAACTCATTGAGGCCGAGAGCAAAAATGTGGACATGACCACCTTCATAAACACTGACGAGGGCGTAGAGAATAAGAAAACCTATTCGGACTTGGAGTGTCAGGCTGCTATCGCGGAGAAAGTCAACGACGTGGCACGCGAATTGCACACGGCCTACAAGGCCAAACATGAAAAGAAGATCAAGGCGCTCAAGGAAAACTACCAAAAGAAGGCAGATGAACGATGTAAGGAGCTTCGACTCCAGATCATCCGCCTCGAACGTCAAGTTGATGATGCTGAGAAGAAGCGTGATAACACGTTCAGTAAAATCACTCCAGGCGATTCTGATGGCAATCCTGAAAGGGAACGACAGACGCCTGTAGGCGCTGTATCAAATGCAGAAGACAAGCAAGTCCTCGAAGCGCAACGAGCAGAAATTGAAAACCTCAAAGCAAAGCTTGCGGGTCTACAGTCTGAACTACAGTCCCTACGCAACTCTAACGGCACTCTTCTCGAGGATCTCGAAGCCGAACGTATAGAGAAGGGTGAACTGGTGGCAGCTGCAGAGCAAATGCTTGCCATGTGTGGTGAAAAGATGGAGGAGATGCAACAAGATGACCTTCGCCGGTCACGAATGGGACCGCCACTATCCACAACACCGAAACAGCAAGCTGCTCCTGAACAGGCAATGCGTGGCACTGGCTTCCTTGCCGGTAACTCCACTACCTCACGTCCTGTTTCCGCACTTGGGGGTGGTCGACCGGCCAGCGCCGTGGGTGATCGGCCTGGTGCTACGGGCGATCGGGGCGGCAACGGCAGCGGCAGCGGCAGCGGCATTGCGAAGCCATCTGGACTCCGTGCCCCCGGGGGCTTTGGGTTCCAAAAAGGGCCTGAGCTGAGCCGAAGCTCGAGTAGTGGGAAAAGCAGGCTGCTTTCCAATATTGAGAGGATGGGCAGTGGCAGAACACAGGAGTAGGTAGCCGTGGAGGCGCCTTCAAAACAAGAGTGAATGCCTTGACTCTTTGGTGTTTTGTCCCAGCTTTGGAATAGGCAGGCTCCACCAGGCACGATGTATGCATGGGCGCAGTTGGGAATGCGTAAGTAGGTGCTTTGGGGTCGTTTTACTTGGATATCCCTACCCTTCTTCTTTCGTCGGAAATCATGCATGTATCGTTCGCATCCTGTTGCAAAATCTAGTTTGGTCTACTGGAGAGTGGTTGAACCATGGGCCCTCCCTCTGAGGTCAGGCCACTTCAACTGCAGTCTCCTCTGCGGTTTACCCATATATGCACTGGGGTAGCCGATAATCTGCTGTCGTCTTTGGTGGTTTCTAGTTAACCCTTGGTTTCTCGCAAGAGCCGTGACGCGTCTTCCGGTTAAGATTGCACTGAACGCGAGCCAAGGCATGGGGCTTATGACAACTGTGCGTTGATTTGAAAGGTGAACTTGCATACTACGGGACGCCAAAAGCTGATGTGCGACTGAGACCAACGGATCCAGATCGGTATTGCTACACTTGAATTTCCCTTGTTAAATTGCCCCAGAATAAGTAGACATTGTCCAAAGTAGCCGCAACAAAGAGGTATCTTAAAACCGAAAGAGAAAAGCAGACCCTTATTCCCAATCCTCTCCACCATCTCAAACCAGGTATCCAACGATATTCAAGCGAAAGAATAACACAAAGTCCATGAGCAATCCGAACATGAGCACTCAAGGAAAAAAAATCCTTCACCTCCCAGCAGAACTCGCCCCCAAACGGCAGAATTGTACTCCAATACACCACTCTCATAATATCATCGGTCCACGACCAGGTTGCACCGGGAACCGTGTATGGCGACATTGCACATTGTTACGTCTCTTCGTCCATTTCCTCTGCTACACTGTCGCCGTCACCATCAGCCTCATCAGCAAGCGAGTCCTGCTCCTCACAGCTACGCTCCACCTCATCGGCAATAAACTGTTCGTACTCCTCCAATGAGCGCTGGACATGCAGTTTGAACCGCACAATATCATCGAGCATACGCTCAATATCTGTGTGGAGTTCTTCGCGGAGGGCGCTGGCGCGGAGTTGAAGTTGCTCGTACCTTTGGATTAGAGATTAGCATGTGTTATGTGCTGGTGTTCCTCCTAGGTACAGCAAGCGTTTGGGTCGAGCGCAGTGGTGGCCAAAAAAAGAAAATGCCTCGGGGGAAGGGGAAACTTACTCGATATTCACGGCCATTTCTCGTTGCACCATGAGTTGTACGCTCTCGCCCAGCCCACTTCGCATTCGAGAGAGTTCCTTTTCCATGCGCTCAATCTGCGCGTCGCTTTGGCTTTTTTGCGTATTTGTGATTTCGCGCAGCTTCTCTAGCTCCTCTTCTGCTTGTTGCACGCGATGGCCAAGAGCCTCCACCTCGGCTTGCTTGTCGTCCATGGCTTCCTTGATCTTGTCGAGGAGATCGTGGTTGTTCATGTCTGCCTCGAGTGCTTGGTTACGGCGCTCTTGTATGTCTTTGCGAAGCGCTATAATGTTGGACTTTACGCTGCCCCGGAGGTCGAGATTTAGGAGATGAGCAGGCGCGTACCCAGTACCTGAATCGTGGAGGAGACGGTCCGAAGTGTCTTGGGACGAGCCCGCCATTTGCGAGCCAGAGAAGTTGGGGCCATCTGTCACTGTCAAGATGAGTTCGTAGTCTTGCCCCTTTGCATTAGCAGCGGTGGATGGTATGACCCCGATTTGGTAGCCCAAGTTATTGAATCGCTCGACGGTCTGCTCCAGCTCATCCAGCTTGCGGGAAGCGACGAGCTCCTTCTCCGCAACGCGTTTCTTGGACTCTTCAAGGCGTGTCGATGTTGTCTGGAGGGCTATATCGAGGCGGTCCTTTTCGTTGGCCATACGGTCGATATCCGCAATGGTCATGCCACGACCGTCGATAATGGCTTGCAACTCTTGCTGCTCCCTTTCAGAAACCTCGAGCTCGGCCTCGATTTCTTCGATTGACTTTTCCAAGAAGGAGCAGCGGTCGTTGTACTTGTTGACTTTTGCGTCCATGGAGTTGTTGTAGTTTTCGAATTTGACGCGATCTTCTTCGAGGATCTTGATCTGCTCTTCGAGCTTCTGGATGCGTGGCCCCGACTTACTGAGCTCTTCAATCTGTTCTTGGAGGTACTTGTGTTCGGCCTCGAGCAGCTGGACCTGCTCGTGATGCTGCGCATTAGCCATTTCAAATTTCTTGGCCATGGCATCGATGTGGGGTTTCATGTGGCGTTGTTGGGCCTCTTCATCATCATCGTCGTCTTCGGCAGAAAGCCATGTGCTGTAGGCATCAGAGAGGAAGTCGAAGATGATGCGGTCGCCGGAGACGTCGTAGCCAGCCTCGAAGCAGGCATCATCGTAGGTGCCGGATTCGTAGGCCTGCATTAGACGCGCAAGCTGCATCATCCAGTGGAGCAAGCCTAAGAAGGTGGCCCAGTTGTTACCGCCGACAGCGGCAATCTGCGACTTCATGATGGACTTTTCGAAGGGATAGCGCATCTGCTTGAGTAGAACAGGTACCTCCTGGTCGATGGACTTAAGGAATCGATAGCTGGGGTCGATGCGGTTGTAGAGCCATTGGAACATGCAATTGAAGTCCTTTTGGGTGGGCGATGTCATGGCCTTGTTGGACAGGACGTGCTTGGACTCCATTTCGAAATTGTTATGGGTCAGGAACTCAAGCAGCTCGTGGGCCATGTGCGCGCGCGTGGCGGCGTCCTTGAGGCGCCTCGGGTCGGCGGGCGGGGCGGCGGGCATTGGCGAGGTCTGGAAGAAGGACTGCTTGCCGCCTTGCGGGCCGGGGCCGTGGGAGGCGCGGGCCTTGAAGACGCTGCTGCGGCGTTGGGTGCTCTGCTCGAAGCTGGGGGTTGCGACCAGCGGAGCGGGGGTTTGGAAGAGCGAGGCGCCGGGGGCGAAGCTCTTGCGGCCGCTGGCGGGGCCTGGGGCAAAGGCATTGGCGGTGGAATGGCGGTGGGCCGACGGGAAGCCGTCGGCAAGGCTGGGGCCTGACGACGAGCGCGAGAAGAGGGGCTGGCTGGGGCGGGAGGGGGCCAGCGACATGCGCGAGCCGCTCTGGGAGCGCGCGTGGTGGAGGGACGGCTGCGACGCCGGCTGCGACGCCGGCTGCATCGTATGCACCGAGCTGGCGCGCTTCATGGCCGACGCCGGCATGGGGATGGCCGTGGCGTTAGTGGTGACGGGGCCGAGCGTCTGCGTGGAGGAGGTCAGTGGCGAGGGTTGCGACCGCCGCGAGGGCAGCATGCCAATGCCTCCAAGACGAGGGCGGCACTCACCTCGCGCGGGCGGCGCACCGAGAACATGCCCGACTCATGGGCCATGGCACTACAAGGGGCATGTATCTATTGTACGAGAGTAGAGGACATGGATGTGCATGTGGATATTACAGTAGACGGGTATAGCGTGTTGTGTGTTGTGCTGCTGGTGGTTGTGTTTGTTGTTGTGGTGGCGGTGTGGCAGGCAGCCACCCAACGCCACAGCAGCTCGGCGCCCGTGCACGTGGCGGTGCCACAACTACACAAGATGCGACTGCCGCTTATTACTTTACACTGTGTACACTTTCCTCTCTCTGTCTCTGCCTCCAGCCTCCAGCCTCCAGCCTCGCCTCTCCACCGGGGTATCGTGTGTGTGCACCTGCAAGCCAATGCAAGCTCCGTCAGAAATAATGCATCGCCAACGGGCCGTCGTCCTCGCAGAAGCGGTCCATGGCCTATACATCTGTGTGTATGTCTGTGTGTATGTGTGGACGTGTATGTACGCATGTGTGCGT
>Ga0182210_1000380_pt1 | contig 10741 bp, 6 predicted proteins | sample G5R1MG_19_FD_129670 | JGI IMG/M metagenome (GOLD analysis project Ga0182210, IMG submission 129670) | Switchgrass phyllosphere microbial communities from Michigan, USA - G5R1_MAIN_03OCT2016_LD1 MG | ecosystem: Host-associated > Plants > Phyllosphere > Phylloplane/Leaf | place: USA: Michigan... | reverse complement strand
GGTAGCAGCCAAGCATGTGGACCGCGGTGCAAGACACTGGACTCTACTGTGTATAAAGTTGTGAAAACTCACACAGACTAGGCCTCGAACCTACGTACCGACTATGTAGGCCCTGTGCACAATCAGGCAGGCCGCGTACGCCCACTGCTCTTATGAATCAACTCCATCATAACCAATCTTGCGGCGATACTAGCGACGATGGGGATAGGATAGCGCTGATGCTATCCACATCCGGCTCCTGGAGACCCGGTCCAGACACCAAAACCAACCAGTCGGTGATTTGAGGCTCAAGACTTCATCGGTGTATTACGGACGTACCGGTACACTTAAATGCTAGAGTTCGGACCGAATGGATCCAGTCCCAAACTCAAGAAGCCCAGCCCAGCCGTAAAAAATTCTGAAGTGGAAAGAAATTATTTTGTGACCTTCCTCTCTCCAACTGGCTTCTTGTCAAATCTCAACATGTCCCAAACCATGGAAGAAGAACGGGTGAAGATCGAGCAGATAATCGAAACCAGAGCTTTCCTTGATAACCCTGAAGCCCTACCGTGGTACGAGCCGGAGATCCAGACACTCGCGCCTGACAATAGCGAGCTGTTTCAGGAGTACAGCAAGATCCCGCCATCTGAAATCACCCAACATATTAAGAAAGTGCGGGACGACGCCTTCAGCGTTGTATGTTTACGACTCTCAACCCTATCATTACATAGCAGCGTCTCTGACCCTGATTCAGTATCCTTACCCATGTATTGGCAATTGGACATTCCTGAACTTCAGCATCCGAGAACTACCGACTTACAACGAAGCCCTGCAACGCGTCAAGAATGGGGGACGACTTCTCGATCTTGGCTGCTGCTTTGGCCAGGACATTCGCAGGCTTGTCTACGATGGCGCACCCTCGGAGCACATATATGCCTCGGATCTCCGGGTCGATTTCTGGGACTATGGCTACGATATGTTCCTCGACAAATCCTCCTTTAAGGCAAAATTCATCGAGGCTGACATCTTCAACACCGACTCTGAGTTGAAGCAGCTAGATGGCAAGATCGACGTTGTCAGTGCATCGTCTTTCTTCCATCTTTTCTTGTGGGAGGATCAAGTCAAGGCAGCGAAGCGAGTTGTTCAGCTTCTCAAGCCGGTGGCTGGGAGTATGATTATTGGACAGCAAGGCTGGCAAGAAGAGGCCAAGCATTTCTACATGATCAAAAACCATGAGCTCTGGTGGCACAACTTGGAGTCTTGGGAAAGAATGTGGAAGCAAGTGGGCGAGGAAACGGGGACAGTGTGGAAGGTGGAGGCTTCTATCAAGCATGGAGAAGATTGGTCACAGAGGATTCAGACCAAAGTTGTTCCTCCTAAGCTGGGTTATATGAAATTCACCGTCCGTAGAGTATGATCGGATTCCAGGAGCTCTTGACAAGACAGCAATGGAATCAACCCTCGTCGTGTTGTATTATTATTACACAGACCAGCCCGGTATGCATGTGATGATTGACGGTATGACGTGAAGGATAGCGAGGGCGCCAGGACATCTTTGGGGAACCAATCAGGGTCCAAACAAACGAGCCAAACACATTCGTGGCATCAACATGCTGCGGCTCCTCCAGCACCATTTCCAAGTGCAATTGCCCCCGAACACACTTCTGTCACGTCTCCATTGCTCCCTTGGACTCTCCTCAATATGGATCCTTATTCTCCCGAAGGCGGTGCGCCGCCCTTCTGCCGTCCAAGCCGAAAAGCCTCGCTGACATACCCACCCAGAGCTCATCAATATCCACTCTGCCTTCCACGCCGGTGCCTATGAATCTGTCCTCAACTTCGACACCTCATCATTTTCTCCCGCCAACAGTCTTCCCGTCCGCGTCCTCAAGCTGCGCTCCCAAATTGCCCTGGGCCAAGCAAAAGCCGTGTCGGCCGAACTCACCGGCGAAAAAACGCCAGATCTCGTTGCGGTCAAGTTGCTGGCAGACTACGAGCAGGGCAAGGATGTGCTAGCACAGGCGAAGCAACTGGCAGAGTCGCCGGGCCAGGAGAATCTAGGCGTGCTGTTGTGCACGGCTATGGTGTTGGAGAGGGCGGGAGAAACAGAGAGTGCGCTGAAGGTGCTGGGGAATCACCAGGGGAGTTTAGATGCGTAAGTACTCTCTCAGAAAGACCATGACGATTGGGCGTTGCGATTGGGTATGTGTGAACGTTGGCTAACCACTCGGCAGCGTGGCACTCATCGTACAAATCTACCTTCGCCAAAACCGCACAGATCTCGCCATCAAAGAGGCGCAGCGCGCAAGAAAGTGGGCACAAGACAGCCTACTTGTCAATATCGCCGAGAGCTGGATCGGCATGCGCGAGGTACATGAAGTCCCACCTATATTCCACTCTCCTGCCGAAACGCTAACCGAACCCACAGGGCGGCGAAAAATACCAGTCTGCATTCTACGTTTTTGAGGAATTAGCCACATCCTCGCAATCGCAATCCCCTCACTCGCTCGTCGCCCAAGCAGTTTCGGAGCTGCATCTCGGTCGCCTCCCCGAGGCCGAAGCCGCTTTGCAGCAAGCGCTCGCCATCGATGCAAATTCTGCCGATACGATAGCAAATCTTATTGTTCTGAATACACTGCTAGGCAAGAGAGAAGAGACACTGGCCTTGAAGCAAACACTACAGGAGGTAAAGGCAGATCATAGTGCGTTGGTAGATTGGAAGGAGAAGAAGGAAGAGTTCGCGAGGGCGGCAGCAAAGTATAGTCCCCGGTTTGAGGTTGCATCGTGAGAGCGACGGATGGGATGATGGAGTGGTGTATGGATGGAAGAGAAGCGTAAGTGGCAAAGCCCTGCGTTGAGAAACATGGAACGCGGAGGAGTGGACGAAATGATATCAACTGTATTGATGCACTCCTTGCACTCTTTAACCCGATTGGCCGAGCGACTTGCCAGACACGTTTGCGTGACATGGAGTACTTGTGCAGTGTACATTTTTTTGGCTCTGGATTGTATGCAGTCGACTCTACCATTGCGCCAGATACAGTGAACACGGCTTTGAACCAGGCAGAGTACGCACATGAACCATAGTCGATCAGCTCCTGTACAGGTTGGCCACCATTCAATACACCCCAACGCGTGTACTGGTACCGCAGACCTTTTGCAATCCCAATACAGTTGGCTGCTACCTACATCTGCTCCCAACTTGGATCGCCCCGCCGTGCAGCCTTAGCGGACGATCCCCCATCAGCAGCAGCGCCGGCGGTGTGGGACACGAGAAAACGGTGCCGTTACTGTCGCATGTGTGGGGGTATTTTTTTTTCGACTTTGGTGCGACCAAAGCACACACTGCCTTGTATTATGCATTGAGTAAGTAACTACCTAGGCACGCCATGTAACACCCCGCCGCCTAACCCATCAGATGATACGTGCCTTGAAACCCCAGAATACACACATGACACTCGGGACACGCTCTATCCGAGCGCACCGTGATTTTTTTTTCTTGCCTCGAATACGGGGAGATTATGTATGTCGGTCCGAGGGTGTGTGCCTGCATCCGGTACAGGATTTGGGGAGGGGACGGGGGCTAACGAGGATTGATAACAGTGGCCATTCACTGCTCGGGCGCCTTTGGATGAGCTGGCGGTCGAGGAGCGGCGTGTGTGCTGGGGGAGAAGACTTTTTGCGTAACTCAAGTAGGTGAGCACCTGTTGCGAGCAAGGCTCTGTGGATTCGACCACTGTTGCCATAGTGAGTAAATATGATATCTAGTGTACCTAGTTTAGCTTGCGTGTTGCTGCTCATGCGGTATTTGCGGCGAGTCATTGGACTGTCTAGGTACCTTAGACACGAGTGGAATGCAAGTTTCCGTCGCAAACAGAGTTGCGGGCGCATAGAGCCAGCCCAGCGCAAAGATTGGCTGCCATCACATCGAATCGATAGTGCGGGTAGCATGGAGGCAGCTGGAGACTTTGACGTCCCAACACCACTACATGAAAACATGGTTGCTGGGGTTCCGCCTGTGTTTGAGGGCTTAACAAAGCAGTTGGATAAGATTGTCGAGCAACCGCTGCTTGGCCCAAAGACGAACTTCCCCGCAGGTTAGAAATGGCATGGTCCGTTGCCGTCCAGGCGCATGCTAACAACAGCACAGCTACCTTTGCATTCGCCCGCAAAGATGTTTCCGGGAATCGGAGACCACAGGCGATTGCGCATCGAGGATATAAGGCGAAATTTCCAGAGAATACCATGGGTGCTTTCCGAGGTGCCGTGGAAGTCGGCGCAGAAGGGCTCGAGACTGATGTACACTTGACAAGAGACGGCGTCGTTGTGTTGTCGCATGTGGGTGTTGTGCGAACGTGAACGGAATAGGCGGGCTGACGGTGCGCAGGATCAAGACCTGAGGCGTTGCTTCGGGCGCGAGGAGAAGATTATCGACTGCGATTATGAATTCCTAGGTAAGCTGCGGACGCTCAAGGCACCACATGAATCGTTACCCCGTCTGGCCGACCTGCTTGAGTATCTAGCACAGCCTGGGCTAGAGGAGATTTGGGTCATGTTGGATATCAAGGTACGTTGACATACACATGTGGCTGGGCGTGATATGCTGACAGCGAATAGCTCGAAAACGACGCTGACGACGTGATGCGTCTGATTGGCGAGACGATGGAGGTGGTGCCGCCGTCGCCGTCGCGGCCATGGCGTAGTCGAATTGTGCTGGGGTGCTGGGCCGCGAAATACCTGCCCCTATGCGCACAGTATCTGCCTGGGTTCCCCGTGTCGCACATTGGCTTCTCGACACTGATTGCTTCCTACTTCACACTACCCGGAATTTCCTTGAGCCTGCACCAAGGCGTACTGATGGCACCGTGGGGGCGACACTTTGTCCGCCAGGCACAGCGCCAGCAGCGGGCTGTGCATGCGTGGACAGTCAACGAGGCCGCGCGGATGCGGTGGGACATACGGCAGGGCCTGGACGGTGTGATTACCGACGACCCCAAGCTTTTTCTAGAGGTGCGAGGCGCGTGGGACGAGGGGACGCCGGACGGGGTAGGCCTGGGGACATGGCTGGACGTGGTGCGATGCAATCTGTTTGCACTGCTCTACTCGGTCCTGTTCCAGTTCATGGCTGGGTTCCGGAAGAAGTTCCCCGGTAGAAGGAGGGCTATCCGGTGATGCAAGTTGGCTGGAGGTGAATGCCGTGGGCGCGAATATTGGTTGGGGTGTATTGTCTATGACGGATGGTTGTGATGTGATGGCACATAGTGTGGGGGTGATGTGACGCGACGCGACGCCCTCTCCCTCCTCTTCCCCCCCCCCACTACGCGTCCATACGACATCACAGCCACCGCCCGCCGCAACGACAGCCAGCTGTGACGATGCCCCGCGAAATCATCACGCTGCAGGCGGGCCAATGCGGCAACAGCGTGGGGCAGCAGTTCTGGCAGCAGCTGTGCCAGGAGCACGGCATCAACCAGGATGGCAACCTCGAGGACTTCGCGACCGAGGGCGGCGACCGCAAAGACGTCTTCTTCTACCAGTCTGATGACACGCGCTACATCCCGCGCGCCATCCTGCTCGACCTGGAGCCGCGCGTGCTGCACTCAATCCAGGCCAGCGCGTACAAGAACATCTACAACCCCGAGAACTTCTACATCCACAAGGACGGCACCGGCGCCGGCAACAACTGGGGCATGGGCTACAGCATGGGCGAGCAGGTGCACGAGGACATCCTCGACATGATCGACCGCGAGGCCGACGGCTCCGACTCACTCGAGGGCTTCATGATGCTGCACTCGATTGCCGGCGGCACCGGCTCCGGCCTGGGCTCGTACATGCTTGAGCGCCTCAACGACCGCTTCCCCAAGAAGCTCATCCAGACGTACAGCGTCTTCCCCAACACCCAGGATGGCGATATCGTCGTCCAGCCCTACAACAGCCTGCTCAGTATGCGCCGTCTGACCCAAAACGCCGACTCGGTCGTCGTGCTCGACAACGGCGCCCTGTCCAAAATTGCAGCCGATCGCCTGCACGTAATGAACCCCTCTTTCGAGCAGACTAACCAGCTCGTCTCGACTGTCATGTCCGCCAGCACCACCACCCTGCGCTACCCGGGGTACATGCACAACGACCTCGTCGGCATCGTTGCCTCGCTTATCCCCACCCCGCGCTGCCACTTCCTCATGACCTCCTACACCCCCTTCTCGGGCGAGAATGTCGAGCAGGCAAAGACAGTGCGCAAGACCACCGTGCTCGATGTCATGCGACGGCTGTTACAGCCCAAGAACCGCATGGTTTCGACCAACCCGACCAAGAAGAGCTGCTACATGTCTATCCTGAACATTATCCAAGGAGAAGCAGACCCCTCAGATGCAAGACCCCCACCCTTGCCACGGCTTGCCCATGTGTTGGTGGATGGGCTTGTCTTGCTAACCATATCTCCAGGTCCACAAATCACTCATGCGCATCCGCGAACGTCGTCTCGCCACCTTTATTCCGTGGGGCCCAGCCTCCATCCAAGTCGCTCTGACCAAGAAATCTCCTTACGTCACTTCCTCCCACCGTGTCTCGGGCCTCATGCTCGCAAACCACACTGGTATCGCGACATTATTCAAGCGCATCGTAGCACAATACTCAACCTTGCGAAAACGAAACGCCTTCCTTGAGAGCTACAAGCGGGAAACTCCTTTCAAGGATGGTCTCGGCGAGTTTGACGAAGCTAAGGAAGTCGTCCAAGGCTTGATCGAGGAGTATGAAGAAGCAGAGGGCGCAGACTACCTAACCAAGGGAACCGTGGCGCCAATCGATGAAGGAGAGGATAAAAGGGCAGGCTAGAAGCGACAGTACGAATCTCAAGGGGAAACACCACGACATTAGCAGTGTAAATTGCCGAAAACGTTACGCAGAAAATCACAACGCGCATTGCCAAGGGAATCGCACAAAGAGCCGCTCAGGAAAGTGACTGCGACGCGAGCCAATGCTCAGTTGCGCAGCATTCTGTCAACAGACGTTGAAACCACTTTATCGGTTGGCGAGGAGTGGGAGCGTAGGAAGATAAAGCCCGGACGCTGCGATAGGCGCCGACAAACATCATCCCGGGCAGCAGGCGTTATACGATGCCCACTGCTCTGCGCTATGTTCCACACATTCTTACTACATAATTCATCCTATGATGAACTGCGTGATAGTTGGCTGCGCTTACAGTATGTCGGGTGTCCTAACCTAGCATGTAGAGCATTACAACCCTGCATCCATTACTATCAGACCAGGCTAACTTGGAGATGTGCATTTATCAGAGCACCAATTTTTGGATCTAGGAGACACCTGGAGCACGTAGAAGATCCGGGCCACTACTGTTTTGGAAGTTGCAAAGTTTTTTTTTGAAGTTGCAAATAAAATCTGCGGCGAAATTCTGAGATCAAAGCAGATTACCAATATTGCGAATGCCTGTCTACCCGATGCGCTAAGATAAAAATGGGCTGAGCCATCGATATGACCTCCAACAGACTATGGCGATTGGAAGGAGGTTCCATATGATACTGACGAAATAACCGATAGTGTGCACTATGTAACACCGGCATCCTCGTGCAAAGTCTATCCCCGTTCCGCACCATGACCACGTGGTAAAAACGAAGCTATCAGGGAGTTTCCGCTCACTAGACCTAGCCAAGGCAAACAGACGAAAGCCGGGGGTGCCTGTCAGATACCCGTGCATAGAGACCCACCCAGTGCGTTCAGAGAAGTGCCAGGATAAGCACATGGTGAGGGAACGAGCTCGAGGATCTGAGAATCAAATCATGTGGCGATGTGGACAGAATGTTGGGTACATGAGAGTGGCCCCCAGATGATTAGGGCTGCGGTAGGAACGACGGGCAAAGCGCGATGCTCTACTATGTGTAGGACGGTATTACCGTATTACCATGGTTCATGGAATTTGACAAGTGAAGTCATCTAAGCGCAAGTGGACTAGCGAGCTCAGAAATCTCTCTTAGCTAACCTCATACAAGAGTATCGACCATACAGACAGCGATATCCTGTTTAGCCCAGTTCCGCAACGAGCTCGAACGAGCATGTCTGGATTCATACGAAACAGTCAATCACCGCAGGTATAGCCAGCCTGGCTGAAGTCGTGCATACCAGCAAAGTAAACAAAGGGTCGTACATACAGTACTCCGCATACTCATACTGATTACTATCGGCCTTGCTTCGGTCGAACTGCCCACCCTCCAATTCGCACCAGCAGCAGAACCTGATGACGACGTAAGAGGCTAAGTGCGACTCTGGTTTACCCACGTTCCTCAGAGCGAGAACTCCATCTTAAATCCTTCATGGGCACATATTTCGCTGACTGAGCACCATATCGTGGCAGGGCTACCACTCGTCCACCAATTGCGGAGACAACCTGGATGAAGTCTGCCAACATGACCACACCACGAAGGAAGGCATGCGTTGAGTGTCGACAGCAAAAGGTATACTAAGATCAACCGCCTTGTGTGCAAATCGTCCCAATGATGAGTCGCACGGCTGATTCTCCAGATTCGCTGCGATGTTGAGCAGCACAGAATACCACATGATCCCTGTGGACGCTGCAAAAAGATGGGTTTGGAATGCAGAATTTTACCTACGTCAACCAGAAGTCTACGTCAAACCAAGGCCGAGATGCGAAGAGAGCTGGAAGAGTTGAGATGGAATCTAAGGCAGAATTCCGGCGATTCAAGCCAGTCTCAATCAACAGCAGCTTCTCCAGATCTTGACACGCACAACTACACTCCTCAGGAGCATGCTTCTGGAACCTATTCAGATCTTTCTGGCAGGACTGAAGTATCGGATCCTCTCTCACCATCTTACGGATCAAGACCGCCAACAAAAAAGGGCCCAGACAACTACGCAACATTGCCACGGTATCTGGAAGGCTACCGGCTCGATGCAAAGAAGATAGACGATTGTTTTGCGCTGTATGTAGTGCCTCGAAAGCTCGTGGTTGGCTCTGTTTGACACGCCTGGTAGATTCTTCACACAATACTACCCGCTATTTCCCATTCTAGATCCGTTTTTAGGACCCAACGGTTACTACGACTTATCACCTTTTTTGTTCTGGGCCATTGTGGTTACGGGATCAAGACGATATTCCAAGGATAGCCTGGTGCTAGAAAAGACTAGCCAGCACATTACTTCGCTTGCCTTCTCGTCGGTGGCCCTACGTTCCTCGCCAATACCAGTCATCCAAGGACTTCTGATCCTTTGCACTTGGCGATTGCCTACTAACTCAATGTATAAGGATATGACCCACCTGATGTGTGGCTCCGCTGTTCACCTGGCGACCCAAATCGGTCTTCACATCTCTGGTGAAGGGCAAGATTTTGCAAGGATGCCACTCAAGAAAGATCAGGAATTGAAGATATCGCGTGGCAAGCTCTGGCTCTGCTGTGTTATAGTATCGATACGGTAAATCATACTAATCCATGCTACATTGGGGAGCTTTTGCTAACATCGAAGACAGGACAAGCTGTGCAGAAGGAATACCCCCGCTCGTCGAATCGTTCTTTGATAGTGACGAGCGGGAGAGAGAGGATTTGGCGCCGCATCTGCCAGCTGACTTGCAGTATTTGCATAAAGTCTTCATCATCCTACTACATGCCATGGTAGCGATGGGTAAGACAAATTTACCACTGAAAAATTGCAATGCTCTTGTACTGCGATCGCTCATTAGTATCTTTGACTCACAGCTGCTAAAGTTGGCGGCATCGTCCCCAAGTGCGCTCGGTGAGTCCACAACCGATTACTCCCAAACAAGGTGGGGATCATGGACTGACGTGACAGACTCACTACAACTGAGTTGCGCTCGAGTCCACATTATGGTCTTTCACTTTTTTGCTCATCCAACCAATCCAGGACCAGATATAGACGGCTTTTCTCGACTCTATTCTTTGTGTGTCGGACTTATTGAAGCGGCAACCATCATGACAATGACTGATCAAACATCCCTGCCTGCGGTATCCCAGTCCTTCATCGACAGAACAATTGCTCTCGCTGGCTTCTCTATTCTCAGACTCGTTCGAAGCTCACTTGCGCCGCATCTGGATCTAGCCGTAGGTAAAAAGGCATACCTGTGTGCGATAGAATTCCTCCAAAACGTATCTTTGCAACAAGGAGACATTGGCTTGCGAACAGCCTTGATCATGAAAGACTTGTGGAACAGCAACCGAGTTTTTCGTAGAAGAGATGGGAGAATCGAACCGCTTGCACTCCGGCTAAGAACAAGACTTAGTATGAGTATTAGTTACGACATGTTCTGGTATTGGAGAGAGGAGTTCGGAAACATGCGGAATCCATACAATAGCGAGGAGGCGCCACTACCATCATCTGATGACGCTCAACCCGATACACCCTGTGAGTTATCCAGTACACCCTGTGAGTTATCCAGTACTCACAAAACGTATCATTTCGCTAACAGACAGTCCCAGTGTATACATCGCAGCCATTACAAGAAATCCAGAACTCCGCCATGCCGATGCAAATCCCTATATCCAAATTTGACTCCAATCTTGTCAATTCTCAGTTGTCAAATCCGGCTCTAACGAGTCACAATCGATGGGACGGCCCCGAAAATAGTACACTACCAATCCTGGAGCAATTTCCTGATTATGACTGGGCAGCCGGCCTTGAATTCTCAAATAGTGATTTTCCGCCGATCCCTGTCGGCTCCATGAATCCAGCGATGCAGCAAGGCAATGTGGCAAACATAGGATACACTTTCGGATGAGTG
>Ga0182210_1000379_pt1 | contig 10804 bp, 11 predicted proteins | sample G5R1MG_19_FD_129670 | JGI IMG/M metagenome (GOLD analysis project Ga0182210, IMG submission 129670) | Switchgrass phyllosphere microbial communities from Michigan, USA - G5R1_MAIN_03OCT2016_LD1 MG | ecosystem: Host-associated > Plants > Phyllosphere > Phylloplane/Leaf | place: USA: Michigan... | reverse complement strand
CACTGATCGCCTTGTCTACTTGGATTGCTTCATCAAGGAAACCCAGCGTCGACACAACCCGTCCTTTCTCCCAGGTCGGACCGCCAAAGTCGATCTGATCCTACCCGGCGGCTACAAGCTGCCAAAAGACTCCGTCTTGATTCTAGCACTCCACCACATCCACAACAACCCGGCTCATTGGGAGTCTCCCACAGCTTTTGATCCCGAGAGATGGGACACTCCACAAGTCAAGAACCGGCACAGGGCCGCGTATATTCCGTTTGCCACGGGCCAGCGCATGTGCTTTGGCTTTAATTTTGCGCTGCAGGAGATCAAGATCTTTGTGGCCAAGTTGCTGTGGCGGTACAAGTTTCTCAAGGACGGGACGGAGATTGTCGATTATGACCCCATGTTCCAGCTGATCCGACCGGTGAATTTATACGTACGCTCCGAGCGACGGGTCAAGTGGCCACCAAAGACGGAGACGGTGATATGATATGGCGATGAATGTCCATGTCCATGTGGAAAATAGGTAGGTAGAACATCTATCCGTGTCACTTCTGATTCCCTGTCACTCCACCTCACATCCTCGGGCCCGGGACCACATGCACACGACAAGTACATTGTCCCAGAATCTGACGATTCCATGCACCTCGGACAAAGCGGCCCGATGCCAAACATTGCGGATACACTTGTGCAACGTCAAGCCGCGCGGCACCACGTAGCGCGATAATTTTTGCATTCGACCGAAACCTTATTACGGTAGATTTTGGGGATGGTAGTTGTACTACTATATACAATATATGAGATACTTGGCAACTTGCAATCTGGTCCAGGCAGGCGGCTACTATGGTTATCCTTCCGCGAACCGTGAGGATGATTAGGTAATGATAGGTGACTCAGCTTGGTCAAGTCCACCCCAGGGGCAAAGTATACCAAGTAGACGGGGCAAAATCGCTTACCTGGGTACAACAGTAAACACAGACACGTGTGTGCCATGCGTCCATCCCTCCGTGGATCACGACACCATGTATCGACTATACACCTACACACCGGGCCGCCCCCTACCTACACCCCATCTCCCCTCATCCATCTTCCTACACCACCCGCAATAGCGCCTTCATTGAATCCATTCCTGAAGCGGCACACAAGCCACATCTCCTTCTCCATACAGCTAGAGTCGCCATGCACAGAAGAGGTAGTCATGAGCATGCCGCGACACCAGCCCAGTCGAGTCCCGTCTCATTGAGCCTTACCCCGCGGGCGGCCCAGCACCAGCACCAGCTCCTAGCCTGAGCAAACGCGCCGAGCCGGCGATCTTCGTCACACGTTTGCCTTCCTCGCGCATAGCGCTGTCCGTGACGCGGGATGCGTGTCGCGCATGACGCGCATGATGCGCATGACGCCTGCGGGTGTGGTGCGGTGTGGTGCGGTGAGGTGAGTGGCACGGCATGGACAGCGAGGCAGGTGAGGTATCATATGATATGGAGAGGAGAGGAGCCTGGCTGTACTTACTAGCCGCCTAAAGCTATATATCTAGCAGACGTGGGGATTTCTGAGCGAGTGCGTCGATAACCGATCACCAAGCTACGAAGGATAACGATGATGATGATGGTGATGATAATGAGGACGATGGTGTTGGCTAGTTGGTGTCTGCTCAGCCTGGGGCTGGCCACTGCCTACAGGCCTCAATCGGTAGTACGCAACCCATCATCGCTTTCCAGCTCGGCAGCTGGCTTCTCTACCGAACCATGCCCCGACGAGGCGAGAAGATGGTACCTCCCCTACCCCCCCGACTACAACTACCTCTATTCCGACTGCCACACGAGCACGCACGTCGTCGTCACGACGCCCAGCCCCAACACCACCGACGCGTCGCCCGTCCAAGCCCGCCTCGTTGTCGCCTGGCCCGCCGGAAACAGTGGCATCCTTGCGCTCTTCGCCCCAGAACCATCCACAAGCGCCGATGCCGCCCTCGCAATCCACCTCGAAAACACCTCCTCCTCCACAGGCCAAGAACTCACACCCATCACAACACCCACCCGTATCGGCATCTCCGGCCTCCTCACCTTCTCCCGTGCCGCGCGCCTCACAGTCCCCATTCTCGGCAGTGTCCGCGCCATCCGCGAATTCACCGAGACCGGAACCGTGAACGAGGATTTCCAGCACAGCTTTGGCTTCGGGCTCACGGCAGACGGCGGCGCGTCCATCAATCGCACGTGGTTTGACAATGTGACGACGACGTGGCTGGACTTTGCACCTGTGAGCGGCGGTGCCAGCCCCGTGGTGCTGAACCGCGAGGCAGCCTGGACGCTGACGTTTGGGCCGGGCACGTATCGCTTCGATGCGACGTTTGATTATGCGGAGCAACTGGAGGGGCTGGGGCCGCAAGAGGTGCTCAATGACGCGTCAGCAGGGTTGATCGAGGAGAAGGAAGATGAGACGACTTCGCTGGCGTTTTTGTCGTACAGGGATAAGTTGGTGGCGGGGACGTGGCGCTTTCTGACGTATTTTGGACGGGATAGCATGCTCAGCTTGCTGTTGATGCAGGATGTTCTGAGCGAGGAGGCCATTGAGGCGGTCATTGGTTCGGTGCTGGAAAGGGTGAATCATACAGACGGTGAGTACTTCGGGAGAGAGAGAGGGAGAGAGAGAGAGAGAGAAGTATGGCACAGCGCAACAGAGGACAGCACTAACAATGTCCCACAGGCACGGTCTGCCACGAGGAGGTCCTGGGCGACTACGCCACCTACCACAACGCCAAAAACAACGTCAGCTCGTCCGCGCCAGGGTGCGACTACAAGATGATCGACACAGATTTTCTCCTCCCCATCACCATGGAGCGGTATTTTGTGGCCACTGAGCCTGGCGCAAACCGCTCATCGGCATTTTTTGCACGCACGGCGACGTTTTTGGCGGAGAACTCAGGGCTGACGTATGCAGCACTTGCGCAGCGGACGGCAGAGAAGATTATGCGCACCGCGGCGCCTTTTGCGAAGGAGCAGCTGCCCCAACACTTCGTCCGACTCAAAGCGACAGAGGCAGTGGGGCAATGGCGCGATTCGAATGATGGACTCGGCGGCGGGCGGGTGCCGTACGACGTCAACACGGCGTTGGTGCCGGCCAGTCTGCGCGCCATTGCTGCGCTGAGTCGGGCTGGGTATTTCCCTGAGCACCCGGAATGGAGCGAGACGGCCGATGGATATGCTCAGGTGTGGGAGGACGAGTCGCTGCGCTTCTTTTACGTGACCGTCACCCGCGCAGACGCCGTAGCCATGGTCGACCGCTACGCCGCGAACCTGTCGGTGCCCTCGCACAGCGCAGTTCTCACCGCAGACGTCACGTACTATGGCCTCGCTCTCAACAACATCGACACGGCGGGGGTGAGCGTGGTGCCCATCATGCACACGGACGACTGCTTCCGCCACTTCCTGCTCAACACGACCAACCAGACCCAGCTCAGCGCATTCCTGCGCCAGACGGCCGACCATATTCTGCAGCCCTTCCCGGTGGGCTTGAGCAGCGAGGTGGGACTGTTTGTGGCCAACGCGGCGTATGCGGGGGACGAAGGGTTGCAGGCCCGGTTTGGTAAGCACGCGTACCACGGGACCGTGGTGTGGAGTTGGCAGCTGGCCATGATGGCGGCAGGCCTGGGGCGGCAGCTGGGGCGGTGCGGGGAGGACCCGGGGGGCCGAGGGGGTCGGGAGAGCCAGGAAAAGCCGGGTAAGTGGTCGTGGTCACGTATGCGTGAATGATGCTGACGCAGATATACAATCAGACTTCTGCACCGACACAGAGCTGTATGACAAGGTTGCCTCGGCGTACGGGCGCCTGTGGGACAGCATCGCGGACAACGACCAGCAGCTCAGCCAGGAAGTGTGGAGCTGGAAATACGACGGCGGCTACCGGGTTGAGGCGCTGGGCGGGCTGAGCAACGTGCGGCAGTTGTGGAGTCTGGTGTTTCTGGCGGTACACCGCGAAGAGTTTTAGCGGTTTATAGGGCAATCAAGTGCTATGGAGGTGTGTACAAGGAGTCGGTGCGTGGGAGTTGTGCCAGTCGCCGAGCACGTGAGCCAGGGTGACAGCGCTTTGCGAATCACGGGATCTGGCGTCATGGCTGGGCACGTGAGATGGCTCTTTCTCCACCGCTTCCTCCGCCGCCGCCAACCAAACCAGCCCATCGTGCCCTCTTTCACTCATCATGAGCCACGCCTTCGCCCACTCCCTCGTCCATTCGCTCGCCCCCCACACGTGATATACTTGACTCTGAGCGCCGCACCATGGCGCCGCTCAAGTTGTCCGTCCCCGCGGCCCATGACCAGACTCCCGCTCACGGCAAGCCCTACACCGAATACACAGTGCGCATCGAGCATGCTTTCCCGCGCTCCGCCACTTCCCTCGCCAAGCGCTACTCCGACTTTGCCGCCCTCGATGCCGCTTTGCGCGCTGCCACGGGCTCAGCGCCCCCCGCTCCGCTGCCGCCCAAGTCGTGGCTCGGCGGCCTGCTAGGCGCCCGCACCATGGCGAACGCGCCCGACGCGGTTGAGAAGCGCCGTGAGGGATTGGAGGCGTACCTGCGCGCCATCGAGGGTGCTGATGACGCGCGCTGGCGCGTTTGCAGGACCTACCGGGACTTCCTCGCCCTCGACGACCCGGCCACCACCAGCAGCAGTCGGGCCACCGGCGGCTCAGGCAGCCCGTTCGGTCGCGATCGGGTCCGCGATAGCGCCGACTGGCTGGACAAGCACGCCACGCTCAAGGCCAGCTTGCACGACGCCCGCCGCTGGCTCACGGCTCGTGAGCAGGCGACGGCGGCCCAGGCCCAGCACGAGGCTGCCGCCCAGGCCAAGAAGAGTCTACTACGAGCTGGCGCCCTGCTTGCCGCCCTAGAAGAGGCCCTGGGCCGACTCGGCCGCAGCAGTAGTAGTAGCGCCGCCGCCGCCACCATCCACCATGACACAGGCGGCGACACCCTCGGCGACGGCGAAGTCCGCCGCCGCCGCGACATGCTCGGGAGTCTACGCAAGGAGCGCGACGTCCTCGACGCCCTCCTCACCACTATGGCCGTCCAAGCCGCCCGCACAGGCTCCTCTACCAACGCCCCAACCACCTCCCCCGCCGCCGTCTCCGCCCAGCAGCATGCCAGCCTCTTCGCCCACAATACCGCTCCCGCCCACGGCCCCTCCCGCCGCATTCTCGGCGCGCCCGCTACTCCCGCCCCGGAAACCGACACCACCCGCCAGCTCGACAATAGCGGTGTGCTGCAACTGCAGCGCCAAATCATCGCCGCCCAGGATGAGGACCTCGTTGACCTGGCCACCGTCGTGCGCCGCATGCGCGATATGGGTGTCCACATCAATGCTGAGATAGTCGAGCAGAATGCCCTGTTGGGCCTGCTCGGCGAGGACGTGGAGCGCGTCGATGGCAAGGTGCGCATCGCGAGTAAGAGGGCAGATAAGATTCGGTAGGGTAAGGTATCTGGTAGGTGTGCGAGACTGAAATGAAATCGATACCCTGTTTGTTTCACGAGCTTCTTTTCTGATGTATTTATTGATCTATATGCATGCTTAGATATACCTAGCTAGGCAATTCTGTTCGATTAGCTATATACAATGCGGCTTCTCTATTATACCAAGGCATAGTAGGTAATGACGAGTTACTGTAACAAGTATCGGCCTCGTTTTTATCGTCCTAAACAATCTCCTTAAACAGATGTACTAGCAGTGCTTAGTTCCCTTGGCATCGCAGGCCATGCGTGCCACTATGCTCTTCGTTAGGGCATGTTTGTACCTTGTATACCTGCCCAGACCCCGATCCAACCTCATACGCCCCTCCCTGATCACCGTCGCTCCTACCTACATACCACCACGTCTCACTCGCCTCGTCCATCGCTCCCGCGCACACCTACCACGCTTCTCAGGAGGTTGATGCTCCATTATCCACACTGCCGTGGTAGTCCCCACATCCAAAACGCCCCCACATCCTGCCTTGGCATTGCACAAGAGCGGTCCGCATTCCTCTGGTTCTGTCACAGATGTAGCATTTGATTTTGCGCTGCGAGTTGAGGTAGGCGTGTGCATTTGCTATGCCCGAGGGTGGGGGGGTCGGGCGGTTCAGTCATTGCGGTGGTCGTAGATAGCGGATGGGGCGTAGAGTGGAAGGAAGAAAGGAAGAAAGGAAACGGGGGATGGGGAAAGCCAGAAACCCAGAATATGATGTTCAGGTGCTAGAAAAGAAAGTTTGAGTGTGGCATGTGAAGTGAGCGAGCTGCGGGATACGATACGTACATGGCGGCGCGGTGAATGAACCCGGAAAATGACAGAAAACAGAAAGAAATAAAAGAAGGCGCACATAGAGTACATGCTAGAATCAGGGTGAAAGAAACGAGCGGTGCCTTCTAAAGAGAACAACGATAGATGCGTCTTCGGAATCTCTTAGAAGTGCTACTCTCGCTATTCTAGCAGCACCAAAGGAGTAGAGAGCGAAATTTTCAGGGAGCCCGAGGCAACCGGCCTCGCGCTGCCGTTGTTGACTGAGATCAAAAGAATCTTGTCTGGTCTGCTCGATTTGATGCCAAATAGAGTAGCCTGTTTGCCGATGGCGTGGGAAGCGGCGGCAGCAACTTTGAGTTGATCATCAGCTAATTGAACCCCGTGAGAGTGCACCTGAAGGGGCTCATAGAAAGAACCGTGATGCGGTGAGGTTACGGTCAGTGTACGACGGACGTGGGTGGAAAATGTGAGATGATGGTGGCTGGTGCTAAAATGGGTCAGCCTGTGATCACTGAGACCCGGTACCAATTCTCTGGGCGGTTGGCGCGATGAAGACTGCATGCGAGATGGGTCGTTTGGCGGAACGCTTGTATCGAACCCGGGCAGTACATAGAGTGCTGCTTGGCGATGTTACTGAAAGTTTTGTGGAGAGACGATGGTTATATGTCAGATGCCTAGTGGACTGGACTAATAATCAATACTATCATACTGGCAGAAATGGGCCTGGTACGAATCATGGTAACAAGTAGCAGATAACAGGTGACAAGAGTGAAATGTATGGTATTACTAAACCATTTGATGCCCGTCCCGCTTGCGCAGTCATTGGTGAATAGAGTAGGTGACTGAATCGGTAGATGCATGCATGAGGCGGGATGGGCGTATTGGGCAGGCAGGACGAGGAAACTGAGAAAGTAGAGGCGCGGAGACTGTACAGCCCACAGGGCATTGGAGGCGTTTTTTTTTTCGCTACGGTTCGTGACCCAAACCATGGGAAGCCACGCGCTCCCCGAAAAAAAAAAGGTACCCCTGCTCGCGCGTCTCCCTTGTGCACATGCCATGTGGCGACGCTAGGCCACTTTACTGGGCATGTCAGTCCACGCGGTGCGGTCCAGGAGGTCCTCGGCACGAGCGACGACGTTAGCAAGCTGTGCCTGTAGCTGGACCTGATTGGCGGGGGAGAGGCCGCCCGCCTAGAACGTCTCCTCGTCAGCGCCCTCGGCCTCGGGCGGGATCTCGAAGCCCTCCTCGGTGGAGTAGAGGATGTTCTGGATTTGCTTGAGCAGACCTTCGTCCTTTTCCAGTTCGGGGTCGGCCTCCATGGCCTGCTGAATCAGCAGCTCGATGTCACGCAGTTTGCTAAAGTAGAAGTCGCGCTCGCGCTCAAGGCCCGAGACTGTCTCCTTGAGCTGGCTGTTTTCCTCGCGCAGCGCAGCGCTGGCAGCCCCGCCACCTGGAGCGAGGGGTGTGCGCGTGCGGGGGGCAGCCGTGTTGCTGGCGGCAGGCGCGCGGCGAGCAGCAGGGGCCGAGCGGGCAGCGGCACCGCCGGCGGGGGGGAGGCCAGCCGCGCCCTTGCGACGGGCGACGGGATCGTAGTCGTGACCGGGGAAGTGCTGGTCCCAGTAGGACTTGACAAACTGCAGGAACTCGAGGTTGTCCTGCATCTTGCACTTGACGAGTGACTCAACGCGAATAGGCTTGTCGATCTGGTGCTTGGCAAACGTGTCTGGCCAGCGTCAGCGGGGGGCTGTGGCGCGGGGCAGGAGGGGGCGGTGGCAGCGGCGACGCACTCTGCAACACCTTGAAGTTCTGCAGGTAGGCATATTCTGTGTTGGCGTTGAACTTGACGCGCGACATGGGCACATCGTAGAAGATACTGTCGAAGACCTGGCAGAGGGCGGCGCTGGGGGAGGGGGCGTCAGTACGGCGGCCGTTAGGTGCAGGCTGAGCCCCTGCCACAGGAAGAACATACCCAGTCCCGCACTGCTCGACTTTGGTGATGTTGAGCTGCAGCAGATTATTCAGCCACGCCACGAGCTCTTGTCTGGACTCTCCCATGGTGGCTATGCGCACGCGGGCAGCGGGGCGTGCAAGGTGGAAGGTGGACGGTGGACGGTGGACGGTCGGCAGTCGGCGGTCGGCGGTCTGTGGACAATGGAGGGTGGAGGGCAGAGAGCAGAGAGCAGGTAGGGAGCGACTTCGTCGTCGTGGTCGGCGGTGGCGTGGCCAGGCGTGGAACGTGTTTGTCGATGAGCGTCGAAATTGTGAATTGGAATTGGCGGCCCAGGTCGGCGGCGGTCGGAGGTCGGCGATTGGGCGCCACTGCCCCGCCCTGGCCATTAGTCAGCATCCTTATCACATGGATCTGGATACGGGTTATCAATGTAACGAATACACAGTAAGCATCACGTGCCCTGTCCCTCTCTCCATCGGTGGCGTATTGCGATATTGGACATGGACTCCAAGGACTATGTGCAAATCTATCCAACCAATCTACATCTACGGCTTCGTTGCATGAGGATCCGACAGCCGCTGTGCATACTTGGCCGTCGCCCTTGTCCTGGCCCTCCTTCGCTCCCCCACCACCATGGCCGCCACCCACACCACCCACACGAGTCCTGCCACCACCCCATAGGCCACCATGCCCCCGTGCGAGCTCATGCGCATCCTGTCCGCCAGCTTCAGTCCCAGTCCGCCGTTGATAATGCCCAGCGTCACGGCGATGCGGCCCACCCAGAGGTGCGCGTGCGACCACGGCGTGCGTCCAGGCTGCTTTTTGAACTGCCGGTGGTGCACCCAGCCGCTCACGGCCTGCGTCGAGACGAGCACGAGCACGACCATGCCGATGATGGGGTGGTAGTGGTCGAGTAAACGCAAGTTTTTCGCCATGTACACCCCCAGACCGAAGCCGGCAATGTACACCAGGTAGGCCAGCCCTTGGAACGCTGCGTGCACCCACACAAGCCCGGGAAACGATGCCAGCCGGATCGCAATGGCGCCCGTGGGGAACAGGATCACAAACGCCAGCGACGCGAGAACCCCATGCGCAATGAGCATCGTCTTTTGGTTGCCACTGCCGGCCGAGCTAATCGCCGTGAAGCCATTATTCTGGTTGCTGTTGCTCCTGTCACCCCCACTCGACCCTTCGTCGCAGTAGGGCAGGTCTTGTCGCCTGGCTGGCGGTCGCCCACCTGAAGACCGGGTACTGGGTCTGCCGTCCTTGCTGCTGTCTGAGCCATCGACTGGTTGCGTGCTGCTTGCACCGCTCGACACCGCACTCGAAGCAGATGCAGGCCGAGGGATGCAAGTAGACGCCACCGTGCCACTGGTTCCACTATTCGACGAACTAGCCGCGAGAAACGGATTCACACTGCTGCCTCCCTTGGCCTTGGCAAAGTCCCATTTGAAAGCGCCTTGGTCACTATGCTGCTTTATCGCCGCAGACTGGTCGTCCGAGTTGATCGGGCCACCGGATGGTTGATACGCGTAGATCCAATTGCCCGAGCTTTTTGCAAAGTCCATGGTGCCGCCTGTCCAGCTATTGCAGTTTGAACCTTTGGCAGCGTCAACGTGGGCCTACTAGAAGAATGAAACCGGGCAACGTACACTTGATATTCGCCGTCATCACCCCATTGCTCACACCAGATCCTTCCAACAGCGTTACCTTTGTATTCGTGTTGACGGTCGGCGTGTTGTGGCCACTTGTGGTCCGCGGCGAGACCGTCACATTCGATCCGCTCGAAGATGTGTACACCACGAACATGTTTGATCCGCCCATGCTGTTTCCTTGACCCAGCGCAGCCCATGCATAGCTGCTAGGCGCTGAGATGGCGAAGAAAATGTCTCCGTTGCCCGTGGAAGCGGTATTCTCGGGGATATTGAGCTTGAATTGGATATCGGTCGCTGGACTGATGTTTGCGACTTGAGCAGACACACGTGCCACTGATGGAGTGTCAGTTGATTGCAGAGGTCGTGAAGCCAGTTACTCACCCAGAGCTACTAGGCCAGAGGTAGCTACTTTTCGAAACGTCATGACTAGAATCTATACCCCAGCTTTTATTCCCAGTATTCTGCTATGCACAGCAGGTCAGTTTGTCAACGGACGTGATAACCGTGCCCACGTACAAGTTGAAGGCACCAAGAGAGCCAGGTACTACAGACCTGAAGAGAAAGTCTGCAGTCGGAAATCCAGAGGTGATTGTACTATCCAGCAGAGGCACAAACAAAGAACTTTATCCTGGGTGTGCGTGCCTGGACGAGGGCGGGGGTCCATCAAAGGCTTTTTTTTTGAAGCCAAACCAAAAAGCAAACGCAACTCTGTCACAGAGGCCCAGGTCCCTTTCCTTTATTTCACCTGCGTATCCATCAAGTATGCAAATAAAAAGAAGTTCCGATCCCCAATGCGGAGACCCGTCGTTCCTAAACACCTGTCCACCCACTACGCATCCAAGTAAACTCTAAAAACATTACGTCGAACACCGTACGCGTCACCCTCCCAGCTGCGCCTGCTGGCCCCTGCCCTCCCCCCCCCCCCCCCCCCCCCCCCCCACCCCCAT